>ERZ1034547.127-NODE-127-length-20086-cov-6.185413_pt1 | contig 20086 bp, 31 predicted proteins | sample MGYA00520642_ERZ1034547 | MGnify/ENA primary metagenome ERZ1034547 (study PRJEB33760, sample SAMEA4777713) | hypersaline lake metagenome | biome: hypersaline environment; feature: brines | place: Spain | collected 2012-08 | depth 0 m ... | reverse complement strand
TCGGACCCGTTATGTAAAGAACAAAGGGCAAGGATTGGACCTGACCGCAAGGGGTTTGCCTTTTCTTGCCTTCATAATAGCACCTTGTTACACGCACAAGGCAAAGCGTTGTTCCTAAGCTTCGTGGTCTTCACATTTTCTTTGTGTGGCCACAGGGGCTTGAACGCTGCATTTCCGACGCTTCCAACGCACGATCTTCCAGCGGCCGATCCATCTGCCACGGATAACACGGCTTTTCTTAAATGGTCGCCATAGCTTATACGCCGTGCTTTCTCGGGTTACTTTATATATCAAGTACTATCGCCAAATTCAAGGTTTCATCGCAAAGAACCCCACTCTTCACGAAGCTTTCGTCGAATTTCCGCTCCCACTTCCCTCGATTCCGGCTTCCGGTACACTGCAATCTTCAAATTGCCCTCATCCTTTTTTTGGCTCAAATCAAATCCTTCCGGAAGATGATCCCGAAAGGACTTGACAACTGAAGAGTTCGAGTCTTCGTCTTCAACGTTGGAAAAAGCCACTTCCCCCTCACTCAAGTTTTCGAGATCGGGCGTAATATTATCAAGCTGCTTTTTCCGGTTTGGTCCAGAAAAGCTTTTATCAGTAAGTTGCTCGAACTCTTTTTTAGCTTCTTCTTTACTTACAATCTTCATTGGTCGGTCGGCTCTCTCTGTCTTATAATGCAGTTGCTTACACGGTTACGCCACGGCTTTTGTTTCCGGCTTCATAGAAAGTTTATATCGGGTCGTGTCGTCACCCTTGAACGGCAACTCTTCTTCGGTGGCGTCGTTCCAATCAAGCGTCACCAGCTTCTCCCACGCCGCCTCTGCGCAGTCGCGTTGAAGCTGAGAGGCGTAAAGTTCGAATCCGAAGCGGCGGTCAAGCTCTTCGGTCATCCGGCGGTAAAGCGCCGTACCGTATCCGTTGCGTTGAATGTGGCGGGCAACTCGAATGAACTCCACTCGCGGTTTGTCTACGTGAAACCGCTTGGTTCGCTCCCGCTCTTCGTCGAACTCGTCGTGAAGCTTCTCGATGTAAAAGTCGAACCGCTCTTCAAGCTCCGACTCGCTCATTTCTTCCAACTCGTCTTCGGTGATCCAATCTGACCAAGGCATCGCTTTTTTTGCCAAACTTTTCACCACCTTCGGAAGCGGGTAAAGCTCTTCGTCGTGGCGAGTAGGCTTCAAAAAGCCGCACCAACCGTGAAAGTCGCTGCCCCAACGAAGCAGTCCCCAATCTCCCGTGTAACGCTCTCTCCACACTTCTGAGGGGATGTAAGTCACGGATATGTAACCTACCTCGTCTCCGTTGAAAGCGTTGTTGAACCGCTCGTTAGCGTTTGTCTTGCCTTCTACGTGAAGGTCAAGACGGTGAACCACGTGCCCGTTGTTGTTGGCGGCGGTTCCTTCGCTGTCTTCGATGAACTCAAAGTTCATTGCGCCCGGTTGGTTGGTTCTCTGTCATATTGCAGTGGCTTGCACGGACACGCGACAAGCAAGTTTCGTGAAGAAACTATGAAGCCTTATCAACAAGCTCAATCAACTCTTCACGCTCTTCTTTGTCAAACTGGTTGTAGAAAATCTTCTCTGCCAAATCCGTAATCGCGACAGAGAGAAGCCAAAGAGCCATCACCGTGAATGCCGTTCCGGTATATGAAGCCCACATCCACGTTCCCGCAATCAATCCAGACGGAACGTGATCTAGAACCGATCCCCAAAACCCGTACTGCTTTTTCATTCTGGCTCGAGCAAGGGAAGCGGCATAGATCACCGTTCGGCTTGACCCCTCAAAAACCACAATCGCCGTGATAGCCATCAAGCCGCTGAAAAGCACAATCCCTCCCCAAGTTGCGTAATACGCTATTGCGATAGCAACCGGCCACGGAGAAAAGATCACCGTTGAGAAAACCAAAAGAGAAGTCGCCGCCGGAACGATCCGGTCGTTTGTGAAAAGAGTTTTGTCGTTCATGACGAACCGTTCAAGATTGGGCGTGTGATTCCGTGTTGTCGAAGGTTGTGATACCGGGCGTTTTTCTTGGAGAAAAACACGTTCCGAGGGTGCTCGAACTTTATGGCTCCATTTGAGGTTTCATACCGAACGCTGTCGCTGCGAAAGCTTTTGAACGTTCCGGTTTCGATTCCGTTTCGAGTAACGACGTATACAGTCATTTCTTTTCAACTGAGATTGTTGTTGTGAAGTGCTCGTCGAGAAGGTTGAACCACTTAGTTGCCTCAACTTTCACTTTCGTCGAGTCTCCCGCGTTTTTGTGAAGATAAGCAGACGTTTTGGCAACGTGTTCTCTCTGGTAAACGTAAACCACCTTTTGATTAGACCGCGCGTACGCGTATTTGGATGGAGGAACTTCAAAACTTTCATTGCTGACCGGAAACTTCGCGACGATAGCCGCGCAAAGAATCATCATTGCAACCCCCATAGCTATCGTCGTAATGTATTTGAGAAGCAACCCGGCAAACTGGTCTTGCCAAACGTCCCAAACCCACTTTCCCCCGACTCCAAGGATTGACAAAATCAACCCGTACGCGATAAGCTTCATCATGACTTAAACACCTGCTTTTCCGATTGAGTGAAAGAAAGTGGAACGTACGTCCCGTTTTTGCGGAGACTTACGTCTTTGCCATTCATTCAAGATTTCGAATGAGTTTCCTCCCGCCCCTGTGCTCCAAACGTAAACTTCAAGAGGCGCAGCAAAATTGAGCCGCTTGCCTTTCTTCCGGTTGTTTATGTACCGCCTTTCGTGGTTCGCCAACTTTTGAACCATTTTTACTGCAGCCGGAACTCAAACCGATTTCGCATAGAATTACACACACTTTCCGGCACACCGTGAGTCGAGTCGCTTCCGTGCCTGTTTTCCTTGATTACGCTATGCGGTCGGTATCCATTTTCTGCAGCCATCCTATAATAATCAATGAATTCCCACACGCAACTGCTTGTATTCGCTAAAATCACCCGCGGCACGCCCTCTTCCATCGCAGACTCCACCTGCCGCTTGCACCAGTCGTGCGCCTCTCCAAGCTTCGACGGGTCGAAGTCGTAACCGTTGTCGGTCTCGAAGTACTCGTCGGTCTCGAAAACCTCTCCGTACTGTCCGGCGATCATTTCGGCAAAGGTGGTCTTTCCGCAGCCGGGCACCCCCCGAACCACGACGAACTCCTTACTACCATCGGCGGGGGACTCCCAACTCCGAATGTCGTTCAAGATTAGGTCGATCAGATTTTCAAATCGCCCAATCGCTTCTTCGTGGCGGTCCAAGGGCTCGAGGTGATCATCGGAAGCGTCAGCGTCTTCACGGTAGTCAAGCCCGTGGTTATCGAAAAACGCAAGCATATCGTCTGCCTGCTTGAAAAGCTGCCCCATCGTCCACACGCGTTGCCCAAGACCCTTCGCTTCCTGCTTCTTCTCGTTAAGCGTCCGCTCTTTCATGCGGTCGGAAAACTTGAGGTCCATGTGATTCTCGATCAGCCAACCTACCACATCGGTCCGCACGCCGAAGTCTTCGAAAGCGGGGGCAACGGCGTCCCAATACTTGCGGGACTTCTCTGCGTGCCCGTAAGACGTGATGTAACCGCCGCTGTCTTCAGCCTTGCGGTCGGTAGTTGGAATCTTGCCAATGTCGTGAAACGCCGCAACGAGAAGCAACTCGATCTGCTCACGGCTTCCGTCTTCAGTCATCTGCCGCAGAGAGTGTGCGACCATCGCTTCATGGTCCCACACATATACCTCTGGATGGTAGTCTTTTCTTTGTCTAAGCGATTTTAAGTTTTGGAACTCTCCCTCAATAAGATCACTCAAAGCCATGACTCTTTGCGTCTTGTTATCAAAAACCCACTCACTTACACGTACGCTGGCATCTGCTTGTTCCCCGTCTAATGTAAAGAACCTTTGAATCTATGCGCCCTCTTCTCTTGTAATTACACGAATTTGGTCATCGTCGACAACATCACGAGCAAAAGACTTCAACCGATTATCTAATTCATCAAGCCAATCGTACACCAGCGCTGAAACATCAATTCCTACCCTGTGCATTTGCCCGTCATCAATAACAAGTGGTTCTGCTGTAACGTTAACCCACTGATCACCCTTTTCCAAAAGGAAAATTTTAGTGTCCAAACTACCAAAAAGTTCGGTATTGTAAAAAACTTCGTCCCCTTCAGGATAGGGTTCATTTTCAAATTTTGCACGAACTTCTGCTCCAGCGAGTGCAATAACAGTTTCTTCTTCAACGGTTTCTCCTTCTTCGTTCAACCATTTTTTGTACCTGTCCATTTCATCTTGATATACTTTGCCTGTATCTCCTTGAATAATTTTCATGGATTATCAATTTTTATTTCAATTCAATGTATCTTTCTTCTTCCAATTCGACCATAATCCGTTCCCGAACGATTGTGTCCATCCACGGATCTTCTTTGCCGGATACGTGGTCTTCCACCTTTTCTTCAACTACACTCCGGATTTCCTCGCCGTCCGGAAGGAATCGCATAATGTGATTGACAAACCGTTTTGCTCTTTCAGAAAGTGCCACAATTCTGTGCGTATTGTTATCAAAAACTCACTTACTTACACGGGCGCTGGCAGCCGCTTGTTCCGTCTTCACTCGGTCTTCACAACGGTTGTTCACCATTTTTTAGAATAGATAGTGCTTTTTCATCATCTGCATCAACAATTGCTTTCACAAGTTCTTCGGAAGGTTCATCAACCAACCGATCAAGAACCGTAAGTGCAGCGTGGTGCTTGCAAAGCTTTGGACGTGGAAACTCCAGCAAAGCTTTGATTACATCACAAACATCTTGATCAAGACCTGTCATTTCGGTTCGATGAATTGTGGCAGTTTACTGGACATCTTCATTCGGTCTTCACAATTTTTACAGAAGGACAGCGAATCCTGTAAGGTAGTTAATAAAAATGATAAGCAATTCTGCTCCAAGAAATGTGAATGCACCTGCAAACATGTAAACGATAAAGAAAAATCCCCCGCCCGGTCTTAATGATTTTTTAAAAAAGTAATTCGCCATCACTCCAAGAGACACAAGCCATCCAATCAAGACAAGTGCCGCAAGAAGAAGACCAAGATATTTCATCTCACTCGCTTTAAAGTCTTATCGCCAAAGTCAAACTCTTCGCCCACGTCCATGCTCAAAATATCAAGCATCTTTCTATACGTGAATTCGTTTACCTCAAACACCTTGTCGATGTTCACAGGCTTGCCGTCGACTTCATAATCTTTCTTTTGGCTCATAGAAAGCGGGTGATTTACTGGACTGCTATTCATCAGTGATCTTGTAGATTGAGTTTTGGGTTTCAGCTATGATGAAGTCTCCGTGATCTTCAACCGATTGAACTGCGGAAGTCGTCAAAACTCCCGCCGCCCGTGTCCCGTTTCTCTCGCTTCGGAAAACCACAATGGAACGCCCCTCCTCGATTTCCGAATCAAGCGTTCCTTTGGCGGTGTACTCCACGGGAACAGACTCGCCGGGATTTGCTTCCCCTTCATTGTGGGATTCCCAATCGGGAGTTTCGGCGTCGGGGTCTTTGGCTACATCAATCTTTTCAACTGTTGTCATAGGGAGTGCGATTATTTTAATTCAATATCTTGCACGAGTCAACGCAAGGCTTGTTCCGGCAGTTACAGGATGTTTACAGGAGGCACCCGCCGCTTACCGCCAATAAACTCTCCCCATTTCCACTCTTCTGCCTTTTCAAATTCTACGTCTTTTTCCACAAGCCACTCGTAAAGATCTGGCTTTCCATCAAGCCCGTTGGCTTCGGGATAAGGGTCCCACCGGAAGCCGCCCCAATCGTGAACCACGCAGTGTTTTGCTTTGTCGGTTCGTGGGCTCGGTCCGGTTGCAATGTAAGAATCGAACGGCGTTTTACACTCGACAGGACGTGCGTAACTTGCGCTTTTGATTTTGTACCCTTTCAAGCGGAGAAACACATGAAAATTTCGAAAATACGTAAGCCACGGCTGCCTCGCTGTCCACTTTGGCAAGTCTTTTGCTTCCCACTCAAGCACCGACGCATACGCCGCCCTCATGCAGTCTCCGGGCTGGTCGGTGCCATCGTCAATAAGGCTGGTTTGCTCAACCTTTTTCATTGAAAGAAAAAATCCAAGTGCGTCTTAAAACACCCCCCCGATCACAACTTCTATGTGTTGGCTCGTAAAAGCCAGTTTTCTTTTCCATCGTTTTTTGTATTGCGATCAAAATTTTCTTATCAAAATCACACTCGATATAAAAATCTTCAATAAAGTGTCGGCCGCAAACGTCTGCTTGGTCATCGCAACAAAAGGCTATATGCTCAATTTCATGTTTCGCCAAAAGGCTCATCGGTGTACCTGTATCCTACTCCACGGACAATTTCAATGCAGTCTGAATAGTTTCCAAACTTTTCACGAAGATTTTTAATGTGTGCGTCGACCGTACGCTCTGTAGCCATCATTGCATCTTGAAAAACAATATCAAGAATCTGCCGCCGCGTATAAATTTTCGGGCTTTGGCTTTTAAGCGTAGAAAGCATTTCAAACTCTGTAAGCGTGAGCCCAAGGTTCCTGCCATAAATTTCCGCCACATATTCATCTTCGTATAAACAAAGCGGGTTTTCATCTGTTGCCCGGTCTTCGCCAGCCATTTCTGCGGCTTCCGACAAAAACTTCTCGGCTTTACGAAGCTTCTCGGCTTCTTCACCTGAATAAATCGGTTGGGTTCGGCAAGCGGCGATTTCTTTCTCGAGTCTTTCTAACTCTCTGTCTTTGTTGCTCATGTCAAAAATTGTAAGTTCCTGAAACTTCCCATTCGAGCATTTCGTTGTGTCGGTCTTGCTTGCTTTTGTTCAACTCTTCTTCAACGTACTTTTTCCGCTCTTCTTTGGTTTTGCTGTTTTTGAACCGCCCCACCAGGTAATACATTCCTTCATACTCGAATTTAAGCCTGTCGCCGCTTATAACAAAAGGCATATGTCAGTTTCGGTGCTTTTTGCCAGCTTCTGCGAGGTCTTCACGTTTTTCTTGAAAGTACACGTCGGCCATATCGTCAACTTCGAGGATCGGCACGAGGAAGTACCGCCCGTTTTCTTGAAGGCCTGCAACTTCCTCTATTTGCTCTTTGGCGCCGTCGGAGTGCCCTTTCATCACCGTTCCGTTGTACCAAAACGGGTCAATGAGGCCGGGATCGCCCATGTGATTCCCGCTCAAGTGCTCGGCATGCCGAGCACTTGAGTCCCATAGCTTAGTTGTTCGGCGCGTTTTCCAAAACGACGTCGGAAGGAGTTCGGTCGTGCGGTACTCCATCAATCAAATCGATGAAGTCGTATGCCCAAAAGGTCGGGGCGTTGTTGTCTTTGCCGATCACGGCAAGCTGCTCGACCATCTTGGCGCACTTGAGTCCGTTCCAAATGAGGGTTTGCAGCTCTTCTTCCGTAAATTCGGAAGGGTCGATGTCTTCTTTGCTAATGTACCATTCAGAATCAGACATTGTGTTAAAGCGGGTGATTTACAATAGGATGATCATTCATCGTCGCTTCTTGCCAGTCTTCCATATCCGTTGCCGGAATGTAATGGAAGCCCACTTCGTCGCGGTCCATCGAGTACACGCTCCGGTCAAAGCCTACGGCTTGAGCATAATCCCCGTAAGCTTCATCCCGGCTGTTAGCAGTAGAGACGTAATGAAGCGTGGTGCCGATGAAAATAGCGTAACCGTCCGTGTCCATAGCTGCGAGTAGGTTGGTTTGTCTTGATAGCGGATTTACTTACACGCGCCAGCGGAGACGCTGTTCCGTAAAGATTTGATCAAACCTGCGACCCGTGGTGAGGTTGCCCCATTTGCGCCGCGGACCCTGAGACTTCAATCAGATTTGCGTTCGCTTGAAACTCTCGGACGGTTCGGGCGCCCACGTATGAAAAGCTTGACCGGAGCCCGTCTTTCAAATCGCTTATAATTCGCTTCACAGAGCCTCGGTACGGCACGGTGCGTGTTACCCCTTCAACGTAGTCGTTCGACCCTTTCACGCCTTGTGAGGCGCTTCCACGGTACTCTTTGTAAAGCTCTCGGTTTGGCCAATCGGTTTCTCGTGCTTTAAGCTTTCCGGGCGTTTCGTTTGTCCCCGCCAAGATGGACCCGACCATTACCGTATCCGCCCCTGCCGCAAGTGCCTTCGCTGCATCGCCCGGTTTTCGGATGCCGCCGTCAGCGATTACAGGAACTTCTCCGTCTGAAACTCTCTCTGACGCTTTTTTTGCTTTACGCATTGCAGTTATCTGCCCAACACCAACTCCGGTCTTTACACGAGTAGAACAAACCGCACCTGGACCTACGCCTATTCTTAAAGCGTCTGCGCCCCAATTAATTAAGCGTACCGCTCCTTCATAAGTCGCCACGTTTCCGGCAATAACGTCCACTTTTGGACCGATGTTTTCAGCCGAAAGCTGCTCTAAAGCAGACTTTACGTGATCGTGGTCTCCGTGAGCAACGTCAACGAGTATTACATTTGCGTTTGTTTTCGAAACGATCCAGTCAGCGTTAGAAAAGAAGTCTCCGACGGCTCCGACGGAGGCGGAAAGAGGTCCATTTACGTCTAGTCCTGAAAGCTCTTCTACTTGTTTTCCTCTTCCGCCAAAACGGTGCATAATGCCCGTCGCCCCCTCCTCATCTAAAGCTTCGATCATTTCTCCACAAACAACCGTATCCATCGGGCTTGCCACGACCGGGCATCCGATTCGAATATTGCGGGTGAACTGCGTCGAGAGATTTACATTGTCTCGCGACTCGATACTCGAATGTCGCGGCTCGATATAAACATCGTCGTATGTAACCATTTATCTATCGTAGTTGAATAGAAGATATGTGTAAAGAGAAATGATAACAACTGCTAAGACCAGAGAAATGGCTGCAGAAACCCCTGCAGCCAATCCCGTTAGCTCTAAGACAGTCTGGATTCCCATTGAAGAAAACCCAATAATAAGAATACCAAGACCCCCCATTCCAACGTCTCTCGTTATATCTCTCATATGAGTTTGATTAGATTTCGCCGTTTGCTATCATTTTCAACTGCCCGACGTATTTCATAATAGCCTCACGGCCGTACTTGATCTGAGCATCGGTGAGTCCACCGTACTCTTTGTAGGACTCCGCAAGGTCGCTAAGAAAACCAGCGTCAGCCTTGCTAAAGCCTAAGCCGTTGTGCCGATTCGTTCCCTTCGCCTGCTTCTCGTACTCGGTCTGCTGGTTATAAATAGCAACGATGGCACGCTCAACCCACTTGTCGTACTTCTGGAGGTTGGCTTCGATCTCTTCTCGGGTCCACTCTTTGTCGGAAGGCATGGCGCGTTTGGTCGGTTGGTAAGCGCTCTGTTGAATATTGCAGTAGCTTACACGCGCGAGCGACGCCTTCGTTCCGGCGACAAAGCTTTTTTCACATTATCTTCGCGAAGACCCGACGATCTGAGATTTGAGAGATTGAAGCCGCTTGGCAACGTCAAGGGCGCTTTCCACTTCGGTCTTTTTGATTTCACCGATCCAAACGCCAAGCTCTTTGCCTTGAATTTCTGCACGGTCAGGGAAGAAAACCACATCGAAAACGACACTTGGCCCGTCCGGACGCCGCATTTGCATCCGGTAAAGCTCGTCCGGATCTTCCGGACCTGCAGGCTCGATTTGGGTGTCGTCGATCAAGCGGTATGGAGTTTTGTTTGACTCGTGAAGCTCAAGAAAGTATTTCTGGAGCATTGTTTAACTGTTCTCTACTTTGAGAAGAATTTCTTTGGAGTTCTGCGTGTAGGCGTACACGGCGTATGCTACGTTCCCAAGCCCTGCGGTAAACCAAAAGGTAAGAAGAAACCAGACGACGTGCATTCCTACAGTGCCGTATGACGTATTCTTCAGTCGGGCTTGACTGTCGCTTCGCTCTTCGACGCTAAACCCGCGAAACTGGTAATCGTCAATCTTTTCGTGAAGTGCGTCTTCGCTCTCTACTCGTCGGACTCGTGCGTTTGTACTCATAAAACTTTTTGATTTTGAATTCAAGTTAAGAAGTGCTCGCTCCCTCGGCAGGATTCGAACCCACGACTAACGGGGATTAGGAATCCCCTGCTCTGTCCAACTGAGCTACGAGGGACTCTTGCTTACGTCGTAAGGTGGAGAAAACAAAAACTCCGTTTCTATTTGGTTCTTTCCGTTTTTATTATATAGGTGAAGAACGCCACCTTTAAGCATTTCGTAGTACTCTGCCTTGTAAATAGCGCGTGAAAATTTTGTCTCTACGAGAAATTTATTCATACTCTTTCTGAAACTTTTGCCAAAGCTTTGTTCCTTCGAGCTGCTGTTTTCGATTTTCAAACTCTTCGGGATTGTTCTCTCTCAAAAAGCGAAGCGATTCGACGACGATTCGCCTCTGGGTGCTGCCGAGAGCTTCGATCTCTTCTCTGTTTCCAAGCATTTTTTGTAGACGTTTCTTGGGTTAGGTCACTATTTGAAACGCCCCTTCCTACAAAATGTTTCGTGAAGAACCGACAAAGAAAAAGCAGCCGCCGTTTGACGACTGCTCTTTCTGCCTGTAAGTGAGAATAGCTGTTAAGCTACAAGGTCTCCGTTTGCTACGACCTTTCCTCCCGTCGTGTGGGCTAGCTCGGCAACTGCTCCGTCCGCAGCCGCCACATTGAGCCCAGCTTCATCGGTAGCGAGAGTAATGCCCTCACCCCCCTGAAGCGTAATCGTGTTTGTTCCACCGTCGTTGATTACTCGAAACTGCGCGCCCTCCGGAATTTCAGCAATCGTAAGGGTTACTGCATCCGAATCGGTAAGCACGCTAACGAGAGAACGGTCTTCTGGAGCAACCGTCATAGCGGTGGTTTCACCACTATCAACCTCATACACAGGGTTTGCTGGAAATGGGTTGATCGTGACTTGAAGACCTTGCTCTTCGGTTTGAACTGTTGTTACGTTAGGCATATGGTTTTATTTTTCTTTGCTTGAATAGAACCAGTTATCTATTTGATTAAAGGTCCTCAAACTCTGCTCCGGTTGGAAGCACGTTGAAGGTAAGCTCAATGAACTCTGCAGTTCGGGTTGGCTGCAAAAAGATTTCTCCAATGAGCTTGTTCCTGTCAACCACCTCTGGCGGGTTGTTGTCCGCGTTCATCTTCACACGGAAGGCGTAAAGCCCGTTTTGCTGCTTGACCTGATCGAGGAATGGGTTCACAATGTTCAGGAACCGATTTCGAGTCTCCGGAACGTTTTGCTCGAATACGAGGAAGCGGCTTGTCGAAGCGATGAACTTTTTGACTCGAATGAGAAGCCGCCGCACGTTCACACGGTCAAGCGCACTTGCACGGGTTTGAAGCGTCTTCTGTCCCCAAACGCTTACGCCTTGGCCAGGGAACTGGGCAATTGGGTTGACCCGGTTCCTGTAAAGCTCGTCGCGGTCTTCGCGGCGAAGCCGAACAACTGCGGAGATTGCTTCTGGAACGCCACCACGCTCGAATCCGGCCGGTGCGTACCATTCTGCAGCCGTTTGGTCGTTGAAGGCGTAAACCCGTGGAATAAGAACCGATGGTGGAACTCGAACTTGCTTGTTCCTGCTTTGATCTCGAATTCGCATCCAAGGGTAGTAGGTAGCCGCATAGCTCGTGTCGACGCTTTCGATAGAAGCGATTGCGTCTTCAACCGAAGCGTCCACTCCTGCAGCGTCGAATACGTAGAAGCAGTCGGACCTGCTTTCAACCATATCGACTCCTGCCTGAACCACGGGACTGTGCAAGTCGTTTAGCACGCCCGGAGTTACAAGCAAGTTGATATCAAACTGGTCTTCGTTTCCGAGAATCGAGATTGCTTTCTTGTAAGCAACTGTTCCCGGAGAAGTGTCGGTCGATAGGTCAAGTCCCTGAGAGTTTGTCGCCGTAATGTTCTCTTCAAGAGCCTCTGGCTTTGCAGGACTTTGACCGTCAAATCCTCCTTGGAACGCAACGTTGAACTTGCGGCGAGAAGGCGCAAATCCTTCTGCTCCTGCGTCTCCGTACTGGATTTGCCGTACGCCGTCGTCGTTTGGATCTTCTACGTAACCGTCCGATAGCACGAATCCGAAGTTTTGGTCGAACTCTTGCTGGTCGGAAGCAGCGTCGGCGTTTTCGGCAATCGCCTGAAGAAAGCTCATGTTTCCTTCAAAGTCGAAGTCGAATCCGAAGTGGATTCGGTTATCAAACGGTGCTCCAGCCGAAGAAATGTCAGGGTTAAGCCCTTTCTCCGGAAGAATGTCGTAATCTACGTCATTGACCGTTTGCGTAATTCGCGGCTTGACTCCGTGTGGAATTTGTCCATCGAAGTCAAGTGGAATTTGGTACGGCTGGTATCCCCAAGGAACAAGGCTTGCAAGCCCGTCGACGTCGTTGTCGTTTGCGCGAACGACCTCTTCGTGAACGTGAACTCGAACGTAGCTGCTTCGATTTTCGAATACGCCAGCTTCGCCGCCTTGCTCTTTAAGCTTGCCAGTTTCGGTAAGAACCGTCTTGCGGTTTCCGATTACCTTGGCGATGTAGTTTTGAGAATCTGGGTCAAGGTTAACACCATTGAACGATTCGAGAAGCGTTTGGCTTCGGTCGTCGTCACCGAACTCTCGAACAACGACGTCGAACTCTCCGTACTCGCTTCCCGGAACCTCGGATGGATACCGGATGTTTCGGATCGATACCTTAACGTCGGTGTTTGCGTAATCCCCGTCACCGATAGTCTCGAACTTGAAGAGCTTCTGCCGCTGGGCACCCGGCTGGTTTGGCTGCTGGTCTTGGGAAACGATCCAAGGGGTTTCTGCGCTGTCGTATCCTTGGTCGTCAAAGTCAAGCTTGAACGGATCGAAGTCTACCTGAAGGTCGATTCCCTTCTCTCCGTAGTGCTCTTCGATAAGCTCTTTCCAAACCTCCGGATAGCTGTTTTTCGTGAACAATTCAAGTGGGCTGTCTTCGGTATCTCCGAAGAAGTCAAGAATAAAGTTCGAGTCTCCTTCCTGCAAGCTTACTTGATAGCTTTTTCCATCGATAGTCAAGTCTTGGCTTTGTACAAGATCGTCGCTATCGGTGGAGTCAAGCAAGCTTTGAACTGGGCTGTCTTCGTCGTCGGAGCTGGAGCCGCTTGAAGAAGTTGAAGCGCTTGGAGCGTTGCTTTGAAGTCCAAGAATAAGCTCAAATCCGGTAATGTTCGCGTCGTTCGGGTTGATTTGAGCATCGTTGATCGCGTCTGCCTCTCTTCGAAGCCGCTTGGTTGGAGCAAGAACCGCAAGTGAAATGTCTTCATCTGGGGTTTGCTCAACAACGTCTGCGGTTTCGCTTGATACGGTCTTGCTGGTTAAAACTTGTCCAGTTCCGCTGTTATCGTACTGCTCGATAACGAGATTGTATTCAACGTCGTCTCCGACCGAAGCGTTTGTCTCGTCTCCAAGATACCAAGTCGCTTCAAAGTCAACCTCTGGATCAGAAATCGTTCCGTCTCCTTGGAAAACGGTTTCTACGCCTTTCTCGCTTTCGGTGTCAGCTACAACCGATCCACTTGAAGCGCCATTAACGTACTCTTCTACGCGGAAGCGAAGTCCGTACTGGCTTCCGGTGTCCCAGCTTGGCCGCCGGGTCTCGAAGTAAACGGAAAGCCGCTCGTTAAAGTCAAGGTCTTCTCCGTCCTCGAAGCTAAAGTCGAAGTCTTCAACTCCGAATCCGGTTTGCTCTCGACCTTGGAAGATGATTGTTGGGCTTTCAATGGTATCCGCAGTGTCTCCCGTGTTGGAGTTGATTACGCGAACCTCGTAGTAAATCTCGTCTCCGTTGTAGTGGTCCGGATTGTCAACTTGCCAATTCAAAAAGTATCCGTCGCCGGAAGTTGAAGTGTTTGAATTAGCTTGAACAATGTCTCCGGTCGCATTTCCATTTCGGAACGCTTCGACCTCGTAAGAATAACTCGTAACGCCCGCCGGATCAACTTGGAATGTACCGAATACTTCTTCTCCATTTTCAATAACGTCGGTTTCGGAGAAGGAAAAGTCAGCGTCTTGAATTCCAAGACTTCCGAGAGGATCAAGAGAACGTACGTCTTGCTCCGGAGTGGTTCGCTCATCGGAAGAAGCAATTCCTCCGGACTGCGACTGGCTTTGGCTAACCTCAACGGAATACGCAATTGTCTGGAAAGTGCTTGCGCTGTGAGTAAGCCCAAGGCTAACAGTCCCATTAGAAATGTCCGTTCCGGTTTCTAGCGGAGTGTTTTGCTTGCTTCCATCGATGATTTCGTAAATCTCGTAATCGAATGGAGTAACAGGGCCGTTTTCGTTAACGACTGTGAAAGAAACTCCGGATCGCTCGCTAGGTCCAACTTCATCACCTTCAGCGAAGTCGGTTTCAAGCTCTTCGATCTGGAATACCCCGCCGTCAACTTCAACCTCTGGAGACTCTTCTGTTCGCTCTTCGCTGGAAGTTGGGTTGCTGACCTCCGAAAGCTTCAAGATGTAAGAAATAACGTTTTCTCTCGATAGGTCGATTCCGCTATCTCCAACGCTGTACTCGATGTATACCGAGCTGTCATTTGGATCGCCGGAAACATCTTGTACGCTGATTGAGGTTTGGTTATTGCCGTCGTCAACAGAAAGCTCGTTGCTGTTTACAGGAGCGCTTGCCTCTGCGTCAACTTGAAGCTTTTCTCTGTAGTCAACCTTCTCTCCCTCAACGAAGTTCCAGTTAACATCAAGAATCTGGAATCCGTTAACCTCCGGTCGGCTAATAACGTCAATTGCTGGAGAAACGTCGTCTGGCACAGACTCGACTTCTTCGCCGTCTGGAGCGGCATTTGTCGCTTTCACGACGTACGTAAGCCTATCGCTTGCTCGGCCGTTGTGTACCCAAGCAAGTCGGAACACGTTGTCGCTGAAGCTATCAGAGGCAACTGCATCGTCTTGTAGACTTCCGTTGATTACCTCATATACTTCAACGTCGTAGTTGCTTCCGTTGATGTTGTCAACTGTTCCGGTAAGAGAAGCGATTTCGTCTTCGCCCTTCTCTTTTCCGGCAATCCAGTTGTAATCAACAGTGTCAAGGAAGAAGCCTTGAAGCTGAACTGTTGGAGATTCTACCGTATCGGTTTGACCATCTACACGCTCTACCTCAACCTCATAGTGTACTGGAGTGTAGTCGTTGGAGATTGGAGTAAACGTTCCGGTGTAGCAGTCTAGATCAAGGCCGGTTTCTTCAATTACAGTTCCGTTGTACTCTCCATCAACGTACTCGTGGATCTTCAAGTTGTAGTTTAGTACTTCGGTAGAGCTGCTTCTTCGCTGGCGGCCTCGAACGCAAACTTTCGCCTCAACTGTTTCGTCTAGCTCAATGTCGGTGTCAAAGCTAAACTCAGCTTTCGACACTTGAAATGACCGCTTGCTCAACTCTCCGGAAGGAAGCTGAATTTCAACTGCTTCAGAATCGTATCCGTCCTCGCCCAATAGGCGAACGACAGTTGCGGTTGAAGCGTCTCGGAGATAGTTTCTTGTCGAATAATCCATGTAGAGCCCTTGATTTCCGAACTGCTCCTCGTACTCTTGTGGGCTATCTACCTCAACGGGCTGAAAAGCGGGTCCTTTCTGGGTTGGGCCAACAAAAGCACCGCCAATTTCTTGAACACCTTGCTGAAGAAACGTCTGGTCACGCTCCTCGGTAAATACGCCCGGAGAAATCGTTTGTTCTGGCATAAAATTATGTTTTGTTTCTGTTCGAAGTAACTATACAGGTCTCGAAGAATCTCCAAATTACGCTCTCAATATTATGTATTAAACGTTCAATCAAGATTCACACTTCGCCCGGACTCATGATATCTCCGCTATTTATGTCAATCGCGACGTCTCCGTACTTTTGGTAAAGGTCTTGAACGTAGGAGTCGTAATCTTCTTGTATGTCGGAAATTTCATCTTTGATTTCTCCCGCCACTTCAATCTCTTCTTCGAGCTGGTCGCGAATATCTTCGATTATATACTTCTGGCGGCCATACTCAAGTACCTTTTGATTGAGCTTGTTTTGAAGACTTTCAAGACGGCTTCGTTCTGACTTGCTAAGTTTTTTGCTGCTCATAGGCGTGTACTATATAGATGGTTAAGTAATGACGTTAACACTTTCTTCGTCAATCACGAATTGTATTGTTATATATTCACTCGAAGGTTGAGGAATGAGAGAAACTGATGCCGAAATCGTGTTTGGCGATCGGTCTTCTCTTCCCCTGTCTCGTGGCGTTGATATACTTATCTGATAGTCTCGAATTCCCTCGCGAGTTTCTATTGTCGAGAGAACGTTGTTTATGTCCGTTCGAAAATTTTGCGCCGTGTTTTGATTTGTCTGCTCGAACAAGTAGTCTTGAGCGACATTTTTGATTCGGGTTATCACATAAACCAGTGTCCTGCGAACGTCGATTGCGGAAAGCAAGCTTGCAAGATTGTCTGTATAGCACCGATTTCCCGCAAGCAAAATTCCGCCAGGATCAGTAAGCCGAATGGCGTTGATCGAGTTTTTGTAAAGTTTATCAACGTCTTCTCTTGGCAGCCGGATTTGAAGCTCTTCTGCGTTTGGCACAACTCCCCGATTCGGCCCGGCAGGGCTGAACCAAGGGTCGGCAATAGAATCGCTTCTTGCGTACGTCTGCGGAATCATCGAAGACGGTGGAACAAAGTCAAAGTCGACGTCGACCGTCGGCCGGACCCATCCGTAGTAAGTTGCGGCATAGGTAGTGTCAATATTCAAGTTGTAGTTTGATGCCTCTTCAGGGCTATCAGAGATTTCAAATCCGTCGAACACGTAAAAAGCGTCGCCTCTCTCTCGAACAAGCTCTTCTGCTTCCCGCACCGCCCTTTCGTGGTTTTGAAAGTCTAACTCCGGAGTCGTAAGCAAGTTGAAGTCGTATTCCCCGCCCCGAAGAAGGTCAAATGCTCGCCTGTAGGCAACGTTGCCTCCGCTAAACTTTCCGTCGAAGTCAAGGCCAAAAGTGTTTTCTGGCGTAATGTCTTCTCCGACAAATCGCTCTTTGTATATAGATTGCCCGTCGGAACCCCCTTGAAACCCAAAGGAAAACTTTCTCTCATTTGAGTTGGAGTCTTTTGGACTCACGTAATCATCAAGCTTGAAGGGGTCGCCTACCTTTTCTGCGCCTTCAGGTATGCCTTGAAAGAAGTTTTCGTTCTCTTCGTTTCGGAACTCCAAACCAAGGTGAAGGTTTTCGCTTATGTCTTTTCCCCGATCAGATTCCGGCTCATTTACGCTTTTGTAGTCAAGAAGCTTGCCCGGAAAGTCTTGCTCTGTCCTGTAAACAGGAACTTGGAGAGATTCGGTGAACGTCTGCTTGTATGTTTCAAATCCGAACGGCAACGTGTTTTTGTCCGACCTCGAAATTTCAGAAGAAGTCTCTACTCGGATTTTGTAGGAGTTTTGATCAAATATCCCGAAGCTCTCTACCCGGCCGTCTTCGTATCTTCTGTACTCAGTTCCAATCGCTTTTGCTACGTACCTGCTATCATTTGGATTGAGAGAAAGGTCCGGAAACTCTTCAATAATGTCTTGATTCAAGTCGGTGTCGTCAAAGTCTCGAAGTCGCAAAGTAAACGTCGGCCATCCGGACTCGCTCGTTCCTCCCCCAATGTCTACAATTGACGCTTTGAACCTTCGGTTTTGATCTTCTCCGTCGCTTCGTACCCAGAGGCGAAAAAGCCGATGCCGAAGCTCGGAAGGGGCGTCTGGGGCTTTGTCTTGTGAGAGAATCCAAGGGGTTCTCGGGGCGCTATACGAATCAAACTTCAAAGGAGTAGAGTCGGCGTCGTCGTCGAACACCTCAACGTTGATAAAGGTGTCGTCATCAAATTCATCAAGAATTCGGTTTTGAGACTCTGGAAAGTTTTGGTACACCCTCACTTTTGGCGGCAACACGCGAGTAATGTAGCGCCCACTAAACTGGTTGAAAGAAAGTCGCCACTCGTCGACCAAGTCTCCGGATTCATCGAACGTCTGCATCGTAAAGTCCTCTGCAATCCGACCGCCGGAAGTCGACGTTGACTTCACCAGCTTCGTCTTGCCCGGAACCACGTTCTCTTCTTTCTTGTATTTGTCGTCGAGAATGAGAATGGCCAAGAAGTTTCCTCCCTGCACGTCTGCAAAGTTTGGGAAGTCGGTACCGAAGGTCGTAGAGATAACCATCGGAGAAGGCTCCCATCCGTCACTTGAAAGCGTGCGAATAAAGTTCACCCGGTCGGTCTGCTTGAGGACTTCAGACGCGGAAAAAGAACTATACGTGGTAGGATCTCCAAAGACCTCTTGAAACTCTTCCAAACTCCGAACTTTGGTAGGAACGAAAGAAGGTCCCCGCTGAGAAGGCCCGATTATCATCGAATTCGTTACGTCTTCGACGGCGGGCTCCTCAAGGGAAACTTCTCCCCCAACCGAAACCTGTGGAGATCGGTTTTGAATGTCTCGAATATTAATAGCCATCGGCAACGTTTTCTTCAAATTCAATAGATGATGGCGACCGTTCTTTTTGAAGCGCAGGCTCCCCATCTTGCCTCTCGTCTGGAACAATGTACCCATCAACGCTCAACGACAAGCTTGCCTCAACGTAACGGGCTTCATCCGACATCTGAACCTCTTCGTTTATCGAATCGATCTTGGTATAAAAAATTCGCCCAGACCCTTCATCGTCTCCCCAATGAGAGTTTTTGTAGTAGTTGATCATGTCGGTAATCTCGTCCATCTGCCAACGGTATTCGGTGTATACCGTCACGTCGTAGGAAACTTCAAGAAACTGCGGAATTTCGGCAATGTAGTACTCCCTTTCCGGCTGCCTATTTTGAAGAGCCGTAAACTGGTCGTAACGGTTATTTTTCGAATACCTCTGGCGAACCGACAGGGTTCGGCCGGTGTGGTTGAGCTGGGTAATCTGCGGTCGGGTCACATGGCTCGGATGGTCGGACACGTCTGTTCGGTTGATCACGATAAGCGGAAGAAGGACCTTGTCCTTAATAGACTTGAGCCTTCTTTGCTGCCGTGCCCACGTCCAACGCTCTTGACTGTCCCAAATCACAGGAACTTTGATTTGCTCCCCATTTTGCTGGACGTGAAAGTTGAAGTTCTGGTCAAGCTCATACGTGACCGCATAATCGACGTCGGTAATCGAAGACTGAACTTCCCTGTCTTCGGCGTCGTTGTCACGACGAAACTCTCGCTCTCGATCAACTGCATTTGAGGCATCGATGTTGTCAAGTACCTCTTCTTGCTGCTCTTGGTACTGCTCGGAGTACTGGTCATCCCGCCGCGGCTCGTCCCCACGGACTTCTTGATCTTCTGTTCTTTTTTTCCCTTCATCTCGAAGATGCCCAAATCGGTCTTTCATTTATTTTCGGTTTTTGTTTATTAGGTCAGTGTTTGACGTTCTTACTCTGTGAGATTCGCAGACAATCGAGTGCCTGTAGAAGTACTTGGTTCCAAGAAGCTCGTTGTCGACGACATTTTCGATCTCGAAAAACTCTTCGTCCCACTCGATAAGATCTCCTCGCTGCGGGTAAAAGTCTTTGTCTTTGAGCCGTTCCCGCTGGAACCCAAACTGCGCCGTGCGGTTCACGTCGAACGTTCCCTTCTCGCCTTCTGCGGTTTGCTGGTCTTCTGGCACGACAAGCGTGTTCATTTCAACGACGCGGCTGTACTCTTTTCCGGCAGGAGAGGTCTCCCCACGGAACGTCGACTTCGTACGGTCAACGTCCATTTTATAAAAACGGACCACTACTTCAACGACTTCCTCAACAAGCTCTTGATTGTACTGCTGGAACATCTCGAAGTCTTGATCCGAGATAAAAAATCCTTCATCTTCTTTGTAAGGCATGTTGTTTTATATTGATTCTGGAGGATACACGTCCACCCCTCCAAGGGAGTCGACATCTACCTTTGCGTTAGGAAACTTACTTTTAACAAATTGGAGGTATAACTTTTTTCTTGCCGTATCTCCAAACGTTTCTCCTTTTTTTGGTGCTCCGGTGAAATGAATTTTTTCTATTCCTTCTGGATTCCGGTAAAAATCATGTCTGTTTTTCCAAA
>ERZ1034547.125-NODE-125-length-20222-cov-6.435315_pt1 | contig 20222 bp, 25 predicted proteins | sample MGYA00520642_ERZ1034547 | MGnify/ENA primary metagenome ERZ1034547 (study PRJEB33760, sample SAMEA4777713) | hypersaline lake metagenome | biome: hypersaline environment; feature: brines | place: Spain | collected 2012-08 | depth 0 m ... | reverse complement strand
TCCGACATAGTGTATTCACTACGCAAGGATTGTCTTTCAAACACTATATAGGGCTGTTGAGCGCCTGGTAACAGGTTTTCTTCCCTAACCGTAACTACACAATTGTTTGCGTAGAGATTTGTTTTAGGAGGGGAAAAAGATTTCAATTTACGGTTTTACAGTTGAATCATGGGAGACTCCGGCGTTAACAGTGTTCAGGATAGAGCAGAGATTGTCCGGGAGAGTATAGACCTGATTTCAAAGAAATGGCATGCTCAGATTCTGTATACTCTGGATTCTGATTACACGGCTTTCAGCGATATCAAGCCGGCGCTCGATGGTATATCAGGCAAGGTTCTTTCTGAGAGTTTATCTGATCTTGAGGAGAGTGGTTTAATCCGAAAATCTTCAGCAGGTTACTCCCTGACGAACCAGGGCCGGTCAATGAAATCTGCTCTTGACTCTCTTGCTGACTGGGGTGAGAGATTTTCCGGAGATGAATCGGTTAATCTACTTGTCATAGAGGACGATACGCTTCAGAGGCAGATGTATACTCGCTGGCTTGAAGATTACAGTGTGGATTCAGCCTCAACAGAGCCAAAGGCGTATGAGAAGCTTTCGGGGGAGAGTGATGTTGTTCTGCTGGACAGGATTTTCGATGAACCGAAAGGAGATTCTATAGCGGAGAGAATAAAGAAGCTATTTCCCGAGGTGGAGATAGTGATGATTACGGCTGTAGAGCCGGACACGGGTATAATGGATATGGAGGTCGATGATTATCTTGTGAAACCTGTTGAAAGAAGTGAACTGGAAAAAGCTGTGCAGAGAAGTATTTCTCGTTCTTCAAGCCCGGATGACAAGAGAAAACTTCTCTCCATGATGGCCAAGAAGGCGGCCCTGGATAAACGGCTGACTATTGAGGACAGGGAGTCATATGAGAATCTTTCAGAGGAAATAGAGGAAATGAAAAGCCAACTTGACGTAACAGATGAGATAGTATCCAAGATAGACTGAATTCAGTCTTTCATCAGGAACTCAAGTCTCAAACCGTTTTCACTGTTCCTGACAACGTTCAGATCCCAGTCATGAATCTCTGAGACACGCTGCACAACTGACAGGCCGACTCCAGAACCAGCGCTTCCGCCTGTGTAACCGTACTCTGTTATTTTTTCCGGGTTCTCGTCAAGCTGCCCGTCATCCTCATAGTAGAAACCTTTCTCTATAGTACCTACCACTATACTGGCGTCCTCGTTATGCTCGACTGTATTTCTGATCATGTTTTCAAACATCCTGGTTACTCCCGAGCTGCTTGCACTGAACTCCAGGTCGCCTTCAATACTGTACTCGGGCTCGACATCCACAAATGAATAAGCCGTCCTAAAGATCTCTGAAAGTTTGAGTTCCTCCTTTTTGAAGTCTTCAGGCTTGCCTGAAAGCGCCAGCAGCTCCTCGATTATTTCATCCATTCTCCTGACAGCTTCCTTAGCTTTCTCGAAGTCCTCGGAATCTCCTGTCTCTTTCGCAAGCTCAATATACCCTGAAGCAACATTCAGCGGGTTTCTCAGATCGTGTGAGACAATACTGCTGAACTTCTCCATTCTCTGCTTCTGGTCTCTCAGCTGCCGCTCATTACTCTTCATCTCGGTTATTTCCCTGCCTTCAGCCAGTATAGAGGTTACCTCTCCTTCCTCATTTTTCACAGGCTTCAGCGATACGTCAAGTATTGCATTCTGTCCATCAGGCTTCTCTACCGTTATAGTTTTTCTGTGGAAATTTTGTTCAAGCATCTTCTGGAAGTACTTGTTCTTGATGAACTTCAGGTATGCTGAATCAATAGTATCGTTTTTCAGGTATCTGTCAAGATCTGTATAATTCAGGCCCTCCACATCTTCCTTTTCAATATCAAAAAATTCCTCTACCGCTTTGTTAACCTGGAGTACTTCACCATCTGAGTCAACAAGCGCCATGAGCTCGTAAGAACTGTTGAAAACCGCCTCAAGTTGTCTCTGATTTCTTCGCACCTTTGTCTGGTCGTCCAGCTCAAGAAGAACAGAGGAGACATTCTCTTCATCGTTCAGGATAGGTATGAGGGAGAAATCCATTATTTTCTGATCTCCATGCTTGTCCTTCATTTCCGCGGTTCTATTCACTTTATCTCCGTCAAGCGCCTGGTCAAACAACTTTTTCATCTCGTTTTCAGGGAACAGGTGTTCGTAAACACCGAGCTTTACTCCTTCGAGCTCTTCCCTGGAGTTTTCAAGGTACTCTTGAGTTTTCTCGTTAACTTTCAGTACAGTCCTGTCCGTATCAACGATAGCCATAACTTCCTTCGTGTTGTTGAACAGAGTCTCCATTCGGCGCTCCTCTACTCTTCTACGTGTTATATCCTGTGTCAGACAGATAACTCCATTAACATCGCCATTTTCATTCTTGTGCGGGATTTTCGTATTCAGAAAATGCTTCTGCTCACCGTGGATATTGTGAGTTATCTCTTCAGTAAGGGTTTCGCCTGTTTCCAGAACTTTTCTGTCCGATTTCTCAATTTTGCGGGCGTCCTCTTCATTGAAAAGTTCGGAAGGTGTGTTTTCAATTACTTCGCCTGGTTCAAGACCCATGTGCTCGGCGCCAGCAGGATTAACAAGTTTATAGGCACAGTTCTCGTCTTTCAGGTACAATGCTTCTGATGAATGTCCTAGCATGTCCTCTAGACGGATCTTGGCTGCTTCAATCTCGTTCTGAGTCTCAATGTTTTTCTCGATAGAATCCATAAGTTCTTCCGTGGCACCGTCCCTATCACTAATTACATAATCTGTTACACCTGCAGAGATGGCTCTGCTGGCCAGTTCCTCTCCGCCATCGGACGCATACAGTATGAACGGAAGTTCTTTTTGTTCAGACCTTATGCGCTCCAGAAAATCAACAGCATCAGAATTCTCAAGTGCAAAACTGCATACTATACAGTCAGCATCAACTGCGGTGTCAACTTCTTCCACAGACTGAACCGATCTGCAGTTTACAGACTCCAACTGGTCCTCAATAACTTGGGCTTCAGTTTCCAGACTCCTGGATCCTTCGACAAGCAAAACCTGTTTCGCTGAACTCTCGCTCACAGAAAAAATTTTCACGCAAATACTTGTATTTCTTACCTTTGCGATACACCAAATACTTTATCTCTACTTTACGATATAGAAAAACTAAATAACTTCAAAATCTCCTGGAAACGAGAAAAACCTGTTGAAATTTTTTTAATACTTGTTTACAGGTTTCTTAAGGTTTTAAATACGGTTTAACACTGGAAAAGTTTTTCTCAAAACACGCCGCCTTTCTGAAATTATCAAAATTTATTTAAACCAGTTGAGAAACCGGGATCGGACCGTTTAAATAATTTGCACGGTCCTACCGATTTAGGATTAAGTAATGAGGAAATCTTTAGCGACTCTCTCGATACTTTTTCTCTCGGGAATCACGGCTGCTGCAACAGAATCGCATCCGGCTCAGTCTCCAGATAGCATTTTACTTTTGATGGCGATTCTAACTCCTTTCGCCGCTTCTTTGATTATATCACTTTTCTACAGCAAACTGAAAGACTATTCTGCCTATCTGGGTGCTTTTTCAGGCTTAATTTCTCTATTTGCAGTCCTGCAGATGTCCGGTAAAACAGGTGTCGTGTCTTATTCATGGATTCCGTCATTAAGGGTTTCTCTGGAGTTTTACGTCGATGGTTTTTCCATAATGCTTGCCTTGCTCGCCAGTGGGATAGGCGTGCTGGTCTTTCTTTACTCGAGAGCATACATGAGTCACGGCGAGTGGAAGAGGAAATATTACACGGTTTTAACGGCTTTCATGGGTTCAATGATTGGTCTGGTTTTTTCCTCTAATCTTGTACTCATGTTTCTATTCTGGGAGTTTACCAGTATCTGCTCCTTTTTGTTGATCAGTCATAATCAGAGGACGGATTCTGGTATTTACGCATCCAAGAAATCTCTACTAATAACTGTAGGCTCTGGCATAATGCTTCTCACAGGATTTCTAATCATCAACTCGGTCACAGGAACGTTTAGCATGGCCGAGATTCTTTCAAGAGGGAGCATAGTTGAGTCTCTGAAGGCAAGTAGTCTTTACGTACCGGTTATCTTTTTCATCGGGATCGGAGCTGCAGCCAAGTCAGCTCAGGTACCTCTGCATATCTGGCTTCCGGACGCAATGGAGGCGCCCACGCCGGTATCAGCCTTTCTCCACTCTGCGACAATGGTCAAAGCAGGTGTATTTCTTCTAGGGCGTTTCAGGCCTGTCCTGATTCAGGGAGAGCTCTGGAGTTATTTTCTGATATCTCTGGGATTATTGACCGTGACTGTAGCAGCTTTGCTCGCAGTAGCCTCCAAAGAACTGAAAGAGCTTCTTGCCTACTCTACAGCCAGTCATCTAGGTCTCATAGTCGTGGGACTAGGTGTTCCAGGTGTTCTAGGAGCTGAAACTGCTTCTTTCCATGTTTTCAATCACGCAATTTTCAAGGCATCGCTTTTCATGGTTGCGGGAGTCATACTTCATGAAGCAGGGACACAGAAAATTTCGGATCTAAGTGGGCTCAGGTCCCACTGGCCGGTTTTATCGGTTGTAGGTACAGTCTCAGCCTTGAGCATGTCAGGAATTCCATTCCTGAACGGTTTTTACTCCAAGGAACTTCTTTTCGAATCTACATATAATCTGGCCGCAAGTGCAGGAGGTTTAACATGGATACTACCTGTAGTTGCTGTAACAGGTAGTGTATTCACTTTCGTGTATTCATTCAGGTTTATTTCGGTGTTCTACGGTGAAAAGACAGAGCTGGAGATTCACAGTGCCCCGAACTTGATGCTTCTAGCACCGGGTGTTTTAGCCACGCTTGCGATTTTAGTAGGCTTACTTCCAAACTACTTCATAGATAAAATAGTCCTGAAGGCGCTTCATGGTGTTTCAACTGGCGTTCACGGCATGAGCGTTCACGTGGTGCCGCATGTGACTCCTGCGTTTTTGATGAGTGTTGTAACCATGTTTTCTGGACTCTTGTTGTTCCGTAAATCCGGTAATATCCACATGAAACTAAATAATATTCTTGAACATCGACTGCTTAATGCAAATTTCTACTATCATAGGTTGCTTGATCTCCTGGATGCATCAAGCAGTTTTATGGTTAAAATGGTTGAAAGCAGTCTACTAAGAACTTATGTTGCGTGGGTTCTGCTGGTGGCATCGCTTTCAGCCGTTACAGGTTATCTGATAAGTGGGTATGTTCCGCTGCAGTTTTTCTCGATGAGATTGCCGATAATGGTTGTTCTGGCGACATCTGTGGCCAGTGTGTATGCTGTGGTAAGATCCAATACGTATATTTCCTCAGTCCTGACTCTATCGATTCTGGGCTTCATGGTGTCTATTTTCTACCTGCTTATGGATGCGCCAGACCTGGTGATGACTCAGCTGGTCGTTGAGAGCCTGTCTCTGATAATATTCCTGTTGGTTCTTAACAGCATACCTGACTACACCAAGAAAATCACGTTTTCCAGGAAATTCAGGGATATCCTGATATCAGCAGGATCTGGTCTAATGGTTTTCACAAGTGTAATCTACGCTACTGCAGAGGAAACACCTGTCAAACTGGCAAAATACTATCTAGATAACGCATTACCGGGTTCAGGCGGAACAAACGTTGTTAACGTAATACTTGTCGATTTCAGGGGTCTGGATACAATGGGAGAGATATCGGTGATATTCATGGCGGGCATGGCAATACTGATGCTGTTCAGGATGAGGGGTGAAGAAAAATGAGTACAGTTATAGCAAGACAGGTAATAAAAGCGGTAGCGCCTTTAATGCTGCTTGTATCGCTTAATTTTTTCCTCCAGGGGCATAACCTGCCGGGAGGAGGATTTATAGCAGGTGTGATGTCTGCAGCAGCCGTTGCACTTATCTACATAGTGTTTAATTTTGACGGGGTGAAAAAACTCTCGGGACATGAGAACGAGGACATACATTTTGTGGAGGAGTACATACCGCTTTCAGACGCCGGAGTGGCTCTTGCAGTTGGAACAGGAGTTCTTTCCTCGTCTCTAGGGCTGAGCTTCCTCAGCCACAGGAAAGGAGTTATTCATTTACCGTTCTTTGGTGAAATTCACTGGACAACCGCAATGCTGTTTGATCTAGGTGTTTTCCTTGCAGTTTTCGGTTCGCTTCTGGCGATGGTGGAGGTGCTCGGGGAGGAATGAGTTTAGTAGCTGCCTCAGCTCTTGGAATTATTTTTGCCGCAGGAACATACCTGATGTTGCGAAGAGATGCTGTAAGAGTAGTTATAGGATCTTTAATCATCAGTCAGGCTGCAAACATGTACTTGATGGTTATGGGTGGCGGCGAAGGAGGGGTTCCGATACTAAAACATCATGGAAGTATACATAGCGGCGTAACTGATCCTGTCCCTCAGGCACTTGTCCTTACGGCTATAGTCATAGGTTTCGCGACAACAGCATTCCTTTTGAGCCTTACTTACAGGTTCTATGAGGAGAATGAGGATGTTGATCTAAACTCTCTAGAAGGTGAGAAAAAATGAATCAAGAGATAATACTGCCTCTGCTAGTACCTATAATCACAGCAATTCTGTCAATAGTATTCAGGAAAAGGGAGAAAATTAGAGATTATATCAGCTTCACGGGTAGCCTCTTCTATCTTGTTTCTGTTTTGCTACTATCTTCAAAGGTTTTTTCAAGCGGCGCAGTATCTTATCAGGCCGGAGGATGGCCGGCACCGTTTGGAATAACACTTGTAGCTGATCATCTTTCTGTATTAATGCTTTTACTTACAGCATCTGTCTCTCTGGCAGTAAACCTGTATTCCTGGGGTTATATAGACGGTCAAGGTAAGAAAAGCGGATACTATTCCTTTCTCCATTTCATGCTGGCAGGGATGAGCGGAGCATTCGTTACTGGAGATCTCTTCAACCTTTTCGTGATGTTTGAAGTAGTCCTGATGAGCAGTTATGCAATGGTTGCGTACTCGGGAACAGGAAGATCTCTTTTCACATCTCTCAAATATGTCGTACTTAATTTAATCGGAAGTTCTCTCATGTTAATTGCTATAGGAGGGCTTTACTCGGTTACAGGTACTTTAAACATGGCGGATATGGCGGTTGTACTGTCGGAGGGCAATATCAATATGATACCGGTTCTTGGTCTTTCAATGATTCTTTTCTGTGTTTTTGCAACTAAATCAGGGCTTGTTCCTTTCCATTTCTGGGCGCCGCCGGTTTACTCTAACTCACCGCCACCTGCATCAGCTCTGATGGCGGGTATAAGCAAAAAAGTAGGTATCTATGCGGTAGTACGCATCTACATAACGGTATTATCTGGAGCGAAAATTCCTGAAACTGCGCTGATTCTGGCAGGAGAACCTTTAAACCTTGTTACTGGTTATCTAGTAGGTTTCACTGCTGTAGCAACTGTTTTACTCGGAGGGATAAGCGCGGTTAACAGGCAAAACTTTGATGAGCTTCTGGCTTACTCGAGTGTAGGGCAGATTGGATTCATATACATGCCGGTGAGCCTGGCAATGATATCAGGCAATCAAACCTTCCTGATAGCGGCCCTAGTTTACCTGGTGGCTCACGGGTTGGCTAAACCGGCTCTCTTCATGATTTCGGGGATGATAGAGCGTATGACAGGTACTTCCGGGCTTGAAGACCTTGGAGGTCTCAGCGAAAGCGCCTTTACCCTGTCAGCAGCTCTTTTTGTATCTCTATTTTCACTTGTCGGTATTCCGCCTCTACTAGGATTTTTCGCCAAGATGCTGGCTTTTTCAGTACCAGTGACTTCAGGAAACTTCTTTTTACTCGGAATAATGCTAATAGGTGCATTATTCACGCTTGTCTACAGCTCAAAGGCGTGGCTGGAAATTTTCTTCGGCCAACCTGTAGAATATGATAAATCTAGGATATCGAGGAAGGAAGCACTATCAGTTATAATCCTTGCTGTAATGATACTCGTACTGGGTGTAAACTTTGAACCGGTATACCAGTTTACAGAGCAGGCAGCATATTCAGCTGCAAACACGGAAAAATACGTTGAAACAGTACTAGGAGGGATAAAATGAGAAAATATATTTTCTATGGATTTACGCTAGCGATAACATGGATGTTTGTAACAGGATCGGCAAATCTGCCTACATTCGTTCAGGGATTGTTCTTTGGAATGCCTTTATCCTTTGCGTTCCGGAGATTCTATCCTGGAGAACTGAAAACTTCTAAACTGGAAAAAACACCATTTCTTGTCGAATATGCAATGATATTTATCGAAGCACTGGTGATATCGAATCTGGAGGTGGCTTACAGAATTTTAAACCCGTCGAAATCTGTAAAACCAGAGGTAATAGAGTACTCGTCGAATCTTGACCACCCCACGGCTATAGCGATACTTGCGGATTCGATAACTCTGACACCGGGTACACTGGTTCTTGACCACTCTGAAGAAGATAACAAGATGCTTATACACTGCTTGAATGGTGGATGCGAGGAAGAAACCAGGAAAGACATCAGGAAATGGGAGAAAATTCTTGGAAAAGTATATGGTTAAACTTCTATGGTTATAGAATACGCACTCACGGTATCAGCAATTCTCACGCTTCTCTGTAGCTACAGAGCTATCAAAGGGCCTGAGACTGCTGACAGAGTTGTGTCTCTTGACGCTATAAGCACTAACGTTGTCGCGCTGGCCGTCCTGTACGCAATTTACACCCAGAGATCGGTGTTTATCAACGTCAGTCTTATGCTGGCTATTACAGGATTTACAGCTACAGTGGCGTCTGCGATATACGTGAGAGAAGGTGATTTGATCAAGTGATAGTAGAATTTTTCGTAGTCCTGGGCTTGTTTTTCCTCTCTATAGGTACACTGGGATTGCTGAAGCTTTCGGACACGCTTGAAAGGATGCATGCGACTTCTGAGGCAACAACTCTGGGCGTGGGATTCACAGTCATCGCAGGAGCGATAAACTTCTACCCGGATCAGATCTACCTCTCTGCAATACTGGCACTGTTTTTCCTATTTATGACAGCGCCTACAGGCGCCCACATGATAGCAAGAGCCACTTACCAGAAAAACAGTGAAACAGTGGAAAGCGGCCAGGACAAGGCGGAGAAATCTCTGGAAGATTTCGTTTAACAGAAAATTTCTACTAATTTTTTAGAAGACCTGAAAAAGAACATTGTCAAACAAAACTGTATGAAACTGGAATGCCCGGAACTTCAGGAAGGAAAACTCCCTGCAGAAGCAGGATACATGAACGAAAACCGAAATCCCGCTCTGGAAATAATAGACGTGCCTGAAGAAGCCGAATCACTGGCCCTGATTTTTGAAGATCCGGATGCTGTCGAGGCCGCAGGAAAAATCTGGCTCCACTGGCTAACATGGAACATCGACCCAGAGACGGAAAAAATCGAAGAAAACGCCTCGCCGGGAGTAGAGGGAGAGACCGATTTTCCTGAACCTGGCTACAATGGTCCGAACCCGCCGGATGGAGCACACACTCTCAGATTCAAACTCTACGCACTTGACAGGGAACTTGAACTGGAAGAAGAATCTGGAAGAGAAAATTTCGAAGAAGCAATCAACGGCCACGTGCTGGATGACGCAGAACTCGAAGCACACTGGGAGCACGAACACCAGACAAGAGACAAATAAAAAACGAAAAACTCTTCACACTAAGCAGCCAAAGAAGTCTCATGAAAGACGAAATACAGGAAAGAAAACGAATGTTCAAGATGGCCCGCGACATACCCTTCAGGACGCCGCTGAGCCTGGAGGGACAGGGATACGCCTGCGTCGCAAAACCAGAAATTCTCGACAGGATGCTCCAGACACTCGGCCTCGAAACCCGTCACAGAATCACAAAATTTCGCTGGGAAGATCACGATATCCCTGAAGAAATCCTCGAACACACTCATGAAGACCCGGAAACCCACGAATACCTAGAAGTAAAAATTCCCGAAACAGGAGAATGGGTGGAAGTCGATCCGACCTGGGACTCAAGGATTCAAAACGAAAACTTTCCGAAGCTGGAATGGGATGGAAAAACCGGCACAGGACTAGCCGTCCAACCCATCGAGAAACTCTCTGTAAAGGAAAGCCGGGAATTCATAGAACAGGACTCAACAGAAGAAGCAAGAAGAGAATACTTCGATAAAAACAGGGAATTTTTCAGGGCTTTGAATCGATGGTTGGAGGATAAACGCAGCTAAACTTTCTTCTCCAGATCTTCAGCCAGTTCGAAATCCTCTAGTTCTTCAGGCTCATGTTCAAGAACGTCATAACCTTTCTCGTCGTACCGAGGGATCAGGTGCCAGTGGACGTGCTCAGTCTCATCCATGTAAACCAGGTAAACTTTCTCGACTCCCAGAACCTCCAGCATCGCATCCCGTATATCATCTACCACGTTCATCAGGTGCTCGTAATCCTCTCGTGAAAGCAGATGCAGATCATCCACATCTTTCTTCCAGACTACAACTGAATGACCTCTGGCCTTCGGAAAATTCGCAAGACACGCGTAGACTCGTTCATCATCGTAGAAAATAGCTTCACCAAAAGGCTCAGGAAGATTTCCCATAGACGGAAATTTAGAATGCAGGAATAAGAAGATTCAGAAAATTTGCGAGCCACAGCATCCAGTTTCGAATGCTGTTACGGCACGTCTTCCAAAGGAAGAATTTGCGAGAGCGAGGATTCGAATTCGAAAACACGTTTTCTGCGTCCGAATCCCGGAAAAGCAAACTTGTTTGCGAGGGCGAGGATTTGAACCCCGGAACCTCTACAGGACAGCGCCCTCAACGCTGCGCCTTTGACCACTTGGCTACCCTCGCGCGTGTTACCGCATCGTTCCCTGTGGAACGGATGCTTTGAGCAGACTTTTTTGGAAAAAGTCTGCGACGCTACGCGAACGCAATAAGGCATTCAAGAATGCCTTTCGGAAATTTTTTGCGGCGTAGCGTTGGAAGCTTGTAGGAAAGATTCGGTCGGCTATTTTTTTAACTGGTTTTGTTTAGATAGGATATTTTTTCGATGCAGGTGCCTGCAATCCAGTGATCTGAGTTGGTGCTGTAATCGTTTTCTGCCCCCCGGATTTCTTGTGAAAGAAAGTTTTCGTCTGCCAGTTCAGGTTCTATATGGTCTCTGAGCCTGTTGTAGAGTCCTTCTACTGTGTCGTAGTTTTCATGGAATTTTTCCGGGTTCTGGTCGTCGGCTTCCAGGAGTTCGTCGATTTCCGGTTCTTCCTCGTACCAGCAGGCACGGACTATTGATGTCGAGCTGTTGTTTGATCCGCTCATCCCAACCAGTTGTTGGCCGGTCTCTGCGTCGTAGATGTCGCTGTCCGCCATGAAAGCATCGTAGCCGAGTTCCTCCAGTTCGTTTATCAGAAGTTTTCCCCACTGCTCCATGTAGACTTTCCTGAACTTGTCGCTGCCGTCAGGGATTCCCAGCATGAAACATTTCGTGTCGTCGTGGTACCATGTTTTTCCGCCGTCACGACGCCTCACCTCGGAAATTTCGGAAGTATCCTCATGGAGAAGCTCTTGATTCCGGCCACGGACGATATTGTTTTCTTCCTCGTGGTCCAGGAAGAGCCGTGTCAGGCCGTTTGCACGAGTCCTTCTATGCAGTTCACCGACCAAGTCATCGATTTCCTCCGGTTCCTGCACTTTCCATTCGTAACTTTCTCCTGAGTTCATTCTCTATATAACCATTCCTCGCTCGAGTATTTATCAGCAAGTTCCTCTGCTCGTTCAACTTCAGAATCTTTTAGTTCTGATCTGGAAAATTTTTTGCCTTTAAGAAGCCCTTTTTTCAATGCTTCAACAGTATCTTCGAAACTCGCATCAGATTCTTCCTTTATTGAACTTACACGATCTTCAAATTTCTCTATCTTCTTGTCAGCGATTTTTTCTTCTCCTGGTGTTAAAACCTGGAACATTTCATAGGGATTAGTCTTGTAGAGAAGCGTTCCACCAATGTAGACAACTCCGTCTTCTCTTTTCAGTGTTGCACCGGAAATTTTTCCTTCTTCCGTGACTATATCGTTGATCGGTTCGTGTTCGGCTTTTATTCCTATTTTTTCCAGTTCTGAAGCGATTTTTCCACAGATGTCCTGGTAAATCATGTTCACGTCTTCAGGGAAATTTTCTTCAGGTCCTACTATTCCCCAGGTGATCTCTCCGTCCTCTGTGAGGTAAGTGGTTCCACCTCCGCCCTGTCTTCTGACAACCACAAGATCTCTTTCCTTTACTTCATTCAGGTCGACTTCTTCTTCTATTTTCTGACTGTAGCCGATGTTTACGCAGTCTGGTTTCCAGCCGCTCAGGAAAATTATTTTCTCGCTGGATTCCCGGACGGACTCTATAAGTGCTTTGTTGAGTCCTGTCTTGAAGTACGGGTTGTAATGCTGGAACGGGATGAACCGGGTCATGGATAGAAATTTATTAAGGGTTGAATAAACCGTTTCTCATGAAGGCAAACGTCTCGCTGAAAATTCCTGACGGAAAAATGGTCAAGATAAACGCAGAGATCGACGACGAAAAAATCCTCGACACAGAGATCCGCGGCGACTTTTTCCTTGAACCGCCGGAAAAACTCCAAGAACTAGAGGAGAAAATTTCAGGAATTGACAGAAACTGCTCGAAAGAGAAGATACAGGAAAAACTCGAGGAAGTAGATGCAGAGCTAATCGGTTTCTCCAGGCAAGACGTGGCGGAAGCCCTGAGAAAAGCAGCTGACAAGGTTGAAGGTGAAGAAAAATGAGCAAATGGCGTATCATAAATGAAGGCGAGTACAGCGAGGCGATGCACCACGCAATAGATGAAGTTTTAACGGAGAAGATGGAAAAAGATAATTTAGAGCCTACTCTACGGTTCTGGTACAGGAAAAATCCTTCTGTTCCTTTTGGCCGTTTCCAGAGCTTTGAAGACGAGGTAGAGGTCAAGTACGCGGAGGAAAATAATATAGAGGTCGTCAGGCGGATCACGGGTGGTGGCGCGATGTTCGCAGAGCCAGGTAACGTGATCACGTACTCGATCTACATCCCGAGAGACGAAGTCCCGGAAAATATCGAGGAAAGCTACGAGGAGCTGGACAAGTTTGCGGTAGAGGCTCTGAAGGAACTCGGAGTTGAGGCAAGTTACGAGCCGCTGAACGATATAGAGCATGAAGATGGAAAACTTGGCGGCGCTGCACAGCTCAGGAAGGAAAACGCTGTTCTGCATCACACCACGATGAGTTTTGATCTGGATACTAAGGAGATGCTCAGAGTCCTGAGGATAGGGAAGGAAAAAGTTTCTGACAAGGCTGTAAAATCTGCTGAGCAGCGGGTTTCCAGGATTTCCGATCACGTAGGTCATCCGCGTGAGAAGGTTGTCGAGAAGATGATCGAGAAATTCTCGGAGGGTCGTGAAGTCGAGGAGGCAAGCCTGAGCGATGAGGAGATCGAGCAAGCGGAAAAATTGGCGAGGGAGAAGTTTTCCAGCGAGGACTGGAACCGGGAGCTGTAACGGTTACCCTGGAGTATCCAAGCCGTATAAACAGGTTTTTCACTACTTTTTCTCATATGAATCCTGAAGTCAAAGGACTGCACCATTTCACGGCGATCGCCGGCGATCCCACCGAGAACGCAAGTTTTTACGTCAATACACTTGGACTCCGCATGGTGAAGAAGACGGTAAACCACGACGCACCGGATATGTACCACCTGTTCTACGGCGACAAGAAAGGCACGCCAGGCTCCAGCATCACTTTCTTCCCCGGAATGGCGGAAAGGAGGGGAAAACCCGGTGCAGGTATGATTACGGAACTCGGGCTCAGGATACCGGAAAATTCACTCGAGTACTGGAAGAAGAGGCTTGAAGACGAGGGTGTAGAGTTCGAGGCGGAAGAATGGCGCGGTAGAGACACTCTGAGATTCTCAGATCCGGATGGACTGCTGCTTAGACTAGTAACGGAGGAAAATAATGATTACGCTCCGTGGGGGTCGAGCAAAGTTCCGGAAGAGCATCAGGTCAGTGGTATGCATCATGTCGCTCTTTCAGTCCAGCGAGAGGAAAGTATTACGCCGGTCCTTGAACGCATGGGGCTGGAAAAATCAGACGAAGATTTCGATAACCTGTATTTTGAGGCCGAGGACGGCTCGGGGGTTGAAGTAAGAGAAACTTCCGAGAGAGGCCGGATGGGCCGAGGTTCGGTCCACCACGTGGCTTTCAAGGCGGGAGAGACTGATGAGGAAATCGAGAACTGGCGTGACAAACTCCAGAAAATTGGTATGCGGTCGTCGCCGGCGATCTCGCGAAAATACTTTACCTCGACCTACGCTCGAACACCACCTGGAATTTTATTCGAGTTCTCCAGTATGGGACCGGGCTACACCGCTGATGAATTAGTGGAGGAGCTCGGAACAAATTTTGTGTTGCCGGAGAATCTTGAGGATCGGCGTGAGGAAATCCTGGAGAATCTTCCGGAGTTCAGGGAGGACGAATTAGATGAAAGAAAGAATACATGATGATCAGAAAGTTTTCACCTCTGGAAAAAATTTGGATAATGCTGATATAGCTGTAATCTTGGTTCACGGCCGCGGTGCAACTGCACAGGGCATGCTACAGCTGGCTGAGGAACTGCCGGAGGCTGCTTATCTTGCACCGCAGGCGACGAAACGTACATGGTATCCGCAAAGTTTTATGGAGTCTCGTGAGAAGAATCAGCCTCATCTGGATTCTGCGCTAAGAAAACTTGGTTCTGTCGTGGATGAAGCTGCTTCAGGAGTTGGTATGGAGAATACTTTCATCATGGGGTTTTCACAGGGTGCCTGTCTTGCCTCGGAGTTCGCTGCCTCTAATCCACAGAGGTTTGGCGGCTTGATCCTTCTGAGCGGGGGTCTGATAGGTGAAGAAATAGAGGATTTTTCTGGAGATATGGAGAAAAGTGAAACTTTCATAGGCTGCGCGGAGAACGATCCACATATACCACTGGACCGAGTGAACGCGACTGAACGGGTTTTCGGAGATCTAGATGCAGATGTGGAAAAATATGTTTTTGAGGGCTCGCACCATGGAATAACTGATCACGAGCTGGAACGAGCCTCAGAGATTATTTCAGGAAATTAATTTTTCAGTACTTCGGGTTTTTCTCTTCCACGCCTTCAAGATGATTTTCATGCCGGGCCATCAGAAAGTACAGGTCGCTCAACCTGTTGATATATGTAAGAACTTCTTCACGTAGCTCCTCATCTTGATCAAGTTTTACGATTTTTCTTTCTGCTCTCCTGGCAACGCTCCTGGCGTTGTGGAGCTGTGCCGCGCTCTTGCATCCTCCAGCTAATACAAAACTCCGGAGTGGAGGACATGCTTCCTGGTACTCGTCGCAGAGTTCTTCAAGTCTTTCAATATTTTCTTCGGTTACTTTGACGTCGGGTTCACGGTTAGCGAGCTCTGCCTGGAGGATGTGGAGTTCGTTCTGTATTTCCTCAAGTTCTTCTTCCTTTTCTTCTGTGTAGCTGCGGCAGACTCCTGTAAGTGAGTTCAACTCGTCGACTGTTCCGTACGCTTCTATTCTCTCGCTGCTTTTTGATACTCTTTCACCTGATGAGAGATCTGTTCTGCCGCGGTCGCCGCGTCCCGTGTATACCATACCCGTGTTTTCGTGTTGCAGATTTTTTACCTTACCTATGTTATACTGTTGTGCAGGTGTGTAATTGTTTCATCCGCTGACTGGGATACGATGCTCGAATCAGGAAGCGTTGAAGAAGTTGTGAGAGTTCACGATCTCTACGCTGATCATGATCACAGTGATTATATCAAGGGCATGGCGGAAGACGGCGTTGCTACCACTGACCTGCTTTCAAGATGTATTGGTGTAGGTGTCTACAGCGAGGAGACAGGGAACGCTTACATTGCGCATTTTATGGTCGAATCTATGACTAATAAAGAGTATCTTGATGGCCTGGCGGATTTCTACGCAGATGTAGCTGAAGAAGAGAATTTTTATCCCTCTGAACTTTCAGGAAGTAATTTCAGGGCTTTTGCAGGAGGCAACGTTCTTCCGGACGTTGGTGTGTTTGACATGCTCAAGGAGATGGGGGGAAAACGGCGGTAAGAGGCTTATCACCGAGGAGTTCCTGGATGAAAATTTTTCAGCCTGGAAGGCTAACTGGGGTTCGGATGAAAGGGAAACCGAGTTACTGGTGGATTCACATACAGGAGTTTTCTGGTATGGTGGCGAAAGACAGGTTTTCTAGCATGGACAATAATCTGTAGATATAAAGTTTTCTACAAAATATACCATAGACATGAGTAGTGCAAAATCTGCTGCAGCCAGACAGATGGAGGCTCTCGGTCTTGAATGGGACTACGAGCTAACTCCAGAGACAGGATTAACAGAGGTAGAGATCTCCGGAGAGAATGATGAAAGGGCATGGAGCACTCAGGGAGAGATAAAGATACCAGGATTGACAAAGTGCCTTGGAATTGCTGTACTAGATCACAGCGACAACACAGGATATGCTATGCATGTAACCACCGAGGACAGGACTACTGATTTCTCTGATGAAGCAGATTTCTACAAAACTATAGGCGCCCCTATACAGGAGTTCAACAGCGCATTGATGGCTCACGACGTTGATTTTGAAAACGCGGAGGCTGTTGTTGCAGGAGCTAACTACGGCATGGAGGCATCGGACCGTTTTCTGGGAGATTGTCAGGAAATGCAGGAAGTAGCGAAAGGAGGTTCAATCAGAGGAATAGCTGAACAGTACGTAGATAATTACTTCGGAGAATCACACGCTTACTGGGATATGGAAGTTGATCACATGGGAGAACTCGCAATGGACATCGATCAAGGCGTTATAACTTACGATCCTGCTTCAGCACGGATGCACGAATCAGTCGAAGAAACTGTTTAAACTTTTGACTTCTCAACGTAATTGTGAAGCTACAGGAACATGAGGCCAAGGAAATACTCGCAAACCACGGTCTCAAAACACCTTCTCAGGAACTGCAGATAGGCAGAAGCTACGTCGTCAAGGCACAGGTTCTCGCCAACAACAGAAAGCAGAAAGGAGGAATAAAGTTCGCTGACAACCTTGAAGACGCCGAAGCAATCAAACAGGAAATGATCGGCGCAGAGTTCGGCGGACAGGAAGCAGAAGAAGCTATAATAGAAGAACAAATAGAGTTTGACGAAGAATACTACGTTTCGTTTCTCTACGACACTGATACTCGTAAACCAGCGATGATATTCTCAAGAGAAGGAGGAACTGGTATAAAAAGCCGAGAGGTAGAAAAAATTCCTCTGGAAGACGATTCGCAGTTCCGGTTCCGTCAGTTCCTGAAAGATCAGGGATTCGAGGGAAAAGAGATAATCAAGCTCGGCTCCACGCTGCAGAAAATTTTCCGGACATTCCTAGAGGAAGACGCACGCATGATAGAGATCAACCCGCTGGCAAAGACTGAAGAAGGATACGTCGTACTGGATGCCATGATGGATCTAGATGACGACGCATCTTACAGGCACAACCGCGACCTACCCGATAGATCAGATCTCGGAAGGGAGAAAACTGAGAGAGAACTTGAAGCAGAGAAAATCGATGAAGACGACCATAGAGGAGTCGCAGGAAAATACACAGAGCTTGACGGCGACATTGGCATGATGCTGGCCGGTGGCGGCGCCTCACTCACCAATATGGATGCTATAATTGAGTACGGTGGCGAACCAGCGAACTATACTGAGTACGGCGGCAACCCGCCGACAGAAAAGGTCTACAGGCTTTCAAAGGTTATAATGTCGAAGCCAGATCTGAAAGGGCTATGGCATGTTGGCGGCACAGCGAACAATACGGATATTTACAGGACCATGAAAGGTTTCGTTCAGGCTCTTGAGGAAATTGACCCGGATTATCCGATAGTCATCAGGAGAGACGGTCCGAACGCGGATAAAGCGTTCGAAATGCTACGTGAGAAGAAGGAGGAGCTTGACCTGGACATGAAGCTTTACAGGAACGATACTCCGATGACGAAGACTGCTGAAACCCTGATGGAGATGGTTGAAGAATCAGAGGAGGGAGAAGATGACTGAAATCTACTTTAATCTAGATCTTACGCTCACCGAGATGAGTAAAACTTTTGATCAGTGCTTTGAAGAGGCTCTGGAGGATCTGAAAGTGAAGAAGGAAAAAATCGATGCCAAGAAGTACTCGGAAATATTCTTTGAAATTTTCGAGCAGATGGAGCCGAATCCTCGGAAAAAAGCATTCAGAAAATACTTTGAAGAAAAAAATATTGACTCAGAACCAGAGAAAGCTTCAGAGATATACAAGGAAAAAGAGCTGGAAGCAGTTAAACCTGTAGCAGGGTTAATAGAAAATCTTAGAGGTCTTTCAGAAGATTACAATCTTGGCATAGTGACCGCAGGAACTACAGAGCTCCAGAAAAAGAAGCTGGAGATGCTTGGAATCACTGAAATTCTTGATGAGATTCTCATAACATATGAGGAAGGAAAAAGCAAGAAGAACATACTTGAAGGGCTTGAGGAAGGAAGTATCTACTTTTCAAACTCGGAATCTGATATAGAGAAAGCAGAAGATGCTGGAGTGAAATCAATAAACTCGGATTTTACTGGTGCAAAGGAAATTCGCTCAGAGGTTAGAAAATTATGAGTATTTTCATCGACGAAGATACGAAGGTACTGGTCCAGGGAATCACGGGCAGAGAGGCCAGTGAAAAAGTCCCGGAGATGATGGAGTACGGCACCGACGTCGTTGCAGGCGTAACCCCTGGCAAGGGAGGACAGGAGGTCGAGGGTGTTCCGGTCTACGACACGGTCGCGGAAGCTCTCAGAGAGCACCCGGAGATCAATACTTCACTTATCTATGTTCCACCCTTCGCCGCGAAGGACGCAATTTTCGAGGCTCTGGAGAACGGGATCAAGACGCTGAATGTCATCACGGAGAGAATACCGACAAAGGACTCCTGGAAAATCTATGAACGCGTCCAAGAAGAGGAAGCAACTTTGATAGGGCCGACAAGCGTCGGTATAATCTCGCCAGGCAAAGCAAAGCTCGGACCTATAGGTGGAAACGAACCGGAGAAAGTCTATGAAGAGGGAAAAGTTGGAGTCGTCTCTAAATCCGGAGGCATGACCACAGAGACTTCCTGGGTCGTGAGACAGGCCGGCTTCGGAGTCTCGACCGCAGCAGGACTTGGCGGCGATGTTATCGCGGGCACAACTTTCGAGGACGCGCTGAGAAAATTTGAAGATGACGACCAGACGGAAGCGGTCGTCATGTTCGGAGAGCTTGGAGGAACCTACGAGGAGAAGGCCGCAGAACTCGTTGAAAAAGGCGAGTTCACGAAACCTCTGGTTGCTTATATCACAGGAAAGTTTACCGAAAATATGCCAGAGAAGAAGTACGGTCACGCCGGGGCGATAATCCGCGGTAATAGAGGGAAACCTTCTCACAAGAAGGAGAAGCTGCGTGAAGCTGGTGCACACGTCGCCGACGTGCACCACGAGATCGGTGAGATACTGAAGGATATACTGGAATAGTTATTTTCTTCCGTAATAGAGTAAAGAGTTACTGTCCAAAGTTCTCTCATGACCGGATTTAGGAAAAATCTTGTAGAGTCTACAGTTCTGGCACAGATAGCTGGAGGCGGCCAGCGATGACTATAGATATAGATAGTACGACTTACCATGAGGTCGGTGACAGGATCTGGCGTATCGACTCCGGAACAGACTACGGTGATGTCTGGGATCCGGATGTCTTCGAGCAGCATGGAGAGGACTACTTGGATGAAGACGACTATGACGGCGAAGGATTCGGCGATGATATTGTCAGGGATGCCGAAGGAGAAATTGAGAAACTGGAGGTCGACTTCGGCGATAGAGGTTACAAGCTTTTCCGCGACGAGGAAACAGATGATTTCTGGCTGCTTTTCTACATGGAGCCTGATACAGATGTGGACAATCCGGAGCCGTACCTGAACTCGGTCTGGGCGGATGAGATCGAGACGATTCTTTCGGAAACTGCCAAGACCACGATGATGCTTAGACATGAACTGGAGAACAGCGACGATACATACCGGAAGAGATTTTCCGGCAAGATGTGAGGCATAGTTTAATCAAGATTCATCTTTCTTCTAAACCGTATGACTGACTGGGAAACTGAAATTTCTTCATCAGGAGAAGACTCCGTAGTCAG
>ERZ1034547.120-NODE-120-length-20606-cov-6.667267_pt1 | contig 20606 bp, 19 predicted proteins | sample MGYA00520642_ERZ1034547 | MGnify/ENA primary metagenome ERZ1034547 (study PRJEB33760, sample SAMEA4777713) | hypersaline lake metagenome | biome: hypersaline environment; feature: brines | place: Spain | collected 2012-08 | depth 0 m ... | reverse complement strand
AGCCCGAGTCCTCCTCCGTCGGCATGTTGCTCCGTCTCACCTGTGCGGTAGAAGCGCTCGAAGAGCCGGTCGGCGACCTTGTCGTCGAACTCAATTCCCGAGTCCGACACACGTAGTACAATGTCGGAAGCCTCATTGGCCACCTCTACCGTTACCTTTCCCTCCTCCGGCGTATACTTCATAGCGTTATCGAGGAGATTGTCGAACAGGAGATTGAGGTCTTCGGCCAAGATCGGTGCCAATTTCAGCGGGGGCCTCCCATTCGATCGTCGCGGGCCTCAATGCGCGAGAGCGTCATCAGCTTGCCCAGTGCGACTGCACTGTTCGAAGCGTCTCCCGATACTCATCCTCGGATCGGGAATGGTGAAGCATCACGTCCAGTTCGTCCTCGACGCCGAAGTCCGGAGGCAAGGTGCCACGGAATGAAGGGTCTGCTTGAACCTCTTCATCTAAGAGTACGAAGCCAATCAAAGATACGGCATCACGGCCCGTTCGAACTGCGAAAAGTCAGCGGCTCCTCGCCACAAGTTTTGGATTCGACCGTCCCGGTCGATTATAAAGCTCATGGGACGGGATGACCGGACCTTATCGTACGGAGCGGGCCACGATTGACCCGGAGGCAAGTATCCACTTACGGTCTGGAGATTCACCTTTTCGCGCTCAAAGCGCTGAAGGGTTTCTCGTCGCTCATCGGAGATAGTGACGACCACGAGACCGTCCGGTCCGTACCTCTCTTGCAACCGGTTTAGCTCCGGAAGCTCCTCGAGACAGGGCGGGCACCAGGTCGCCCAGAGATTCAGAATCACGACCTTTCCCTTGTAGTTGCTGAGGCGCTTTTCCTTGTTGGTCTCCACCAACCGCAAATGCAAAGGGGGAGCCGGCTCGCCGACGACGGTCCTGCTCTCGTGGCCAGGCGAAGAAGTTACTTCCCCTACGAGCGTCAGGGTAATAAATCCTGCTCCCATGAGCGCCACCAGGAACGAGAGCACGAGGACGCTCCATTCGAGCCCGCCCTCCGGTCGGCGGGACGAGCCACTTCGCACAATGAAATAGCCCATCCCAAGCCCGACCCCAATTAGTAGGGCCGCCAAGACGTACATTCCAGTGAGGCTAAGGCCATTCATCGCTGTGTTCTGTTCTTGTACGAGTGCGGTAATGGGTTTGGACCGAGATCGCCCACAGGTCGGCAGACCGGAGGCCGTTCAGGGTAGGCTCCTCGTGCCAGAATACTGAAAGCAATTCGCTAACGATTATGTTGCTGCCGTTTCTGTTCAACCCGGGCCCGCTCCGGCCCCCATTCCTTGTCGACAGCGGCCTGGATCTCACCGGCGTCCGTCACGCCGTCCTCGATCATCCGAGAGGCAATCTCGGCCGTGCCCCGGCAGACGGCGCAGTTTACCGCCATTTTGTCTTTGAAGCAGCCCAGATTCGAGCGGTGCACGCCCCGATTCTCGCAGCCGCACCAGCAGTAGAGCTTGTTAAGCGTCGAGGGAATCTCGTGGGCGATCCGGTAGGCGTTCTTCACCTCCCGGCGCGTGAACGGATCGGGATCGAGTACGGCGGACGCGTCGCTGCGCCCGCTGGGCTTGATCCGCAGACCGTTCGGGCGGAGCTGGCCGACCTGCCAGTCTTCAGACGCTGCCTCTGGAGTAGCGTTCGGCCGCGAGGACTGCTGCACCGACGCCGTCGGGCCGGACGAACGGTTCCCGCCTGCGCTCTGCGTCCAGGTGTATACCGCAAGAGCGCTCGCGGCCAGTCCAGCACCAAGTCCAAAGAAGAGAAGGAGACGTTTCGGGTTGGGGAAATTCGACATGAGGGTTCGTGGGTGGATCAGAAAGTAGAGGGCAAGGAGTCACGTGTACCGAAATTCCCGCGCCATTCCGGCGTGGAGGTGATAGAGGTTGTGACAGTGGAAAAACCAGTCGCCGGGATTGTCGGCGTCGAATTCGAAGGAGGCCCGTCCCATGTGCGGCTCGACGATCACCGTGTCCTTGATCGCATTCCCCACGCGGAAAAAGTGGCCGTGCAGATGCATCGGGTGCAGCATCATGCTCATGTTGGACATGTTGACCCGCACGCGTTCGCCCTCTCGAATGGCAAGCGGCTCGGCGTCGGGGTACTGCTGTCCATCGATGGTCCATTCGCCCCGCGACATCATCATTCCCCCGGAGAGCCGCAGGTCGAAGGTGCGGTCTGGGTCTCCACTGCGGCCCAGCGGCGTTTCCACCGACTGCAGGTCGTCGTAACGGAGCCGACGGCCCTCCCCGCGAAGGCCGGCCGGGACCTGCCCGTCCGGCGGGCGCCCCTGCCGACTGCCCTGGTAGCTCACCATGCCCCGGGCGGGCGGGGCGTCCCCCTCAACTGGCCGCGCCACGAGGGCGTGCGCTCCGGGCGTGTCCGCCTCCACGATCACGTCGTAGCGCTCTCCCATTCCGATGGCGAGAGAGTCGACCTCGACCGGCTCGACGGGCCGGCCGTCGGCGTGCGAGACCCACATCCGGTGCCCCGACAGGGCGAGGTGGTAGGTCGTGGCACTGCTGGGATTGACGAGCCGAAACCGCACGCGCTCCCCCTCCTTCACGTCGAAGACGGCCGGATCGGCCGGCAGCTTCCCATTGACGAGAAGGCCCTCGTACGGGGGTACGATGCCGCCCATCGCCCCACTCATCATGCCGCCCCCGGAGCTCTCGTCCCCATCCATCATCGGGCAGCCACCACCGCCCATCATTCCTCGACTGTCGTCACTGTCACGCCCCATCATGCCGCCTCCCATCATGCCCCCGCTGCCTTCGCGACCACGATCCGCGGCGAGCTCCTCCAGCGGCCGCGGCGCGCCGGGCAGAAAATCGTCCAGGATAACCGTGTGCTCGCGGTCGTACTTGACGTGCGGAGTGCGCTCCTCGATGATGAGCGGCCCGACGAGCCCGCGGTCGAGCTGGAGCCCCTGGTGGCTGTGGTACATGTAGGTCCCGGCCGGGCCCGCCTCGAACTCGTAGGTCATCGCCCCGCCGGGGGGAATAGGCTCCTGCGTGATGCCGGGCACCCCGTCCATCGCGTTGGGCACCGGCACGCCGTGCCAGTGAACCGTCGTGCCGGCCTCCGGCAACTCGTTCTGCACGGTCACGCGCAGCCGCTCGCCCTCCTTCACCCGCAGTTCCGGGCCGGGATACTGGCCGTCGTAAAACCAGGAGCGATACGTGTGCCCTGGACCGACCCGCACCTCGTCGGGGGTAGCCGTGAGGCGAACCTCGCGCACCTTGGCTCCTGGCGCCGAGTTAGTCGCTCCATCGGCTTTGCGCCCACAACTTATGAGCGAGAGGCCCGTGCCCCCGAGCCCGAGGCCTGCCGTTAGCGCTCCGCCGCGGCGGAGAAACGCGCGTCGGTTTAGGTTTGCAGTCGAGTCCTTCGAATTATCCTCCATGGTGTTGGCATCCTCCTTTTGTGAAAGCAATGATGCGATAGGCTCTGTTCACGAGACCCCATCCGACGATTCGTCGGAAAGTGTTGGGCGTGTCACTTCCCGCTCATCATCAGCCCGGCCGTTCGCCGCTGCCTGCAACTGATTGCGGTACCGAAACCTCTGGATTAGCATGTAGCTGGCCGGCAGAACCACGAGCGTCAAGAGCGCGGCGCTGAAGAGACCGCCCACCATCGGCGTGGCCAGCCGCTTCATGATCTGCGCGCCGGTGCCGGTTGCAAACATAAGGGGCAGCAGGCCTAGAAGCGTCGTGAAGACCGTCATAAGCAGCGGGCGCACCCGCATGCAAGACCCTTCGACCAGGGCCGCTCGGAGGGCCTGGACCGAAGTCAGACGCCCCTCACGATCATATCGTTCGAGGGCTTCGTCGAGATAGACCATCATGACCACGCCCGTCTCTGCCGCCAGCCCGGCCACGGCAATGAATCCAACGCCCACGGCAATGCTCATCTCGAACCCGAGGATCACCATGAGCCACGTGGCCCCCACGATACAGAACGGGAGGAGCCCCAGTAGCAGCGCCGATTTGTAGGCGCTCTTAAAGTGCAAAAAGAGCAGCAGGAAGATGATGGCGAGCGTAATGGGGACGAGGACCCGAAGCCGTTCATTGGCCCGCTCCATGTACTCGTACTGCCCGCTCCAGGTAAGCGAGTAGCCCGCCGGCAGGTCGACTCCTTCCCGGACTCGTTCCTTGGCATCCTGGACGAAGGTCCCGATGTCAACTCCATCCTGCAGATCAACAAACACCGTTGCGATCGGGCGGGCCTGCTCGCTTTTGATCATCGGCGGCCCTTCGGTGGTCTGAAAGCTGGCGAGCTGGCCGAGCGGCACGTCGGCCCCACTGGGCGTCGAGACGAGCACGTCCCGGAGAGCCGGCACGTTGTCCCGGTAGCCCCGCGGATAGCGGACGTTGACCGAATAGCGCTCTAGCCCCTCCACTGTCGTGGTCACTGGCATCCCGCCGATCGCCGACTGGATGACGTCCTGCACGGCGCCGGAGCCGATCCCGTAGCGCGCGGCTTCCTCTCGGTCCACCGAGATGTCGAGAAAAGAGCCGCCCATCACCCGCTCGGAGTAGACCGACTTGGTGCCCTCGACGGGCCGGAGCGTCTTTTCAAGCTCCTCGCCGATGCGCTCCAGCGTAGGAATGTCTTCTCCGGCGACCTTGATGCCGACTGGCGTCTTGATGCCCGTTGCGAGCATGTCGATTCGCGTCTTGATCGGCTGGGTCCACATGTTCGTCACACCCGGAATCTGAAGCGCCTCATCCATCTCACTGATGAGCTCTTGCTTCGTCATCCCCTCTCGCCACTCGGACTCCGGCTTTAAAATGACTGTGGTTTCGACCATCGACAGCGGGGCCGGGTCGGTGGCCGTCTCGGCCCTCCCGATCTTCCCGAAGACGCTCTCCACTTCCGGAAAAGAAGCAATAATGCGGTCGGTCTGCTGGAGAAGCTCCTTAGCCTTCTGTGGGCTCACGCCCGGAAGCGTGGAGGGCATGTACAGGAGGTCCCCCTCGTTCAGGGGTGGCATAAACTCCGAGCCGATCTGCGGAAAGGGAATGTGCTCCTCTCCCATGGTGAGGCGCTGAAGCGGCAGCATCGTGAGGCCTAAAATCACGGCGGCGCCGGTCAACACCTTGCCGGGATGACGGAGCACGACCCGAATCACTGGCCTGTAGACCCGGATAAAGAACCGGGCGATCGGGTTCTCATCTTCGCTGCGGATGCGCCCCTTGACGAACGTCACCATCAAGGCCGGCACGAGCGTCACGGCCAGAAGCGAGGCCGCCGCCATGGCGAAGGTCTTCGTAAAGGCGAGAGGCTGGAAGAGGCGTCCTTCCACCTGCTGCAGCGTAAAGACCGGCAGGAAGGACACCGTCACGATTAGAAGCGAGAAAAAGAGGCTCGGCCCGACCTCCTTGGCGGCCGCGATGACCGCATCGATCCGTTCTTGATTCGTGAGTTGAGGAGCCTTGGCCCGCCCGAACCACCCTTTCGCATGTGCAAGAAGCCCCTTTCCTGCCGAGTTCTCTTGCGGGGACGATTCTCCTTCTGGGTCGTTGCCAACACCATCCGTTTCGGTCTCCTGCTCCTCCCCAGCTTGCTGCCGCGCACGTTCGATGTGCTTGTGCGCGTTTTCGACCATCACGAGGGAGGCGTCCACCATCACGCCGATGGCGATTGCGATGCCACCGAGGCTCATGATGTTGGCGTTGATGCCCAGAATGTACATCACAAGCATGGACACCAAAATTCCGACCGGGACCGTTATAATCGCCACGAGGGCACTCCGCACGTGAAGCAAAAAGAGAATGACGATAAGAGCCACGACCAAAAGCTCCTCGGCGAGCTGGGTCGTGAGCGTGTTCATGGCGCGCTGAATGAGTGGCGCCCGGTCATACTCGGTGGTGATCTCAATCCCTTTCGGCAGACTCGGCTCAAGCTCTGCGAGGCGGTCTTTCACGCGGTTGATTGTCGCCAGGGCATTTTCTCCCGTTCGCATGACGACAATTCCACCCACGACTTCCCCCTCCCCGTTCACGTCGGCGATGCCCCGCCGAAGCTCCGGGCCCAGCTGCACACGGGCCACGTCGCCAATGGTAATCGGCGTGCCTCGATTGGCCCGCAAGACGACATTTCGAATGTCCTCCTGACCCTTCAGGTAGCCTTTTCCTCGCACGACGAACTCGCGCTCCCCCATCTCGAGGAGCCGCCCCCCCACGTCTCGGTTCGACGACTTGAGTGCGCGTTTGACCGCCTGGATCGAAACGTCGTAGGCATCGAGCTTCTGCGGATCGACGACTACCTGGTACTCCTTCTTGAATCCCCCGACGCTTGCGATCTCCGAGACCCCCTCGACGCCCTGCAGCTCGTACCGGAGAAAGAAGTCCTGGAACGAGCGGAGCTGGGCAAGGTCGTGGGTCCCCGTCGTATCTCGGAGCGAGTACTGAAAGATCCACCCGACTCCGGTGGCATCCGGCCCCAGCGCGGGCTCGGCCCCGTCAGGGAGCTGGTCGCTGGCGACGTTCAGATACTCCAGTACGCGGGAGCGCGCCCAGTACGGGTCGGTGCCGTCCTCGAAGATGACGTAGACAAAGGAAGTCCCGAACATCGAAAATCCACGCACCGTCTGGGACTTCGGAACCGACATGAGCGAGGAGGTGAGTGGATAGGTAACCTGCTCCTCGACGACCTGGGGCCCCTGCCCCGCGTAGTCGGTCTTGATGATGACCTGCGTGGGCGAGAGGTCCGGGAAGGCGTCGATCGGGGTGTTGGCGGTGGCCCAAATGCCGGCCACGGCGATGAGACCGACCAGAAGGGTCACCAGGAGACGGTTCTGCGCGCTCCATTGAATGAGGGACTTGAGCATTGTCGGGGAAAACTATTGGGAGAAAGGGGAAACAGGGGGTTCGGGGCGCTTTACATGTCCCCCATCATCATAGACATGGCCCCTTCGAGGCGGGCCTCCGAGTCAATGAGAAACTGAGCACTGGTGACGATCTGCTCACCCCCCGATAGACCGTCGAGGATCTGCACCCGGCCGCCCGTTTCGAGGCCGGTCATCACGGGACGGGGGCGGAACCGCCCGTCCCCGAGCGCCTGGATAACGACGTCCCGCTCCCCATTGCTAACCACCGCCTCGGACGGCACGACGGGCGTCGCCTCGGTCGGGCGCGCCTCCAGATAGACCGTCGCGTACGCCCCCGGCTTGCGGAGCCTTCGGTTCCCGCCGGGAAGCGTGATGCGCACCTTGGCGGTGCGCGTCTCCGCATCGAGCATGTTGTAGATGTGGTCCACCTGTCCCTCCTGCTTCGCCCCGGGATCGGATACCAGCCGGATGCGCACGGGCATGCCCTCCTCGATCCAGGGCAGGTCCTGCTGGTTGACGTCGGCGATGAGCCAGATCGTCGAGAGGTCGGCGATGTCCATGAGGGCCCGCCCGGGCTCGATGCGCTGCCCCTCCGTCACGTTTTTGTGCATGACTTCCCCCGAGGTCGGCGCGTGGAAGGTGACCGTGCGCGTCGGCTCGCCACGAGCCTCGATCTCTTCAATCTGAGACTCGGTCAGGTCCCAGTGGTCGAGGCGCCGACGAGTGGCCTCCACGAGCCGCTTTGCGTCCGAGGAGCCCTCCATACGGCGTGCATTGCGAAGGGCGAGCAGGTACTCCTCCTGCGTCGACACCAGTTCGGGGCTGTAGAGCTCCAAAAGCGGCTCCCCCTTTTTCACGATCGCCCCCTTGTAGTCGGCGTGAAGGGTCTCGACCCATCCGCCGACTTTGAGCGACACGGTGCGCATGCCCCGCTCGTCCATTTTGAACTGCCCGGTCGTGCGGATCGTCCGACGCAGCGGCTCGACGGTCACCTCGGCCGTGCGCACGCCAATGTTTTGAACGGTCGCCGGAGACACGCGAACGACCCCCTCCTGATCTCCCATCGAGCCATTTTCAGTGTGGTCCATGCCCGTGTGGTCCATGGAGGCCATGCCCGACGGCTGAGTGGTGTCGGACATAGACATTTCCTGGGACGGGCCAGAGTCTTCAGAGGGGGTTTCACCGGAAAAGACGAGATACCATCCTATGGCCAGGAGTAAAACTGCGGCGAGGGTCGCCGCCAGTACTCGAAAGCGCGTAAACATAGCAGAAGTCATCGTGGAAAATGGGTCGATCGAGAAGGGAGAGGTTAAGTCAGGGGCGGTCTCCACTGAGGGAGATCTGCCCGAGGACGTACTCCAGCTTGGCGGCCGTTTGCAGGGCGCGAACGTGAGTGTCTACCTGCTTCAATTGAAGCTGGAAGAGGGTCCGCTCCGCGTCCAGGAGATCCAGGAAATCGGTCCGCCCGGCCTTGTAGGCGCTAAGCGTCGCCTCCAGGCTGCTTTCTGCCTGCGGAAGGAGCTGTTCGCCGAGAAGCGTGAGCTGGCGCTGCTGGCGGCCAATCCGCTCGCGGAGGTCCCGTACCTCCGCCTGGACCCCGAGCCGAAAATCCTCCAATTCGGCCTCGGTCCGGTGGCGCTCGACCGTCGCCTCTTCGAGCCGGGCCTCCTGCTTCCCCCGCCAGAGCGGGATGCTGACCCCAACGGAGAGAGTGAAGGCATCGCGCCCGCTCATCGTCGGCGTCAGATCGTCCCTGCGCACGTCGGTATACGCTGCACCCACGGTAAAATCAGGCCAATAGGCCCGCCGAGCGAGGGCCATCTCCGACTCCGCTTGTTCGATGCGGCGCCGCAGGGCCTCAGCCTCGGGCCGATCTTCTGCGGCCTCCTCGCCCGCCCTCTCGCCTACCTCCTCTAGGTTGGAGGGCACGGTGACGTCGACGGGTTGGGTCGGGGCCTCCAGGTCCGAACGCCCGGTCAGCCGAACGAGGGATTGAAGAGCCGATTCCCGCTCAGCCCGAAGATTCTCGCGCTGCATCTCCAGCCGCCCGCGTTCGACCTGGGCCTTCAGGATCGCCTGCTGTGACCCGTCGCCCACTTCGTAGCGGGTCGAAGCGGCAGACTCAAACTGACGCAATTGCTCTTCGAACGCATGCAGAAGCTCCTCGCGCCGCTGGACCCGGTAGAGCTCATAGTAGGCCGCCTCGATTCGAAGGGCCAGATTCCGCGCGAGGGCCTCTGCGTCGGCCTCTGCCGCGTCGGCTCCAAGAGCAGCCACCTCCCCACGCAGACTGCGCTTGCCGGGAAACGGGATCGATTGTCGCAACTGCCACTGTGACCGCTGTGGCCCCCGGGCCGTCACGGTGGGATACACGTGCCCCGTACCTTGAACGGTGGGGTCGGGAAGAGCCGAGGCCTGCGGTTCTTTCAGGGCCTGTGCCTCCGCCCGAAGCCGGGCGGCTCGAAGGGACGGATTGGCGCGATCGGCGGCCTGAAGCAGGGAGTCAAGATGAAGAACCGGCTGAACGCCAGGAGTGTCTGGCTGCTGAGCGAAGGCCGGATGGAAACCGAAAAGGAGTGTGCTGAAAACGGCGGCCGCGATAGAAAAGGGCCGCAAGAATCGAATAGACATACGGGCTGCTGGCTTGAGCGAGGATGAAGCACCTCAAGGAACCAAGCCGTCTTAATGTCGCTCTCTATGGTAGAGCACCCGCAGGAAGTGAACTGCACAGGGCCGTAGCACACTGTATTCAGCGTGCACCTTCTACAGGGGCGGCAAAAAGACGGCGAGAGGCGGCAGCTTCTCACAACGACGTTGCAAGGTGCTGCCGGCAGCCATTATAGCCGAAACGACAGGGTCCGAAGGCGGACGGAGATGTGATTGGGGGCACGGGCACTCCAGTCAGAGCCCCAGACCCAATGAGAACCGACAACAGAACGTGACGAAGCAGCCTTCTCGGAAAGAAGCCCTCCAGAACTCAGTGTCGGAGTCAGCCGGAGCTTGGATATCTCAGCAAGTATGACCGACTCCTTCTCGACGGTGTCGGTCGTGCAGGCCCCGCCATCACAGACGGTAGCGGATGGAGCCCCTCCGCAGAGACGGTCGTGGACGCCGGTAGAAACGGTTCCACACGGAGGGGCGGTCGTGGTGCGACCGGTTTCTGCTACGAGCGTGCTCGTGGTCGTCGTCTCTCCCGTCACCCCGCAGGTGTACTGCACGAGCGGCGCGGCTGCGCTGAAAAGCAGCGCAAGCGCGACGAGAACGCGGGTCTTTTCAAACGGTCGAGACAGCAGTTTCATGACGGGCTCTTTCGAGGTAGGCTTGTTTCAGATACCCAGGTGCTTGATCGAAGTTTACGACGGGGTGTGCTCTTTTCGTGAACCAAGGCGCAAGGCTCTACGTCGCGCAGCAACTGAGCGTTGAAACGTCGCGATCGAAGCCGAGCGCCGCCAGCTTGACACCCTCGCTCATCGTCAGGTACGGGTGGAGCAGATCGGTCAGGTCCTCCACGGTGAGTCCCTGCTGGATTGCCACCGACAGTTCCATCAAGAGCTCACTGCCCTCAGAGGCCACGATGCGCGCGCCGACGAGCCGGTCGGAATCGCGTTCGCGGAGCAGCTTGATGAAGCCGCGCGTGTCGCGGGCCGCCAGGGCGCGGGGCACCTGGTCGAGCGGAAGCGTCGCCACGTCCACCTCAACGCCCTGCTCGGCCGCTTCCCGCTCTCCGACCCCGACGCCTGCCACCTGTGGGTCGGTAAAGATGACCCACGGAAGCGGCATGGCGCGCCGGTCGTGGGCGGTGCCTTCGAGCGCATTCTCGGCGGCGAGCTGTCCCTCCCGGGCCGCCGCATAGACGAAGGCCGGATCCCCGATCACGTCGCCCGCCCCGTAGACGCTCGGAACGGCAGTTTGAAGCGTGTCGTCGACCGCGAGGAAGCCGCGCCCGTGGGTGTCGATGCTGAGATCCTCCAGTCCGAGGGCGTCGGTGTTGGCCCGTAGGCCCGTCGCCACGAGCACGTCCGTGCCCGTGATCGTCTGCGGCGTATCGTCGATCTCGACCTCGATCTGGATCGTCCCGTTCGCTCGCCCTGCGGCCTGCACGTCCGTGTTCGTATGGACCGTGAGGCCCTCTTCGCGGAGATACCCGGTCAGGGCCTCGGCCACGTCGTCGTCTTCGCGGGACAGGATCTGGCCGGAGCGCTGCAGGACGGTCACCTCGCTGCCGAGCCGGGCAAAAGCCTGCGCGTTTTCGAGGGCAATGTATCCCCCACCCAGCACGATCAGGTGCTCGGGCTGCTCGTCGAGCCGGTAGAGCTCCTCGTTCGTGAGGTAGCCGGTCTCCTCCAGCCCCGGAATGTCGGGCACGAAGGACCGCGCGCCGGTCGCAATCAGAATCCGGCGGCCCGTCACGGTCTCCCCGCCCACCTCTACGGCCCGTTCGCCCACGAGACGGGCCCGCCCTTCGCGAATGGTAACGTTCGGGTCCTTGGCCACCACGTCGAGGTACTTCTTCTGCTGGAGATCATCGACGAGCGCCTGCACCTGATCGGTGACGGCCCCGAAGTCGGTGACCTCGCTCTCGGAGGTGATCCCGTCGAACGGGTGATTCGCGGCTGTGCGGTGTGCCTCGGCCGCCCGGATGAGCGCCTTCGAGGGTACACAGCCCACGTTCACGCACGTGCCGCCGACGGGCAGCCCGCCCGCGCCGGGACCGTCGTTGATGATGACGGCTCGGCGGCCCAGCTCGCTCGCCTTCAGCGCCGCCGCGAACGCTGCCGAGCCCCCGCCCACGACCACGAGGTCGTAGTCCGCCTCGGCGCCGTCATCGGGCGAAATGGGCGTGGACGAAGAGCGGACGATCTCTACGTGGGCCGTGTATCCGGTATCGGCGACCGCTGCGGTCAGGGCCTCCGGATCGACCCCTCGTTTGGTCGTGACCGAAGCGCGGCCCTCGGTCCAGTCGCCCATGCGGACCGTTTCGACGCCCTCCACGCCCCGAAGCGCGTCGGCCACGTGGTCGCCGCACCCGGCGCACGTCATCCCCTCGATCTCAAGGTCAAACTGTTGCATAAACTCTATCGACGTTGCTGGTGGGAAAAATGGAGATTACTGATACGTGAATGGGTTGCTAAAGACGATTCTGCCCGAAGCATCACACGGTCCCCAGCGTTACCGGCAAAGCAGTTTACCTACCAATGCACGGATCAGTAGGAAGACGACTTCGGCTGAGACGGAAAGCCGGCATTCTTCGTCGCCGCCGTCAGTTCGTCAACCGAGACCTTGTCCGGGTCGAAGCGGACTACAGCCTCAGGGGGCTTGAGGGTTGCCTCAGCGCTGTGGACGCCCTCGACGCCCTCAAGCGCCGTTTTCACAGTTGTCGGGCACGTTGCACAGGTCATCCCGTCGACAGTCAGGACGACCTGCTGAAACGAGGCGGGCGTGGCCGACGCCTCCGCCTGCTGCGCCTTCGTGGCCGCCGCCTGGGCCTGCTGGGTCGCACTGCTGGGCGAGACGCCGAGCAGCCACGGGCTCACGACGAGGGTCAATACCGCCAGCGCGCCGACGCCCAGCAGCGAGCGGCGCGTCGTCGAGGAAAAGGCCGTCTCGCAGTCGCAGTCCGGCTGCCGGCTGAGCCGCCACTCGTTGTACCCGGCATAGGCCAGGGCGCCCAGGGCGAGGGTCACAAAGATCCAGCGATACGGAGCCAGCGCCGTCAGGGTGCCGACCCACGCCCCGCCGACCCCAAGACTCACGAGGGCCAGCGGAATCGTGCAGCAGGCCGAGGCGGCCACGGCCGCGCCGAGGCCGGCTCCTAAGCTCCAGTTCGTTCCAGAATTCGAGGGCTTTTGCGCGTTCATGACGTTGCTTCGGTTGGATTCACGTTTAGCGTGATCGGGGCGGTGTCCTTCTCGTCAAAAAACTCGACGAGCATGCGGGCAAAGGCGTTGTCGGTGCAGACCGAGTAGTAAATCGTCTGCGCGTCGCGGCGGGCCTCGACGAGGGCCTTCTCCCGCAGGATCTTTAGGTGGCGCGACACCGACGGCTGGGTGATTTCGAAGATGTCGGCGAGGTCGCACACGCAGAGCTCCCCCGCCCGGTGCAGCACGTAGAGGATACGGAGGCGCGTCTCGTTGCTCGCGGCGTCGAAGTAGGCCGCCAGGGCCACGAGGCGTTCGTTGGAAAGAGCGTCGGTCCGGAGGCCGCCGAGCAGGTCGTCACTCCGATCCGGCTGCACGCAGTTCTCGTCGTTGACGTCGCGACGGGACATTGAACCGTATCAGTTATTAGCGTTCTCTCTATATAGCGGTCTCGTTAAATACAAGGCCATACGAAGAGGTTTCATTGCATCAGCCTTCGGTAATTCCTTGCACCTCAGAGAAACGCGTCGTCAAGCGCGCCTCCCTCCTCCATTGCGTCGAGGATAGGGCAGTCGCTCGTCGGGCCCTGTCCGCCGGCACAGGCATCGGCCAGGGTTGACAGCGCCTCACGGATTCGCTTCAGGTCCTGGATCTTGGTTTCGACCTCGTCGAGCTTTTCTTCCGCCTGGGCTTTCACGTCCCGGCAGGTTGCCCCCTCCCCGACCCGCAGTTCCAGGAGGCCCTTGATCTCCGCGAGGGTGAATCCCAGCTCTTGGGCCCGCTGGATGAAACGGAGCCGGTCGACGTAGCCCTCGTCGTAGAGCCGAAAGCCGCCGTCGGATCGGGGCGGCTTTGGGATGAGCTCTTTGCGCTCGTAGTACCGGAGGGTTTCGGGATTGACGCCGGCCTTGTCGGCCACTTCGCCGCGGGTCATGCCGTCCATGGTCTTTAGGGAATGGATAGGGGGTAAGAGGGACGTGGGAGAGGAGGGTCTGGGGTCGTCGGTTGGGACTCAGGTTGCGAGGGCGACGGCGAGGGTGGGGAGAATTGTCATCTGGAGCACCGGCACGGCGCCGATGCGGTGGCCGGCCACGCGGAGCGTCGGCATCGCGTCCTCGTAGTGCCAGAGGTCGAGCGCCCGCGCCACGGTCTCGAACACGAGCCCCGCCGCCAGCCCCGCCCCGAGAAGCATCGCCGCGCCCGCCATGGTGAGGGGCTGCACCTCAGCGGGGCCGAGGACCGCGGCCGTCCCGGCGGTGAAAGCGACCGTCGCGACGGCGTCGCCGAGCGTGGCGGTGGGCAGGACCCAGATCCGCTGCCATCTCGTCCAGCGGCCCCAGCAGCGGTAGAGCGGAATCACCTGCGCGTACTCCCAGACGCCGTGGAGCCCCACGGCCCAGAGGGCCACGTGGAGGTAGAATACAGAGGAAACCTCAAACATGACGTGTTCTATTCGACCAAAGCAGGAGAACCGTGCAGAAGCGGCTCCCACAGAGTTGTTGTCAATGCTACCTCAGACGCCGAAAAACGTCATCACCGGCAGGAGGCCGTAGGCGAAGAACACCCCGACTCCGTAGACGCCGGCCGAGAGCCAGAACATCGCCTTCTGGAATCGGCTGGCCACGCGGCAGCCCTCCCCCCCGGCAATCGTGCAGGCGACTTTGCCCTTCGGCCGGAAGGTGAGCACTGCGCTCAGCGCGATCATGAGCCCGGCCCCCAGGAAAATCCACTCTTTGTGGCGCGAGAGCGGCACCAGCCACGGCACCGCCGAGACGAGCGAGACCACGGCCGAGCCGCCGGCCACGGCCGCCAGGGCCGACGGCAGCGCGCAGCAGATCAGTGTGCCCGTGCTCGTAAAGAGAGCCAGGAAATTGGCCGTACTCTGCCGCCACGTGTCGGGCGTGTCAACCTGTTGCTCAGCGTGATCCATTGGGGAGTGTCAGTCAATCGGGTCGCAAGTCGAAAGGAATCTCTGAAGGACTCGTCCTACTCACCGGTGTCTTTGCTCTTCTGTCCCTTCGCAAATACGGCCGTTCGGAATTCATAACCCGCGCTCGTTACTGCCTCGCGCAGCGTCTTTTCAGACGGCATCGGGTTGCCTCCGAGGGTCAGCACCACGTTCTGCTCCTCGAGCAAAACCGTGGCCCGATCGACGCCCTCGACGTCTTCGAGGACACTTTTCATCCGCTGCGCGCAGGCCGAGCAGGCCATGCCGTTCACCTGGAGGACCGCGTCGGCCGTGTCGGGCACCTCGACTTTCGGAGCCGCGTCCTGGGCCGTGGCCGCCTGCGGAAGAAGCGACAGGGCCAATCCAAGGGCGGCAGCGACGAGGAAAAGGGAGCGGACGGAAAACGTGGAGGTTCGGGAACGCATTGCTACGGCTGGCGGATTGGTTGAAAAATAGTGCGGAACGTCGCGACTCTTGCTTCTACGTGGCCGAACGCACCCGCTGGATGCGCAGGGGCCATAGCGTGTCCTTGGTGTTGAGTGAAGCGGGAATTTGACCCGTTACGATCACCTGACGGTCGGGCTTGAGGTCCTGAAGTCCGCCCTCTCCCGAGGACGCCTTTTTGCTCGGCCTGAGCACAAATTGCTCGCCGGCGGGAGTTTCCAGAATCCACTGGTCTCCCTTCTGACGGAGCGTACCCTGAGCTTCAAGCGTCGCCTTCTTTGCGGAAAACCCGCCATTGGAGATCGCCTTCCGAATATCCCGGTACGTCACCTCATTCGTGTTGCTCAGGTCGATAGAGGCCCGGCCGTCGTTTAGGGTCACCGACACCGTTTTGACCCCTTTCATTGAGCCGATGCTCTGCTCCATCGCATGGGCGCACGGAGCGCAGTCCATGCCGAAGATCGTCTGCTCGATTTTCTGGAGCTGCGCCTGTGCCGGCTGGAACAGACCCCCACCCGCGAGCAGGAGGACGAGAAGAGCGGACGTTCTTGCGATAAATGTTCTCATGGCATTGTACATGGTTGTTGGTAACGGTGCGAGGGTCGGTGGTTAGAACCAGTACGTGAAGTTGAACATCAGGCGGAGGTCTTCTTCTTGCACCCGGGGAACGTCCTGGTACATCGGAATCAGCACACCGGCACTGAGCCCCCACGCCCCGTAGAGCCCCAGCGTGGTGGGACCCACGAAGAGCTTCTCGCCGCCGGAGCCCGTCACGGCCGACCCATCTCGTCGCTCCGGGCCGACGCTTTCCCCGAGTGCTTCGACGAACAGGCGCCAGTCTGGCGTGGAGCCACGGCGAAAGTAGGCCGGTCGCCAGCCCAGCACCAGGCTTCCGTATCGGAGGTCGCCGGGCCGGTCGCCGTCGCGGGCCGTGTAGTGCTGATATCCGCCTCCGGCCCAGGCATACACCGAGCGCGAGGCATATCCGGTGACGGCGGCGAGATGGACACCGGGGCCGGAGCGTCGTTCCCGACCATAGTCGCGGGTCGGGTACAGGCCGCCGACGAGCAGCGTCGACTCGAACCGCTTCCCGACGCCCAGGTATTGCCGGTGGAATCGCCAGTAGGTGGAGACCTCCAGGGACGAGAGCCCGCCCATCATGGTGCCGCCGCGCGTGGTAGGGGGCGAGGGTGTGGACCGGAGCGTCACTGGTACCGAGGCGTTGAGTTGAAGGTGCTCGGTGAGCCCGTACCAGAGCGACTGGCGCGTCATGAGGCTGCGCTCGCCGGTGCCCACCGACATCAAAGTCGAGTTGTAGTTCCATCCGCCCTGCGGGAGAGTTGGAGTCGCAAGACCAAAGGCGGGTCCATGGCCTCCCTGTCCCATTGCAGGAGGCACGAAGCTAAGCCACAGCAATCCGGCGGCGACGCAAACGCTTTTCAAATGAACTGGAGAGAGGCAGTAGGTCATTGAGGGTTCGCAGGATGGAATGGAGAACTCGTCAAGAAAGGGTCGCGTTTTTTGAAAGAGGTTGCCCGACGCTTCGAATTGTGTTGGTAAACAGCTCACCCCGGCCCCAGAGGGAGTTCACGAAGATCGAAGACACGCTCGCGGCCATCGCCACCATCGCCCACACCGGATGGAGAAGGCCGGTGGCGGCGATCGGAATGCCGACGCCGTTGAAGAGGAACGCCAGCGCCACGTTCTGGGTCATCTTCCGGTATCCCCACCGACTGATCTCGTAGGCGTCGTGGAGGGCAGTCAGGCGGTCGGTCATGATAATAACGTCGGCCGACTCGATGGCGATGTCGGTGCCGGTGCCGAGGGCAATGCCCACGTCCGCCTGCATGAGGGCCGGTGCGTCGTTGATGCCGTCCCCCACCATGACGACCCGATGGCCCTCCTTCTGCATCGCGCGCAGATGCTCAGCCTTCTCGTCGGGGAGGACCCCGGCGCGGACGGTGTCGATGCCTACCTCCTCGGCAATGGCCCGGGCGGTGCGCTCGGTGTCGCCGGTCAGGAGTTGCGTCTGGAGCCCGGCCTCGTGTAGCCGATCAATGGCGGTTTTCGCATCGTCCTTCAGCGGATCGCCGATGGCCAGCAGGCCCCGGAGCCGCCCGTCCCAAGCCACCCCGACGACCGTCATGCCCCGATCCTGAAAGGCCGCGATCCGGTCGTAATGGGCATCGGAGTCAATCGATTCCGTCTCTTCGAGGTACCGCAGGCTGCCGACCCGGACGCGAGTGCCGTCGACCCGGGCCTCGACCCCCTTCCCCGTCACCGAGGAGAAGTCCTCGGCCTCCGGCCACGACAGGTCCTGCTTAAGGGCCGCCTCTACGATCGCTTCGGCCAGCGGGTGCTCCGAGCGGGCCTCGACGGCTGCAGCGACCCGGAGCAACTCATCCGCACTCGTATCGCCGATCGGCACGGAGTCCCGGACGGTAGGGGTCCCTTCGGTGAGCGTCCCAGTTTTGTCCAGGACGACATGCGTGACGGCGCGGAGCGCCTGAAACGATTCGCCGGTGCGCATGAGGATGCCGTCGTCGGCCGCCTCACCGGCGCCGCGCACGATGGAGAGCGGCGCCGAGATGCCGACGGCGCACGGATAGCCCATTACCAGTACGCTCAGGCCGGCAAACAGGGCGCGCTCCACGTCGGCCGTACCCGTGAGCCAGAGCGTTCCCAGTCCCCAGCCCAGCCCCGCGAGGAGCGCCAGCGCGAGCACGGTGGGCGTGTAGACCCGAAGCACCCGGTCCACGAGGTGGAGGAGGCCCGGCTTGAGGGCCTGTGCCTCCTCGATCTGGCGGGCCACCTGCTCCAGGAAGCTCTCGTCCCCGGTGGCCGTCACCTCCACCAGCAGCGTCCCGGTCTGATTGATCGAGCCGCCGATGACCTCGTCGCCCTCGGTCTTTTCCTCCGGCATCGGTTCGCCGGTCACCAGCGACTCGTCGACGCCGGACCGGCCCTCCAGCACGGCGCCGTCGACCGGCACCTTCTCGCCGGGACGAACGCGGACGTGGTCCCCCTTCTCGACCGCCTCGACGGGCACTTCCGTCTCCTCCCCGTCGCGCACGACCCGAGCGGTGTCGGGCTGCAGGTCCAGGAGCGTCTTGACCGACTGTGCACTGCGGGTCTGCACGATCAAAGCCAGCCACTCCGAAAAGACGTGATAGGTGAGCACCATGACCGAGACGGCGAAAAACGCCGCCGAGGGAAACCCCGGCAGGGCCGTGCCCAGCCCGATCGTGCCCCCGATCAGCCCGGCAAACGCCCCCATCTCCACGAGGACGTGCTGATTGAGAATGCCCCGGCGAAGCGCCTGACCGGCTTTCTTCAGGATCGACAGGGCCAGCCCGAAGACCATGACCAGAGCGAAGCTCCCGACGATCCAGGGCACGGACGCCTCGATCGTGCCGGTATGTTGCAGAGCGAAGAGGCCCCCACCGAGAACCGCCAGTCCGGCGCTGCCTGCGAGGGCGACCTTCTTGCCCGTCCCCCGCAGCACGAGATACCCGAAGGCGACGAAGCTGAAAAAGACGGCCGCCGAGAGGCCGAAGGCCCACAGTGCCCCCGGAGTTGCGATCAGAGCGACCGTCGCCAGACTCAGGGCAATGGCCGCAAAAAAGCGACGGCCTTCGTAGGCGAGCTTCGCCTCCTGCTCTTCGAACGGCTGGGTCTTGCGCGGATCGGCGATCGAGTATCCCACGTCGCGGAGCGTCTGCACGAGAACTTCCGGGCCCACGGCGTCGGGATCGTATTCGACCAGGGCCTGCTCGTGGGTGAGGCTCACCGCCACCGAGTCGACGCCCGGCTGGTCCCCGAGGGTTTCTTCGATCGTGCCCGTACAGAGAGAGCAGTGCATCCCGCCGATGCGCGTGCGAAGACGGCGATGGCCGTCGCCACCGGCCGGCTCGTCCTGAAACAGGCGATCTTTGGTCTCCTCTGCGAGCGTCGGGGGCATGTGAAGCTTCGGCATTGGTGGGAAGGCGCGTTGAGCCCGTCCGTCAGGCACGTGTTGGCGAGTAGCCGACCTCCTCGATCGTCTCGAGAAGGGCCTCCGGCGAGGTCCGGTCCGCGTCGTAGCGCACCGTCGCCGTCTTCGCCTCCAGGTCGGCGGCGGCGGACTGCACGCCATCGAGGCGGCTGAGGACCGACTGCACGCGCTCGACGCAGCCGCTGCACTTCATGTCCGGAACGTCGAACGCTGCCTGTTCTCGCTTCATGGTCGGTGTGGGTGTCGAGTCATCAGACTGCGCACCTCCCCCTATGGGCTGTAGTATGGTACAGAGTTTCGTGGTTACTACATAGTTACATTGTGGGCGTATAAGCATCCGTGCGAAACTTCAGAGCAAGCAACTATCCTTGTCGACCCATTCGCCCTCCTTCACCTCTTGCGTGGGATCAGAAAAGATCCGAAAACGGATGGACTACCCTTTTGACCCGCCCCACCAGGGATAAGAACGCAATCGAGGAAAGTGGAGGTGAGGCGTGCCTTTCTACGACAAGACTCTGATGAACCGGCGGAGAAGCCGGTTGTATTCGGCGGGCCGTTCCGCCGTGGCGACGTGTCCGGAACGATCAAGGGAATGGAATTTCCCGTGCGGAAGACGGCGTGCGGTTCCTCGGGCCACCTCCATGGGCACGATCCGGTCGGCGGGCCCGTGAATCACAAGTGCCGGGACCTCTACCCGATCGATGTCAGGGCGCCCGTCGTACCCCCAGAAGGCCTCAGTGACCGTCTTCCAGGCCGACCGGCGACGCGGCATCGGATTCGACTGAAGAAAGTCCTCAACGAGGCTCTCAGACGTTTCCTCGTGACAGGCTGCCCAGCGGGCGAGCGCTCGCATTGCCGCGGTTTTCGGAAACACGCGGTACAGCCGAAGCGCCAGAAAAAGTCGAAGCAGGGGGTTCTCCCATGTGGGCGTTAGGTCGTGATCACCGCCCGCGTGCAACACCACGCCCCGGCACGGGTGCTCCTTCGCGTACTCGATCGCGATTGCGGTTCCGTAGCTGTGGCCGTGCACGACGGAACGGTCGACCCCAAGGCGGTCCGTAAGGTTCTTCAGGTCGGCCACGTGGCCCTCAATCGTTTGCTCGGGCCGGATTGAGGAGCCTCCGTTTCCGGCGAGCGCATAGGTTAAGAGGCCTTGCTCTCCTCGAAACGTGTAAAGCTGAGGAAAGGGATTCCACAGCGACCCAAGCCCCCCGTGAATGAAGACGATAGCCGGTTCCGGCCCAAGCAGGTGCAGCGCCTCAAGTGTCACTGCGTCCGAGACACTGTAAAGCTCCGGATCTGGAAGTTCCTCACGGACCTGCCGGAACGGAACGTATCCCTCGGGAAAATTTCCAGTACTTCGAACGCGTGAGGACATCGCTTCAGAGTGCAATTGTGCCTTTCCGTCCGATGATGGTGCAATCTTTCCGGGCACAGACAAAACTGAGAACGACCGCGGAGGGCAGTGCAAACCAAGTTCGACTCTCATCAGTGATGCGCGTGCCCGGATGG
>ERZ1034547.119-NODE-119-length-20747-cov-6.493476_pt1 | contig 20747 bp, 15 predicted proteins | sample MGYA00520642_ERZ1034547 | MGnify/ENA primary metagenome ERZ1034547 (study PRJEB33760, sample SAMEA4777713) | hypersaline lake metagenome | biome: hypersaline environment; feature: brines | place: Spain | collected 2012-08 | depth 0 m ... | reverse complement strand
TCGTCAGTCGCCTCCGCTTCGCTCCGGCGACTGACTCCCTCGCGCGTGCTGGCTCGCGGCCGCCCAGGGCGGCCGCTCGCAGGCGCACGCCACCGCACTGCCGCGTTTGTTTATAAATAGCGTCGTTCGTGCTACGAGAGGATCTCCACGTCGTACCCCTCGGCCTCGAGCGCGTCGACGATGTCGGCGGCGTGTTCGGCGTCGTCGGTCTCTAATTCGAGTTCGAGTTCGGCCGCGTTGACCGCCACGTCGCGGGAGGTGCGGTCGTGGTGGACCGCGTACACGTTCGCGCCGGTGCGCGCGACGATGCTGGAGACGCGCTCCAACTCGCCGGGGCGGTCCTTCAGGTCGATGGTGATCTTGAGGTACCGGCCCATCTGGACGAGCCCGCGCCGGACCACGGTACCGAGGCGGTTGAGGTCGATGTTACCGCCGCAGAGCGCGGCGACGACCGTCTCGCCGTCGTCGTACTCGAACGCCTCCGAGAGCACCGCGGCGAGCGCGACCGCGCCGGCGCCCTCGACGAGCGTCTTCGCGCGCTCCAAGAGGAGCGTGAGCGCCAAGGCGATCTCGCGGTCGTCGACGGTGACGACCTCGTCGACGTACTCCTCCATGACCTCGAGGGTCCGGTCGCCGACCGACCGCGTCGCGATCCCGTCGGCGATCGTGTCGACGCTGTCGATCTCGGTGACTTCGCCCGCCTCCAGCGACTTCGCGGCCGACGCCGCGCCCTCCGCCTGAACGCCGACGACGCGCACGTCGGGCAGCTGTTGTTTGATCGCGACCGCGACGCCCGAGATCAGCCCGCCGCCGCCGATCGGGACGACCACGGTGTCGAGGTCGGGGCAGTCGTCGACGATCTCCAAGCCGAGCGTCCCCTGTCCGGCCATCACGACCGGGTCGTCGAACGCGTGGACGTAGGTCCGGCCCTCGTCGCGCTCTAACTGGTGCGCGTACGCCTGCGCCTCGTCGTAGTCGACGCCCTCCAGGCGGACGCTCGCGCCGTATCCGCGGGTGGCCTTCACCTTCGAGACGGGCGCGAACTTCGGCATCACGACGGTGGCGTCGACGCCCGCACGGCTGGCCGCCAGCGCCACGCCCTGCGCGTGGTTGCCGGCGCTCGCGGTGACGACGCCGGCCTCGCGCTCCGTCTCCGAGAGCGTCTGGATCCGGTTCATCGCCCCGCGGATCTTGAACGCGCCGGTGCGTTGGAAGTTCTCCAGCTTGAGGTGGAGGTCCGCGCCGCTCATTTCGGAGAAGGACCGCGACCGCTCCAACGGCGTGTGCCGGGCGACGTCCGAGACCCGCTCGCGGGCCTCGCGGATGTCGGCGAGACTGAGCATGCCACCCCGTCGCCGCGCCGCCCGCTAATCGGTTCCGGTCGGGCGCGAGCGATCGGGAGCGACGGCGGTCGCGGCCGCCGCGCCGGTGCGGATCGACGAGCGACCGGCTCGCGGTTGCTAAGGGGGGAATGCACGCGTGTGACGTGCGAGTGAAACGAGGCGACGGGAATACAAAAAGGTGCGGCTACCAGAGTGAAAGTGTAACCGCACGACTGCGCCGCCGTCATCCCTCCGTCAGACGGGATCTTGGGGGGTGAGCCGGACCCGCACGTCGCGGTCGTCGAGTACCGATCGCACTCGTCCGCCGAACGGTCCGGCGCCCGGCCACGTCGCGTCCGCGTCGAGGCGGTCGGGGTCGCCGACGTACACCGCGGCGGCCTCCGGGTAGTCGGCCGGGGCGTCGAGCGGCACGGTCTCGCGGACGTACAGGCCGCCGTCGACGTCCTCGTACGCGTCGAGCGCGTCGATTTCTTCCGTCCGGAGGAGCCGCCCGGCGGTCTCGCCGCCCGGCGCGAGCGTCGGGTACCGCCCCTCCACCAGCCGGAGGCCGGTGAGCGTCGCGGGGCCGACGAAGACGAACGAGTCCGCCACCTCGGCGACGGCGTCCGGCTCGGTCAGCGTGCCGTACACGAAGACGTCCATAGGGTCCGTGGGTCGCTCGCGGCTTTCAACGTTCGGGCGCGATCGAGGCGACGCCGTCGGTCGGGGCGGGCGACCCCGTCGCTCGTCGCCGCGTCGGGTCCCGGCGACGCCGACCGGCTTCGGTATATCAATACCCCGGGCGACCGTCGGGGGCGACGCATGGACTTCCCGCGGCTGCGGCGCGTCTGGAAGCGCGTGTTCTCGCTCGCGTGGCCCGTGATGGCCGAGCAGACGTTCCGCACCGCGATGCGGACGACCGACATCCTCGTCACCGCGCTGTTCTCGCCGGCCGCGGTCGTCGCGATCGGGCTCGCGGACCTGTACGCCCGGTTCCCGCTGCGGATCGGGCTCGGGCTCGGCGGCGGCGCCATCGCGCTCTCGTCGCAGGACACCGGCGCGGGCGCCGCGGAGAACCGCGACGAGGCGGTGACGCAGGCGATCCTGCTCGGCGCGCTCGCCGGGATCCCGTTCGTCCTCTTCGGGTTCCTCTTCGGCGAGCTCGCGATCGACGTATTCGGTCGCCTCGTCGGCGAGGGCACCTCGCCCGCGGTCGTCGACCTCGGCTCGACGTACCTCGCGGTCGTCTTCGCGACCGCCCCGGCGCGGCACGTCGCCCTCGTCGGGGCCCGCGCGCTCCAGGGGACCGGCGACACCCGCACGCCGATGTACGTCAACATCGCCGCCAACTCCGTCAACATCGCCGGCTCCGTCGTCCTCGGCCTGGGGCTGTTCGGCCTCCCGCGGCTGGAGGTCCTCGGCGTGGGCCTCGCGACGGCGGGCGCGAACGTGCTCACGGCCGGACTGCTCTGTTTCGCCATCTGGGGGTCGTGGACCGACGCGGACTTCGCGTGGCCGCGCGACCTCACCATCGCGAAGCAGCTCCTGATCGTGAGCGCCCCGCGCGTGCTGGAGGGGTTCGGCTCCGAGATCGCGGAGTTCCCGTTCAACGCGCTCCTCCTCGGCTTCGGCGAGACGATCAACGCCGGCTTCCAGATCGGCCGCCGGGTCTACCAGCAGGTGACCGGCCCGCTCTCGCGCGGGTACAACGTCGCGGCGTCGGTGCTCGTCGGGCAGGCGCTCGGCGAGGGCGACCCGGAGGCCGCGCGGTTCAACGGGTGGGCGGTCGCCGGGCTCGGCGTGCTCACGGTCGGGACGATCGGTCTCGGGCTCGTCGTCGCCGCGCCGCGGATCGTCCCGGTGTTCACCGACGACGCCGCGACCGTCGCGTCCGCGGTCGACTTCGCGCGCGTCTACGGGGTCGCCGGGGCCGCCCTCGCCTGCTTCTCCGCGCTCTCCGGGTCGCTCCAGGGCGCGAGCGAGACGCGGATCCCCCTCGTCGCGCGCCTCTCGGCGATGTTCGGCCTCTTCCTCGGGCTCTCGTGGCTGCTCGGGCGCACGCTCGGACTCGGGCCGACGGGCGCGTACGTCGGCGTCTCCGCGGCCTACGCGTGGATGGCGCTCGTCGTCGCCGCCGGGTTCCGCTACTCGGGCTGGGCGACCCGCGCCGCGGACATGATGGACGCGCGTGGCTCCGGACCGGACGCCGATCCCGAACCCACCCCCGACCCGCAATCGGGCGCCGAATCGGACCCCACGCCGGGAGAGAAGTCGTCGTAGCCGCCGCGGTCGCCTCGAACCCCGCTCTTACGGCTCGCCGCCGAGCGACTCCTGCTCGGAGCCCGTGTCGCCCCTGAGCCGCCGCCGGCGCTTGTCGTAGGCGGCCTCCAGCTTCGCGTTCGTCGCCCGGGAGACGAGGTAGCAGTCCGCGTCGCCGTCGTCGCGGGGGTGCGCGCTCGCCACCCAGACATGGCCGTCGCCGGCCGACAGGTCGTCGGCCCACCGCTCGGCGGCCGCCCGGCTCTCGAAGGCGTGGCGGGGGCCGTCCTCGAAGACGAGCCGCCCCACCTTCGCGTTCCGCTTGCGGGCCGAGGGCTTGATCGCGACGACGACGCTCACACCCGACGTTCGACCGCCCTCGAATAAAAACCTCGTCAGACGCCGGCGCGCTCAGTCGTCGGCGACGGCGCCCGGGTCGGCGTCCGCCGCGTCCGCCTCGGCGGCCAGCAGGCGGTCGAGCCCGTCGACCATCCCGACGACGCTCGCGCGGGTGATGTCCGCGTCCGACGCCGAGACGCTCACCGAGCGGTCGCCCCGCGAGAGGTCGACCTCGACGGTGACGACCGCGTCGGTGCCGCCCGTGATCGCGTCGACGTGATAGGAGTCGAGGTCGAAGGCGACCCCCTCGCCGCGCTCGCCGTCGTCGCCGCCGAGCGCCGTGCGGACCGCCTCCAGCCCGGCGTCGACGGGCCCGGCGCCCGTGCCGGAGGCGACCCGCTCGTCGTCGCCGACGCGGAGCCGCACCGAGGCCGTCGGGAGGTTCCCCCCCGAAGTCGCCGAGAGGTCGACGAGCTCCACGCGGCGCTCGCGCTCGCGCCCGCGAACGTCGTCCGCGACGGCCAGCAGGTCGGCGTCGGTGACGCGCTTCCCGCGCTCGCCGAGCTCCTTGACGCGGGCGACGACCTCTCGCAGCTCGTCCTCGTCGACCGCCACGTCGTGCTCCGCGAGCGCCGCCTTCACCCCGGCGCGCCCGGCGTGCTTGCCGAGGACGAGCCGGCGCTCTCGCCCCACCGTCTCCGGCGGGTACGGCTCGTACATCGTCCCGTCCTTCAGGGTGCCGTCCGTGTGGATCCCGGACTCGTGGGCGAAGGCGTTGGCCCCGCAGACGGCCTTGTTCGGGGGGAGCGCGACTCCGGTGGCCTCCGAGACGGCCCGGCAGAGCCGGTAGAGCCGCGAGAGCTCGACGGTGTCGACGTCGTACGACCGCCCGAGCGCGATGGCGACCTCCTCGAGCGCGACGTTGCCCGCGCGCTCGCCGACGCCGAGGACGGTCCCGTGGACGGTGTCGGCGCCGGCCCTCAGCCCCGCGTGGACGTTCGTCAGCCCGAACCCGAGGTCGTCGTGGGTGTGGAGGCTCGTCGGGCCGAGCTCGGCGAGCCGCGAGACCACTTCGGCGGTGCGTTCGGGGTCGGCCGCGCCGACCGTGTCGCAGTAGCAGATCCGGTCCGCGCCGGCGTCGAGCCCGGCCCCGAGCAGGCGTTCGAGGTAGTCGAGGTCGGCCCGCGAGCCGTCCTCGCCGAGCACCTCGACCCACAGGCCGTGGTCCTTGGCGTACTCGACGAGCTCGACGGTCGTCTCGACGACCGCGTCGCGGGTCGACCCCACCTTCGTCTCGACGTGCTTGTCGGAGGCGGGGACCACGAGGTTCACCCCGTCGACGCCGCAGTCGAGCGCGTGGTCGACGTCGGCCCGGACCCCCCGGGCGAAGCTCGTCACCGTCGCGTCGAGCCCCTCGTCGGCGACGCGGCGGATCGCCTCGCGCTCGCCCGCCGAGGTGCACGCCGAGCCGGCCTCGATCAGGTGGACGCCGGCGTCGTCGAGCTCGCGGGCGACGTCGACCTTCTCGCCGGGGGTCATGGAGACGCCCGGCATCTGTTCGCCGTCGCGCAGGGTGGTGTCGAGTAGCTGTACCTCGTCGAGGTCGGTGAGTGGTGTTCGGGTCAAAAGGGGGTCCGTCGGCTCTGCGGTGGTCTCGGGGTCGGTGCCGCCGCGGGGCGGTCGTGCCCCGGAGTCGTTATCGTCGGAGAATTTCGCGGCCAGCCGCCGCGAGGCGACTTCCTCTATCCTCCGAACGATCGCGAGTATCTCGCGTCATTCGTACCCGTGCGAACGACGCACACACGGATAAACTGCCGGGTCGCGTCAGGTATGGCCGAGCGATCGTCGGCGCGGCCCGGGGGATCGCCGAGGATCTCTCGGCTGGTCGCCTCATCCCAGCAGCGACCGGACCGACCGCCGGCGCGTCCCGCACTCCCCGCGGTAGTCGCAGGGCGCACAGCGGTCGTCGTCCACGCGCGGCGGCGGGCCGTCGATCGATCGCGCCGCGCGCAGCGCCTCGCGGTACGCCGCCTTCTTCCGAGTCGTCAGCCGGACTTCGCGGACGACCCCGACCGCGGGATACTCGACCAGCGCGCGCTCGACTTCGCGCTCCCGCTCCCACGCCAGCGCCTTCGCGATCCCCACCGCGCGGGCCGCCTGCGGCTCCCACACGCCGTTCTCCGGCGGTTCGCCCGACGAGACGAGCGTCGGGACCGGCGGCGGCCCGGCCTCTTCGTCGTCGCCCGGGCTCTCGTCAGATTCCCTCGGTTCCAACACCTTGTGGACGGTCCCGTGACAGTCCTTTCCCGAGAGGAACCCCCGTTCTGTCGCGGGATCGACGAGGCGCCCGTAGAGGTCGCGTTCGCGCAGTCGATCCAGATTCCGCCGGTAGGACGCCGGCGACCGGTGGAGGGGGAGCCTCCGGAGCGTCCGGTCGGGCGCGTCAACCAGTTCGTCGTACCGGAAGGCGAGGTCGATCCGCTCGCGCGCCGTCGGCGGGACGCTCCGCTCGTCGTCGCGTCGGACGTAGTAGAGCTGTCGAGGGCAGTACGCCGCGCGGGCCAGGTCGCTGAACGGAACGAGTGTCACGCGAGGGGTGGCCGCGGTATCGGATATAAATGAACGACGGCGCGTGCCGGTGAGCGCCCGCAGGGCGCGAACCGCACGCGCGAGGGAGTCGGCCGTCCGAAGCGAAGCGGAGGGCGGGCGACGAGGCCGGGGAGGCGTGAGGTGCGGTGCTGTACGGGGCGGGACTCAAAGGGGCAGTCGCGAGGACGAAGACGCGCGACGCAAGGACCGCAGGCGCGAACGTAGCGAGCGCTGAGGACCGCAGCGAGCGCATCGAGTCCTCGCGGCTGGGGCTTTGGAGGAGTTCGTCGTCGATCAGCGCATGTACGCGTATGGCCGAGCGGCTGGGGATTTGGCGGTCTACGCCACCAATCCGCCGTAGACCATTTATAGGGACACGTCCGTCTCGATGTCCTCGGTCGCCTCGCGGAGCCCGTCCTCGCGGGCGTCGCTCGCGAGCGACCCCTCGATGTCGGCGTCGGTGAGGAGGTCGCGGAACGCGTCGCGGAAGCGGTCGTTCGCCCGCGTGGAGGCGATGTCGGTGCGCGCCACCGCGGCGTACCGGGCGACCGTGTCGGGCGCGGCGTCCAACTTCTCGGCGCACTCGACGATCGAGTTCCCGGCCGCGGTGAGCCCCTTCAGGTCGGCGTACGCGAAGGGTGGCTCATCGCTGTCGCCCCCACCGTCCACGTCGACCTCGCGGTCCGACTCGCGGACGAGGTGGAGGTCGAACCGCGCCTTCCGGACCGTCTCGGCGTCGACCCCGTCGGGGTCTATTTCGTCGTCACCCTCCTCCCGCTCGGCGAGCGCGTCGCGGATCGCGGTCGCGACCGCCGCGTCGTCCGCGCCGTCGAACCGGCCGCGGGCGACCAGCGCGTAGGCGGCGTCGTCGAGCGGCGTCGAGAAGCCGTACCGGTCGCGCATCGCGGCGACGAGGTCGCGGACCGCGTCGTCGACCGCCTCGTCGTCGCGGTCGACCAGGGTCCCGCGGTCCGCGTCCTGCCGCTCGGTGACCGATTCCGATCCGGTCGCGTCGACGAACAGGTCGCGGAGGTCGGCGGTCTTCTCGTCCATGGACGTGTGTTGTGTGGGCGCGGTAGAAAAGCCTCGTGTCGGCGCGGCGGCCACCTGGACCTCGACTCCGCCTCAAACCAACCCGCCGACGGTGAAGACCACGTAACAGCACGCCACCAGCACGCCCGAGTGGAGCAGCGCGGCGTACCGCCCGCGGGCCGCGGTGCCGGCGAACCAGCCGGACGCCAGCACGGTCGCCTGCGTGACGACGTACAGCCGGAAGCGCTCCAACTCGGGATACACACCCTCCGGCTCCGTCACCGCCTCCGAGGCGGCGGCGATCTCCGCGAGCCGCGCGGCGTCGACGACCTGCGTGTTCACGACCGCGACGACGCCGGCGACGAGGACCGCCGCGGCCCAGCCGACGGCGATGTACGGCTGCATCGACGAGCGCAGGGCGCGCTGCTCGCTGTACAGCCGCCCGACCTCGATCCGGAGCGTCTCGAAGACGGCGTCGGCGTCGCTGCCGGCGTCCAGCGCGCCCGTGACGAGCCCGAGCGTCCGCGCGGCCAGCGGCGTGTCGACGCGGTCGACGAACCGCTCGATGGCGGCTCCCCGGACGTCGACAGCGGTCGACCCTCCCGCGGAGTCGCCCCTCGATCGAGCCGCCCCCTCGGGCGCGGTCGTCGACCGCAGCGCGAACGCGAGGTCGGCGACGTCGTCGTCTAAGACCCCGAGGTCGACGTCGCGCGCGACCGCCGCCACCGCGGCCTCGAGCGGGCGCCCCTGCGCGACGTGGCCAGAGACGGCGTGGACGAAGTCGGCCAGCTCGCGGTCCCTCGCGTCGTCGATCCGGGTGCGACGCGCGGCGACGAGCCCCACCGGGACCGCGAAGGCGGCGTAGCCGACGAGGGCGACGTTGACGAGCGTGTACCCCGCGAGCGCGAGCCAGATCGCGAGGGCGACGGTCGGGCCCGCCGCGACGGTCGCCGTGCTCGCGGGGTTGCGGCCGGCGGTGGCGAGGACGGCCCGCGGGCTCCCGGGGACCTCGTAGCTCGCGCGCTGGCTCGGCGGCCGGAGCGTGCCGACCGCGACCGCGGCCGCGAGCCCGAACGCGACGAGGAACGCCACCGCGCCGTAGAGGACGACGGCGCGGGTCGGCACCACGCCGACCGGCGTCGAGACCGGCGGGAGCAGCTCGGGGATGACGACCGACAGCGCGGTCGCGCCGATGACGAGGAGCGCCGGCAACACCAGCACGGCGACGAACAGCTCCGTGAGCAGTTCGAGGAACCGCCGCGCGCGCTTCCGGGCGCGGTCCTGACGGTGCGAGAGCATCCGACGCTCGGTCGCGAGGAACGCCGAGAGCGCCTCGTCGCCCGTCGCGGCGTGCTTCCGGAACTTGAGCAGGAACGGCGCGAGCAGCTCCCGGGAGGGCGTGTCCCGGGCGACCCGCCGGAGCCCCTCGTCCAGACTCCCGGCGAGCCGGGCGGCGTTGAGCGCCTTCCGCAGCGAGGTCGCGGTGCCGCCGTAGGCGTCGCCGTCGGCCGCCTTCCAGAGCATCGCCCGCGGCCCGTCGCTCCCCGAAGAGAGGAGTTCGAGGTAGCGCACCGCCCCCGGGAGCGTGCGCTCGATGTCCGTGCGGCGGGTCGCGACCACCCACCGCAGGTGGAGCCCGGCGGCCGCCACGGTCGCCCGCTTCGCGAGGAGCGCGGCCCCGAGGGCGACGAGCAGCGCGGCCCGGTCGGTGCGGAGCGGCCCGACCGACTCCGGCGTCGGAGCCGGCGCGGCCGTCGCGCCCGACGAGAGCAGCGCCGCGCCGAACCGCGCCTCCACCGCGGCCGCCACCGCCGGCGCCGCGCCCGCGGCGACGATCAGCGAGGGGACGAAGGCGGCGGCCGCGACGACCCACGAGAGGCCGTACGCCCGCGCGAGGTACGTCTCGAACCCGGTGTCGAGCGCGGTGCCGCGGTACCGCTTCCGGTCGGCGTCGTGCCGGCGGTCGCTCGCGTGGCGCGCGAACAGCGCGTAACAGACGCGGTCGACGACCGCCAGCCGGCCGCCGGTCGCGACGGCGCCGTCATCGACCGCGTCGTTCGCGCCTGGTCCGGGCGTGTCCGCCCCGACGGCGCTCGGACCGTCCACCTCCGTCCCTACTGCGCTCGCATTCTCCGCGCCTCTCCCGACCGCCTCGCTCGCCCGGCGCCGGCTCACGGCCGCCTCCGTTCCGCGGACTCGTCCCGATCCGCGCCGTCCCCGCGGTCCATCGTCCGGGCGGCTCGCTCGACGGTCGCCGCCTCGTCGGTCCGCAGGTCGGCGAGGAACTCGAAGAGCGCGTCCGGCTCGTCGACGCCGTCGCGCACGAGGTACTCCACGTACCGGCGCTTCGACGCGAACTCCTCGGCCACCGCCTCCCGGTCGCGGTCGGTCCGGCTCGCGATCCGGTCGAAGACCCGTACTCGGGGGTCGCCGCCGGGAGCGCCGCGCGCCCCGTCGTTCGCGGCGCTCGCGCTCGACGCCGCGCGGCTCGCGTCGGCGCCCGGCGCGCCGGGGAACCGGAACGTCCCGTCGCCGTCGCGCCACGCGACGGTGTTGTACCGGACGGACTCCCCGCCGGCCTCGACGATCCCCGCGCCGCCGCGCTTGGGGTCGCCGGTCGGGCTCCGCGTCGCCTCAGGGTCGAGGTCGTCGTACGCGGCCTCGGAGAGCGGCTCGATCGCCCGGGAGACGTAGCGGTCGCCGTCGACGTGCCGCGGGAAGACGACGAGGTCGACCCCCCGCAGCAGGCGCGCGGGCAGGTCGCGCTCTCGCAGGCGGTTCGCCAGCGCCTCGACGTCCTCCGCGTGCGTCGTCCCGATCACGCCGTGGCCGGTGTTCAGGCTCTCCGCGAAGGTCTCGAAGCTCTCCGGGGTGTTGATCTCGGCGATGACCTCGACGTCCGGGTTGAGGTAGTTGGCCTCGGTCATCAGCTCGGCCATTCCCACCGACTTGTAGGCGTCCTCGTGGTCGCGAGTGGTGAGCGAGACGCCGGTCTCGTGGGGGAGCCGGACCTCGCGCGACCCCTCGTCGACCGAGACGGGTCGGGCGTCGAAGGGGATGAACGGCGCGTGGGCGTTCAGCAGCGTCGTCTTCCCGACGCCGGTCGGCCCGGCGAAGAGGACCACCCCGCGGTGTTCGTACAGCAGCCACAGCAGCGTCACGAGGTCGACCGACAGCGTGCCGCGCTCGATCAGGTCGACCGGGGTGAGCGCGTCCGCGCGCTGCTTCCGGATCGAGACGTGCGGTCCGCCCTCGGAGATGGCCGGGAGCGCCACCGCACAGCGGATCGTCTGCGGCACGCCGTCGAGCTCGAGGTTCACCTTCGCCGAGGGCGTCGAGGCGTTGAGCTCCGTCCCGTCCCGGGCGGCGATCCCCGTGACGACGTCGACGAACGTCGTCTCGTCCTCGAACGCGAGGTTCGTCGGGATACGCGAGCCGACCGCGGGAGCGCCGTCCTCGGAGCCGCGCTCCTCCCCCGCCGCGCCCTCGAGGACGGAGGCGCGCGGGACGACCTTCACGCGCTCGCCGACGCGGTTCGCCTCCACGTCCTCGAGGTGCGGGTCGCGGATCGGCACCGTCAGGATCCCCTCGCCGACGAAGTCGCGTAACACGTAGTACGCGAGGTCGTCGAGGCGGTCGCGGGCGTACCGCGAGTCGACCGGCGGCGCGACGATCCCCCGGTCCGCGAGCGCGGCCCGCGCCCGGTGGACCGCGGCGTCGAGCCAGGCGCGGGTGTTGCGCGCGGTGAGCCGCCGCGACAGGAACCGGCGGGCGCGGGCGGCGACGAACGACTCGCGGTCCTCGATCACGTCGCTCACGGTCGTCTCCCAGATCCGCGACTTACACTCCTCGATGAGCGCCTCGTCGCCCGGGAGCAGGTCCGGCTCCAGCACGGCGTACTTCGTCTCGAACGCGTCCGAGCCGAGCAGCCGCTCGCGGTAGACGACCACCTCGACCCCGATCCCGGCGAATTCGACGGCGTACTGCGCGAGCCGCTCGGCGGCCACCCGCTCGACGTAGTCGGCGTCCGCGTCGATCCCGGTCTCCAGCGGCGCGAACGTCTCGGTATGGACGACCAACTCGCGGTCGTCGCCCACGTCGGCGACCGCGATCCGGTCGTCCAAGGCGATCGGGGTGAGCTCGCCGAGCAGCCGGAACTCCCGTAACGCGTGGTAGTTGATCCGGCGGCGCGCGGCCGGGCTCGCGTCGACCAGCCTGTCGATCGCCTCCCCGTACTTCGGCTCGAATCCCCGTTCGGCGCGCTCGACGACTCCGACCCGCGTGAGCGGGCGGCGGTGACGCACCGCGGAGAAGCGGTCGCGGACGCGGTCGAGCGCGCGCTCGTCGGCGACCGACAGCGGTGGCTCGCGGGCGTCGTAGCCGAACCGCCCGCCGTCGCGCTCGCGGACGGTGGCGACGACGCCGGGGGCCGCCTCGTACTGCGCGCGCACCTCCGGCGCGTACCACGCCTCGGGATCGTCCGGCGGGACCGGCGCGGGGACCGCACCGCTCGGGTCGTCGTCCGCCTCGTCGACGATCCGGAGGGTCGCTCCGTCGCTCACCGTCCGGGCCCTCCCGGCGTCCGGCGCGCGGCCCGTGCCTCCCGCCTCCGCGCGTCAACCGATCGGCTCGCCGCGCCCACCCGGCGACTCGACTCCCGTATCCGCCAGTTCCCCGCTCGCACGGGTCCGCTCGGGTTCCCAGTTCGACTGCGCGCCGCTCCCGGCGCTCCGACGGGCGGGGCGCCGGCGTCTCGTCTGCCCGCCATCGTTCGATCCGCGGGTGACGGACGGCCGAATTTAAGCGTTCTTTTCTCTCAGCGTCCTATCATTTCGAGGTTCGGAAACGTCTCCGAACCGCCGTCGCCGTCAGGTTCTTTTCCGTCTCGACCGGAGCGGTTCAATATGGCCGACACCATGCGAGCAGCGGTCGTTCCGGAGCCGGGAGCCGAGTTCGAACTGGTCGAGCGCGACGTGCCGGAGCCGGGCCCCGGGGAGGTCCGGGTCGCGGTCGAGGCGTGCGGGATCTGCCGCAGCGACGAGTTCGTCGTCGAGGGGGGCTACCCCGGCGTGGACTACCCGCGCGTGCCCGGCCACGAGATCGCCGGCACGGTCGACGCGGTCGGCGACGACGTCGACGCGTGGGAGGCAGGCGAACGCGTCGGCGCGGGCTGGCACGGCGGCCACTGTTTCACCTGCGAGCCGTGCCGCCGCGGGCAGTTCCTCCAGTGCGAGAACGCGGAGATCACCGGCCTGAGCTTCGACGGCGGCTACGCCGAGTACGCGACCGTCCCGGCCGAGGCGCTGGCGGCGATCCCCGACGCCCTCGACGCGGTCGACGCCGCGCCCCTGCTGTGCGCCGGGATCACCACGTACAACGCGCTGCGCAACTCCGACGCCCGCGCCGGCGACCTCGTCGCCGTCGTCGGCGTCGGCGGGCTCGGCCACCTCGCGGTCCAGTACGCGCACGCCGCGGGCTACGAGACGGTCGCGATCTCGCGCAGTCCCGACAAGGAGCCGCTCGCGCGGGAGCTCGGAGCCGACCACTTCGTGAACGCCACCGAGGCGGACCCGGCCGCGCGGCTCTCGGAGCTGGGCGGCGCGAGCGTCGTCCTCACGACCGCCCCCGCGAGCGACGCCATCGAGTCCGTCGTGGGCGGGCTCGGGATCGACGGCTCGGTGATCGTCACCGGCATCCCGGGCGAACCCGTGTCGGTCGACGCCCAGCAGCTGGTCGGCACGCGTGGGGCCGTCGAGGGGTGGGGATCGGGGCACGCCCGCGACTCGCAGGACACCCTCGAGTTCAGCGCGCTCCGCGACATCACTCCGGAGGTCGAGACGTACGCGCTCGAGGACGTAAGCGCAGCGTACGAGCGAATGGCCGACAACGCGGCGCGGTTCCGCGTCGTCTTGGAGCCGTAGTCGGCGCCCGGTTCGTCGGCCGCTCGGTTCTCTCCCCGTCGCTCGTTCAGTCGTCTCCTCAACCCTCAAGCGTCTCGCCGGTCGCTCAACCGTCCCGCCGGCCCCTCGTCCGCGGTCTCGTCGGCTCGCATTCGTTGTTTTTATCATACAGTTATCGCTCATATCAAACGGCGATGTCAGCAGACAAGCCCTCCACGGCCCTCACGTCGCGACAGCAGTTGGCTGTCGTCGTGCTGGCCGCGGCTCTGGTCGGCGCCGTGCTCGCTCCGAGCGTGTACGCGGCGACCAACGAACCCAGTGATACCGTCGCTGTCGTCGAGATCGAGGGCCCCGTCACCACGGCCCTCGCCGACGACGTCGAGAGCGAACTCGCGGACGTCCGCGCCAACGACTCCGTCGGCGCGGTCGTCCTCAAGCTGGACACGCCCGGCGGCGCACCGGTCGCCTCCGAGCGGATGTACAAGGCGGTCCAGCGGACGAGCGAGGACATGACCGTCATCGCGAGCGTCCAGTCGATCAGTGCCTCGGGCGGCTACTACGCGATGGCGCCCGCGGACGAGATCTACGTGCTGCCGACGTCGACGGTCGGCAGCATCGGGCTGAACGCCCCCGCGCCCCGGACGACGTCGACGCCCCTCGGTCCGAGCGGCCCGGACAAGGCCGGGAGCAACCCGACGCAGACGTGGGCCGCACAGCAGACGCTCGCGGACACCTTCGTCGACGCGATGATGGCGGAGCGCGGCGAGGAGTTCCAGATGCCCCGCGAGGAGGTCGCGAAGGCGCAGGTCTACCTCGGCACCGAGGCCGTCCAGAACGGCTTCGCCGACGAGATCGGCTCGCTCAACGAGGCGATCCACGCCGCGGCCACCGCGGAGGAGCTCGGCGAGTACACCGTCGACACCCGCGAGACCGGCGGCCTCTCCGGGCTCCCCTTCCTCGTCCGGACCGACACGCAGGTCGTCGCGATCTACGCGAACAACCCCGGCTACGCGGACGTCGAGCCGATGGGGCTCACCTACGTCCACTGGCCGGCCGTCCCGCACGTCGACACGATCGAGCGGTTCTCGGAGACCGACCTCCGGACCGGCGACCCGACGCAGCCCGGCGGCGCGACGGGCAACGCGACCGGGCGGCTCGCAGGGGGTGTCGGCGCGTGAGCCGACTCCCGACGCTCGCGGCGGCGTTCGTCGTGACGCTCGCCGCGGTCACCGGCGGCGCGGCGCTCACCGGTTACGTGACCGCCGACGGCGCGGCGCCTGCCCCGGAGATCCAGAACGACCACTACCAGAACCCCGACCTGATCGCGAACGACACGCCCGGGCAGGCGACGGTCGAGATGGACGCCACGGCGCGCTCCCAGACCGTCCTCGTCGACCCCGGCGTGGAGCCGACGAGCCCGGGCGGGGCGTTCCCCCTCGCCATCCTCGGGCTCGGCGGGAGCAGCGTCGCCGACCGCGACATCCGGCCGCTGGCGAACGCGCTCATCGAGAACGGTCACGAGGTCGGCGTGTACGTCCCCGACCCGGACCGGCAACGGCGCCCCGCGCCGCCCGGCGCGGACCCGCCGACGCAGCTCGGCGAGCGGCTCGCCGAGGCCGACGCGTTCGTGACGTTCCGGACCGACTACGAGCCGGACGAGCTCGACGCGATCGAGTCGTTCGTCGACTCCGGCGGCCACGTCGTGCTCGCGACCGAGCCCGACGCGGCGTACTCGGAGCCGGGCGCGGCGTCGCTCGACGCGACGCTCGGCGTCACGACCGAGTCCGGCTACGTGTACAACATGGAGGAGAACGACCTGAACTACCAGCGCGTCTACGCCGAGCCGACCGGCGAGACGCTCCTCACCGAGGGGGTCGACCGGGCGATGTTCCCGTCCGCGACGCCCGTCGGCACGACCGCGACCGGCAGCGACGTGCTGCGGCCGATCGCGGGCAGCGAGCTCTCGACGACGCGCGCGTCGACGGAGGCCCCGCTCGTGGTCCGCGACGACGACGTCGTCGCGATCGGCGACAGCGACTTCCTGTCGCCGGACAACGCCAGGCGCGCCGACAACGACGCGCTGATCGGCAACCTCGCCGACTTCCTCGTGACGAACGACCGGACGCCGCCCGGCTCCGGCGGGGCGTCGGGACCGACGGGGCCGCCGGGCCCCGGTCAGCCGCCCGCGAACGGAACGGCCGGCTGATCGGGCGGTCGATTCTCGCCCGAACGGGTTCCGTCACCCACTCATTTTTGCCGCGCGCGCCGGAAGCGGATAGCATGCGCGCTGCCGTGTTCAACGCTCCCGGCGAGATCGGCGTCGAAGAGCGACCCCGACCCGAGATCGAGGCACCGACCGACGCGATCGTCCGCGTCACCCACACCGCGGTCTGCGGCTCCGACCTGTGGTTCTACCGCGGCGACAGCGACCGCGACCCCGGCTCGCCGGTCGGCCACGAGCCGATGGGGATCGTCGAGGCGGTCGGCGACGACGTCACCTCCGTCGCCCCGGGCGACCGGGTGCTCGCGCCCTTCGCCATCTCCTGTGGCGAGTGCGAGTTCTGCCGGAAGGGGCTCCACACCTCCTGCGAGAACGGCGACTCGTGGGGCGGCGACAACGGCGGCGGCCAGGGCGAGTTCGTCCGGTCGACCCACGCCGACGGGACGCTCGTGCGCGTGCCCGACCGCCACGCCGACGACGAGGACACGCTCCGCTCGCTGCTCCCCCTGACCGACGTGATGGGCACCGGCCACCACGCGGCCGTCAGCGCGGGCGTCGAGGAGGGCTCCACCGTGGCCGTCATCGGCGACGGCGCGGTCGGACTCTGCGGCGTCCTCGCGGCCCGCCGGCTCGGCGCCGAGCGCATCGTCGCCGTCGGCCACCACGAGGACCGGCTCGAACTCGCCGAGGAGTTCGGCGCGACCGAGACCGTCTCCGAGCGCGGCGAGGCCGCCGTCGAGCGGATTCGCGAGCTCACGTACGGCGGGCCGAACCACGTGATGGAGTGCGTCGGCGCCGCGAGCGCGATGAACACCGCGATCGACGCCGTCCGTCCCGGCGGCACGATCGGCTACGTCGGCGTCCCCTACGGCGTCGAGGAGGAGGGGCTCGACGTGTTCGGCATGTTCGGGCAGAACGTGACGCTCGCGGGCGGGGTCGCCCCCGTCCGCGCGTACGCCGAGGAGCTGATGGACGACGTGCTCCAGGGAACCCTCGACCCCGCGCCCATCTTCACCGAGACGGTCGGCCTCGACGACGTCGACGAGGGGTACCGCATGATGGACGAGCGCGAGGCGATCAAGGTACTGGTCAAACCGCACGCCGACGCGTAATCGCCCGCGAGAACCGCTCTCCGCTTCGATTCGGCGTAAGGTTTACGTGTGGCTAACCCTTGCTATTCGTTGTCATGTGCCATCATTACGACGAGGCGATGACCTGGGAGGAGGTCCAGGCGCGTCACCGGTCCGAGGAGGCGGACGAACTCGACGACTCCCCCGACGTCGACGCGGTCGACGAGCCGGCGGGCGAGACGGAGGAGACCGAGCCCCCGGCGGAGCCGCGCGCCCCGGCCGACGACTGACGCGGTCGGGCACGACCCCGCCTCGAACCCCGACGTTTCTTTCGCGCGTCGCCCGGTCCGTGAGCGGCCGCTCCGTCGTCCGCGTCGCCGTGACACACCGATTCGGAGATCCGGCTTCAGAGCGGTGTACGCGGCTTTCAGGCGTGGCCTGAAGTCGCATTCAGGGCCAACCCGAACCGGTTCAGCCGGCGAAATACAAGGTCCGTAGGGGACGTGGTGTCGCTATCTCCAGTACGGAGTCCGACATCATGACAGCAACACACGCACGCTATCGATTCGCACAGGCGACGGAGGGACAGGTATGACGCGGGACGGAATTCGCGCGGTGGCGCTCGCCGCGATCATGGTAGTGTCCGTGGTTGCGATGGGCGTCGGTGGGATAACTGGAACCGCCGTTGCGCAAGAGGAAACAAATGAAACCGTAACCACGGTGGGTCACACGGCGTTTAATCAGCCGAGTGTCTCTGAGTGGACCACGGATCGGGCCTCTCCGTCTAATGGGTACGAATCCTTAGACGAGTTTGAGAACAAAAGTGATGTTCTACGAATCGGGATTGATGATACGGTAACAAAACAGCAGAAAAACGGTGTCTTCTATCGAACGGAGGGAATAAAGACACAATCCGACTTCGGACAAAAAATTTCGGCCGACCTCTACATTGACTCAGACTGGCAAACAACACCGGTCCGGGCCGGCATCTGGCCAGAAGGATACAACGCTGACGGTGAACTCTCCGCATACCCGCTCATTGAATTCACCACCGCTCCAGATCGCGTGAAGAATCAGAGTGACCCTGAAAAGTACACTGTTGGAGGGAACGCGACTTTCCGTATCTACGACTTCGTTGAGGGAGAGTGGATCGAACTAGAAGACGTTGACGTTGAGTACGGTGACTGGGTCTCTCTCACGGTAGAGCTCAACGAAGCAGCGGGCCAGTGGGAATACTACATTGACGGTGAACAAGTGGCGACCTTTGACGACGAAGAAAGCACGCATATCAACGGCGCCATCCTCAACAGCTATAATTACGGATTCGAAGAGGTCGCAAACGACAGTAACCTGAGCATCAGTGCTTACGATGTTCATTGGGCCAGCGACGCTGATGTCAGCTCAATCGATGAAGCTGTCAGCAACGCCAATGACGGCGAGACGGTTGAGATTACGTCTGGGACCTACAACGAAACTGTCCTAGTGGATGTCCCAAACGTCACCATCAAGTCCGCGGACGGCGCCAGCCCGACTGTCGAAGGCGCATTTGACATCGCCGAAGACGGCGCCACAGTTGACGGACTCGAAATTGAATCCACAGACGGACCAGCAGTGTCTGTTTCAAGCGGTACTTCTGGTTTCACCTTCTCTAATAATCATGTCCTGAACGACGAAGGTGAATCCAGTCGCCACGGTCTCCTGTTTGAGGGCGGCCAGGCAGACCATCTCATTACGAACAACACCTTTGAGAACCAACAGAGCGCGGGTAACAACCCGATACTCGTCTACGTAAACGGAGAGACAAGTGTAGGTCTAAAATCGACAAATGTCGACCTCATCAACAACACATTCACCGGCAGTACACTCGGAAACGGAGTTGCCCTCGGCCACGAAGCAACCAACAGTGAAATCACTGGGAATACCTTCGACGTCCAAACTTCTTACAGCCAGCTTGAGGTCTGGGGTAACAACGTCAGCATCTTGGATAATGAATTCAACATCTCTGAACTGAACGGCGGTGCCTCATACGTCAGCGATTCTGGAGAGAATATCAACGAATCTACCCTCAGCGAGAACCAGTTCAAAAGCGCGTCATACGTTGACGCTACGGGGGCCGCTGATGGAGAGGTCTTCAGCACTATCGGTGATTCACTTGACGCTGCGTCTCCGAATGCGACCGTTACCGTTAGCGGTGAATTCAACGAATCGATAACTGTCGGCATGACCAACGTCTCTGTCCGAGGCGACGGTGGTGATGCTCTCGTTGATGGTCAGATAACGCTCAGTGCAGATGGATCGTCCGTCTCTGACCTCCGCGTGACTACAGACGACGCTGTTGACACCAGCAGCAATGTCCCTGTTATCTTGGTTCAATCCAGTAACACCAGCGTCGAACGGCTGCAGATCGATGGAATCAGCGGGGACGGAGACAACACGCTTGACATCATTCAGGTGTTCAACACTGATTCAGAAACAGTATCCAATGTTAAAATACATGACAATACGATAGAGGATATCAACAGTCCCGGTGTTGTCGGCACCTCCGCAATCAAACTACAAGGAAATCTTGAGCGGATTGATGTCCTCGGGAACAAAGTCGACGGAATCCACTCCGAGGGGTGGGCGTATGGTGTTGTAACCACCCCGAGTGGCAATTCTCCGGATCAGGAGGTTTCTGATGTCTCTGTCCGCGGAAATACAATCCAAAATGTGACTGCTGAGAAGTACGCGGGTGTCGGTGTCGGAGTTGACACTTCCTCTGGTGACTTTGGAACTGATGGCGGTAACGCAACGGAAGTCTCCGTCTCTGCCAATACGGTTCGAAATAATGACCTCTCACTGATTAATAAGGACGTTGAGAACTATCTCGACGCCACGCTCAACTACTTCGGCAACACGACCCCGACCGTTCAGGGCGACGTCACCTACGACCCGTTCCTGACGGTCGAACCCGACGAGGTCGACGCCGAGTCGCTCGACGAGACGACGCAGTTCGGTCACGACCTCGTCGTGCCCGCCGACGGCACGCCGCACTCGGTCGCGTTCCCGGCGCCGGTCGAGGGCAACGTGAGCGAGGTCTTCGGCGAGTTCAACGGCACCGTCTTCGCGTACGACGGCGACGGCTGGGAGAGCGGCTCCGAGATCGCCGACGAGGAGGTCGGCGCGCTCGACGCGTTCACGGTCAAGGTCGACGAGGGCGAGTCCGACCTCCGGATCGCCTTCGAGTACACGGCCTCCGACGCGCAGTACCCGACCAGCACGGACCTCGAAGAGGGCTGGAACTTCGTCGGCGCGCCCGAGTCCGGCAATTCCACCGACGCGTTCGACGTCACGACGACCAACATCCAGACGGTCTCGCACATCAACGCGGGCGCGGGCTCGCAGCCCTACGGCGCGAGCTCCACGGCGCCGTTCGCGACGAACCCCGACTCGGTCAGTCCGTTCCAGGGCTACTGGGTGTTCGTGACCGACGACGGCGAGCTCGGCGCGACGGTGCCGGTCGGACCGACGCAGTCGAACGAGGAAGGCGCGCTCGCGGGGAACTAACGCCATGAATCTCCGACACCTGCTCGGGATCGCGGCGCTGACCGTGCTCGTCGCCGGCCTCGTCGCGAGCGGGGCGGCGGTCGGCGGAGCGGCGGCCCAAGACGGCTCACCGCCGCCGACGCCCGCGGCCTACTACGGCCAGGTGACGGTCGACGGCGAGCCGCTCGACGGCGTCACGGTTGAGGCGGTCGTCGACGGCGAGGTCCGCGACACGATCGAGACCGACGCCGAGGGGCGGTTCGGCGGCCCGGGGGCCTTCGACGAGAAGCTCACCGTCGAGGGACCGGCCGACGAGGTGACCTTCGAGGTCGCCGGCTCGCAGGCCGGCACGGCGGCGTGGGAGTCGGGTTCGAACAAAGAGATCGAGCTCGCGCTCGACGACGACCCGACCCCCGCAGACCCCGGTGACGGCGATGACGACGACGGAACGCCGACTGATCCGGGTGACGACGACGGAACGTCGACTGAT
>ERZ1034547.110-NODE-110-length-21972-cov-9.534882_pt1 | contig 21972 bp, 22 predicted proteins | sample MGYA00520642_ERZ1034547 | MGnify/ENA primary metagenome ERZ1034547 (study PRJEB33760, sample SAMEA4777713) | hypersaline lake metagenome | biome: hypersaline environment; feature: brines | place: Spain | collected 2012-08 | depth 0 m ... | reverse complement strand
AGGGCGTCCTCGACGGCCTCGACGTCGTCGGGGTGTACGCGGCGCTCCCACGCGTCGAGGTGCGGTTCGATCTCGTCGATCGAGTGGCCCAACATCTGCGCCCACTGGTCGTTGAACTCGACCTCGTCGGTGGTCATGTCCCAGTCCCAGACGCCGATCTGGGCGCCCTCGACCGCGAGCTCGAGCCGGTCTTTGATCTGTTGGAGCGCCCGCTCTCGCTCCCGTTGTTCGGTGATGTCGGTCGAGACGCCGCACACCCCGCGGATCGACCCCTCCTCGTCGTGTACGGGCGACTTCCGAGTCAGTCGAACGCTCTCTCCGGCGGGCGTCGGAACCGTCTCCTCGACCTCGATCTGCTCGCCGCCCTCGATCACTCTGCGGTCGTCCGCCCGGGCCTGCGCCGCGACGGCCTCCGGGAAGAGTTCCTCGTCGGTCATCCCGACGGGGTCCTCGTCGATGTCGAACACGTCGCGGCACGCCTGGTTCATGAGGAGGTACCGTCCCTCGGTGTCCTTCAGGAACACCGCCGCGGACATGGTCTCCAAGACGGTCTGGAAGCGGCGATGCGTGCGCCGGTGCTCCCGCTCCCGCTCCTTCTGTTCCGTGACGTCGCGAGCGATGCCGACGATCTGCGTCACGTCCCCCCCGTCGGCGACCGGCGTCAGCTTCGTCTGCCAGTGGCTCGTGCCGCCCGGGAACTCGAGTCGCTCCTCGTACTCGATCGTCGTCCCCTCTTCGACGCACCGGCGGTAGTTCGCCTCGACCGCGGCCCCCTGTTCGTCGCCGAGGAGTTCGCGCGGCGTCTCTCCGAACATCGCGTCCTCGCTCAGGCCGGTCTGTCGCTGGTAGGCGGCGTTGTTCTGCTTGAACGTGAACTCGTACTCGCCGTCCGCCCGCGCGACGTCGACGAGGAAGATCGCGTCGTCCGCCTCCCGGAACATCGCCTCGTACGCGCTCTCCACCTCCTTCCCGCCGGCTTCGAGCCGGTCATCTCCGCCGGTCGACTGTGACCCCTTCCTCATTGTTCTAATGACGCAATATACGTTCTCTCTGCAGATAACACCACGGATGTCAGGGTGCGGATCCCCTCAGTCGACGCCGCTCGCCGCGACCGCTACGTCACGCCGCCCTCGCCCGTCGCGTACGCCTCGTGGGCGTCCGCGTCGAGGATCGCCTCGATCTCGTCGACGACTTCCAGCACGTCGGCGAACGAGGTGTACGGCGCGGCCGGACAGACGCGGACCACGTTCGGTGGCCGGAAGTCGACCACCACGCCCCGGTCGGTGAGCGCCGCGCTCAGTCGCTCGGCGTCCGGGTGTTCGAGGGCGACGTGGCCGCCGCGGGCGGCGCGGTCGCGGGGCGTCCCCACCGAGACCGCCGGGAGCCGGTCGTCGACGAGGGCGATGAGGAAGTCGGTGAGCGCGAGCGACTTCGCCCGCAGGCGGTCGATCCCGGCCTCGCGGAGGAGCTCGACCGACCCCTCCAGCGGCGCGGCCGAGAGCAGCGGCGGCGTGCCGATCTGCCACGCGCCGGCGGAGTTGGCCGCGGTGAAGGTCATGTTCATCTCGAACTGCGTCGCCTTCTCGTGGCCCCACCACCCCGCGAGGGCGGGGTCGAGCCCGTGGTGGCGCTCGGCGACGAACAGCGCGCCGATCGACCCCGGCCCGGCGTTGAGGTACTTGTACGTACACCACACCGCGAAGTCGACGCCGGCGTCGCCGAACTCGTGGGGGACCGCGCCCGCGGAGTGGGCCGCGTCGAAGCCGGCGTACGCCCCCGCCTCGTGGGCGGCCGCTGTGATCCGCGGCACGTCGAACAGCTGCCCCGACCGGTACAGCGCGGTCGGCATCCAGACGATCCCCACGTCGTCGTGCGCCGCCAGCGCGGCCTCCACGTCGCGGGGGTCGATCGTCCGTCCGTCGCGGCTCGGGACGACCCGGAGCTTCTCGTCCGGGTCGATCCCGCGCTGCCGGAGCTGCGCCCGGAGCGCGTAGTGGTCGGAGGGGAAGTCGAGCTCGTTGACGAGGACCGCGGGGTCGACCGCGGCGTCCCAGCCCCCGTCCGCGGCCGCGACCCCGTCGCGGTCGGGCCCGTTCCCGGCCAGCAGCTCGTCGAGGAACGTCCCGACGAGCGTGTGGATGTTCACCGTGATCGAGTTACCGACGACCACCTCCGCCGGCTCCGCGCCCACCAGCGGCGCGAGCGCGTCGCCGAGCCGCTCGCCGACGTCGAACCACGGCGGGTCGGCGTCGGTCCACCCCGAGATCAGCAGGTCGCGCCACTCGTCGATAACGCGGTCGAGGCTCGCGAGGGCGGCGTCGCTCGCGGGGCCGAGCGAGTTCCCGTCCATGTAGAGCACGTCCTCGGGGACTCGGTAGCGGTCCGCGAACGAGGCGAGCGGGTCGTTCTCGTCGAGGCGGGCGGCGAGCACCGCGGGGTCGGCGTCGCCCGCCCCGCCGCCGCCGAGCCCCTCGCCCGCGAGCGCCTCCCGGGCGGGAGCGTACGGATCGTCCATACGCGATCACACCGCGCCGGCGACTAAGCGTTACCGGGGTCGGTCGAGCGGCGACCGAGTGCCGGCGCGGGCGTCACTCGACGATGTCGATCGCGGGCCGGCCCGGCTCCGCCTTGCTGACGACGCCCGCGTCGGCGTCCGCGGCGCGCTCGACGCGGACCGGCGCGTCGAACTCGCGCTCGATCAGCCACGCGGCCGCGCGCAGGGCGTCGTACTCGGCGTCGCCGTCGAGCGTCTCCCGGAGCGCCTCGCGGTTCGCCTGGAGGTCCTGCCCGTACGAGGCGGCGTCGTCGCCCCGCTCGCGGATGTGGCTCTCGGCCATCAGCTCCGAGATCAGGTTGTCGGCGTCGCTGTCGATCGCGATGGACAGCGCGTCGTACTTCCAGTCGGGCGCGACGACCACGTCGATCCGCTCGGGGTCGTCGATCCCGGCGACCTCGACGATGTCGCGCACGTCCTCGCGGGTGTTCGCGACCAGCCGGCGACGTCGCTCGACCGTCTCGCGGTCGACGCTCGCGGTCGGCCAGTCGGCCTCCGCGACGAACCCGTCGCGGCCGAGCGTCTCCCACAGCTCCTCGGCGAGGTGGGGCGCGACGGGCGCGAGCAGGCGCACCGCGACGTCGACGCCGCGCTCGAAGACGGCGGGGTGCGGGTCGGCGTGCTCGCGGTAGCTCCGGAGGGTCCGGACCAGCTCCTGCGCCTCCCGCAGCGCCACGTTGAACGTCAGGTCGTCGTACTCCGCGCCGGCGATGGCGACCGCGGCGTCCGTCTCGTCGGCGACGTAGTCGTCGATCTCATCGCGGTCGGCGTCGGAGTCGGCCGTCGCCACCTCGCCCGCGGCGTACGCCTCGACGAGGTCGCTGAGGCGGGTCAAAAAGCGGTGGGTGGACCTGACGCCCTCCTCGGACCAGTCGAAGTCGCGCTCGGGCTGGGCGGCCTCCATCATGAACAGCCGCGCGGTGTCGGCGCCGTACTCGTCGACGATCCGCTGCGGCGAGACGACGTTCCCCTTCGACTTGGACATCTTCTCGCCCTCCAGCTGGACCATCCCCTGCGCCAGCAGGTTCGTGAACGGCTCGCGGTGGTCGAGCCCCTCCTCGTCGGCCAGCACCTTGGTGAAGAACCGCGAGTACAGCAGGTGCATCACGGCGTGCTCGATGCCGCCGACGTACTGGTCGACCGGCATCCAGTCGTTCGCGCGGTCGAGGTCGAAGGGCGCGTCCTCCAGGTCCGGGGAGACGTACCGCAGGAAGTACCACGAGGAGTCGACGAACGTGTCCATCGTGTCGGTCTCGCGGGTCGCGGGCCCGCCGCAGTCGGGGCAGGTCGTCGCCTGCCACTCTTCGGCGGCGTCCAGCGGGTTCCCGGTCGTGTTGATGAACTCCGGCAGCTCCACGGGCAGGTCTTCCTCGGGCACCGGGACCGCGCCGCAGTCGTCGCAGTGGACGACCGGGATCGGCGTCCCCCAGTAGCGCTGGCGGGAGATGCCCCAGTCGCGCAGGCGGTACTGCGTCGTCTCGGTCGCGCCCTCGACGTCGGCCGTGATCCGCTCGCGGGCGGTCTCGCTGTCGAGGCCGGCGTACTCGCCGGAGTCGATCAGGACGCCGTCGTCGGTGAACGCGGCGTCCTCCACGTCGGGGGCGTCCGGAACCGTCTCGCCGTCCCAGTCGTCCGGTTCGGGGGCGACCACGGGGCGGATCTCGACGCCCTTCTCCGTCGCGAACGCGTGGTCGCGCTCGTCGTGGGCGGGCACGGCCATCAGCGCGCCCGTCCCCACGTCCGAGAGGACGAAGTCGGCGACGTACACAGGGATCTCCTCGCCGGTGGCCGGGTTGGTCGCGGTCAGCCCGGTCTCGACGCCGTTCGGCTCGTCCCCGTCGGGATCGGCCTCCTCCTCGACGAAGCGCCGGACGTCGGCGTCCTCCTCGGCCAGTTCCTCGGCGATCGGGTGGTCGGGGGCGATCGCGAAGAACGTCGCGCCGTAGATCGTGTCGATCCGGGTCGTGAACGCCGTGACGTCTCCGTACCCGTCGATCCGGAAGTCCACTTCGCTGCCGTACTGCCGGCCGATCCAGTTGCGCTGCATCTGCCGGACGGAGTCGGGCCAGCCCTCCAGGTCGTCGATAGCCTCCAGCAGCTCGTCGGCGTACTCGGTTATCTTCAGGAACCACTGGTCCAGCTCGCGGGTCCCGACGGGGGTGTCACAGCGCCAGCACAGCTCCGCGTCGCCCTCGACCTGCTCGTCGGCGAGGACGGTCTCACAGGAGGGACACCAGTTCACCTCGGCGTCGCGGCGCTCGACGAGGCCGGCGTCGTGGAAGCGGCCGAACAGCCACTGGTTCCACCGGTAGTAGTCGGGCGTACAGGTGGTGACCTCGCGGTCCCAGTCGTAGCCGAACCCCATCGACTTCATCTGCCCCCGCATCGTGTCGATACAGTCGAACGTCCAGTCCCGGGGGTTGGTGTCGCGCTCCTTCGCGGCGTTCTCGGCGGGCAGGCCGAACGCGTCCCACCCCATCGGGTGGAGCACGTCGTCGCCGCGCATCCGCCGGTAGCGCGCGTACGCGTCCGTGATCGTGTAGTTGCGGACGTGGCCCATGTGGAGCTTCCCGGACGGGTACGGGTACATGCCGAGGACGTACGTCGGGTCGTCCGCGTCGTCCGGGACGTGGTACACGTCGGCGTCGTCCCACGCCTCCTGCCAGCGTTCTTCGACCGTCGCGTGGTCGTATCCCTCCTGAGACATCTGCTTATATACTCGTGGTCGGTTCGGCGTCGTATAGCTTTCCATCCAGTGGTGGGCCGTGCCACACCGCCTCGCGGGCGGCGAGCGCGTTGCCCCCTGACTCCGGACGCCTAGAGCTTCCCCGCGTTCCGGGCCTGTTCGACCCGCTTCGTCGCCTGCTCGACCCGCTTTCCGGTCGCGTTCGCGAGCCCGGGCGGGAGCCCCTCGCGCGCGGCCGCGAGCCGCTCTTCGATCCGGCTGATCCGGTCGAGCACGTTCGCCAACTGGCGCTCCGTCCCCTCGGCGTCCCCCTCGCGGGCGCGCTCCTCGGCCCGCTCCGCGGCGTCGACCGCGGCGGCCAGCGCCTGTTCGAGCCCCTCGACCGCGTTCGACGGGCCGCCGCCGGAGCCGCCGGAGCCGCCGGACCCCCCGCCGCCCGCGTCGTCGTCGTCGTCTCCGTCACTGTCGTCGCTCGCCGCGGCCGCGACCGCCGCGCGCGTCTCCTCGGCCACGTCCGCGACGTAGCCGGCGAGCGGGGCCGCCCCGGTCTCCGGGCGCTCGATCCGGATCGGGTCGCCGCTGCCGGTGTCCGAACCCGAGCCGTCGCCGTCGCCCGAGCCCGGCGGATCGGGGTTGACGCGGTACGCGCCCACCTCGTCGTCGGCGTCGCGGACCTCCGTCGTGTACGCGCCGCCGGCGTGGACGTAGGCCGCGTCGCTGCCGTCGATCGCGGAGTCGTAGATCCGCCCGGCGAAGTCGTCCTCGATCGCGGTCCGGGTCAGGTCGACGTCGCTGTCCTCGTCGGAGAGCTCGACCTTCCGCGCGTTCTCGCGCGCGACGAGCGGGACCTCGCCCTCGACGCCGGCCGTCGTCACCGACTCGTCCGCGGAGACGGTCAGCCGCTCGCTGTGGGGCGCCTGGCCGGCGGCGTTGACCGTGAAGCGGTGGTCGCCCTCCGGGACCCCGTTCGCGACCGCGACGCCGCCGGCGAACGTCGGCACCGCCTCGGGGTCGCTCTCGATGAGGGCGACCGACTCGACGGTCGACTCGGTCGTCGTCAGCCCCTCGCCGTCGGGGGCCTCGTCGGTCTCGGTCGCCGTCGTGACGCGGGCGACGACGGCGTCGAGCCCGCCGGCCGCGTCGTCGCCGAACGACGGGTCGTCGGCGATCGCGTCGTACCGTTCCGCCATCTCCGACCGGTGGTTCCCGGCGGTGACGTCGAGCGCGGGGTTCTCGTAGCGCGGCTGCTCCCACGGGACGCCGGTGGTGGTGATGTGGCTCGCGACGGCGTCCTCGACGGCCTGGGGCACCGCGAACTCGAAGCTGAGCTGCGGGCCGGTGAACGCCGAGATGCCCTCCAGTTCGGCGCTCTCCACCAGCTCGTACTCGACGACCGACTCGGCGACCTCGTCGGCGAGCGCAGCGTCCTCGCCGTCGGCCGGCCGCTCGGCGTGCCGGAAGGCGACCCCCGTCTCGCGGAGCGGGAGGTCGGTCGGCGGCGACCGGAGCGCGTCGAGCGAGCGGATCGCCAGCGCGCCGTCGACCAGCGACTCCTCGGAGACCGACGGGAGGTCCGGGTGCTCGTAGATCGGTTCCCCCTCGTACTCGGGGACGACGAAGGGGAGGCGCGCCCCCTCGTCGCGGGGGAGCCCGTAGGCGATCGGGATCCCCAGCAGGTCCTCGACGGTGTCTATCGTCGTGTTCGTGATGTCCGCGAGCAGCCCCTCCTCCCCGACGCGCTGGAAGCTGTCGGCCGACTCGTTGACGGAGAGCGTGCTGGAGTGCGAGCCGAGCTCCGGGAGGATCCGCGGGACGACCTCGGGGTCCGGATCGAGGAACTCGTTGTTCGGGACGCTCCGGGAGTGCGAGCTGGCGACGTACAGCTGCGGGTCGCCCGAGTCGAGGTCGACGAAGACGTGGAGCACCTCCCAGTCGTGCCAGTGGAAGTTCGCGGTGAACTGGTCGAACGCGGAGTAGAGCCAGAACTGCACGACCGCAAGCGGGGAGTCCTCGTACCGCATCCCGTTGTAGAACACCGTCGGGTCCGGTGGTTCCCCCGCCTCGTCGTACCGCTCGTGGTAGCCGTCGAACGCGTCGAACCCGTCGACGACCGTCTCGCCGTCCGCCTCGCTCGCGTACGGTCGCGGGTCGGTCGGATACCACGGCTCGGCGGCGTCGAAGTACAGCGTCGGCGCGAACCGCGCCGCGAGCTCGTCGAGCCGGTCGGGGTCGAGGCCGGTCGTCGCCGCGTCGCTCGGCTCCGAGCCGGAGCAGCCGGCCACCGCGGCGCTCCCGGCCCCCGCGAGCGCGCCGAGTACCGTCCGGCGGTCGACGCGGTTCGCGGGCGACTCGTCGAACGCGTCGCCCGGGTCGACGCCGCCCGCGCCGTCGCCGGTGTCGACGTCACGATCCATGCGCTTGGGCGACGAGAGCCGGACGAATAACACTTCTGCCGACCGCGGGCCGCTCGTTCACCTCGGCTGTCACGTCTCTCGGTCGGTCAGGGAGACGTCCGACACGACGGCGTCGACGCCGGCGGCCGCGACCGCGTCGTACTCCCGCGCCGAGGCGACCGTCCACGGGAGCACCCGGAGCCCGGCGTCCGCGGCCCGCGGGACGATGTCGGTCCGGAGGCACAGCTCGTAGCGCGGCGACACCGCCGCACAGCCCAACTCGCTCGCCGTCTCGACCATCCCCGTCACGTCCTGTGCGGGGTACGCCCACCTCGGGAGTCCCACCCCGCCCCGCCTCCCCGGGATCAGCGGTCGGAGGGGCCGCGCCGGGACGGACTCGCGGACGCCGTAGACGGTCGACACCGCCGGGTCGGCCGCGGTCGACGCCTCGATCACCGCGGGGTCGTCGGCGGTGACGGCGAGCCCGTGCTCGCGCGCCGCGCCGGCCGCGACCGCGTCGGCCGCGACGCCCCGCTCCTTCAGGTCGAGGAGGACCCGCGCGTCCGCCGGCACGGCGTCGAGCGCCCGAGCGAGCGTCGGCACGGATTCGCCCGAGCCCTCGACCGAGAGATCCGCGAGCCGCGCCGCCGAGGTCTCGTCGACGCGACCGGTCGCGTCCGTCACCCGCCCCAGCGTCGCGTCGTGGAAGACGACGAGCTCGCCCGTCCCGCAGCGGCGCACGTCGAGTTCGATCCGGTCGACGACGCCCGTCGCCGCCTCGATCGCCGCGACCGTGTTCTCCGGGTGTTCGGCCGCGAAGCCGCGGTGCGCGATGAGCGGGGGGCTCTCGGCGTCGCCCGCGGGGTCGATCTCTCCTGCGTCGCCCCCGCTTCCGCGCCCGCCGCACCCGGCGAGGGCGGTCGCCCCGGTCGCCGCGACCGCGAGCGACCCGCCGCGCCGAAGCACCGCTCTGCGGGTCGCTTCCGTCCGCGCGTCGGGTCCGGGCGCGTCGGTGTCGCTCACGGCGGGCTCCGGGCGTGACGTTCGGAGCCACGGACAAAAGTCCGCGGGCGCGGGCCGAGCCCTGCGGCGTCGCCCGCGGGAGAAGGTATTTGCGGGCGGCCGCCCGATTCCGGCGCATGGACGGGAAGAAGGCCCTCTACTACGCGGCGATCGCGATCGCGGTGTTGATCGGGGTCAGCGTCGTCGTCAGCGTGGTCTCCGCGCTCCTGAGTCTCGCGTGGGCGATCGTCTCCGGGATCGTGTCGCTCGCGGTGCTGGCGGGGATCGTCTACGTCGCGTACAGGACCGGGTCGTGGCTCCTCGGGAGCGACGACTCGCCCTCGATGGACTCGATCGGCTCGGACTCGTCGACCTCCGTCGACGCCGGGACCAGCCGGCAGGACCGCCTCCGACAGCAGTACGTCGAGGGACAGATCAGCGAGGCCGAGTTCGAGCGGCGCATCGGCGAGGAGCTGGAGACGGAGGAGGTCGACGAGATCGACCGCGAGCTCGAACGGGAGCGGTAGGCCCCGACCGGCGCGGGTTTGAGGGCGATTCAGAACCGCTCGCGGAGCTCCGCGCGCAGGTCGTCGACGTCGAGGTCCTTCATCGCGAACAGCACGAGCAGGTGGTAGACGAGGTCGGCGCTCTCCGCGGTGAGCTCCTCGCGGTCGTCGTCTTTCGCCGCGAGGATCGCCTCCGTCGTCTCCTCGCCGATCTTCTCTAAGACGGCGTTCTCTCCCTTCTCGTGGGTGAAAAGCGAGGCCGTGTACGACCCCTCGGGGAGTTCCTCCTGCCGCGACTCGATGGTGGCGAACAGCTCGTCGAGGACGGCCTCTGGCGGCTCGTCTCGGGTCGCCTCGCCCTCGGTCGGATCGCTCACGCGAGCACCTCCCGCTCGGGGAAGAAGGCGAGGTCGTGGATCCGCGGGTCGTCGGTGAGCTCCGGGTGGAACGCCGTGGCGACGACGGGGCCGTCGCGCACCGCCACCGGGCGACCGTCGACCGTCGCGAGCGTCTCCACGTCCGGGCCCACGTCGTCGATGGCCGGCGCGCGGATGAACACGGCGTGGAAGGGGTCCTCGAGGTCGGTGACCGGGATCTTCGCCTCGAAGGAGTCCTTCTGTCGCCCGAACGCGTTGCGGTCGACGGAGACGTCGACCAGCCCCAGCGGCTCGACCCGGTCGTCCTTCGCGTCGGTCGAGCAGACGATGAGCCCGGCGCAGGTGGCGAGGATCGGCTTCCCCGCCGCGACGTGATCGCGGATCTCCGCCGCGATCCCCTCCTGCTGGATGAGCCGCGAGATGGTCGTCGACTCCCCGCCCGGCATCAGGAGGACGTCGCAGTCGGGGACGATCCCGGACTCTCGGATCTCGACGACCTCCGCGGACTCGTCGTGGGCGGCCGCGGCGTTGCGGACGGCGGCGGCGTGTTCGGCCACGTCGCCCTGGACGGCGATGACGCCTGCTTTCATACGGATCGATGGGGCGGGCGCGTGGAAAAAGGGCGCGCTACGCGACCGGGGGAGTCGTCGGCAGAACGGGGGCGACGGCGGGTGTTACGCGACCGTCAGCGAGAGGATCTGGACGAACACGCCGAAGAGGACGCAGAACGCGAGGACCGTCTTGGGGTCGATCGCGATGGCGTTCCGGTCCTCGTTCTCGAAGTAGCGGACCAGTCCCGCACTGGACATCAGTCCGCCGGAGTTGGAACCACTCATACCCGCTACTGGACGGCGACGCGTTCTAAACGTTTCGTTCGCCGTTCGGACCGCGGCCGGCGTCGACGCCGCGAGACAGTCCGGTCGGGCCGCCGCCGCCCCCGCGCCGTCGTCTGGATCGGAACGCGTGGAACGCGTCCACGCACGAGTGGGAAACCCTTATGCGCGGGCCGGCGGTAGTTGGCTCCGACTATGACCGTTCGACTGCTGGACTTCCACGCCGAGTGGTGCGGCCCGTGTAAGACCCAAGACCCCATCCTAGAGGAGATTCAGGAGGACCTCGGCGACGCGTTCGAGCTCCAGAAAGTCGACGTCGACGAGGAGCAGGACGTCGCCAACCAGTACCAGGTCCGCTCGCTCCCGACGCTCATCGTCGAGAACGACGACGGCGTCGTCGACCGCTTCGTCGGCGTCACGCAGCGCGAGGACATCGAGGCCGCTCTCTCGGAAGCGGGCGCCTGACCCCGGTCTCGCCCGTACCGCTCCCTCCCCGCGGCCGTCGATTTCGCGTCACTTCTCCGCCGCCTCGACGTGTGACCGTTAGCCGCGGCGTCTCGCAACCTTTTACAGCACCGCACGCCCAGAGAGGGTATGGCCAAATTCGACGCCGCCGAACGCCGCATGCTCGACCGACAGATCTGTATGCGCTGTAACGCCCGCAACGCCTCCGAGGCCGAGCGCTGCCGCAAGTGCGGCTACACGAAGCTCCGCCCGAAGGCGACCGAGCGCCGCGCGGCCTGATCGGCGCGCTCCGGGCCGCGTTCGGCCCTTCTCGCGATCGTTCTCTTCCCCCGGCCAGCGGTGCTCTTCTCTCTCGGCTCTCCTATCCTTCCTTCCCTCTCTCTGCGCCGACCGACGCCTCGCGCCCGACCCGCGCTCAGTCGTCGGGGTACTTCGGCTCGCGACGCTCGGCGCGCTCGGCCGCGCGCTCGATCACCTCGCGGAGGGTATCCGGGCCGTCGGCGGCGCGGTAGACGTCGCCGTGGCCGGGGAACATCGCCCCCGCCGTGTCCGGTAGTCGACCGAGGATCTCGTGGAGGCTCTCGATCAGGCGTTCGCGCGACTGGCCGGTCATGTCGGTCCGGCCGAACGAGCCGTCGTCGAACGCGCCGTCGTTGTAGACGACCACGTCGCCGGAGTAGAGCCGCTCGTCGCCGACGAGCGCGACGTGGTCGTCGGCGTGCCCCGGCGTGTAGACGACCTCGCAGTCCTCGTCGCCGACGCGGACCGCGTCGCCGTCCCCGAGCGCGGCGTCGCGGTGCGGGTGGTCGGCGTACGCGAGCACCTCCGGGTCGAAGCGGTCGACTACCGCGTCGAGTTCCCCCACGTGGTCGCGGTGCTGGTGCGTGATCACGACGTGGTCGAGGTCGTCGACGCCGGCGTCGGCGAGCGCGTCGGCGACCACCCCGTCCACGCCCGGCATCGTGCCGGCGTCGACGAGCGTCGTCTCGTCGCCGACGACGAGGTACGCGTTACAGGTGAACTCCTCCGCGTCCGCGGTGACGGTGATCGGCTCCATGCGGGTACTCCCGCCCGGAGCGACAAAAGCGTACAGTCGCGCCCCAGCGACAGCCCTCGGGCCCGCTGCCGGCCGTGGATTTATCACTCACCCCCTGTTAGTATCACACACATATGGGCTTCGGCAGCTACGACGAGTCCGAACAGGAGAATCAGGACCTGGACGCGGACTTCGACGACGACGACGGCGTCCAGGCTGCCCAAGAGACCCACGAGGGGTCAGTCGACTACGAGCCCGGGGCCTCGAACGACGAGCTCCTCGACCGGCTCCAGGAGATCAAGTCCGAGGACGCGTGAGTGAACCCGCCGAGCCGCGCGCTCGGCATCGCCTTCTCTGACGCCCGCGACGCGAGCCACGCGGCCGGCGCCGTCGTCCGCGCCGACGGGACCCCCGACGGCTTCGCGTTCGCGCGGTGTACCGTCGGCGGCACGGACGCGACCGACGCGGTCGTCGACTGCTGGCGCGCGCTCGACCGCGAGGACGTCCGCCACGTGATCTGCGCCGGGGTCGCCCCGGCGTGGTTCAACCTCCTCGACCTCGACCGCCTCTCCGGGTCGCTCGACCGCCCCGTCTACGCCGTGAGCTACGAGGCGAGTCCCGGGCTCGAACCGGCGCTGCGCGACGCGTTCGACGGCGAGGCGCTCGCCGACCGGCTCGCGACGTACCGGTCGCTCCCGCCCCGCGTCCCGGTCGACGGCGCGGACTCGGACCGCCCCCGATTCGTCCGCGCGGTCGGCATCGAACCGGAGCGCGCCGCCGCGGCCGTCGAAGGGCTCACGCGGGACGGCTTCCGACGCTGCGAACCGCTCCGGATCGCGGCGCTCGCCGCGAGCGCGCACCGCGAGGCGGCGGCGGGCGAGTGAACTCCCTCGGCGGACGGACCGGTTCGACCGACGCTACTTAGACGACCGCGCCCCGAGCGGTGCGTATGAGCGAACACGGCGGCGACGGGGCCGCGCTCGACGAGGACCTCCGGGTCCCGGCCTGCGAGCGCTGCCCGGCGCTGGTGGAGTCGCGGAGCCGGATCGTCGACGGCGTCGGCCCGACGGACGCGGACCTGCTGTTCGTCGGGGAGGGGCCGGGCGCGACCGAGGACGAGGAGGGCGAGCCGTTCGTGGGACGGTCGGGCGACGTGCTCGACGAGGCGCTGCGGGACGCGGGACTCGCCCGCGCCGACGTGCGGATCACGAACTGCGTGCGCTGCCGACCGCCCGACAACCGCGACCCGACGACCGAGGAGCTGGCGAACTGCCGCGGCCACCTCGAGAGCGAGGTCGACCGGCTCGACCCGGAACTGATCGTGACCCTCGGGAAGGTGCCGAGCGAGCACCTCCTCGACCGCTCGGTGGCGATCACGTCGGAGTCGGGCGACGTGGCCGACGCGCGGCTCGCCGGCGCGTCGCGGCGCGTGCTGCTCTCCGTCCACCCGGCGGCGACGCTGTACGACCGGAGTCAGCGCGACGGCTTCTTCGAGACGATCGGCCGGGCCGCCGAGCTCAGCGGCGTCGGCGAGCGGGGAGAAGGCGGCGGGGACGGGCAGTCCCGGCTCGGCGAGTTCTGAGTCGGGTCAGTCGCGGCGGTCGCCGACGCCGAGCCACTTCTTCGCGTCGAACAGGCCGCGGATCGCTTCGATGAGCCCCTTCCCCTCGTGCTCCCCGGGGCGGAGCCGGGCGCGGATGCGCGAGGAGATGAGCTCGATGCCGAGCACGACGACGAACACCATCACCAGTCCGGCCGCGGTCTGCTGGAACTCGAAGAGGTCCTGGCTGTTCCGGATCATCAGCCCGAGCCCGCCGGCGCCGACGACGCCGAGCGAGATGGCGATCCGGGTGTTGATCTCCAGGATGTACAGCGTCCACGCGATGAACGAGCGGGACACCTGACTCAGCATGCCGAAGCTCACGGTCTGGGTGCCCGACGCGCCCGTCGACCGGATCGCCTCGATCGGTCCCTCCTCGATCTCTTCTAAGTCGTCCGTGAACAGCCGGCCGAGGTTCCCGATGCTGTCGGTCGCGATCGCGAGCACCGCCGTCACCTGCCCCGGCGGACCGACGGGAATGTACAGGAAGATCCAGACGATGGCGGGGATTGCGCGGATGCCGCTGAGGGTGCCGCGGAAGATGAAGTTGAACGGGAACGGCGTGACGCGCTCGCTGCCGAGCACGCCGAGGATCAGCGCGAACGGGAAGGCGAACACGGTCCCCATGAAGCCCAAGAGGAGCGTCACGAGGCTCGCCTTCACCAGCGACTGTCGCGACGACTGGAAGCTCTCGATGATGTGGGCACCGCCGTCGCCGAAGCTCGCGGGGATCGCCTGTAACCCCGTGATGTCCTGGTCTTTGGTGTAAATCGTGAAGTTCTGGAAGTCCGGGGGGAAGAAGCCGGTCGTGATGAAATCGTACATCGCCGGGAGGCGCCCGGCGACGACGTTGGGCTGGAAGCCGATGAAGCCGAGCCCCCAGTAGGTGACACCGAGGACGCCGGCGAGGAGCAGGGCCCACAACAGGTACTTGAGTCGCCGGAGCCGTTCGAGCGCGCGGAACTGGTCGCTGATCGCGGAGTCGGACGAGGAGCTCACGCTTCTTGCCCCCCGTCTGCGGCCGCATCAGCCTCGGTGTCGGTCTCGCCCAGCTCCTCGCCGGTCGTGCCGGTCGGGACCGTCTTTCCGTCCTGTGCGCTGCCGTAGTAGATGCGGTCCATCTCGTCCATGGTGAGGTCGTCGGCGTCGCCGTCGAAGATCACCTCGCCGTCGCGGATCCCGAGGAACCGGTCCCCGAACTCGCGGGCGATGTTCACCTGGTGGAGGCTCGTGACCGTGGTGAGGTCCTGTGCGGTCGCCGCCTTCTTGAGGTACCGCATCACGTCGCGGGCGGCCTTCGGGTCGAGGCTGGCGACCGGCTCGTCGGCGAGGACGATCTCCGGCTCCTGAACCAGCGCCCGAGCGATCCCGACCCGCTGTTTCTGTCCGCCGCTCATCGACTCGGCGCGCTGGCCGGCCTCGTCGAGGAGTCCGACCGTCTGGAGGGCTTCGAGGGCGGTCACCTTGTCCGGCTCGGCGTGCATGCCGAGCGCGCTCCGGAGGAGGCCGTTCCGCGAGAGGGCGCCGGACAGCGCGTTGCCGAACGCCGTCTTGCTCTCGATGAGGTAGTGCTCTTGGAACACCATCCCGACGCCGCTGCGGTTACCCTGCATCTTTTCACCGCCGATCCGGACGGACCCCGCTGTGGGCTTCGTGAGTCCGTTCAGCACGCGGAGCATCGTCGACTTACCAGCGCCGGAGGGGCCGAGGAGTATGACGAACTCACCCTCGGCGATGGTGAGTGACACGTCGTCGAGGGCGACGGTGTCCTCGCCGTATCGTTTGGTGACGTTTTCGAATTCGATCGTTGGCATGGGGAGTGAGCTTGTACGGAAGGAGGGAGGGATCGGGTAAACAGCGACCCGAAATTAGTGGGTGAGGCCTTACTGGTTGAATATGTCCGTCCCGACGCCGAGTTCGTTCGCAACGTCGATGACAGACTGGTAGTCCTCTTGTGTCGCCTCGCGGACGCGGCTGAACCAGAGGTCGTCATCGGTGTCGGACTCGCCGTCCGCGCCGTGGTAGATGCTGTCCGGTGCCTCGAGGAACGACTCCTGGATCGCAGACGTTACTTCGTCGCTCAGCTCGGGTGACACCACCATCGGGGCGCGCGGTAGCCCCTCGTCCTCGTGGAGCGTGGTCGCGACTTTCTGCCAGTCCTCCGGCGCGGGACCGGTACCAGTGTCGCGGACGAACCCGCCCATCGCGGCTGCGTCGACCTGACCCTGTTCGAGGAGGGTGTACGAGCCGACGTGGCCGCCAGCGAAGCGGGCGTCGAACTCGGCCTGCGACCCATCGCCTTCCGGGAGACCACCGATGTCGAGGCCGCCCTGGCTCGACATACTGTACAGCGGGTACAACGCCCCGCTGGTCGACAGCCGGTCGGAGAAGGCGACAGTCTTGCCCGAGAGGTCCGACAGCTCGGTAATATCACTGTCGTTCGGCGTCGCGATGATACTTTTGTACGTCCAGCCGCCGTATCCGTACCGCTGAAGGATTATCTCAGCATTGCCGGTTTTAACGCCGAGGGCGGCCGCAAACGGGCCGGTCTCTGCGACGTCGGTCGTTCCCTGTCCGAGCGACTGGATGATCGCGCTGTAGTTGCTGCCGACGTTCCCCTCGACCGAGAGGCCCTCGGGGACCTCGTAGTTCTCTTGTAGGTAACTCCCGACGTGGTCGAGCATCGGGGAGTACTGGACTTCGAGGTCCTCCTGCGGGACCGACGGCGAGATGCCGAAGTCGACCTTGCCGTCGCCCCCGAACGTCATCTGCGAGTCGCCGCCGTCGGAGCCGTCGGAACCGTCGCTGCCGTCCATTCCGTCGGAACCGTCAGAACCGTCGCCGCCGTCGGACCCGTCGCCGCCGCCGCTACAGCCTGCGAGTCCAACGATACTTGCCGCACCCGCGACCTTGAGGAATTTACGTCGTTGCGCCATGAGGTGTCCAATTGATGGGTTCTGCTGGCGTTTCAAAAGTGTTGCTGTTATCAGATATACAGGTATCCATACCGCTATGTAACGGGTGCCGGATGGAAACTGTCTTCCACGTCGGTCGTGAACCGGAACCATGGACGAATCACCACCGGACGGCGAGGTGTCCGTCGCGCTCGTCGACTACGGGCTCGGGAACCTCCGGTCCGCCACCCGCGGGTTGGAGCGCGCGGGCGCGTCCGTCGAGATCACCGACGACCCCGAGGCGTTCGCCGCCGCCGACGGCGTCGTCCTCCCGGGCGTCGGCGCGTTCCGCGAGGGGATGGAGAACGCCGGGCCGCTCCGCGAGGCGCTGACCGACCACGCCGCGGCCGGCCGCCCGCTCTTCGGCATCTGCCTCGGGATGCAGATGCTCCTCACGACGAGCGAGGAGGCGGACCACGAGGGCGAGGGCGAGGTGACGGGCCTCGACCTGGTCCCCGGCACCAACGTCCGCTTCGAGGTGGACCAGAAGGTGCCGCACATGGGGTGGAACGAGCTCGACGTCGCGCGGGACCACCCGCTCGTCGAGGGCGTCGACGGGGAGTACGCCTACTTCGTCCACTCCTACTACGCCGAGCCGGACGACGCGGACGCGGTCGTCGCCACCGCGGACTACGGGGTCGACTTCCCGGCGGTCGTCGCCAACGAGGCCGGCAACGTGTTCGGCACGCAGTTCCACCCCGAGAAGAGCGGCGAGACGGGGCTGAAGATCCTGCGGAACTTCGTCGAGTACTGCGCGGAGCGGTAGGCCGCGCCGCGGAGCCGATCTTACAGCCGGTCGTACGGGCCGGGCTTGGCCGCGGTCAGCCGGTCGACCTGCTCGTCCGACAGGTCGATCGTCGCCGCCGCGAGGTTCTCGCGCAGCTGGTCGACGGTCCGCGCGCCGACGATGGGCGCCGTGACGCCGTCGCGGTGCGCGAGCCACGCGAGCGCGGTCTGCGCGGGCGACGCGCCGACCTCGTCGGCGACCGCGTCGAGCTCGTCGTGGACGTCGAAGTTCTCCCCGGTGAGGTACGCCTCCTGGAAGCGGCTCGACTCGGCCGCCTTCGAGTCGTCGGGCAGGTCGGCGTCGCGGTCGTACTTCCCGGTCAGGAAGCCCTGACCGAGCGGGCTCCACGGGGAGACGGCGACGTCCCGCTGGCGCGCGAACTCCAGGTAGTCCCCCTCGATCTCGCGGTCGACGAGGTTGTAGCGCGGCTGGAGCACTTTGAACGGCTCCCACCCCTCGCTGCGGGCGATCTCGTTGGCGCGGGCGACCTTCCAGGCGTTCGGGCGCATCGTGGAGGCGCCGAGGTAGTGGACCTTGCCGGACTCGACGAGCCCGTTGAGCGTCTTCATCAGCTCGCGGGCGGGCGTCTCGTCGTCCCAGCGGTGGATGTAGAGGACGTCGACGTAATCGGTGTCGAGCCGGTCGAGCAGGGCGTCGACGCGGTGGCGGACGTTCTTGCGGTTCGTGCCGCGGCTGTTCGGGTCGCCGTCGCGGATCTGCCAGTACACCTTCGAGGCGATCGTGTAGCGCTCCCGGTCGCGCTCGGCGAGCCAGTCGCCGATCCAGCGCTCGCAGTCGCCGCCGCCGTACACGTCGGCGGTGTCGATGTAGCGACCGCCGGCGGTCTCGTAGGCGTCGAGCAGCTCGTGGGCGCGCTCCTCGTCGATCTCCACGTTCCCCGCCTCGGTCACGCGGCCGAACCGCCACGTGCCGAACTGGAGTTCGCTCGTCCGCAGGCCGGTTCGGCCGAGCGGCACGGTTCCCAGGTCGATCTCGTCGAGCTCGGGCGTCATCGTCGCACGGTAGTCGCGGTCGACGCAAAAACCTACACCAACCGGATGCGGTGTGTAAACGCGTCTCGATCGTCTCGAGTTCGGCGGCGGTGGCGGGCGTCACTCGGGAGTCGCGACGGTCACTCGGGAGTCGCGGCGCTCGCGGGCGTCGAGACGGTCACTCGCACGCCACGGCGAAGTGTTCCTCGGTCGCGGCCGCGGTGCACACCGGGCAGCCGGCGTCGAGGATCGTCTCGCGCATCGCGTCGTTGACCTCGATGGTCTGCTCGCAGTCCGGACAGGTGAAGTGAACGGTCGTCAACGCTTTGCCTCTCGTCTCCGCAGAACGCGGGCTGCGAACATAAATGAACGGTTCCGACACGGCGCGCGGACGGCGCCGCTCCGCGGCGCTCTCACTCCGTCCGCGGAACCGCGTACGCGCCGACCGCGAGGAAGACGGCCGCGAGCGCGGTCAACACCAGCAGGTCGCCGGTCCACGCGCCGCCCTCGAAGGTGATCGCCCGGGTCCCCCGCGCGAAGTACGTCAGCGGCGAGGCGGCGACCGCGGGCAGGAACCACTCCGGCAGCAGCGACGGGGTGACGAACGTCTCGGAGAGGAAGAGGAGGGGGAGCGCGACCGTGTTGCTCGCGGCGATCACGCCGTCCTGCGAGTCGGCGAGCGCGCCGAGGACGGCCCCGAGCCCGCAGAACAGCGCCACCGCGACCGCGACGAAGGCCGGGAGGGCGGCCAGCGCGGGGGAGACGATCAGCGTCGCGTCGGTCACCGCCAGCACGAGCCCGAGGATGAGCAGGCTCGCCGCGCCGATGATCCCGACGTTGACGAGCGTGTGCGCGAGCAGCCACTCGGCGCGAGAGAGGGGAGTCGTCGCCAGCTTCTCGAACCGCCCGCCGTCGCGGTGGCGCGCGATCTCGGACCCGACCCGCGACAGCGGCGTGAACAGGACGACGACCGCGAGGTAGCCGGGGATGTAGTAGCCCGCGGGCTCGGCGAAGAGCCCGCCGCCGGTCGGCTGCGTCCGCACCAGCGCGCCGAAGATGACGACGAGGATGACCGGGAAGAAGAACGTGAAGAACACCGCCGTCCGGCGGCGCGTGAACGAGCGCGCCGCCGCGACCGCCTCCGTCCGGATCCGCCCGAGGCGACTCATCGGTCGCCCCCGTCGGCGACGGCCTCGGCCGCCGCCCGCTCGCCGCTCCGCCGGGCGTACTCCTCCCCGGTGAGCCGCAGGTACACGTCCTCCAGCGACGGCTCAGACCACGAGAGCGAGTCGAACGCGACGCCGGCGGCATCGAGCGCGTCGACCGCGTCGCCGATCGCCTCCGGGCGGACGCCGCGGACCCGGAGCCCGCCGTCGGTCGCCTCGACGGTCGGCCCGTCGCCGAGGCGCTCGCGGACGCCGGCCGCGACGCGCTCGATGGTCTCCTCGGTCGCCGCCGCCGCGGTGTCGGCGTCGAGGCGGGGCGCGCCGCCGTGCTCGGCGACGAGCCGGTCGGGGGCGCCGCTCGCGACGACCCGCCCGTCGCGGAGCAGCGCGACCCGGTCGGCGAGCCGCTCGACCTCGTCCATCGCGTGGCTCGTGAGGAAGACGGTCGTCCCGCCCGCCGCGAGCCGCTCGATCAGCCGGTGGATCGCCCGGCGGCCGGCCGGGTCGATCCCCGTCGTCGGCTCGTCGAGGAAGAGGAGGTCGGGGTCGTTGACGACGGCGGTCGCGACGCAGGTCCGGCGCTGTTGCCCGCCCGAGAGCGTCTCGTACCAGGCGTCGGCGTCGTCGGCCATCCCCACGTCGTCGAGGACGGCCTCGGTGTCGCGCGCCTCGTCGTAGAGCCCGCCGTAGTAGTCGACCAGCTCCCGGGCCGTGAGCCGCGCGGGCGGGTCGAACGACTGCGGGAGCAGCCCGATCCGGGACGGCTCGACGGCCGCCGGCGGCGCGCCGAAGACGCGCAGGTCGCCCGCCGCCTCGGTGGTCCCCGTGAGCGCGCGCACCAGCGTCGTCTTGCCCGCGCCGTTCGGCCCGATGAGCCCGAACACCTCGCCGGCCGCGACGTCGAGGTCGACGCCGTCGAGCGCGACGACGTCGCCGTACTCCTTCCGGACCCCCTCCCCCGCGACCACGGGGTCGGCCGCGGACCCGGCGGCGGCCGTCCCCCCGGACGCGGTGTCGGCGGTCGCTGTCTCGTCCATGTCACCGACTGCGGCCGCCGCGCGCGTAAGGGTTACTTTTCCGTCGACGCGGGGGGGTCGGTCCCGCCGGCGCGGCCGCGGCCGCCGCGACCGCTCCCCCGGTCCGGTCCGTTACGCCTAAGCGACGCGCTCCCGACCCACGGGACATGCACTACCACGAGGCGGCGGCGTTCCTCTTCGACCTCCGCCGCTTCTCGGTCAAGCCCGGCACGGAGCGGGTGGAGGCGCTGCTGGCGCACCTCGGCGACCCGCAGGAGTCGGTCCCGTTCGTCCAGATCGCCGGCTCGAACGGGAAGGGCAGCGCGGCGCGGCTGACCGAGTCGGTCCTCCGCGAGGCGGGGCTGTCGGTCGGGCTGTACACCTCGCCGCACCTCTCCGCGCTCGCCGAGCGCGTCCGCGTCGACGGCCGGCAGATGACCGAGTCGGCGATCGCCGACTTCGTCGCCGAGGTGCGCCCGTGGCTGATCGACCGGGCCGCCGCCGGCGAACCCCTCACGTTCTTCGAGGTCGTCACGGCGATGGCGGTCCGCGAGTTCGCGCGCCGCGACGTGGACGTCGCCGTCCTGGAGGTCGGCCTGGGCGGCGAGTACGACGCGACGAGCGCGGTCGACCCCGTCGCGACCGCCGTGACGAACGTCTCGCTCGAACACACCGCGGTCCTCGGCGACACGATCGCCGAGATCGCCCGCACGAAGGCCCGGATCGCCCGCCCGGACGCGCCGCTCGTCACGGCCTGCGACGGCGAGGCGCTCGACGTGGTCCGCGAGGTCGCCGACGAGGCGGGCGCGCCGGTGACGCGGGTGACCGGCGACGCCGGGGCGAACGACGAAGCCGACGAGGAGAGCGACGGGGACGATGCTGAACCCGCCGACCCCGCCGACCCGCCGGCGTTCGCGGCGACCTACGAGGGGCGGGTCAGCGCCACCGACGCCGAGGTCGCGCTCGCCGGCGAGCGCGAGGGCACCTATCGGATCCCGCTCGTCGGCCGCCACCAGGCGGCGAACGCGGCGCTGGCGGTCGGCGTCGCGGACCGGACCGCGGCGGCGCTGGGAGCGGACCTCCCCGACCGCGCCGTGCGCGACGGCCTCGCCCGGGCGACGTGGCCCGGCCGCTTCGAGGTGATCGACACCGCGCCGCTCACCGTGCTGGACGGCGCGCACAACCCCGCCGCCGCCCGCACGCTCGCCGCGACGCTCGCCGAGTACGACTACGACGACCTCCACCTCGTGTACGCGGCGATGCACGACAAGGACCACGCCGAGACCGCGGCGGCGCTCCCGGACGCGGCGACGGCGGTCACCTGCCGGCCCGCAATCGACCGCGCCGAGGACCCCGCGGTCCTCGCGACCGCGCTCCGGACGGCCGGGATCGACCGGGTCACCGCCGGCGACGACGTGGCGGACGCGCTCGCGGGGGCGGTCGACCGCGCCGACGGGGACGACTGCGTGCTGCTCGTCGGCTCGCTGTTCGCGGTCGCGGAGGCCCGGGCGGCACGGATGCGGACAGTTCGGGAGCGGACAGTCCACGGACCCGACGACGCGGCCCACGCGCTCGACACGGCCGGCGTCCCGCCCGAGGGGGTCG
>ERZ1034547.107-NODE-107-length-22406-cov-10.631381_pt1 | contig 22406 bp, 18 predicted proteins | sample MGYA00520642_ERZ1034547 | MGnify/ENA primary metagenome ERZ1034547 (study PRJEB33760, sample SAMEA4777713) | hypersaline lake metagenome | biome: hypersaline environment; feature: brines | place: Spain | collected 2012-08 | depth 0 m ... | reverse complement strand
TGTACCGACACATGAAGCCGCTTCTCGAGGCCGGCTACGTGTACGCCGCACAGCCGCCGCTGTACCGCATTCGAAACGGTGGGGAGACGTACGATGCCATGACCGAGGACGAACGTGATGCAATCGTGGCGTCGAAGTGCGACGGATCACCCGATCAGGTACAGCGATTCAAGGGACTCGGCGAGATGAACCCAGAGCAGCTGTGGGAGACGACGATGGACCCGGACAATCGGATCCTCAAACGGATCACCGTCGACGATGCTGCCGCAGCCGATCGAATGTTTAGTGTGCTGATGGGTGACGCTGTCGAGCCGCGGAAACAGTTCATCAAAGAACACGCGACTGAAGCGGAGTGGGTAGACATATGAGCTCAGAAACACCGCCAACAGACCCCGGAGACGTTCGCGCCGCACAGGTGACGAACGCGCGTATCGAAGACGAGATGGAGCAGTCGTACATCGACTACGCGATGTCGGTCATCGCGGGTCGAGCGCTCCCGGACGTCCGCGACGGACTGAAACCGGTCCATCGACGGATTCTCTACGCGATGCACGAGGCGGGCGTCACGAGCGGCGCCGCCCATCGCAAGTCCTCGTCGATCGTCGGCGAAACGATGGGTGATTACCACCCACACGGCGATAGCGCGATCTACGACACACTCGCGCGGATGGCCCAAGACTTCTCGATGCGGTATCCGCTCGTAGACGGACAGGGGAACTTCGGCTCTGTCGACGGTGACCCGCCGGCGGCGATGCGGTACACCGAGGCTCGGATGTCGCCGATAGCCGAGGAGCTGTTGGCCGACATCGAACGCGATACGGTCGATTTCGAACCAAACTACGACGACCGACTCGAGGAGCCCGCGGTGTTGCCATCGGCGTTCCCGAACCTGCTCGTGAACGGGTCCTCTGGGATCGCCGTTGGCATGTCGACCAACGTCCCACCACACAACCTTGGGGAGGTGATCGACGCGACCGTCGAGCTGATCGAAAACCCCGGCGCCACCGTCGAGGACCTGATGGACCACGTGAAGGGGCCGGACTTCCCTACGGGAGCGAACATCGTCGGCCGAAACGCCGTTCACAAGGCGTACAAGACGGGTCGAGGACGAATTCGAGTCCGTGCTGAGTTCGAGGTGAACCACGAGGCGGGCCGAATCGTGATCACCGAGCTTCCATTCCAGCAGAACAAGTCACGGCTCGTCGAACGAATTGCCGAGGACGTAACCGACGGGTCGATCGAAGGGATCCGCGATCTCCGTGACGAGTCAGACCGAGACGGCATCCGCATCGTCGTCGAACTCGCCCGCGATGCGGTCGCCGATGTCGTGAAGAACCAGCTGTTAGAGAGTCACCTCGAGCGGACGTTTGGGGTGATCAACCTCGCACTCGTCGATGGCTCACCGCAGGTGCTCGATCTGAAAGAGACGCTCGAGCACTACGTCGACCACCGTCGCGAGGTGGTTCGGCGACGGTCTCGCCACGAGCTTACAGAACGTGAAGACCGCGCACACATCCTTGAGGGGCGATTGAAGGCCCTCGAAAACGTCGACGACGTCGTCGAGACGATCCAAGACTCAGACGACCGATCGGCTGCGAGAGACGCGCTCGAACACGACTATGGGTTCTCTGAGGCGCAGGCTGAACACATCGTTCGGATGCAGCTCGGATCGTTGACCTCTCTCGAGACGCAAGAGATCGAGTCGGAGTACGAGGACGTCGTCGACCGGATCGAACGGTTAGAGACGATCCTCCAAGATGCCGACGAACTCGACGCCGTCATCGTCGACGAGCTCGAGTCGATCAAGTCGGCGTACGACGACGACCGCCGAACGAGCTTCATCGAGGACACCGGAACGGTCACCCACGAAGACCTGATCCCAGAGGCCGAGTACGTCGTCACGATGAGCGAGGATGACTACATCAAGCGAATGCCACTGGAGACGTTCCGGACCCAAAATCGTGGTGGCAAGGGGATCATTGGCGCCGACCTCAAACGCGGCGACCGGGTCTCGTCGGTGTTCGTCGCCAACTCACACGACTATCTGCTCGTGGTGACGAACCACGGACAGATCTATCGGCTGAAGACGTACGAGATCCCCGAGCTGTCGCGGACCGCCCGTGGGAAGTCGGCTGTGAATCTACTCGATCTCGACGACGGCGAAGAGATCGAAGCGGTAGTCAACACGGCTGACCTCGACGACGATGAGTTCCTCACGATGGTGACTCGAGACGGCTACATCAAACGGACGAGCGTTGGAGCCTTCGAGAACATCCAGTCGACTGGTATCCGGGCGATTCGGCTCGAAGACGGAGACGAACTCGTCGACGTCGAAGTGACGGACGGCACCCGTCATATTGTGATCGGAAGTCGAGACGGCATGGCGATCCGGTTCGACGAGTCAGACGTTCGCCCGATGGGCCGTACCGCTCGTGGGGTCATTGGGATAGATCTCACTGCCGGTGATGCCGTTGCCGGTGTCGCGGCAATCGACGAGAGCTACCACAATTGGGTGCTCACCGTGACCGAGAACGGGTATGGCAAGCGCTCGGACCTCGATGAATACCGGCCACAGTCGCGGAACGGTAAGGGCCTCGTCGACATCAAGACTGGATCGAGAAACGGGAACGTGGTCGCTATCGAGGCGGTCACGTACGGGGACCACCTCGTTGCGATGAGCGCTGACGGCCAGATCGTCCGCACGCGCGTCGAAGAGATATCTACTGTGAGTCGCAACACGATGGGTGTCATCGTGATGGACCTCGAGCCGGACGACGAGGTCGCCGCCGTCGACATCGTCCCCGAATCGGCGTATGCTGGCGATGAAGCGGCCGCCGACGAAGCGACGACTGACGACGTGTGAGCCGATCGAGTGGAGATGACAGTGGGGTGTCGTCTGCGCCGACCGCCGTCGGGACGCGGCTACCGGTCGCTAACCGCCGCAGCAACTGCCGCGTAGTCGGGTTCTTGTCCCGGGTTGTCGGCTAGCCAGCGAAATCCGACGACTCCCCCAGTATCGATCACGAAAACAGCGCGACGAGCCACGGTGTCGACGCCGTAGCGGTCAAACGACTCGACCACGTCGTACGCCTCGATCGCCTCGTGGTCGGGATCGGCGACGAGGCCGAACGGGAGGTCGTACTCCTCGCGGTAGGCGTTGAGTGCGTGCGGGAGGTCAGTACTGATGCCGAAGATCGTCGTGTTGGCTGGGAACTCGTCGAGGTCATCACGGAGCGTGCGCATCTCGTCGGTACACGTGCGCGAGAACGCCGCCGGGAAAAACGCCAGTACCACCGGTCCGTCACCGAGGTGGTCGCGCAGCGTGAACGGCTCGATGTCGTCGGTCACGAGCGTGGCAGCGAACAGGGGGGCGTCGTCTCCTACATCGATCATATGCTATGTATCGGCTTGAGGGGATATATACGGGCTGGTCTGGTCGATTTTCTCGGGGCTGGACCCCTAGAAGGCAAAAAGACTATAATCGCAACAGGGTTACGGACGGGTAGAGATGGCAACTGCGATCCCACTAATCGGCGGCATTCCGGCGGGTCCGGAGCTCCTCATCATCCTGCTCGTGTTGGTGCTGCTGTTCGGTGCCAACAAGATTCCGAAGCTTGCCCGGTCGACCGGTCAGGCGATGGGCGAGTTCAAGAAGGGCCGCGAGGAGGTCGAAGACGAGCTGCAACAGATGCAAGACGGTGAGGCTGCCGACGCGGCAACCGACACTGTCGAAGAGACCGACGAACTCGAAAGCGAAACCGAACCGAGCGCATAACCGCTTCCGTATTCTGGTACCTCTCACTCTTCGACAGCTGATCGATTGGGCGCGTGGCCTAGCGGATAGGGCGAGGGGTTCCTAACCTCTCGATCGCGGGTTCGAATCCCGTCGCGCCCGTTCCTTCGCTTCGCTCAGTCACGGGCGCGACTGACCCACGCTCGCTTCGCTCGCGTGGATCCCGTCGCGCCCGTACCGCTCGCTGCCCTCGATCATGGGTGCGACTGACCCACACTCACGTGGATCCCGTCGCGCCCGTACCGCTCGCTGCCCTCAATCATGGGTGCAACCGACCCACGCTCACGTGGATCCCGTCGCGCCCGTACCGCTCGCTGCGCACACACGAACACGGTCGACGACACACTCCTTCTGCTCGGGTCGACCTCGTCGCATCGACCCATGGGTGTCGTGTGAGCCGTCACGTCGACGGTGCGTCCAGGCGACGGAACGAACGACTCGCGAGCCACACGGCAAACACGGCAATACCGAGCGTCACGCCCGCAAGGATCGCTCCCGGTTCGTACACCAATGGCGGGTGGTATCCAAGGCCGTAATCGACGACCACATTAGCGACGCCGAGACAGAGCGCGACCACGAGCGCACCGGGTGTCGTTCGACCGAAGGTCGGAAACAACAGTGCAATACCGACAAAAAGGAGGTGTGTGCCGAGCACGCCCCAGTAGTACACCCATGCGTCGGGAGCTGAGACGTACGCGTCGAACGCGAGATTGAGCGATACGAGCGGCCACACACCGAACTGGACGAGCCACACGAACGAGACCGTATAGAGGTACGCACGTCCCCGAGTCGCCGGTACCGACGTGAGCGGCGCACCAGCCACGACGGTCGGCGCGATCGTTACAAGCGAGATGAGACACAGTGTAGTGGCTACCGCAGAATCGGCGTAGAGGGGCCAGAGAACCACCGGAACCGACAAGAGCGTGTCGAGGTAGTATGCTACGCCAATGCCCACCATCGCCGTCGTGAGTGCCACGACAGCCGTGAGACTTCGTGGTTGACCGAGCAGCTCGGCCGCAGCCGCATCGCGGACCCGGCGGCGCACTCGCGCGTCGCCCAGACGACGGAGATGGCTCACGAGCATACGTGTGGTCCGAGACAGATAAAACCGCAGCGGGTGCCGGTACATCCTCGCTGCGGAGATTTATACCAGAAGCCGCGGCCAAGCCGGATATGACCCAGGAACCGGCCGAACACGCTAGCCCGGCACCGACACCGTCAGAGTCGGGTACGACCGGTCCAACAGATTGTGGTACGCTGTCTGCAGCCATCGGCCGGGCACAGCAGACGGGCGTGGCGCTGTCCAGTGTGGTCGACGAACGGACCGTCGACGTGGACCCGGCACTCGACGAGGACGCATTCTTTACGACGACAGCCGGCACGGAGGCGCTGGTGACGCGATACGACCTCGAGCAAGCCGTCTCGACCGACGCGAAGACACATCTGCGCGAGGTGGACCGATACTGGGTCGACGAACCGCACGCGTTCGTGATCGTGTTCTGGTCCGTAACGGAGAACGAAGCGAAATATTACGTGGTTCAGCCACACCTCACGCGGGCCGAGATTGACCTTCTCACGTTTTTGACGGCCGAACTCCGCTCGTCGATCCCGTATGCCGAGGAGCGTGAGACCGCGTCGCGAGCGGAGCGGTGCGCGGTCGTCGTCGACGAGTATCGACGTCTACTCGATCGGTACGATCTCTCTCCACGCGCTCTACCGGGAGGCGACGCCGAGGAAAGAGAACCGAACACTGGTGGTCCACGCTATCGTTCAACAGCGTGGATCTCCGATACGGTTGACGCTGCTACCGAGGCGATCGCACGGTTCACTGCCGAAGCGGTACGGATCCCCGAGCGATTCAGCGGCGGGCGTACAGCACCGCGCGCGACAGGGGCAACAAACTCGTCGGCAGACTCGACGACGCTCTCACCGACACAGGTGGCGAAACTGGAGTACCATCTTACGTGTACCGTTGTCGGATACGGGGCCATCGACCCGATCACCCACGACGTACGCGTTGAAGACATCTCTTGTGATGGCTACGACGCACCCGTCTTCGTTCACCACACCGAACACGAGCAGCTTATTACGAACGTACAGCACGCCCGTGAGGAACTCGACAACTTCGTTAGGCGGCTCGCACAGGAGGCAGGAAGCGGCATTTCGACGCGGCGTCCACAGGTGGATGCGACGCTTCCGGACGGCTCACGCGCACAGCTCACCTTGGGTCACACAGTCGCCGACCATGGGACGAACTACACGATCAGACAGTTCGCTGATGTGCCGTACACGCCTGTCGACCTCCTCAATTGGGGGACGTTTTCGCTCGACCAGATGGCGTTTTTGTGGCTCTGTGTCGAGAATGATAAGAACCTGATCTTCGCCGGTGGGACCGCCTCCGGGAAGACGACGTGTCTGAATGCGATCTCGTTGTTCATCCCGTCGAACGCGAAGATCGTCTCTATCGAAGACACCCGGGAAGTCGAACTCCCACAGCGCAACTGGATCGCGTCGGTCACGCGGCCGGGATTTTCCGCAGACGACAATGACGCCATAGACGAGTTCGACCTCCTCGAGTCGGCGCTTCGGCAGCGCCCGGAGTACATCATCGTCGGCGAGGTGCGGGGTGAAGAGGGCCGCACGGCGTTTCAGGTGATGTCGACCGGCCACACGACGTACACCACGTTTCACGCCGATAGTGTCGACGAGGTCCTCAGACGCTTCACGACCGACCCGATAAACGTCTCGAAGAGCATGTTTACCGCACTCGATTTGGTGTGTGTACAACGGTCGACGCGCACCGGTGGCCAACGGGTGCGGCGAAACACCTCCATTACAGAGGTGAACCGATACGACCCCGAAAACGACGAGATAACCGTCAAAGACGTGTTTCGATGGCGGGCCGACGCGGATGCGTTCGAGCAGTCAGCCGAGTCGAGCATCCTCGAGCAGATACGACGCGAACGGGGATGGAGTCGCCACCGGCTCGAAATGGCGCTTCGGCGCCGCCGAGTCGTATTATCGTACCTCATTACGCAGGAGATCACGGACTATGCAGCGGTCGCAGCGACCCTGCAGGCGACGATACGCGATCCAGAGGCTGTCCTCGAATCGATAGCCACCGAGACACTAGAAGCGTCACTCGACGGGCTCCGGACGATGGAGTCGGTACAGATCGACGTCGACCCGGAGGCCGAAGCGATGACTCCGCGGCCCTCACCAAACGATGCGACGCGAGAACGGGCAGCCGCCGTGCTCGCGGAGGCAACGCCACTGCTCTCGACACGTGTACAGACGTCGTACGTCGAATCGGGTGACCACCAATCGAGCGGGGCGCACGCCACACCACCCGGGGGTGCCCGTTCGTTCGTCGATATTGCAGACGCTCGACAGGGAGACATCACACAGCGGCACAGAACACACGATCACCAAACAGAGGGTGAAGTCGATGGGTGAGGCGGCGGGGAGGAGCCCTCCACCGGAGGCGACGGTCACTGTCCATGCTGACCGAGTTGATCGTGAGAACGACACGGATCGCATCTGCCGATGGGTTGAGGTCGCTGGCCGTCGTGTGACACCGTGGCTCCGTCGATGGGTCGATCCGAACGGAACGGGCATCGACAGTGTGGATCGCGCGCTCATGCAGGCGAATACGAGCGGAACGGCCGCTGCGTACGTGACGCGGGCGGTCGGCGTCGCCGTCGTCACCGGAATGGTCCTCGTGAGCGTCGGAACGGTGCTCGGGTATGGCGTGTTCGGCACAGCCGTGGCCGCCGGACTGGCTGGGGTGAGTGCTGGCGGAATCGGAAGCATCGGGGGCGCCGCCGTGTGGCTACTGCGGCCGTACCTGCACGCGGCACGACGGAGACGAGAGATCGACCTGCTACTCCCGGACGCAGTCGCGTACGCGTATGCTCTCGCTGCGGGCGGCCTCGATCAGCTTGCCCTGCTCGAGGCGCTCGCCGATGCTGAGGATGCCTACGGTGAAGTGTCGGTGGAGTTTCAGCGCGTCGTCTCGGAGATGCAGTACACCGGGACAGACTACCAGAGTGCGCTTCGTCGGCGTTCAGGCGCGACGCCCTCGGAGTCGTTGTCGGCGTTCATCGGGGATCTGATCGCTGTGGTCGATGCCGGGGGACGTATCGAGCCCTTCTTGCGGGAGAAGACCGAGCGCTACCGTCGACTGAGCAGGCGTGAACAAGAGCGTCGTCTCGAGACGCTCGAACTGTTCGGCGAGCTATACGTGACACTCTCGGTGTTTCCGCTGCTTTTGATCATCGTCCTCGTCGTCGTGGCGACGATGGGGGAGCCGACCGCCGGACTCATCTTCGTGACGGTGTATGCGTTGATTCCGCTTTCAGGGACGGTATTCTTGCTGCTCGTGGCGGCTGTCATGCGGGACGAACCTGGCGATGGCTCCCTCGATGCACCGAGCCCGAGGGTCGACGCGCGTACTCGAGAGGAGAACGTCGATTCGATCGGTGCGTCAGCATACGACAGCAGAGCCCTCTTCGACCACATACAGGCAGCAAAACGGCGACACCGGATTGTGTCGGCGCTTCGGGCCCCACAGGATCTCTTACAGGAGCACCCACACTACTCGCTGTTCGTAACGCTCCCGCTTGCGATGGGGTTCGTGTTTGTAGCGGGTGTCTCCGGTCATGCGCCAGTCGTACCGGCAGCGTGGATCGAGCGTCCAGTCCAGTCGACCGTCATTTGGGTGTATGTACCGGTGGCTGTCGTCGTCGGGCCGCTCGGCGTCATTACCGAGTGGAATCGGCGAACGACTCGAGCGGTCACCGACCGGCTCGCAGAGACACTTCGAACGCTCGCAGCCGCAAACAAAACGGGCCAGACGCTGGTCGAAGCGCTTTGCACTGTTTCGGCGGGATCCTCTGACCCGCTTGCGAGGGAGCTGCGAGATGTACACACAAAGGTTACGCACGGGATGCGACTGCGCACGGCACTCGTCGAGTTCAACAACACGTACACCGAGCCGAAACTCGCGCGAACGGTCACACTGATCGCGGATGCACGATCAGCGTCGTCACAGATCGCGACGGTGTTGACTACGGCGGCTGAAACAATCGAGATACGCGACGATCTCGAGCGTGAACGACGGTCACGCACGCGCATGCAGGTGACCGTCATCGGAGTAACGTACCTCACGATGCTCGGTGTGATGGCCGTGTTACAGACACAGCTCGTCGGTGCCCTCGGTGGACTCTCGTCGGGCGGTGCACCTGCGGGCGTGGTCGGGAGTGCTGGTGGCGGCGTCGGTATCGATCCGGCCCTGCTCTCGCTCGCGTTCTTCCACGCCGCGACGGTGCAAGCGATCGTTTCGGGAGCCGTGAGTGGGTATCTACGTGCCGGTGAGCTTCGGGCTGGCATCCCGTTTGTCCTCGCGTACGGTGCGGTCGCACTGGGGGTATGGAGTGTCATCGGATGAGTAGTGACACCACACATTTCCGACGGGTACGGGCACAGACGCAGATCGACTTCGTCGTGGCTGTCGGGCTCCTCGTGTTACTGTTCGGAGCCGCTATCGGGGTGCTGCTCCCGCTCGAAGGGGCGACAACGGATACGACGGGCGGATCGACGGCCGCCGATCAGATCGCTGCCGACCGAATCGCCGCGTGGGTCATCGACCTGCTCGGGACGACCACAGATGGGTCCGCTGAGTGGCCTGCCCTGCAGGTGGCCTCCGAACCGGGGACCCTCTCGCCGGTCTGCAGTGTCGCGTTCTTCACTGCAGACGAGCGATTGGCAGCGAGCGCCGGGTGTTCATTTACCGACGTCAACATACACGAACTGGTCGACAACAGCGGCCTTCGTCTCGCCGTGCACGAACTCGACGATCAGCCTGCGGTCGAACAGGCAGTAACCCTTGGTGTCGAGACAAACCGGGGCCGTATCACTGGCCGACTCGACCGATCGGTGGCGGGCAGTTCGGCCACACAGCCGGTCGACTTTCTACTCACCGGGTCTGCCGTGTCGAGCCGAGTCGTCTCGATCGACGGGCACGCGTACCTTCTCACGGTGTGGGTGTGGTAATCATGTCGTTACAAACGAGTATCAGGACCGAGTCGAGTGGTCGAGGACAAGCACATACGATCGAAGTCGGGCTCGCCGCGCTGGTGTTCGTCTCGGTGGTCAGCGTGGCGATACAGGCGATGCCTCCTGGTCTGGCGGCAACACCCGAAGCGACCCTCGAAAGAGACGCAGTTCACCGAACGACCGCAGTCGACCTCCTCGAGACGAGTGCAGCGAACGGCGCGCTCCTCGAAACCGTGCTGTACTGGAATCCGGTCGCCGGCACCGTCGCCGGACCTACTGACAATAGGTCCTACAGCGCAGCGACTCCCCCGACAGCGTTCGGGCGAGCGCTCGAACGCACCTTTGGGAGTCGCGAACTCGCGTACACGCTGGCAGTAGTCTATCGCACCGAATCCACGTCCGGTACCCCACTGATAGAACGCCAACCACTCGTGGAGTCGGGCGTCCCGAGTGAAACCGCAGTGACGGCGAGCCGTGTGGTGGTGATTCCGGCGGACGCATCGCTGACTGCGCCCGGATTTGGCGATAGAACGCTCGAGGATCTCGATGCCGACTCGGACGAACGATTTTACGCGCCGCCAACCGGTGACGGAGCGGTGTACGCCACTGTGGAGGTGGAACTCGTCGTATGGCGCCCATGAGAATCCATCTCCCTACTCGGTCGAAGGAGTCGACGGCGACGCGTGCACAACTGCTCGCGCTGACCGCCATCATCGTCGCTGGGATGCTCCTCACACTCGTACTACTGGTAAACACGGCGGCGTACACGGTTGCCGAGACGACCGACGAGACAACGCCGGGCGATGACGCAGTGCGCTATCGAGCAGCAGCCGTCGACGGCACAGACCGGATCCTCCGCGCAGTGAACCGCGCCGAGCACGAGACGCCACAATCAGCACGCGAAGGCGTCGTCGATGGAGTCGACGCACTTGACACCGACTTGGCACGGAGCGCTGCAGACCAAGGGTCCGTTGGACACCTCGAAACGAGTCGCTCGCGAACCACCCCAGGGTGGATCGTATCGGCCGACGGGACAGACGGATCACTGGTGAACGAGCGCGGGGCGACAGCCTACACCGTCGCCGGCAACGTCGACCGATCGCGTCGAGTCGCGCTCGTTTTCGATCCAGCGCGATTGGAATCGACGACACAACAGAATGTGAGCGAGAGAGCGTTCCACGTCGTCTTCGAGACGCCAGCGGGGACGACAGCGGTGTACGTCTACCGGACGGCAGCAGATGTGGTCGTCGCGGCCGGGAGCGATGGAGCGGTACCGAGGATCGTCTGTACTGTATCCGAAGCGACGGATACTGCGTTGCTCCGGCTCGAGTTGAGCGGTGAGCGCCTCGAGACGACCCGGTGTCCCGGGGTGTGGCCGTCAGCGGCGCTCGCGACCACACACCCGTACCGGATTGGTATCCAGAACGCGGACGCGGTCGACGGCAGGCTGACGGCGACGGTACAGACAGCCACTACACCCGCGTCGCCTCCGCCTGCCGGGCACGACGGGGTCGTCCCCGGTGTGTACGACACCACGATTATTGTCGGACACGCGACCGAAACACACCGCTTCGAAACGACGGTTCGGGTGGCCCCGGGTGAGCCGCGTGCGTGAACTGACTCACGGGGACGACAGAGCGGCGAGTACGGTCGTTGGATACGTCGTTGCACTCGCCGTGAGCGCGCTCTTTCTCACCGCACTCACAGTCAGTCTTGGAGGCTTCACCGAGGCACACACAGAACGGATGATAACGGACCAGCTCACCGTAGTCGGAGAGACAACTGCGGGAGAACTCGAGCGCGTGGACCGACTCGCGCGACTCGCAGAGGCTGATCGGGCCGAGACAGTGCTTCACACGGAGGCACCCTCACTCGTCGCGCGAACCACTGTCGAGCTTCCAACGCAGGTCGGCGGGCACGCGTACAGCATAACCGTGACTGTAGATACGGTCATCGTGCAAAGCAGCCGGCCCGCGCTGACAGTCAGTGTCGTGCACCGGTCACGAGTCACGGTGAGCGAGCGGACCGTTCGCGGCGGGCCGGTGGCGGTAATGTACCGACCCGATCCACACGATCCGACGGCCGGCCGAATCGTGGTGCGGGAACAATGATTGATAAGACTGGTGTACGGCACACCACAACATCGCCGCCGCAGCGTCACCCCGACGCACGGGCAGTAAGCGACGTGGTGGGCTACGTGCTGGTGTTCGCGCTGATCCTCGGAGCGACCATCCCGATCCTCGCAGTCGGCACCGCGGAACTCGAGGATCGGCGTGATCGCGTGTACATAACCGGTGGTGCGCGTTCGATGGCGGCGTTCGCCGAAGAGCTGGATACGATACGACGGTCTGAAAGCCGCGGGGGAACGGTGGTGTTTCACACCGGCAGCGGGGAACTCACGATCGAGCCTACCACGACAGTGACGCTCGAGCAGGTTGATTCGAGTGGCCGGCGGGTTGGAATACGCGTGACGCGCCGCGTCGGGTCCGTCGTGTACGGAGTGGATGACACTGTCAGCGGCTACGAGTCGGGTCTTCGGTTTCGAACGGACAACACCGGAACCGTGCGTCATGGCGCGCCACCAATCGTCACCGGAGGTGGCTCGACAGATCGAACCGTCGTTACAATTGTCAGCACGCGACCGGTCGACGGAGCGACCGCTACCACTCGGACGGGAACCGTTCGAGTCCGTGCCTCGGTCGTCGACCGTCGTCGACTCGAGCTGCCGGAGTCGACCGTCGATCCGCACGCGATCCGACTCCGTATCGACTCGCCTCGGGCGGCGACCTGGGCAGACGCACTGAGAGCGGTCGACGGCGTCACCGTCGACGAATCGGCGACGACACCTGCGGCAGTCGTGGCGACGTTCGGTAGAGACGCTACCGTATCCGTCCGTGTGGTCATCGTTGAAATCTCTCTCGAGGGGCAAGCGGCTGGTGGACCCAGACACCCGCGACCAGCGGGGGGTACGGACGTGCAACTTAACACCCGTGACGGGTGAGTACCGGTATGGCGATGGGATCGGTCCCCGACGAGAAGCGGCGGTTCAGGCGCGCCGCGGGGGTGAACGTGCTCGGCAACGCAGCGAAGATCGCCGCCGAAGGAGCTGCCGGGCTCGCCTTCGGCAGCGTGGCGCTGCTGGCAGACGCCGCCCACTCGGTTGCGGACCTCGTCGCCAGCGTCGTGGTGCTGGTGTGGGGTGGGACCCAGTACGACGGACCAGACGCCGAACACCCACACGGCCACCAGCGAATCGAGCCGCTGACCGCGTTGTTCGTCGGCGCCGTGATCGTCGTCTTGGGCGTCAACCTCCTCTGGAGTTCGGTCGAGGGGCTACGGTTCGGCAGCGACGTGCGGTTTAGCGGACTCCTGTTTGCCGCGCTGGCCTTCTCGATAGCAGATATGTATCTCCTCTACTGGTATACACGTCGGGTGAACAGCGACCTCGGCTCGACCGCACTCGACGCGCTCGCTGCAGACTGTCTCAACGACATCTACACCAGTGTGGCCGCAGTCTTTGGTGTCGCCGGTGTCTTCTTCGATATCCCGGTGCTCGACCCACTGGCTGGCGCACTCGTGAGCCTCGTCGTCGTCTACCAAGGCGTCGAGATTGGCCGGGAAAATGTGACGTATCTCGTCGGCGGTGCACCGCCACCGGGCGACCGTAACCGCGTTGTCGAGGCGCTTCGAGCCCACCCGGCGGTCGTCGGGGTCCACGATCTGAAGGTGTTTTACGACGGCACCGACCTCGAAGTAGAGGTCCACACGGAAGTCGACGGCGAGATGACCCTCCGACGAGCCCACGAGATAGAGACCGAGCTCGTCACCCGCCTGCAGTCGCTGACCGGGGTTGGTGACGTCCACGTCCACCTCGATCCCTCCGGGGTTGGAGAGTGGAAGGAAGCCGGAGAGACGCCCGTCTCCGAGCGGGCGTCGACCAACGACTGCGAGGCGGTAGAGACGCGCGGCCGTGAGACGGGACGGCGCAGGCGGAGCACGGACGACCGGCGAGAGCAGTGAAGTCGTGCGGATTATACTCTTCGGAGTAGTATGGTTAGTATGTTCGGTCGTCGCTGGCTGGAGATGACCTGGCGTGACGGACTGTTTTTACACTGGCCCGTCGATCCGTCCGTAGTCGCCGACACGCTCCCGGCTGGCCTAGAGGTTGCGACCTACGAGGGGGACGCCTACCTCGGTGTCGTGCCATTCGTCATGGCGTCGATCCGGCCGCGAGGGTCGCCTATCGGCCGGTCGTTTCCCGAACTCAACTTGCGCACGTACGTCACGGGACCAGCCGGGCCGGGGGTATACTTCTACAGCCTCGATGCAGCCGATGCGATGGGCGTGACGCTTGCCAGACGTCTCTTTTCGCTGCCGTACTATCGGGCCCAGATGCGCGTGGACCGCGACGAGAACGCGATCACCATCACGAGTGACCGGACGCACGGCGGCGCCGACCGAGCGACGTTCGACGCGACGTACGAACCGACCGGCGAGTCGTTCACGCCGGTCTCCGGATCACGCCCGGCGTTCTTATTGGAGAACTATCGGTTTTACACGGCCGGCCGGCGCCTGTATCGCGGCGAGATCGCTCACGAGCCGTGGACGCTTCGGCCGGCAACGGTGACGGTCAGGACGAACTCGCTTTTCGAGGCGAACGGATTCGACGTGCCGGACGGTGACCCGATCGCTCACTACGCGGAGCCGATCGAGGTAACCGCTGACCGGCTCCGTGCCGTGTGACCGACGGTGAGAAGCATCCCCCGAGACACAGCAGTGAGCTCATCGGAGACATCTAGCGCGTGTAGTGACCCTCGATGACATGCGGCATACTGTGTGTCTGTCCGTTCCGCAGGATCTTATACCGGGCCACGCCCAACAGGTTCACATGAGATCCGGACACCTAACTGAGGGGCGTCGATGACGACACAGCGGCTCCATCCACGCGTACGGATTGTCTGGATTCTTCGAGCGGTGCTCGTTGCGACCGTCCTCTCTGCACCGGTTGGAGGCGCCGCGTACCTAGCGTACCTCCCCACGTGGGCGCCGCTCGTCGTCGGCGGGGTCCTCCTCACGCTCGGCACGGCACACGCGGTGATACGGTACCGACGGTGGCGCTACGAGATTCGCGAGGACGCACTCTATCTCGACAGAGGCGTGATCACGCAGGTCAGGACTACGGTTCCACTCGTTCGGATCCAGCACGTTGATTCGCGCCGTGGCCCGGTTGAGCGTGCCGCCGGGCTTGCCTCCTGTGTGGTGTACACGGCTGGTTCGCGCGGGGCCGACGTTCGAATCCCGGGACTCACCCCATCGGGTGCAAGCGACCTCCGAGAAGAGCTAAAACGACTCGCGATCCGCGCAGAGGGGGAGGACGCGGTGTGAAACTCGCGCCGCAGTCGATCCCATACCGAGCCCTGCAGAAGGTCTCTGGAGTCGTACTCGTGATCGTTTTCGTCGTCAACGACTCCGCGCGGCTGGGGTTGCTACCGGCCGTCGGCCTCGCTGGGGGTGTCCTCACGGTTGCAGTCGCCTACGAGGTAGCCTACTACCGACGGTTCGAGTACGAGCTGACCGCCGACACGCTCGACATTCGGTCGGGGGTAATCTCGAGGCGGGAACGAGAAATTCCGTATCGACGAATACAGAACGTCGACGTGAGTCGAAGTGTCCTCCAGCGGGCCATCGGTGTCGCCGCCATCGACCTCGAGACAGCTGGTGGATCAGAGACAGAGGGGGCGATTAGATTTGTCACTCCTGAGGCCGCCACACACCTCCAACGCGAGGTACAGCGGCTGAAACGCGGAGTAGAGTCGGACCAAGAGAGTGCATCCAAAACAGCACCAGCAGGACCAGACGAGCAGCTGCTGTTCGAGATCTCTCCCCGCGAGCTCGCACTCGTCGGGGCGTTGTCGTTCGACGGGCGGCTCATCGGGCTCCTCGTGTTCATTGGATCCGGCTCCGTGCCGGTGGTTTCCGGGCTTCTTCCAGATGCCTCGGCCGTGGCGCTCAGCGGCGTGGTGATCGCCGCAGTCGGCGGGCTAGTCCTCGTCTCGTGGGTGCTCGGTGCGGCGGTTTCGTTTTCCAACTACTACGGTTTCCGGCTCTCTCGAGCCGGCGACGAGCTACGGTACGAACGCGGTCTCTTTCGCCGGTACAGCGGCTCTATTCCGACCGAGAAGGTGCAGACGCTCACCATCACCGATAACCCAGCAAAGCGCGCACTTGGCTATGCAACACTCACCATCGAAACCGCCGGCTACGCACCGGGACAGGGCGGTGAAGACGGGAATCAGGCGGCGATCCCGATCGCGAGACGCGATCGAGTGTACGACCTGGCTCAGGAAGTGGAGTCGTTCGGCGACCCGTCGTTCACCCGTCCTCCGCGACGAGTCCAGTGGCGCTACGGGATTCGGTATCTGATCCTCGTGAGTGTGCTTGTGGGCGTTGCGTTCGCCGTCGATAGTCTCACCGAAGTCGGTGTTCCCTGGTATGCGGCGGCCCTACTGCTCCTCGCGGTGCCGCCTGCGGCGCACCTGAAGTGGCGGCACCGCGGCTACTGGTTGGGCGAGGACCACCTGTTGACGCGAAACGGCGTCTGGAGCCGAAGCGTGAAGGCCGTCCCCTACTATCGAATGCAAAACGTGATCGACAGACGAAGCCTCTTCCAGCGGCGCTGGAACGTGGCGACGGTCGTCGCCGACACCGCGGGCACGAGCTCGCTCGTGGGCGACGATGCGGCCGCAGTCGACATCGACACCGACGACGCAGTCACCCTCTGTGACGCGCTCACGTCGCGGCTGCAGGCATCACTCGACGACCGACGCCCCCAGCAGCCAACCTTCGAGTGGGTCGACGCCGAGGTCGTGTCTTCCGAGTCGGTACCCGAATCGAGCGATACAGTGCCTGAATCGAGTAGTGATGAGCCGGAACCGACGGCCAACGGGACTGTGTCCGGTTCGGGGGAGAACCCGGGCGACAACGATAGCAGCACCGACAGTAGTGAGCCCGATGACAGCAGCACGGACGCCGCTTCGGACGACGGTACTGCCGGATTGGGGTCAAATGCGTCCGAACGCGACAGAGAGTGATGGGGACGCTGCTCTGGTGAGTGTATCACATCAAGCGACCCGCCGGTGTGCGATGCATCCCACGAGGCTTTTTTATGGGTAGTGACGTAAACAGACGTAACTGAATGAGCGGACGAGAATACGGCCCCACCGACGCAGACCTCCAGTGGTGCCACGAAGCGGTCCAGGGCGTGTCTCGGACGTTTGCGCTGACCGTCGAGGTGCTCGAAGAACCGATGGCGTCGCATATTTGTCTCGGCTACCTCCTCTGTCGGGTTGCCGACACCGTCGAAGACGCGGGACACATCCCGCCGGAGACACAGCGCTCGCTCCTCGAGACCTACCGCGACGCGGTCGACCCCGACGAGCAGACCGACATCGCCGACTTTCGGGCGTCGATCGACGAGTGGCTCCCTGCGCCGAGTGAGCGAACCGACGACTGGGTCGTCGTCGCAGAGTCACCGACGATCGTCGCGACCTTCGAGCAGTTCGCCCCCGAGGTGCAGTCGGCGATCGTTCCGCCCGTGGTGGAGATGGTCGACGGGATGGCGATGTTCGTCGATCGCCACGCAGACCGCGGTGGGCTCCGGATCGACGACCGCGACGAACTCGAACAGTACTGCTACTACGCTGCCGGAACGGTTGGGACGCTCATCACGAACCTTCTGGCCCGCGGCGACGTCGCCGACGACCGCGTCTCGAAGCTCCGAGACACCGCCGAGGAGTTTGGACTCCTCTTACAGCTGGTGAACGTCTCGAAAGACGTCTACGACGACTACACAGAAGAGAACAACGTCTATCTCCCTGCAGAGTGGTTGGCCGCCGAAGGTGTCGACCAGGAGTCGGTCGTCGACCCAGAACACCGGGATTCGGCCGCCAGGGTGGTGGGCCGCACGGCCGAGTACGCCCGGTCGTTCCTCGATGACGCCCAAGCGTACCTCGAGAGCATGCCGCTCACTCACGGGAACACGATGGAAGCCTGGACCGTCCCATACCTGCTTGCGGTCGGGACGCTCAGAGAGCTTCGCTCGCGGCCGGAGGACGCACTCACCGAGGCCGGTGTGAAAGTGTCACGACAAGAGGTGTTCGCCGTGATGGCCGTCGCCGGCGACGTCAGCCGGGAGTCGCTTGCGGAGCTCCGGGAGACGATCGCACGAACCCCGTACCACCGAGCGGCCGAACCAGCCGACTGATCGATCTCTTTGGCGTACACACGAACCCGCTATCAGAGCCGGCACGCGTGTGGGTTTGACCGCGAGTCAGAGTCGTGACCGTGCTCGGGTGATTGCGGGAACCGATACGTCGATCGTTTCTGCGAGTGCTGCGGCCGCGCTCAACAGCCACTCAGCCCGCTCGACTCGCGAGTCGAGGTCTCCCGGACCGAGCCGGTACGATTCGACCAGCTCCTCGATCGTCGCGCCACCGATCCACTCGTCAAGAATGCGGGCGGTCTTGACCGACTCGAGCCAGGACTCGAAGTCGGCCGTCTCGCCCATGTTCGTCGTCAGATGCGTGGCGTTGTCCCGAGCAAACTGGTACATCGCCGCACGCTCACGGTTACCGAGATACGTCTCCTGCATGTCTGGGGTGACACAGATCACCTCGAACGCCGTGAGCGTCGTCGCGGCCTCCATCTGGCTCGCCGTTTGCAGACCGTCGACGATTTTCGTTCCCGTCTCGGGTCTAACGTACTGTTTCGATGTCGTCTCGCCGACCGGAGTGGCGACTAGTCGATAGTCGTCGACGCCGCCGGCCCGACGGACCATCCCCATCTCGACGAGGTCGTCTACGGCTCTGGCAACGTCGTCGGCAAGCCCCCCGGCGCCTGTCTCACGCGCGTAAAACGTCCCCTCGAAGACGTCGAGGATCTCAGCTTCTGTCGCGGCAAATCCGGTTGCGACACCTGAGAGGACGTGCGTCCGAAGAGATGCCGGTGCGGTGAGCGTCGACTCCACGGCTTCGGGCTCCCCATCGACGTACCGGTCGACGAGTGTCTCCCGACTCGACGGTTCCCCGACGAGGATCGCTTCTCCGTGCGGATCGAGCCCGGGGCGACCCGCGCGGCCGCACATCTGGTGAACCTCGAGCGTCGGCAGCCACTCCATCGACGACCCCGTGTAGCGTCGTTGATCCCGGACGACGACGCGGCGGGCGGGGACGTTGACACCGGCCGCGAGCGTCGGGGTGGCACACAGACACGCGATCTTGCGGTCGCGAAAGGCCCGTTCGACGGCCGCCCGGTGTCCCGACCGAAGCCCTGCGTGGTGAAACGCAACACCCGACCGCACACACCCGGCGAGGGTTCGCCCCGTTACCGTGCCGTCGACGTCGCTGACGGCATCAGCGGCCGAAGATGCCGCTTTTTCGATGCCCATCTGCTTGGCGAGGTCGTCCGCCGCGAGCTGTTCTGCGAGCCGGGCCGCCTCGGCCCGCGAGCGCACGAACGCCAGACATTGACCGCCGGCTGTGACTGTCTCGGCGACGAGTGCGGCGGTGATCGTCGTCTCGTCGACCGTTTCGTCGGCGTTGGGGGTGGGATCGTCGTCGACCGAGCCGGTCTCATCGGGGGCATCTGCACGCGCTGGCGGGTCGGAGACGTCGACCGCCGTCTCAGTGCCGTCATCGAAGCTGACCCGATCGCCGACACAGACTCCGGTTCGAAGCGAAACCGGTCGCCAGTCGGACTCGACGAGTGTCGCATCGAGCCAGTCGGCGATCGCCTCGGGATTGTCGACGGTCGCCGAGAGCGCGACGACCTGGATATCTGGATTTCGTCGGCGGAGCGTCGCAAGCGTGACTTCGAGTGTCGGTCCGCGTCGGTCCGCGTCGAGGAGGTGGACCTCGTCGACGACGACACACGCCAAGTCGTCGACCCACGTTGCGCCGTTCCGGATCGCTGAGTCGACCTTCTCTGCTGTTGCGACGACAATATCGTGGCCGGCCAGTTCTTCGGCCGTCGCGTCGAAGTCACCCGTCGAGATGCCGACGTCGACGCCCGGCAGCGACGCGAACGTCTCGTACTTTTCGCGGGCCAGCGCACGAAGTGGACACACGTAGAGTCCGGGGCCCCCTGCTGTGAGGAGCGCCAGCTGGGCGACGAGCGTCTTCCCAGAAGCTGTCGGCATCGCGGCGACGACGTTATCGCCAGTACAGACGCCCGCCTCGACGGCCGCAGCCTGCGGGGGATAGAGCTCCTCGATCCCGCGCTCGCGAAGGTGGTCAGCTATGGGTGCGGCGAGCGGTAACGAGGTGAGACGCATCTACGAACACGTTCGACGGGATCGCACTTAAGGCGTCGCCGGGAACGATCACGGCCCTGTGTGGCGTCACGACCGGAGTTCGACGTGGTGCGATCAGGCGTCGACGTCGAACTCGCGAAAGAGTCCCTCGAAGTCGTCAGTCTCCGTGACCGCCTCGAGCGAATCATCGACGTCAGCGCGGAGTGTCTCGATCTCCTCGGCGAGCGCTTGGTACTCCTCGTTGTCGGCGAGTTCGCTCGCGCTCTTTTCAGCTTCGAGCATCGCCTTTTTCGATGTCAACGCGAAGAGGTCTTGCACGCCCGTATCGTACTCGCCACGTTGCAGGAGTCCTTCGACGGTCTCACGGAGGGTGTCGCTCGCGACTGGCTTGACGAGATAGTCGTCGAATCCCATCTCGAGAATATCGAAGTCTGGTTCGACGGCAGTGACCATCGCGACACGGCAGTCAACGCCTCGCTCTCTGACCGCCGCAAGTACTTCGTCGCCTGAAAGTCCCGGCATCCGACGGTCCAAGAGGATGGCATCCACAGTGCCGTCGACGTCGTCGAGGACATCGAGCGCCTCGTGGCCGCCGTATGCCGTCCGAACTCGATAGTCGTCGCCCAACCAGGCGGCGTACAGATCTGCGAGGTCGGGTTCGTCTTCGACGACTAACACGAGCGGCTGTGATTCACTCATGAGTCACCCGAGCAACGAGTTCGCTCACACGCATACACTGGCCGCGAACCATATTAAAATACCCCTTCCGGGTAATCGCGTCGCGGCGGCGGTGGTGGAGCGACACGAACACTCACTCCCCCGGGCTGTAATTCGGTGCCTCGTCGGTGATCATCACGTCGTGTGGGTGACCCTCAGTCTGTCCGGCACTGGAGACGCGGACGAATCGGGCACGGTCGTGGACGTCTGGAATTGTCGCCGCACCGACGTACCCCATCCCCGACCGCATTCCCCCGACGAGTTGGTGCAGTTCCGAGGCGAGCGTCCCCGTGTATGGGGTTGCCGCCTCGACACCCTCCGGTACGAACTCCTCGTCGCCGTCGTCGTCTTTGAGATAGCGGTCGCCACCGCCAGACTTCATCGCACCCACGGAGCCCATCCCACGGTACTGTTTGTACTTTTTCCCCTGCATGGTGATCACCCGACCAGGTGCCTCCTCGGTTCCCGCGAAATACGACCCAAGCATCACCGCGCTCGCTCCAGCGGCGATGGCTTTGATCGCGTCGCCAGAGTAGCGGATCCCGCCGTCGGCGATCACCGGAACACCGTGATCGGCGGCGACGTCAGCGACCTCCGCAACGGCGGTCACCTGTGGCATTCCGGCGCCGCTCACCACGCGCGTCGTACAGATCGACCCCGGACCGATGCCGACTTTGAGTCCGTCGGCGAAGCCAACCGCCGCCTCGGCTGCCTCACGTGTGCCGACGTTGCCGACGACGACGTCGGCATCGACCGTCGATTTGATCGCTTCTGCAGACTCGAGGACGTTGAGATTGTGCGCGTGTGCACAGTCGATAAAGAGAACGTCGGCGCCGGCTTCGTCGGCCGCGATCGCACGGTCGTCTTCGAACGGGCCGACAGCGACACCGACTAGCAGCCGCCCGGTATCGTCGCGGGCCGCCTGTTCGTGCTCGCGCCGCTGGAGGATGCCCTGCATCGTCACGAGCCCGGAGAGGTGGTCGTCGTCGTCGACGACTGGAACACGCTCGATCTTGTGGTCGTACATCAACTCGAGTGCCTCGCGTGCGTCGACCGACTCGGGTGCGGTGATGACCTCGTCGGTCATTGCCTCACGGACGGCGTCCTCCTCGCCGACTTCGAGATAGGGACGAATATCGGTGCCAGAAATAATGCCGAGCACGACGTCGTCGTCGTCGACGACGGGAGCCCCTGAAACGCCCTCGTGCTCCATGCGCTCGTCTGCCTCACGGACCGTATTCTCCGGAGAGACGGTGACGACGTTGTCGCGGCGAATGACCAGTTCGTGCGCGCGCTTGACGCGTTCGACTTCGGCCGCCGTCTCCTCGACGGTCATGTTTCGATGGAGCACACCGAGGCCTCCCTCTCGGGCCATCGCTATCGCCATGCCGCTTTCTGTGACCGTATCCATCGCCGCTGAGAGTACCGGTACGGTAATTTCAACGTGTTTCGAGACCGTCGTCGTGAGGTCAGCGTCGTCGGGCTCGACGCGACTCTCGCGTGGCCGGAGCAGTACGTCGTCGAAGGTCA
>ERZ1034547.106-NODE-106-length-22471-cov-4.714311_pt1 | contig 22471 bp, 17 predicted proteins | sample MGYA00520642_ERZ1034547 | MGnify/ENA primary metagenome ERZ1034547 (study PRJEB33760, sample SAMEA4777713) | hypersaline lake metagenome | biome: hypersaline environment; feature: brines | place: Spain | collected 2012-08 | depth 0 m ... | reverse complement strand
GGCGCACCTCGTCGGGAGGCGGGAGCGCGTCGGGGTCGAACCGGTCAAGGTCCACGCACGGGTGCACGACTTGCGTGTCGCGAGAGGGCCAGAGGGCTGCTTGCAGGCGGGCCACGTGGTGGCTGCAGGCCAGCACGGCCCGGGCCGGCAGCAGCGTGAGCAGCCGGTCCATCCAGCCCAGCGAGGGAGCGCCGTGCTGGTACCACACGGCCGGGCGCCCGGTCCATGCCGCGGCCACGGCGCCGTAAGCGTGGGCCTTCGGCATCCAACTGAGGAGCAGGTCGGCCCCGGTTTCCTGAACGAGGCCGGCAATCTGCCGCACGGCCCTCGCGTACCGGTGCAGTTCGCGGAGTCGCCCGGCGTCCACGACGTGCGTCTCAACGCCGTGCTGCTCAAGGGTATCGCGCAGGGGGCCGTCTTCCAGGAACACCACCACCCAGCGGAGGCCGGTCGTTGGGCGCCGCCGGAGGAGCCGTTCCAGAAGCCGCTCGGCGCCTCCCCGTGTTGTGGCGAGGGGCATCAGAACAAGCACCGTCATGCGGAGGGGACCTCCCGCAGAACAGCCAAGAGCCGCTCGGCGATTTGATCGAACGCAAAGCGCTGTTCGTACAGCCGGCGCCCGGCCATTCCCATTTCCGCGCGCCGCGCCGCGTTCTCGCAGAGCCGCCGGGCACGCCGGGCAAACGCCGCCGGGTCCTCGGCCGGCGCGAGCGACAGTGCGTCCTCGTTCGCCCTGCGGAGCACCGGATCGGTGAGGGGCCCCACCGTCGACACGGTGGGCCGTCCGTGTTGGAGGCCCGTCATGAGGGAGCCGCGTCGCGTGGAGGCCCCGTCGACGAATGGGGCGAGGTATACGTCCATTGCCCGGAAGTAGCGCGAGACGGCAGGGCCCGGAAGGGCGCCGGCATCGTGGGTGGGGAGGCCGCTCATCGCCCGCCGAAACCCGGAGCCGTGGGGCCCAATGTAGAGCAGCACCGCCTCGTTGGCCGCGTCGGCGACCGCCCGGGCCGCGGCCCGAATGTGCGCAAGGAGCCGCGACTCGTGAAGCGACCCGAACACGCCCAGAACGAGCGCGTCCGCGGACAAGCCGAGTTGCTCGCGCACGGCCGCCCGGTCGGCATCCACCCGTGGGATGTTGGAGCCAACTGGCAGGTGGCCAACGGGAGTGTTGGGGAACCACGACCGGTACTGCCGAGCCCACGGCGCAATGGAGAACAGGACGTGATCGGCCAGGCGGCCCAGGGCCCAGAACTGCGCGCGCTGCCACGTAGTCATGACGGCGTTGCGCCAACTGGTGGCCGGCAGAAAGTCCTCGTGGAAGAGCACGGCAAGGCGGGTGCCGGGGCAGTGACGCCGAATGCGGAAGAGCGCAACGGGCACGAACGGGTTCAGCCCCCAGCGCCCATAGCTAAACTGGTTGAACTGCAGCAGGAGCCAGTCGGGCGGGCGGGCACGAATGGCCGCAGGCAGAGCCAGCACGCCGCGTCGAGGGGGGCACGAGAAGGCCGTCTGCACGCGCACGCTGGGGAGCGGGGCGGCCTCGGCCTGGGCCGTGCACACGCGCACGGTCGCGTGCGGTGCCAGGGCCGCAGCGAGGCGTGCCGTATGGTCCCCAATGCCGTCGAGCGTGGGGGGCAGGACCGGAAAGACAAGGTCAATCCGCATGCAGGGGGCTTGACGGGTCGGGCCGTGTGCGTACGTCGTAGTTGTACAGCGCCAGTTCGTCCCCGGCCACTCGCTCGGCAGCGCGCACGTCCCGGGACGGCTGTTGCCGGTGCGTGCCGATGGAGCGCGTGTGTGCCTGCTCCAGCCGACGCCGGGTGGCGGCGGTGGGGGCGGCCCCAAAATGGTCGAGAAGAGCAGCGCCCTGCTCGGCCGGAGCGCGCACAAAATCCTCGTACCGCACGCGCATTACCCGGTCGCGGTCCGGAGCCTCCAGGCTCGAAAAGCAGCCGTGGCAGCGCCGCACAATTTCCTTCCACATCCAGGTGGCCCGGACGTAGGGCGAGCTGCCGAGGAACGTCTTCTCGTGCCCCTCGCCCACCCACCAGGGCACGTAGCGGTGGTCCTGCCTGCGGCCCATGCACACCTCGGCGCTTCGCAGATGCGCAAGCTTTTCGTCGGTGAGCACGTCGTAGTTTTCCACGAGCGAACGAGCACAGTCGCGCCCGTCCCGCACCGCGTGCACGATGGGCGTGTCGGGCGGAAGCGCATCGAGCACAAACTGGGGGGCGAAGCCCAAGAACGGCTCCTTGTAGATCAGGCGCTCGGGCAGGGGGCGCTTCCCTCGAAGGGCCTTCCACAGAGCGCCGAGGCCCGACGGGGCGCGGGTCCACTTCTGCAGGGCCGCCGCCCGCGAGTGGTACCGGCCGGAATGCAGGTACATGTCGAGTGCGCGCTCGAAGCCGGTGGCGAGCGCGTCGTAGATGTCTGGGGCAGGGTCGTGGTTGACGGCGTGAGGGACGGCGACGGGCAGGAGCGTGCCGCTAACGCACTCGAAGTCTGGAATTGTGCCGAGCACGCTCATCAGGTACTTCGTGCCGGAGCGCGGACACCCGAGCACAATGCCGTAAGAGGCGCTCATGGAAGAAAAGGCCTGTGAAGGGAGTTAGTTGAGGGCGGGCGACTGGCGAACCTGCTCGTAGAACGCAGCGAGACGGTCGAGAAAGTCGTCCATTGCGAACGTGGAGCGGGCGCGCTCATGCCCACGCTGGCCCATCGCTTCGGCTTGGTCGGGGTGGCGGGACAGGGTCGCGAGTGCCTCGGCGAGCGCCTCGGTGTCTCGGGGCGGCACGCGCAGCGAGAACGCGTCGGTGGCATATTCGGGGAGCCCCCCCACGTCGCTCGCAACGACGGGACGTCCCAGGGCGGCGGCTTCCAGCGGCACCAGTCCGGCCGGCTCGTGCCACACGGAGGGCACCACCACGCCGCGCGCCTCCTCAATGAGCGCGTACACCTCCTCCTCGGCCAGCCACCCGTGGAACGACACCTGGGCCCGGATGCCCAGGTCGCGGGCAAGCTGCTCGAGGGCGCGCAGGTCGTCGGGGTGCCCCGTACCGGCAAGGTCTACGTAGATTGACGGGCCCGTTGCCGCTACGGCCCGTAGCAGCCAGTCCACACCCTTCTGCGGCTCAATCCGCCCCGCAAACACGAAGCGGGGAGGGGCTTGTCGCGGCAGTGGCGCACGTGCGATAGGGACCTGTGGGGCCGGGGAATGGAGGACGTGCAGATGCTCGGCGGGTCCCCCTGATCGGATCATCTGTTCCTTAAGAAAGCGGCTCACCGTGAGGGTAAGGAGTTCGGTGGCCTGCGCCTGTTCCCGCCGGATGCTCCGAAAGTTGGCCCAGGTCTTGTGCGGGCGTCGGCTGCCGCAGTGGTCCACGAAGTGCCCCCAGAGACAGCCGGCGATGCTGTAGGCACGAGGGCAGGGCCGTCCGGAGCGCTTCAGGTACCGCGAGCCAGAGGGGCACGAGCCGTCGTTGGTATGCATGGTGCGCAGGGTAGGCACGCGGTCGTCCGGGAGATGGTCGACGGGGGTGTGGAGGTGTAACACGTCGAGCGCCTTCGCCGCGGCCACCGAAAACAGCTCCTGGTCGCTGCGCACCCGGAGCGCCTGCGACTCCATGTCGGAGTCGAGGGGGCGCCCCAGGTAGAGCACGTCGTGGCCGGCCCGGGTCTGCGCCCGGCCCACCCGGCGCACGTAGGCCGTAATGCCCCCCTGTGCCCCAAGCCGAGCGTCGTAGTGGCCAATGCGCATGTCTTGTAGCGAGAGCGATTGCGGTGAGCACGGTCGAGAAAAAGGGCGTCCCCGTGGCGCGGGCGGCATTGCGGGCCTGGCGCCCCGGTGCGAGGACACAGTACCGCCGCCGGGTTCCCGCCGTCGGATCCCCTCGCGCGTTGTCTTGCGTCGCGTGCGGAGCGGGGCCCGTCCGAGAAGATAGCCCTTCCAAGAGACTAGCCTTCCAGGAGATTAGCCTTTCTAGAAGATTAGCCGGAGGGCAGCCCGCCCTTGGCGAGCATATCGGCAAAGGAGGCGTCCCGCTCCTCGTGGTAGGCCGGCGGCAGAAGCGATTGGGTGGTGGCCCGCGGGTGCCTGCGCAGACGTTCCAGCCGGTCGACGAGGGGCGCCACCCGGCCGGTGGGCACCACATACCCGTTTTCTTCTTCCCGAACGTATTCCTTCATGCCGGTATCTGTCGTCACCACCACCGGCGTGCCGCACGCCAGTGCCTCCATCGGGGCATACCCGAACCCGTCCTCGTAGGTTGGGTGCACAAACACGTCGGCGTCGTGGAGGGCCGGGAGCGGGTCGCCGGGCGCCATGCGGATGCGGGGGTCGGAGAGCCAGTCCTGCATGTACACCCGCATGCGCCGAGTCGACCAGCCGCCGACGAGAGTGAGCGTCTTGTCGGCGGTCGGCAGCCGCGAGAAGGCTTCCAGCAGAACCGGCACCCCCTTCGTGGCCTCGATGCGGCCCACGTACACCGCCCGGAACGTCGCGTCGCTGGGGCGATGGGGCGGGGGACGGAAGCGCGGATGGACCTGGAGGTAGGTGCGCTCCAGGGCCTCTGCGGGGACGCCGGCTTCGCGAAAGGTGCGGCGGGTGTAATCGGAGTGTACGTAGATCGTATCGGCGGCCGCGTACTCCCGCAGTGTCTTGCGCACCTGGGCGCCGTTGAGCCAACTGTCGTCCATCCCGTGCCGCTCGTGCGCGTGGTCGTGGCGCCGCTTCAAGTTGTGCACGTGGCTGGTGGCGGATACCAGCTCGAGGGGCTCGGCGCCGCGGGCCTCGGCCTGCTGGAAGCTACGGAGCGACGCTCCGGCGAAGCTCATGAACCGGCCGAGCGGGCGCTGGAGCCGGCGGGCTACCCGGCGGTCAAACAATTCGTTGTCGAGAAAGCTGCGCCACGCCGGCCGGAAGCGGACGGGCGTGTACCAGAGCAGCCAGTCGCGCCAGCGCCGCCGCTCGACGCGTTGCCCCCTCTCGTCCCCCTCTTGCGGAGCGGGGCTGTAGTACCGGGCGAGCATGCCCGCCCGGCGGGACGCCTCGACGAGGTGCGCCAGGTGCTGGCCCATGCCCCCCTTGCCGTATGGTGCGTTGCACGCAATGGTGCGCATGGAAACTACGGTCTTTCGGACAGGGGCCGCCCAACGTGCCATTCAATGGCGCCGGGAGCCACCTCTTCGGCGCCGTTCTGCCCCATACTTTTGGAGCAGAACGGGCGTGGAGCAGACGACGAGGATCAGCCGAGAAGAAGACTTCGGAGGCGAGTGCGCGTACGGGCGAAGAGGGGATGCTTCACGGTGTAGTGGCGGATGTGGCGGTGTCGCCAGCACTGCCAGTGCCAGTACGCCTGCCTGACGAGCAGCTCCCCCCGTGTCGTCCAGGACAGCCGCCGGCCGGTGGGGCGGTACCCAAAGGCCGACAGGACATCGGCACAAATGTGCTCCACGAGGGCCGTCTGCTTCGCACTGAGGCGGCGCGTCCAGGCGTCGATGCGGGCGTCCGTGATGGGCTGCGTGGCCGCGGTGTTGTGGCCGTTCTGGGCGGCGTCGTTCATGTGCCGCCCGGCGTCCTGGTGGAAGCGCAGCATCTGCGGCTCGAAGGCTTCCCCGAGAAAGTGGCACACCGCGCGCAGGGTGGAGGCCGGAGCCTGAACCAGCGTCTCGTACTGCACCGTCATGCGCTGGGCGGCGGGCACGTGGCGTGCCAGGTGCCGGCGTCCCTCCGTGTCGTGCTTGCGGCGGCTCAAGGCGTTGAAGCAGGTGTCGTCGGGAAAAAAAGAGACCCGCTGCATGGAAGCCACGCCCGCCCGCGGATCCCGAACCACGTACAGAAATAGCGCCTCCGGAAACATATCGAGAAGCACGTCGGCGTAGAACAGGTTGCCTGGCGTTTTCTCCCCCCACCGCGCCTTGCCCTGTTGCTGGGCCCACGCGCGCAGGGCCAGCTGGTAGGGGCGCCGGAGATCGGGGCGGCCCGCAAGAATGGCGTCCCTGAGGGCGCCCCTGTCGATTCCAGAGAGGGGCGCGCACTGCTCGCGCAAGAAGCGGTCTACAAATGCCGCGTACGCCGCCGCCGACAGGCCGGGCCGGCGCCACTGCTCGATGGGGACCCCGGCCACGTACGAGTCGAGGTACACCAACTCGTCGGGGATGGCAATTCGAGAATGCGCGTTGAGCAAGAGCCGAAGGAGGGTGGTTCCGGATCGGTTGGCGCCGACGATAAAGACCGGGGCGTCCGTGGGCGAGGCGGCCATGAGGGCGAGGCGGCCATGAGGGCGAGAGAGCATGGGGAGGGACAAACCGCTGCCAGGCCGTCAGTGCACAACTGCCATCCGCTGCGTTCGCGTTTCCCCCCGGGCCCGGAGCTGAAGAACGTACGTGCCACTCGGGAGGGCGCTTGCGTCGAGGCGCAGGCGGGGAGCGTGTTGCGGAGAGGAGCGCCCTTCGTAGAGGGTGGCCACTCGCTGCCCAAGCACGTTGTAAACGGTGACCGTGGTGCGCGTCTCCGTCGGAACGGTGAACGAGACGGTGGCCGTCCCCGACACCGGATTGGGGGACGGCGGAGAAAGCCGGAGGGACGGGCCGGGCCGCACCGCAACGGAAACCGGATCGGTGAGGCGCGACGAGCCGTCCAGGTCCACCTGCCGCAGTCGGAAGCGATGCGTGCCCGCCGCTACGTCCGTCACCGAGAACGCGTAGGTGTGCGGTTGGGCGCTGGTGCCGCTCGGGGCACTGCTTTCGACGAAGCCGAGGGAAGTCCACCCGGGCTGGCGCGGGGGGCGGTGCTGCACGGCGAAGCCGGCGCTGTTCGTTTCGGAGGCGGTGCGCCACGTCAACCGCACGTCGGCCGCGGTGGCCCGGGCGTCGAAATGAGCGAGCGAGACCGGAAGCGGATCACTGGAGCTGGCCAGGACGAACTCCCCGAGCGTGTCGCCGATCGTGGCCGACAGCGTGTCGTCGGCGGGGGTGTCGGGCGTGCCGTTGTCGTCCACGCGCGTCTCCAAGGGCGCGAACGCTCCGCGTCCCGGACGGGAACGGCCGTACACGGTTGCGGCCGCGGGTGCATCGAGTCCGTCGAGCGCCTCCACGGCAATCCGCACCTCCGCACTGTCGAAGGCCACTCCTCCGCCCGCCACGACGAACCGGTAGGTGCTCACGTTGTCTTCGCTGATGCCCGTAGGTGCCCGCGGAGCCTCCTCGTATCGCGCCGCGGTGATGCGCCCCCCGTCGCTCACCCCCGAGAGGACAAGGGTAGCGGCGAGAGAATCGAAGGCAAACGCCCCGTCCCCGGCCACCTCCCGGGCGCCGGAGGCCGAGAGATCGTCGGGACAGTCTGGGGCGGCCCCCGCGTCGCCGAGGGTCCAATTGAATCCCTCGCGCAGGTGAGTGCGGAACGGGCCACTGTCGCAGTAGCGCACGCCGGAGGCCCGGACGGAAACGCCGCGCCGAGGCGCCTGCTGTGCCCACCCAACGAGCGTGCGGTCGTAGGCCTGGGGCGAGAGGGCCGTGCCGTCGAACATATACTGCATGTTGGACACGTTAGAAATGTCCCACGCCCCCAGTTCTTGAGCGAAGCTCTCCGCCCCGCCAAACATGAGGTACATGTTGGTGACGCCAGAGACCGCCCAGTTCCCGATGTCTTGATCAAAGCTGCGGGCGTCCCGAAACATCTGCCCCATGTTCTCTACGCCCGAGACGTCCCAGCCACTGAGGTCCTGGTTGAAGCTGTGGGCGTCCCGAAACATGTTCGCGGTGCTGACGGCACTAGAGAGGTCCCAGTCGCCAATGTCCTGGTTGAAGCTCTCCGCCCCGAAAAACAGAAGCTCCATGTTTTCCACGCCGGAGACGTCCCAGTCGCTGATGTCCTGGTTGAAGCTGTGGGCCTGGCTGAACAGGCCGTACATGGTCGTCACGTTGGACACATTCCAGCCACCGACGTCCTGGTTAAAGGCGTGCGCCTCACGGAAGAGCTGGTCCATGTCCGTCACGCCGGAGACGTCCCAGTCGCCGATGCGGCTGTTTGGGGCCGTGAGCCCGGACGCGTCGTAGAACATGCGCTTCATGCTCGTGACGTCCGAGAGGTCTGGCGTATCGGGGGCGGCCAGCGTGAGGTTGGCGGCGCCCGCAAATGCCTCCCGCATTGTGGACCAGGCGATGTCGCCCCACTGAACGACCCGCTCAATCTTTCGCGGATCGCTGCTCTCCCCAAGCCGGATCCGCGTGAAATCCCCGCTAATGGAAATGCGATACCGGCCGGGGCGCGGGAGATGGAGTGTGTCCGTGTCGGTGGCGGTCGTTTGGCCGCTGTTGGAGGGAGCGCCCACCTCCTCCCACGCGATGGTGTAGGAGGAGCCCGTGCCGGGCACGATGAGCTGGGTGTCGCTGGAGGCGCCGGGGTTTTCGGTGTCCCAGATTGTGACGAACGCCTCCTGGGCGTACAGCGAGGCGGGGCCGAGCCCGGGTCCCATTGCGATCGCGAGGGCGGCCAGGACGGCAGAGCGCAAGAAGTAGTACACGGAAGAACGAAGGACGACCGGTGCGGGAGGCATCGCGCCGCTGTCGGTGAGCGGGAGGGGACAGAGAGAACCTCTTGTGAGAAGTCCGTTCACAAAGACGGCCCTTCTCCTCCACGCTCGTTACATTTCCTGGCTTTTCCGAAATCATCTTCTGGTGTAGGTTCGGGCCACAGAGACTACCCGCCGCGCCACATCCGCCACGCCCCCCACAGCACCCCGGCCACCAGCAGCCAGTGCAGGTGGTCATCGATGGGTACGCTGGGCGGGGGTGGCTCCGGCACGGTCCCGCCGCTGCGGCGCGCCGAGGCGTTCTGTCCCCCCTCCGATTCGGATCCCGCTGTCGCTCCGGGCCCTCGCTTGCGGTGCATCCGTCCGAGTTGTCCGCTGAGGGCACGAGCCCTCCGTCCTAGGCGCTGGGCCTCGGCCCGCCACTGGGCCCCGACAGGACCGGAGGCGCTCAGCCCCGCGTCGCCGGTTGTCTCGTCCGTCGACCCCGACGCCCCGGTGCCCAAACGGCCCAGGGAGGGCGATTCCGAGAACGCTCCGGGCTCTGTGGGCGTGCTTCGGGGCGCAGCCGAGGAGACGGCGCGGGGACCGAGAACCTCTGCCCGCCACGCCTCCGAAAAGGGGGCCTCTGTGCCTGCCCGCGGCCCACGGGCCTCGGCGATCGACGGAGGCGGATTGGCCGTGAGGGGCCGGGAGCCCCGAGGAGTTGCCCGCAGAGCGCGTGCGGCCGAGGACGACTGGGAGGAACGGGGGCGTTGGGGAGGGCGCGCGCTGCCACTGCTTTCCCGGAAGTCAACGGACATGTGCAGCCGCTGGTGGGCCGCATGGCCCGTGTGGTAAAGCAGGTAGCCCACGCCCCCAAGCACAACTGTGCCAACGAGTACGAGACCGAATACGTCGAGCCAAACGGAGTGGCGATAGGGCGTGTGCGACATGGTGCGCGACGGGCATTGGGGCGCAAGGACGAGGCGTGTTGCTCCGATCACGAAGGGACTCAGCGCACCACGGAGAGCTTCTGGGTGCGGGTGGCGTTCCCGGCGTGCAGACGAATGAAGTACGTCCCCGGAGCCAGGTCATCAACCGGGACGCGCCGGGTGTGGCGTCCGGGGGGCAGGCGATCCCGAACCACGGCGGCCACTCGGCGTCCCAACACATCGAAAATATCGACCTGGACTGCGGTGCGGGTGGGCAGCCCAAAGCGGAGGGTGGTCTGCTGAGGGGCTGGGTTGGGGAAGGGAGGGTGGAGGGACAACTCGTCCGGGGCACGAACCTTTACAACCGCCGTGCCGCTGGGGCGGGTTGTCCCGTTGGTATCTACCTGTTGCAGGCGGTAGGTCAGCGTGGTCGCTTCGAACGGCGGAGTGGGGTCGGTGTACCGGTAGGTCTGTGGCTGGCTCGCCGTGCCTCCCTGCGCGGCGCTCGGTACAAATTCAAGGGCGCGCCAGGCCCCCGAGTCTCGCTTGCGCTGGACGCGGAAGCCGGCGTTGTTCGTTTCCGAAGTGGTTTGCCACGTCAGCCGAACGGTTTCCTGTGCGTACCGGGCTTCAAAGCTAGCCATTTCCACGGGCAGGGTTGTGGGCGTCACCCGAAGGTTGAAGCGGGCCGCGCTGGGCGTGTCGAGGGTGCCGTCGCCCGTGCTCAGCGCAAACGTGTACGGGCCATTGCGCAGATCGGCCGTCGTGTCGAGCGCCGTGTCGACCAGCTCCACCTCCCACTCGGCCGGCAGGGCGTCGCGGGCGGGAGGGGGCCACCGCAGGGAAGCCGTGCCGGACGTTCCCACGGAGCGCACAGAGAGGGGGATGGTGACGGGGACATTTCCCGTCGGAAACGGCTCGCTGGCCAGTGCCCGCTGGACAATTGCGGAGGTCCCCGACCGCTGAAAAGGGCTGCTCACCGTGGCGTACGCCTCTGCGTTGGGAGGGGGCAGTTGCGACGCCTCGTAGGTATCCCATCCAGGTGCGGCCTGGTCGTGCAGAAGCAAGGCGGCTCTGCCCTGCGCAACCGTGTCGGCGCTGCTTACAACCGTGAGCGCAAGCGCTACCTCCGCCGGATCGCTCGTGGTGGCCTGCGGGGCAGGGGAGCCCTCGCTCCCAATCAGGCTGCCGGGCCCCGACTGCCGGCCCGCCGCATCAAACGCGAGGCTCGTCTGTCCGCTCCCGGCCTGCGTCCGCTCCACGAAAAAGCCTTGCCAGGCAGCGACATTGTCGTCGGCCGTGCCCTGCGTGAGAAGGGTCCACTGTCCCCCATCGGACGGGTCCCACACCTGGACGGTGCTCTGAAATCCGGCTCCGGAGAGGTCGCCGCCGGCTAGGTGCCCCAGGTCGAACGCTACGTCGTACGGATTCCCCAGCAGGTGGTGCGTGTGACCTGGGTCAAGGGAACTCACAGTCACGTCGCTGCTCTGGTCTTCGCCCAGATCCGGGACGTCCAGCGAGAGGCCGTCGGACGTGATGGGGGTTGTGCTGTCGTCGAAAAAGTAGAGAATGAACCCCTGCCCTCGCGGCAATGGCGTGGAGGCATTGGGCGCGCCCACCCACTGCGTGCCGTCCCAGGTATGGAGCAGCGAGCCCGAGTCGACCGCAAACTCCACGTCGTCCTCCAGGTCGCCCCGCGTGGCGCTCGACGGCGGTGCGAGCAGGCGCCACCCTGTGTCGTTGCCGGTCCCATCGCTCCCCACGATGGTGGTCTGGTGCTCGGGCGGCTCAATCGTGATCGGGAAGACGCGGTCCGTGGGGCCGGGGCCCAGGCTGTCCGCAAGGTCGAGGACAAGGCTGTCCGTGCCCGGAGACGCCCCGGTGTGGGTGTACGCCACGAGCCCGGCCTCCAGGTCGGACTGCGCAAAGCTCGAGGCCGCCGTGCCGTCTACGAGCACCGTTCCCTGACTGGGGCCGTCCGTAACGGTGTACGTAAGCGCCTCGGGGGGATCGTCTGGGTCCGACGCGCTGAGGGCCTCTGTTGAAATTGTTGCAGTCCCGCTTTTTTCGAGCGTTACTCCCGCGTTTGTGTCGAGGCTGGGGGCCGCGTTGCCATCGTACTGGAGGGTGACAAGGGCGGCCGGGGCATCGGGGGGCACGGTGAGAGAGCCGGTGCCGTTCATGGCCGTTGAGTCGTACACACTTCCGCCGAACCGGTCGACGATTGTCCCGGTCACCCCGTCGGGCAGCGTCCAGGCAAGGGTGACCTCCGTGGCGGTGTCCTGGGTCTGGAAGCGGATTTCGTGGGTCCGCGTCCCCGTAAATCGGAGCGAGCCCGGCCGAATGTCGACGAGAAGCCCCTCTCCGAACCCGGAAGCCGGAATGTGATCGTCGATGAGGCGGGCGTCGAAGCCTGCAGGGGGCGGTGGGGGGCGCTCTTCTTCCCCGAAACCCGGGTCGATGCCTGTCGTCGCGTTCGAGTCCAGCCCAAGTGTCAGCGTTTGGGAGCTCCCGATGTCTGTGGTAACGGTCATTGGGACCTGGATCTCTTGCGCGTGGGTGGGCCCAAGGGCCACCATCCCGAGCAGAGCGGTCAGCGCAGCGGCGATCCGGCCGGCGAACGAGGAAGGGGCGATCATAGCAGCAGGAGCAAACCGAAAAGGAACCGACGCGGGAGTGCCTTCAGCACTCGTTAGGGCAGAAGGACAAGAATCTTGCCAGCAGGAAGGGCGGCGGACGCAACCATGCGGCGCTGCTACCACAATAACCGCGCGGCGCTGCTACGAGAAGACGACGGCAAACCGGCCCAACGGCCGCCTGTGGGCGAGACGCCGCAAGAATGCTGGGGGCAGGACAGTTGCGCAGCGAAGACGATCGTCGGACTGCTCTTTCGAGGCTGTGCGTGCTGCCGTTACGCCCCCACCTCTAGATCTACAATCTCTTCGAAGTCGAGCGCCACGAAGACCTCCTCGCCGGGGGCATTGGCCTGGCGGGGCTGGTACTCGTACAGCTTCTTTTCTTCCTGCACGGATGGCCGATGCTGGTACGCCGCAAAATCCGCCGCCATTTCTTGGGCTGTTGCGGGGGGCACCCCTTCAAGGTTGCGGCGGTGGCGAGACGAGGGGCGCGGCAGAGTGGCTCGGGCGGGGCTCCGAAACACGATGTTAACGGTCGATGCGGGTTTGTCCATGGTGCATCTGGGAGACAGTTCAACGGGGAGAATGCGGCAGCGTCGGCTTCCGGGGCTCCGCTGGGAGAGGGACTCCGCTGGGAGAGGCTGCGCTCGTACGAGGCGGCCGGGCCGCGACGACGCTAGTTGCGGCACGGTGCTAGTTGCGGCCCACTGTGGGCGATGCGTCGCAGGGTGCACAGCTAAAAGAGAACCACACGAGCATGGCCTCGTCCTCGGGGCCAAACGGGCAGCCGGCGCGGCGGTACTGCCTCCAGCCACGGCGATACGCATCGCGTCCGGCACGACGAAGCCGGGGCGAGAGATCGTTCGAACGGAGGGAGGGCCCCTCGTCAGCAATTGGGCCGAACGGGAGGAAAGAGGCGTCGCCAAACATATGCAGGCCGATGAGACTGATGCGAAGAACAGGACGGCGGATCGGCGCGTGCCGGCGTCGAAAGCGCCTCTTCCGCTCGCTGGGGGACATGCCCGCCAAAACTGTTCCACACGGTCCCTGCCTGTAGGGGACGGCCCGCGCTGGAGAACGCACGCGGTAGGCGAAAGCGAAGACTATGGGCGAAAGCGAAGACTATGGGACACCGCCTGGGGGCACTCTGCTGTGCCCCCCTCAGAAACGGGGTGCAGAAAATAGACGTGAGTGGGCAAACCCGTGGCAGGGGCAGGGCACGGGCAGACGCGTGCGGGCAGCGCGGGAAGAGGGGGAAGGCTTGCCCCTCACAACGCGTCGGGGAGATCCCCAAGGCATCCGAAATGGAAGTATTTACTTGTATTGCCTTGGAGGGTGTAAAATGTACACCACTCTGAGTCCGTCATGCCCAGCACACTCGGCATCGGGGCGGCCGGAGCCGAGCCACATACGCTGCAGGGCAGCGGTGGGGGGCGAGACCCCAGGGCCCGGCGGAACGGTGCGGGGACGTCCCGTTCGTTCGCGCCGGGCTTGAGGGGGCGGAAAAGCCCTCTTCGTCAGTTGGTCGCGTCGTCCAGAAGAATCGTGTCCACCCGTCGAGACTGCCGGTCGTCGCCCTTCTTCCCACTTTCGCTCTCCACGACGCCCTCGCCACTGGACGCAATGCGATCGGGCGATACGCCCTGCTCTTCGTAGAAGTCGGCCACTGCCCGGGCACGGTCTTCCGAGAGGGCCTGTCCGTTTGGCTCACCCGGCGCGGCGAAGCCCTCGGTACGGACGGAGAGGTTCGGGCATTTGAGAAGCACGTCCACGTTTTCCTGCAGCTTCTCCCGCGCAGCACCGGAAATCTCGGCGGACTCGGGGGCGAAGTATACGGAGTTGAATTCACGAACCGTCTCGCAGACCGTGGGGAGGGCGCGTTCCACCTGTAGGGTCAAAGACGCGCTGTCCGTCCCGTCGTCGTTGGAGGCGCTGAGGCGCACCGTGTACTCGCCAGGCGTCTCGTAGGTGTGGGTTGGCGCGGCGCCGAACCCAGTCTCCCCGTCCCCGAAGTTCCATTCGAGACGCACGGGCGAGGCGCCCTCTACCTCGCTTTCGAAGCGCACCCGCTCGCCTTCCGTGGCCGGGTTGGGGGTGGCATCGACGGAGAGGATCCGGGCGGGCGAGAGTACCGACACCGTGAGAGAGTCGCGCGCCGTGCCGGCCTCGTTGCGTGCCCGGAACGCGACGGTGTACTCACCGGGGGCGGTGTAGGTGTGAGATGCCGCAAGGCCCTCCGCGCCACGACCATCGCCAAAGCTCCACTGGTGCGTGACGGGACGGGTTACCGTCTCTTCGTTAATCCGGGCGGTGAAGGCGGCCGACTCCCCGACCTGCACCTCCGCGGGGCCGTTCAGGGCCCGAACGCGAGGCGCCACGGCGGGACGCTTGAACGTGTGCCGGACTCCAAGTGAGGGAAGGGCGCTGAGCAGATCGGGCTGGCCGCCGTTGTTGACGCCATCGGTGGCCTCGTCGCCAAGCGTGACGTTGAAGCGCGTTTCGAGGAAGACCGACGTGCGCCCGCTTACCGACACGTCTAGCCCCGCGCCCGCGAACGGACCCAGGGCGGCCGTGCGCCCCCCGAAGGTTGCGTTGAGGCCCGTGTCCAGGTAGGGGCTTACGGTCCACGTTTCGGCCCGAAACAGGTAGCGACCCATTAGCTGCACGGTGTGGCGCGTGGTTCCCAGGTCGCCCCCGCCGCCGGGCAGGTTGTCCTGTACGGTCAGAGGGCGCCCGTGCGCAAACGGGTACTGCCCGAACTGGTACCCCAGCCCCACGGCGGCCCCGGGGGTGAGGTGGTAGCCAACTTCTCCAGAAAGCACGTACGGAAAGGGCCCCCCATCGGTAAACTTGCTCGTGTCGAAGAGATCCCCAAGCCCCGTGATGGGCTCCGGCGTATTGGGCCCCCTGTTCGCCCCGAAGTCCGGGCCGCTGGTGTCGCCCGCAAAGTCGGAAAGGCCCGCCCCCACCTTTAGGTAAAACGTATCCCCGGCCCGCACGGGCTGGGCCTCCGCCGAGAGAGAAAAGAAGCCCCCTCCCACCAGCAGTGCGGACAAAAGGAAAAGCGTTCGGAACGGAAGAACGGGCACGGCACGGCCGGTCGCACTCACGGCGTCGCGAAGCTGCATGATGGTTGCGGGGAAGATGCGAAACGATTGCGTGGTAGTGAGACATCGTAAGAATATGGAGGCAGAACGGCAGAATGGCCAGGGTGGGATCCAAAAGACAATGAAGAACGATCAGAAGACCGTCCCGCCCAGACCGTGCTGGGCCGTCTCTGTCGGAACCAAGGTGAGAAGGAGCCCAGCAAGGGGGGCACTCCGCCCCAGGCATAGTCACCGGTGCTCGGAAACAGGAGGTAAAGCCTGGACATATGTTCCAAAACTGCAAAATAGAATGCTCTAATCGACCCGCCTACCGACACAGATTTTCACTACGCTGATGTGGTTTCGCGCACATTGGTTCTCCGAAAGAGCCTTTTCACACGTCCGGGCACGTTGCGCGTCCGCACAGATCTTCCCACGTCTTGCCGGCCAGGTTTCCGGTGAGCCCGATTCGAAGGAAGAGACGGTCTTGGAAGATATGCTCTAGCGCCGACATTGCGTGTTGTCGCACTGCGTGCCGCTGACCGCGCCAGATGCTTCGGTTTGCACATCTCGGTTTGCATACTGACTCATTTCCTCGGATCTCGACCCCCAACGTTTTGATGAACGATGCTTCGAAGCCCGACGCCTCGACGCCCGATGTCTCGGACGCCAGTTCCGAAGGGCGGAGAGATCGGCGTTCTACCACGCAGGATCGGTTTTACATCGTGCAATCGCGTTCGACGCCACAGGAGGGACTGTGCCTTCTGGATGACGGCCGCTCCGTCTTGTGCGCGGTTGATGACCGGGCTGATGCGCGTATTGTCGCGTCCGGGCACGAGGACCTGGAGGTCGTACGTCATTCAGATCTCAGCGTGCGAGAGCAGGAGCGTGTGCGCGAGGCCCTCCAGTAAGGTCTCTGGCAAGCGGGCATAAGGAGAGAACGCACGTTCGCTGCGTGAGCCCCTGCAACAGCACGCCAGCGTGCGCACCAGCCGCACGGGGCCCGTATTCGCCGTGCGCCCCCCCGGCAAATCCATCGCCAGTGCTCGTCTTTCACGAGTCCGGTTGTCTCGAGAAAGCCCGTTTCAGACAGGGAGTCTCGTAAGCCCGACGACGGCCGGGCGCCGGGGACGGGGTTTCGAATCGAAAAGCACGCGGGGCAATGAGAAACGATTTGCAATCTTTTGGATCAGTAATTCCTAATCTTTTAGCCGATAAAGGTAGATAATTCTCCGCTAAGGACGTCTCTCATTTAGGGCGGGCGGGCCACAACCTGGTGCAGGACCGGAGGACGGGCGATTCGGGGCAGCCTTGCAGCCCTGCTCCCTCGGCGCCTGCGGGAAAAAGCAATGCATGGAGGCACTAGGAACGGATGTTGCGGATTGCCTTGTCAGAAAAGGTAATCCAAAAGATGACATTCTGAAATGCGCCTCCGTGTTCTGATTTCGTCCCTCGTCGCTCTTGCGGGTGCAGTGGTTGTGGCGCCTGTTGTGGCGCCCGCCGCGGCAGCGGGGCAGCCCTTCACCTACGCCCAAGAGTGCATCACGAGCGTCCACAACGCGACCGTGCACCTCCCTGCGAATGCCGCCCCCACGCTTCCTAGCGGAGCGCCCTTGGCGGCGGGAGACACGGTGGCAGTGTACACCGCCGATGGGACCTGTGCCGGCTACGGCGTGTGGAAAGAGGGCGAGGGTGCAACGCTCGCTGCCGCCGGAACGGATTCGATTGACGCCTCGCCCGACGGGTACGCGACCGGGGCGGCCCTGAAGTTTGAGGTGTTCGATGTCTCGGCGAGCCGTACGGTTGAGGTCGGGGCCGCTGCGTCGTTCGTTCCGTGCGATGAGGTGGACGTGTCGGTTTGCCGCACTGGGACCTACGAGAAGGGGACGTTCCACGAGGTGGCGGAGTTCGAAAGCGAGACGGCCGTCACGCGCACGCTGACCCTGGCGGAGGGGTGGAATTTTATCTCGATGCCCGTGCAGTCGCCGCTGCCGTTCGGGGAGCTTCTGCCGGCGTGTAGCAGCGGGTATTTCTACGTGCCCGGCGAAGGATACACGGCGATTGGAAATGACGAGACACTTCCGGCAGGCACCGGGGCCGTGGTGCAGTGCGCCGCCGACACCACCAGCGTGACGGGGCAGCCGGCCTCCCCACTGGTGGAGGTGGAGGAAGGATGGAACCTTGTTGGGGGGACTGAGGACACGGTGGCCGCGGGGGCGGTTGTCTCAACACCGTCCGGCATTCTGGCTTCGGCGTTCTTTCGGCTTCCGCCGGGCGAGGGCTACCAGCCGGCGACGGAGTTGCGGCCCGGAGAAGGGTACTGGGTGAAAACGACAGCGGCCGGGACGCTCGACGTGTCGGGCGAGCCGGTGGGGCTGGCCAGCGCCTCGCAGGGGGGGGGCGGTCGGCTCACGGAGGCCAGTCGGCTCGTGCTCACCGACGCGAATGGGCGTTCGTCTACGCTCTGGCTGAAAGAAGGGCTGAGTACAGAACAGCGGCGTCGGTTTGAGCGCCCCCCTGTACCGCCCGGCGACGTTTTTGACGTCCGCTTCGCAGGCGGCTACGCGGCTGCCGCGATCGATGCGGCCGGGCCCACTGAGCCGCGCGCCCCCGGCCACCGCATCCAAATGCAGGGGGGGGCGTTTCCCGTAGAGGTGCGCCTCAAGACAGACGACGCACGCCATCGCTTCACGCTCTCGGCCGGGGCGAATGAGTTTTCGCTGTCGGACGAGCAGTCGTCGGTCCGCATCCAGCAGGCGACCGATCGCTTCGCGGTGGCGGCGGCCCAGGTTCCCCGGGCGTTCGAGCTCGGAACGGTGTTCCCGAACCCAATTCGCGACCGGGCACAGCTCACGTACGCGGTGCCGAACGAGGCAGAGGTCTCGATTGCCGTGTACGACCTGCTGGGGCGCCGCGTGGCCCGCCTCGTGGAGGGGCGGAAAGAGGCAGGGGTGCATCGGGCGCGCTTGGACGCAGGCCGGCTTGCGAGCGGGCGGTACTTTGTCCAGATGCAGGCGGAAGGGGTCCGGAAGACGCGGTCGCTGACCGTGGTGCGATAGCTGCCGCAATGCGGCGGCCGGTGCAGCCGGGCACTGCGCCCGGAGCAGTGCACGCCACTCCTCGCGCTATTCTTCCACTCCTCGCGCTATTCTTGACGCACGTCGATGATGACCGACTGAGTGTCGCGGGGCGCCACCTCGACGGTTTGGGCCTGTTCCCCCAGTGCAGGGTGGCGGGCAGTGACGGTGTGCGGGCCCGCCTGCACCTCGGTCTCATACCAGACGTCGGCGTCCTCGGCGCGGCGCTGCCCGTCGATAAAGATGGACCCCCAGGGCCGAACCAGCACGCGCAAGTGGCCCGTCAGGGCCTTCAGGGACGCCGAGACCATTACGCTGTCACGCCCCCGCACCACAGCCTGCTTCGTCACCGTTTCGTGTCCAGGATGGCTAAATGTGATGTCGTGCGTGCCCGCGGCCACCTGAGTCAGCGTTGCGGGCGTTGAGCCGGCGTCGTACCCGTTGATCGAGACCGACACGCTGTCGGGGTCCGACCGCAGTGTGAGGCGCCCTGTAACCAGGGGCTCCGAGGACGAGCGGGAGGAGGTCCCGCTGCGGGCTTGTTCCTCGCTCGCCCCTGTTGCGTTTCGCTCCGGAGGGGTAGAGTCGGGGGCACGCTCCGGAGGCGGATCGGTCCCAAAATCCTCGGTCGTCGACTGGGGGCGCACCTGTGCCGTGCGCTGGTCGCCCGCTGTGCGCTGATTGGCCGTACGGGGCTGGAGCCGAGGGGTGTAGACCGTAGACTGTTCGGCGGGCAGCGTCATGGCCGTGTCGAGGGGCACGTAGTCGTCCTTAACGACGGATACGAGGTGCGTCCCTGATCGGAGGCGGTGGCGTTCGAGAGGGGTGGTGCCCACCGTGTCGCCATCCACCACTACGGCGGCCCCACCCGGAACGGAGTAGACAGAAACCGTGGCGTACTGCGAGCCCGAGGCGGTGGGGGCGTCGGCGGACGACGAAGGGCCCGGGGGCGAGTCGGGCGACAGCCGCTCGGGCGACAGGTACAGCAACAGTCCCACCCCGAGGGCGCCCAGAACGAGCGTGATGGAAAAGGCGTACCGGCGCAGGGCCCGCAATACCCCGCCGGTGCTGGACCCAGGAGACTGGTACGGCTCCCAAGACGGTGAGCCGCGCCCCGACTGGGCCGACGGGTCTTCAGAAGAAGGGTCCCTCGGAGAGGGAGCGTCATCAGCCATGCGCAAGCGCCGATTCAGGCCGATTCCGGATCGGTAGAAAAGTGGACTTACTCCTAACTCTGTGGGTGAAGGAAGGTTCGTTCGGGGCGAAGCGCAGACCCCCATGGTGGGGCCGACTCGTGAGGGGGGCGACCTTCAGGGTCGCCGAGACGGAACGTTCCCGCGGAGTTGGGACGACGCGCCGGAACTGCGGTGAATTCCCCGGCGCAACGGTCTCCTTCCACACCGCACCCGGAACGTGGACGGTTTCGAGTGGACGGTTTCGAACAGCCGGAGAAAAGACAGCGCTCTCATCTCGTGGAGATGAACATGATCGGCCCGGCATCCGCGGTGGCCTTCCATGTCGACGCTCGTGCTCCAACCTCCTCCAACCTCTTCCACGGCCTTACGCTCACGATTAGCCATCTCCCTCCACTCCCACCCGGTCGTCCCACCCGGTCGGTGGCTTGGTCCCGAGACACCTTCCCCCGCACACGGGCCGATAACGCCTGCTCCTAGCGGAACTAACGAAGGCCAGATCGGACGGCTCCGGCAGTCAGATTGTCCTCCGAGCTCTCCATCTCTTCGGCGAGCTGCTGCCAGTCCGATCGTGTGCTCCGTCCCCATCGTCCCGCTTTTCATTATGGATCGTTGTGAGAATAGTTTTCTGTCCTAACGTTGGGGGCAAAAAAGACCTGCTTCCTGCGCTCCGTCCCAGTGTGCCCCTTCACCCCAACGGTCGTCGGGACAGGGGGCGTTGGGGCAGGCATTCGTCGTTCGAAATTCGCCGCTCGAAAGTGCTCATCCTACCCGCGCAAAGCCGAGGCCGTGCTCGGCGTAGGAGTCCTCGTAGCGACGGCGGAGGCGCTCGTGTTCGTCGGCGCGGAGGTGCGGGTCCTGCTCTACGAGCGTGAAGGCGGCGTCGCGGGCGTCTTCGAGGATTTCGGTGTCCTCCGTAATGTCGGCGATCTTGAGGTCCGGCATCCCGCTCTGGCGCGTGCCGAAGAAGTCGCCCGCCCCGCGAATCTGGAGGTCCGTCTCGCTGATCTCGAATCCGTCGTTCGTGCGCACCATGGCCTGCAGCCGCTGCTTGGCCTCCTGGCTGCGCTTGTACCCGGCCATCAAAATACAATAGCTCTGTTGATCGCTGCGGCCCACCCGCCCGCGGAGCTGGTGCAGCTGGCTCAGGCCGAAGCGCTCGGCGTGCTCGATCATCATCACCGTTGCGTTGGGCACGTCCACGCCCACCTCGATCACCGTGGTGGCCACCAGGATGTCGATCTCGCCTGCCTTGAAGCGCTGCATCGTCTGCTCCGTCTGGTCGGACGGCAGCTGGCCGTGGGCGAGCCCAACCGTGAAGTCCGGAAACTGCTCCTGAAGCGCCTCCGCGCCGCTCTCCGCGTCCTTCAGGTCCATCTTCTCGCTCTCCTCCACGAGCGGGTACACCACGTACGCCTGCTCGCCCTGCTCCAACCGATCCTGCAGAAAAGCGTACACCTCGCCCCGCCGCTTTTCGGCGCGGAGGCGCGTCTCGACCGGCTTGCGGCCCGGGGGCATCTCGTCGATCTTCGACACATCGAGGTCGCCGTAGAGCGTCATGGCGAGGGAGCGAGGGATGGGCGTGGCCGTCATGAGGAGCATGTGCGGCTGGGTGCCCTTCTCGAACATCTCCGCCCGCTGGGCCACCCCGAAGCGGTGCTGCTCGTCGACGACGGCGAGGCCGAGATTGTTGAACTCGACCTCGTCCTGGATCAGGGCGTGGGTGCCGACGGCGACGGGCACGCGCCCCTCTTTTAGGTCGGTCAGGATGGCCTCCCGCTCCGATTTCGACTGGCCGCCCACAAGCAAGTGGGGCATCATCCCCATGGGACGCAGGTACTCCACGAGGTTCTGGTAGTGCTGCTCGGCCAGGAGCTCCGTCGGGGCCATGAAGGCGCTCTGGTAGCCGCTGTCGTAGGCGTGCATCATGGCCGCCACCGCCACCACCGTCTTGCCACTCCCCACGTCGCCCTGCAGGAGGCGGTTCATCTGGACGCCCGCCTGCGTGTCCTCGATGATCTGGCGCAGGGACCGCTTCTGGGCGCCGGTGAGCTCGAAGGGAAGCACCTCACGGACGAACGTGCGGGTGTGCTCGCCGGGCGCGTCGAACGCCGGCCCCGCCACTTCGTCCTGCTGCCGCCGCATCTGGGCCAGCAGCAGCTGGATGTAAAACAGCTCTTCGAACTTGAGCCGCCGCTCCGCCTCGGCCCGCTCGGCTTGGCTCTTCGGGAAGTGAATGGCCCGCAGGGCCACGCGCCCCTCCAGCAGGTCGTACGCGTCCACCATCCATTCCGGCAAGGGCTCAGAAAGCTTCAACCCGTGTTCCTGAAAGAGGCCGTAGAGGATGCGGCGGACGGCGCGGCTGGTGAGACCGACGTTTTCCATGGCCTCCCCGCCCGGGTAGAGCGGCACGATGCGGCCCGTCTCAAGAATGGCGCCTTCCCCGTCTAGGGTATCAAAGTCGGGGTGCGTCATGGAGAACCAGCGGCCGTACTGTTCCACCGTGCCGTGGACGGCCAGTCGGTCGCCCTCGTCGAACGCCTTCTGCACCCACCAGAGGCCCTGAAACCAGGTGCATTTCATGCGCCCGCCCTGCTCGCCCTTCAAGATCAGCTCAAACCGTTTCTGGCTCTTGCCGGGCACAACTTTCGTGGACTCTACCGTGCCGACCACGGTTACGGGGTCGGGGCCTTCGCGTAGGCGCTGGACGGGCGTTACGGTGCTGCGGTCGAGGTAGCGGCGGGGGTAGAAGTGGAGCAGATCGCGGACCGTGCGTACGCCGTGCGCATCGGCCCACACGTCGGCCCGCTTCTCGCCGACGCCCTTCACGTAGCGGACGTCCTGGTTAAGAAACTCCTCGCTCATTCAAGTGCGGACGTGTGCGGAGTATGTGGATGATGTGTGTGCACGTTCCATGTCCACACACCCGAACCGCCCCCGCTGCGTTCCTGGTAGGGCCCGCGAGCGCCCCAAGGAAGACGGGGGAACCCAGCCCAGTCCGGGGGGCGTGACGACGATAATGTTGCAATAATGACTT
>ERZ1034547.102-NODE-102-length-22668-cov-3.608676_pt1 | contig 22668 bp, 17 predicted proteins | sample MGYA00520642_ERZ1034547 | MGnify/ENA primary metagenome ERZ1034547 (study PRJEB33760, sample SAMEA4777713) | hypersaline lake metagenome | biome: hypersaline environment; feature: brines | place: Spain | collected 2012-08 | depth 0 m ... | reverse complement strand
CGTCGGCATCGGTGTGCAGGGGCGAGCGTGTCCCACCTGGCTTCGCGTTTGTCCTCCTGAAGCCACCCACCGCACACCATGCTCGATCTCGACCAGCAAGTTGTCGTCGTTACCGGAGCCAGCCGAGGCCTCGGGGCCGCCATTGCCCGGGCCTTCGGGCGAGAAGGCGCACGCGTCGTCGTCAACTACTACCAGAGCCGCGACCGCGCTGAGGCCGTGGCCGCCGACATCGGCGACCGGGCCCGGGCCGTGCAGGCCGACGTGCGCTCTGCCGAGGCCGTAGCGGCGATGGTGCATGCGGCCGCCGATCACTTCGGCGCGCCCGTGACGACGGCGATCCACAACGCGCTTATCGACTACCGCTTCGACGCCGAGGCCCGGGAGACGGTCGACACCATCCAGTGGGACGACTACCAGACGCAACTGGAGGGGGCGGTGCAGGGGGCGCTCCACCTGTTGAAGGCGTGCCTGCCGGGCATGCGGGAGGCTGGGCAGGGGCGTTTTGTCGGCATCAGCTCCAATCTGGTTCAGGACCCGGCCGTGCCCTACCACGACTACACCACGGGCAAGGCCGCGCTCCTGGGGTTTGTGCGGAACGTAGCACAAGAACTTGGGGGCGAAGGCATTACGGCGAATCTGGTTGCGGGTGGGTTGCTCGACGAAACCGACGCCAGCGCCGCCACGTCGGACGCCGTGTTCGACATCATCCGGCAAAACACTCCCCGCGGCACCGTCACTACGCCGGAAGAGGTGGCGGACGCTGTTCTGTTTTTTGCCTCCCCGTGGGCCCGTGCGGTAACCGGACAGACCCTGATCGTCGACGGGGGACTTGTCATGCAGTAGAGCCGTGGCAAACAGGCCGCTGTTTCGTCGTTTCTGTGCCATTTGTTTCTGTTCCCGTGCTTCTGCTCGCCCTCGAAACGGCCACCTCCACCTGCGGCGTCGCCCTGTTGCACAACGACAGCGTGCTCGCGGAGACGCACCTGCACCGTCCGCGTGTCCACGCCGAACGCCTGACGCCCCTCGTAGACGCCCTTCTCGCGCAGGCCGACACTGCGCCGGGTGTGCTGGACGCCGTGGCGGTGTCGATGGGGCCGGGATCGTACACCGGGCTCCGCATTGGCGTAAGCACGGCGAAGGGATGGGCCCTCGCCACCGATGCCCAGTTGGTGGGGGTGCCCACCCTTGCGGCGTATGCCGCCCGGTTGCGGCCCATCGCGGCGCCCGGCGATGTGGTGTGCGCGTTGCTTGAGGCCCGCCAGGACGAGGTGTATGCCGGGGCCTTCCGCGTCTCGCCCGACGGAATGAAAGAGCACGCCTCCACCACGGCCCTCCCGGTCGACGCACTTTCCCACTGGGTGGGCAGCGTAGACGGCCGGCTGTGGCTGGTGGGCGACGGGGCGCCGAAGGCGAGCGGTGCGCTCGCGGAGGTGGGCACGGGGCAAACCCGCGTGCCCCACGAGGCCTTGCCCCCGTCGGCTTCCTGGGTGGCGCGACGTGGTCGCCGGCGGCTTGCTACCCAGGGGGCGGACGACGTGGCGGGCTTCGAACCCTTGTACGTGAAAAACGTGCACGCAACCCCGGCACCCTCTCCCTTCGCCTGAGTTTTGTTTGGACATTGAGGGCCGGGGTCCTCATTTTTGCAGCGTTCCCCCACCGGGAGCCTCACGTCATCCCCCCATCCGTTCCCACGTGTTATGCCCTGGTTTCGGCGCGAGAAGGCCGGCATCCGCACCACCCGCGAAGAGCAAAACGAAATGCCGGAAGGCCAATGGGTGAAGTGTCCCAACACCGGCGAGATTACCAACCGGCGCGAGTTGGAAAACAACCTGCTGGTGTTCCCGGGGTCGGGGTATCACTTCGGGATGGACAGCCACAAGTACTTCGACTTTCTGTTCGACGATGGCAATTACGACCTTCACGACACCGATCTGCGGTCGGTCGACGCGCTCGACTTTGAGGACCGCAAATCCTACGCGCAGCGGCTGGAAAGTGCGGTAGAGGACACCGGCCAGAACGAAGCGGCGCAGGCGGCCACGGGCACCGTGGGCGGACACCCTGTGTCCATGGCCGGCATGGACTTTAGCTTTATCGGGGGCTCGATGGGATCGGTGGTGGGCGAGATTGTGGCGCGGGCCATCAGGCGTGCCTACACGGAGGAGACGCCGCTTATCACCATTGCACAGAGCGGCGGCGCGCGCATGATGGAGGGGGCGCTTAGCCTCATGCAGATGGCCAAAACGAGTGCCCACCTCACGCGTCTCGACGAGGCAGGCCTCCCGTTCATCTCCATTCTTACCCATCCCACCACCGGGGGCGTCACAGCGTCCTTCGCGATGCTCGGAGACATCCACATTGCGGAGCCGGACGCCCTGATCGGGTTCGCCGGGCCGCGGGTCATCCGCGAAACGATAGGGTCGGACCTGCCGGAGGGCTTTCAGAAGTCCGAGTTTTTGCAGGAGCACGGCTTTGTGGACATGGTGGTGGATCGCCGCCGGATGCGCCGCCGCATTATCCAGCTGCTTGATCTCATCATGGAAGAGTAGCTGATGGAAGAGTAGCTGAAGGGCCGGAGGCACACTGCGGAGTGAGTCCGGAAGCGTTGCCTGCGGGTACAGGCAGGGGGAACAACGGGGGATGTGTGGCATGGGCTCGGGAGGAGGCCCCTCCACTAGCCTGCGCTGCCCATGCCCGTTCTGGCCGCAAGCCTGCCGTTTTTGGGCGAGATCGTCGTCCTTTTCGCCCTGAGTGCGCTGATCGCATATCTCTGCACGCGCATCCGGCTCGTCCCCATTGCCGGGTTCTTGCTGACCGGGGTTGCCGTGGGGCCGCATGCACTGGGCCTGGTGCGAGACCCCGAACTGGTGAGCACGCTTGCGGAGATTGGCGTGATTCTGTTGCTGTTCGAGATTGGGATCGAGTTTAGCCTCGCAAAGCTTGCCCGCCTGAAGCGGGCCATCGGGATTGGAGGAGGGCTGCAGGTGGGCAGCACGGTGGCCCTGGTGACCGGTATCGGGCTCTGGGCGGGGGTGGGAATTGGGCCTAGTATCTACACCGGCTTTCTCGTGGCCCTGAGCAGTACGGCCGTGGTGCTGGGGCTTCTTTCGAGCCGGGGCGAGACGGACACGCCCATCGGGCAGCTCTCGTTGTCGGTCCTCATCTTTCAGGACCTCGCCATTGTGGCCATGGTGCTGCTCGTGCCCCTCCTGGCCGGCACCGGGGGATCGGGAGGGGCCGTGGCGGGAGCGCTGGGCACGGCGCTGGTCGTCATTGCCGCCACGCTGGTGCTGGCCTGGGCGCTGGTGCCGCCCGTCCTCAGTGCAGTGGCCGAGGCGCGGCGGCCCGAACTCTTTGTGCTTGCGGTGGCCGCCATCGCCCTGGGCACGGCGTGGCTCGTAAGCCAGGCCGGGGTGAGCCTGGAGCTGGGGGCGTTTTTGGCAGGGCTCGTCGTAAGCGAAAGCGAGCACCGGGAGCAGGCCCTCAGCGACGTACTGCCGTTCCGGTCTTTGTTCAACGCTGTCTTCTTTGTGTCGGTGGGCATGCTGCTCGACCTCTCGTTTCTGCTGGCAGAGCCGTGGATTGTGCTGGCGGCGATTGGGGGCGTGCTGCTGTTGAAGGCCCTGATCGTCACGGCCAGCATCCTGGCCCTGGGCTACCCCATTCGAGTGGCGGCCGGGGTGGGGCTGGCCCTGGCACAGATCGGCGAGTTTTCGTTCGTGGTGGAGCGTGTAGGGCGGGCCGCCGGGCTCTCGCCGTTCGGCCTGGGCACGGTGGGGGAGCAGGCGTTCGTGGTGACGGCGGTGGTGCTCATGTTGGCCACGCCCGGGCTGCTTCAGGTGGGGCCCCGTATCGGGCGCTGGCTGCAGGGCGTAGGCGGGCGTTGGGGCCGAGGGCGGGCAGGCGTCTCGACGCCCGCCGCGGCCGTAGAGCACGAAGACCACGTCGTCCTCGTTGGCTATGGGCCGGCGGGCCGTCGCCTCGCACAGGTGTTGCACGACGATGGCCTGCCGTTTGTCGTGGTCGATCTCAATCCCGCCTCGGTGCGCGACGCTCGGGCGGACGGCTACACGGCCCTCCACGGTGACGCCACGCGCGGAGCCCTCCTAGAGCAAGCCGGCATCCACCGGGCCAAGCTCTGCGTGGTGGTGGTCAACGACCAGGATGCCGCTCAGCGAATCGTGCACATGGCACGCCACGAAAACCCCACGATTCAGGTGGTCGCTCGTACCCGCTACCTGGCCGACTTTGAGGGCTTCCGGGAGGCTGGAGCCGACATTGTCGTGCCCGAGGAGATCGAAACGACGGTCCAGATTTTCGGCCACGTCCTGCGCGCCTACAGGGTGCCGGAGGCGAAAATCCGTGAGCAGGTTCGGGTCATCCGGTCGCACGACTACGAGTTCCTGCGGGACGGCCGTGCCCACGCGCTCGGGTTGGAGGGGCCGGTCCCGGCAGCGATGCGCACGCGGACCGTACAAGTGCCGCCCGACTGTGCTCTCGCGGGGCAGTCTCTACAAACCCTTCGGCTGCCAGAGCGCTACGACCTGACGGTGCTGGCCGTGCGCCGAGACGACACCACGCAGTCGGAGCTCTCCGGAACGACGCGGATCGAGGCGGGAGACCGGCTCGTGATCATGGGTACGGCCGATGCCTTTCTCGAGAGCGGGCACCTCTTCCGGAGGGGGGAGTAGGGGAAACCGGCAATGGGACCGGCTTCTATGCTCGTCAGGTTCAAGTGCCTTCAGGCCCAGGATGCAGCGCGAAGAAAAAAGCACGGGCTCGGGCCCTGCGCGTTGGGCGTTGCTCCCAACGAGAGACGGAGGTCTTCGCGAGCGCCTCGCGTCGCCTGGCGAACGTCTACGCCTGGCGAACGTCTAGACGTCTCGTTCACTGCTCGCTGCCATCTCCGGCGCTTCCAGATTTGAAGTGATTGAGACGCCTTGAGGACGTAACGTTATTTGAAGTAACGATAGTGTAGCCTCGTTGCTGGGCCGCCCCCTGAAACCCGAAGGCCACACGCAGTTAACATGAGATGTCGTACATTTTCGATCTCACCCCCGATCCCCTTCGGACCTTTCTCTCTGAGCCCTATGAAACGAATATCCTTTCTTCTTAGCCTTGCCCTCTGTGTGGTCGCGTGGAGCGGCCCTGCCGAGGCCCAGACTTCCCCCACCGGCACCGTGGCCCAGATGAATGGTTTCAGCCGGGCGCTCGATGTAGAGTCCGACCGCGTCTATGTCGGAGAGCCGCAGAACATCCACACGCCCGGTCGGGTCTATGTCTACGACAAGGGCGATGACGCCTGGTCGGAATCCGCGTACCTTGAGGCCAGCGACGGCGACGTGGGCGATGGCTTTGGGACGTCCCTGGACGCCTCCGGGCAGCACCTCGTCGTGGGCGCTCCGGCGGCCAACACTGCCTACCTGTTCCGCTTCGGCCCTGAGGGGTGGTCCCAGGAGGCCCGCCTCACGACTGCCGATAGCACCTCGGGCTTTGGCCAGAGTGTCCTGCTCGACGACGATCGCCTGTACGTGGGCACCTCCTCGACGGTGGCCATGATGGAGAGCGATACCCTGACGTCTGGGGCCGTCCATGTCTTTGAGCAGCAGGAGGGCGGGCAATGGGCGGAGACCGCGGTTCTCCGCAGTACCGAGGTCGGTGCAGACGCCGGCTTCGCGAGCGCCCTGCTTGCCTGGAAGGACCACCTGCTCGTGGCCGCGCCCAAGCATGAGAGCGGCGCCGTGGTTGCGTTTCGGGCCGGGGCGGACGGCTGGGCGGAGGCCCAGACGGTCACCGCCAGCGGGCTCAGCAGCAGCGCGCAGTTCGGAAGCGCCCTGCAGGCAGTGGGCAGCCAGGTGCTCGTGGGCGCGCCGCGAGCAAACGATGCCACCGGCGCCGCCTACAGCCTCTCGTTCGATGCGGAGGCGGAGCAGTGGACCATGGGCGGGCGCCTGTTGCCCTTCGACGGACTGTCTCGGCACCTCTTCGGATACGCCTTTGCGTACGATGGCTCAGACGTGTGGGTTGGGGCCCCGGGCGCGTCCGATCGTACAGGGGCTCTGTACCGGTACCGCTACAGCAATGGCACGTGGGGGAGCGTTGAGCGCGTGGCGTACCCGAAGGCCAGTGCTGGAAACGGCCTGGGCGCCACGCTGGCCGGAAGTGCGTCGACCGTGGCCGTGGGCCTTCCCGGCGACGACCACGGGGCCGGCACGATGGGGATCTACTCCGTCGCCGAGGACAGCTGGGCACAGGACGCGCCCCTTGCGCCGTCCGCCGGACAGGTCCTCAGCGCCCTCACTGGCGAGGAGCGCAGCTGTGCCGACGGCGAGGCCGCACAGTTTGGCTGCGAGAAGGTAGACATGAAGTCGTTCCTCCCGATCCGAGACATCGGGGGCGAGCGCGGCATCAACCTGAATGACATCTGGGGCTGGACCGACCCCCAGACCGGGACGGAGTACGCCCTGGTGGGCCGCACGGACGGCACCGCGTTTGTAGACGTGAGCGACCCCACAAATCCGCAGTACATTGGCGAACTGCCGCTTACGGACGGGGCCCGCATCAACTCCTGGCGCGACATCAAGGTGTACAAGAACCACGCGTTCGTTGTGGCCGACAACGCTGGGGACCACGGCATGCAGGTGTTCGACCTCACGCGTCTCCGCGACGTGGCACCCGAAGAGCAGCCGGCAACCTTCGATCACGATGCGCTCTACGACAAGGTCAACAGCGTCCACAACGTCGTCATCAACGAGGAGTCCGGCTACGCCTACGCTGTGGGCAGCAGCGGCGGTGGCGAAACCTGCGGCGGCGGGCTCCACATGATCAACATCCAGGATCCGCTGAACCCCACCTTCGAGGGGTGCTTCGCCGACCCGTCTACGGGTCGCTCCGGCACCGGCTACAGCCACGACGCCCAGTGCGTGATGTACAGCGGCCCGGACACCGAGTACCAGGGCCGTGAGATTTGCGTCGGCTCCAACGAGACGGCCATTAGCGTGGCGGACGTGACCGACAAGGACAGCACCTACGCGGTCTCTACGGCCTCGTACCCGGATTACGGCTACGTGCACCAGGGCTGGTTTGGCGAGAATCAGCGCTACTTCTACCAGAACGACGAGCTGGACGAGGCGCAGGGCAAGGTGGAGAACACCCGCACCCTCGTGTGGGACATGAAGGACCTGGACAATCCCAAGCTGGTGAACCAGCTGGCGCTCCCGGAGAAGTCCATCGACCACAACCTGTACGTGGAGGGCTCCACGATGTACCAGTCCAACTACAAAAGCGGACTGCGCATCCTGGATGTGAGCAACCCCACGGAGCCGAGGGAGGTGGCCCACTTCGACACCCAGCCGTACGACGAGAATGGTCCAGGCTTCCAGGGCAGTTGGAGCAACTACCCCTACTTCGAGAGCGGAATCATCATCGTGTCGAGCATCGGGGAAGGGCTCTTCGTTCTGGAGAAGCCGCAGCGGGAGCTGTAGTTCCCCCGGTTGGACCGGTTGGACTGCATCACTTTCGACGGAGAAGCGCGGGGGTGGACGCTGGCCCCCGCGCTTCGGGTCCACTAAACCAATCTTCCTCGAATGCCTATGCGTCGCCTGTTTTCGTTCCTTGTTGCGGTTGCGCTGCTGGGCCTTTCACTGCCCGCCCTGGGGCAGTCGACGAGCCCCAAGCTGTACGTCTGTAACCAGGGAGAAGCCACAATTTCAGTCGTCGACATGAACTCGATGGCGGTGACGTCTACTGTAGACTTGAAGGAGCGCGGCTTCTCGGAAAATGCGAAGCCGCATCACGTGGTGGCGGAGCCGGATGGCAGCCACTGGTACGTGACCCTGATCGGGGCCAACACCATCCTCAAGTTTAACCAGGAAAATGAAATTGTCGGTCGGCTGGACGACTTTGAAGTGCCGGGACTCCTGTCGCTCGATCCGACCAAGGACGTGCTCTATGCGGGCCGCTCAATGAGCGCCGTGAATCCCCCGAAAAGCCTGGGCATGATTCAGCGCTCCACCATGGAGGTGGCGGCACGGGTGAACACGTTCTTTCCCCGCCCGCACCCCCTGGCCGTGACGCCGAACGGGAAGCACGCGTTCATCGCGAGCCTGGCCACCAATCAGTTCATGGGCGTCGATACCGAGACGCAGGACACCGAACTGACCCGGCTTGAGGGCACCACGCAGACGCCCGTCCAGTTCGCCATGACCAAGGACGGCTCCCGGATGATCGTGGGAGGGCAGAAGACCGGTCAACTGCTCATTCTCGATGCCACGCAGGCCCCGTCGCTGTCCGTGGTGGACACCCTGCAGGTAGGGCAGCAGCCCTGGCACCCCGTCATCAGTCGCCAGAGCGGCCTCGCCTACGTCCCCAACAAAATGTCGAACTCCATCAGCGTGGTGGACGTGGACAATGCTTCGGTCACCGCTACCATTCGCGGCGACGGCCTCGCGCAGCCCCACGGTGCGGCCCTCTCGCCCGACGGGCGCTACCTCTTTGTGTCCAACAACAACCGTGAAGGGACCTACGAGCCGAGCGGGGAGAACGGAACTGTGACGGTGATCGACACCAACACGAACGAGATTGTGAATATTATCGAGGTGGGAGCCTATCCCACCGGCATCGGGACGTTTGGCGGGCAGCAGGCAATGGCGGCGATGTAGCTGCGCCCGGGCGGGCGCTCCCCTTCCACCGCGACGCTGTCTTTCGCCGATTTCCCGCAGCCCCATGGCCCGCCTTTTTGCAACCGCCGCCTGCCTTCTCGGAGTCGTACTGGTGGGGTGCGCCGGCCCCGCGCAGACCGACTCGGCGTCCGGCGGCCGCGCAGCGCCGTCGTTTCCGGACGGGTACCACCGAGTGGTGGCCCCCGCGCTGTCGGTGCGCGACCAGGACGGCACCCCCATCGCGAACCCGTTCTACGGTGGCTTCAATGCCCCGCGTCCTCAGTTTGTGGACATCGATGGGGACGGCGACTCTGACCTTTTCGTGCAGGAGCAGCCCGGGCAGGTGGCGTTCTTCGAGCACGTGACCCGGGGCGACTCCTCGCGCCTCGTGTGGCGCACCGACGACTACAAGGGCCTGGACATCGGCGAGTGGTACCGGTTCGCGGATCTGGATCAGGACGGCGCGATGGACCTCCTCACGGAACAGCCCTACAGCCACATCCGGGCCTACCGGAACGTGGGAACGGCCACCGACGCCGAGTTTGCGTTGTTCGCCGACACGCTGCGCACCCCCGCCGGCGAGCCGATCTTCTCAGACCGTCAGAACATCCCCAACGTCACAGATCTGGGCTGCAACGGAGCGCTGGACCTGTTTCTGGGGAAACTTGACGGCACCATCACCCGCTACGAGGCCGCTACCGACTCGGCCGGGATGCCCGTGTTCGCTCACGTGACCGACAACTTCGAGGGGATCAAGATCGTCGGCGGCACCGGCCAGAAGGGGCCGTCCCTCCACGGAGCCAATACGCTCACGTTCGCCGACGTTGATGGGGACGGCGACCCGGATCTCTTCTGGGGCGATTTCTTCGAACCGGGGCTTCTGCTCATCGAAAACACAGGCTCCTGTCGCAATCCCGTCCTCAGTGGCGAGCCGGAGCGGTTTCCGCTCGACGACCCGCTCCTGACGAGTGGCTACAACGCCCCGGCCCTCACCGACTGGACCGGCAACGGAAAAATTGACCTGTTTGTGGGGGTGCTGGGAGGATCGAACAACGCCAACGCAAGCCTCGCCGAGAACTTCTATTTCTACGAGCGCACCGACGATGGGTATCGACTGCGCACGCGGCAGTTTGCAGGGGGGCTCGATGTGGGCAGTGAAAGCACCGTAGCCGTGGGGGACATCAACGGGGACGAGCGCCCTGACGTCCTCGTGGCCAACAAGATTGATCCGAAGAAGGGAGCCACGTCGCTTGTGTACCCGCTTCTCCGCGGGGCATCTACCGCGGGGGGCACGCTCCGCAAGGGCGACGCCCTCGACCTGCCGGACGCCTACCATTACGCCCCGGCCCTTGCCGACCTGACGGGCGACGGGGCCGCAGACCTAGTCGTGGGGACCTGGCAGGGCGGGCTTTCCTACTACGAAAACGAGGGTGGGGGCAGCTTCGAATCGGTGGCAGACGGGCCGCTGGAGGGACTGCCCGGTGGCACGAATGTCGTCCCGGCCCTCGGAGACCTCACAGGAGACGGACGCCCGGACCTCGTGCGTGGCACCGCCAGCGGTACGGTTACGCTCCACCGCAACACCGGCACCCCGTCCGCGCCGCGCTTCGCCCAGACCCCCGACACTCTCGCTACGATCGACACCCGCGCCGCGCCCGCCCTGCACGACGTGGACGGCGACGGGCGCCTCGACCTGCTTGTCGGAACCAAGCAGGAACTGCTTCTGGCCCGCAACCAGGGCTCCCCGTCGGCGCCGGAATTCAACACCCCGAGGGCTGTATCGCTAGACGGTGTGCCCCGGCAGGCCACACCCGCCTTCGGAGATCTCACGGGCGACGGACGAGCCGAGCTTCTTGTGGGTGGGCAGCGCGGCGGGCTCGTGCTGTTTCGGCCGCGCGCTTCTCGGTAGCCGCACCGGTGCGCGAACGGGCTACCAAAGCCACGTCAGGGCCTTTTGCATAAAAGATGACGAGAGGGGCGAGGGCGGGGACTGTGAGTCCCGGTCTGCCCCCGGCGCGCCATCGGCCCGAAGGGCGCTGTTGAGGGCCTGCAAGTTCACGTGGAACCGTTCGAGCAGCTGCTCCCGAGTGCCGTCCGAAAGGGCCTCGTACGCCCCACTGCGCAGGGCCTTCAGGGCCCGGCGATGATGCTTGCGGGCCCGGCGGAGCTCATCGGCCGGTTGGTCCCGAAGCGCCTGCACCATGCTGTCATAGTCGGCCGGCCGATCGTCGAGGGGAAGGTAGACGGAAGAAAATGCGTGGGAGGACATGAGGCTGGCGGGCAGGAAATGAGAAGGATGGGCGTGAGAAGGGCGGAGCAGAGCAGCGGGCTCCTGCACAACCTAGATGGAGGAAGAAGTGAGAAAACTGATTTTGGAACCGCTTCCAAAAGGTAATGGACTGCACGGCCGGCTGTGTCAGAAACCGGTCAAGATTTGAAGACGAGCAGGGGAATCCATCCGGCGCGGGTGGGGCTCAGGCGGGCCCGGCCGGGGGATGCCGGTGGGCATTCATGCTGCCGGAAGTCGCGACGCGCTTGAAATTTCCCCGGTGTCGCCCGCAACCGCAGCGTCTCGCAGGGATTGCAGCTACGTTCACCCTACCGCAACGCATGCTCGCCCCCCAATCAGCTCGCGTCCCATGACGGAAGTCATCGACCGTCCCGATCGATTTCAGCTCGAGTCCGACTTCGAGCCGATGGGCGACCAGCCCATGGCCATCCGCGAGCTTGTGGATGGGGTGGAGCGCGGGGATGCGTACCAGACGCTTTTGGGGGCAACGGGAACGGGCAAAACCTTCACCGTGGCCAACGTCATTGAGGAGGTGAACAAGCCGACCCTCGTGATGAGCCACAACAAGACGCTGGCGGCGCAGCTCTACGGGGAGCTCAAGCAGTTCTTTCCCGACAACGCCGTCGAGTACTTCATCTCGTACTACGACTACTACCAGCCCGAGTCGTACATCGTCCCCTCGGACACCTATATCGAGAAGGACGTGGCCATCAACGACCGCATCGAGCGCCTGCGCCTGCGGGCCACCTCCGAGCTCGTGAGTGGGCGCGACGACGTGATTGTGGTGGCCAGCGTGTCCTGCATCTACGGCCTCGGCTCGCCGGCGGAGTTTCGGAAAGAGATCCTGCGGCTGGAGCGGGGCATGGAGGTCGAGCGCAACGACCTGCTCCGCCGCTTCATTGACCTCTTCTACGAGCGCAACGACATCGAATTCGAGCCGGGAATTTTTCGGGTCCGCGGCGATGTGGTCGACATCTTCCCGGCGTACCGGGAGGAAATCGCGCTCCGGATCGAGTTCTGGGGCGACGAGGTCGATCGGCTCAGCCTTATTCAGCCGGGGAGCGGGCGAGAAATTGAAGAGGTCGACCAGTTCACGCTCTACCCGGCCCAGATTTTTGTAACGCCCGAGGACCGACTCGAGCGGGCCATCGAGGACATCCAGGAGGAGCTGCGGTGGCGGCTGGCGGTGCTCCGCGAAGAGGGCAAGATGGTGGAGGCCCAGCGCCTGGAGCAGCGCACCATGTTCGACATCGAGATGATGCAGGAGGTGGGCTACTGCTCCGGCATTGAGAACTACTCGCGCCACCTGACGGGGCGAGAGCCGGGCGAGCGGCCCTACTGCCTCCTCGACTACTTTCCCGATGATTTCCTGCTGGTGGTCGACGAGAGCCACGTCACGATCCCGCAGGTGCGGGCCATGTACAACGGGGACCGCCAGCGCAAGCTGAAGCTGGTGGAGCACGGCTTTCGTCTGCCGTCGGCCCTCGACAACCGGCCGCTCACGTTTGAGGAGTTTGAGGAGATGACCCCGCAGACCCTCTTCATGAGCGCTACCCCGGGCGATTACGAACTCCAGCAAAGCGGCGGCGTGTTTGTGGAACAGGTGGTGCGGCCCACCGGCATCCCGGACCCGGAGATCGACGTGCGCCCGACCGGTACGCAGGTGGACGATCTGATGGAGGAGATCCGAAAGCGCTCGGAACGCGGGGAGCGCGTGCTGGTCACGACGCTCACCAAGCGGATGACGGAGGACCTGGCCGACTATCTCGACAGCTACGGCGTGGACGTGCGCTGGATGCACTCCGACATCGACGCCCTCGAACGCGTGGACATCATCCGCGGCCTGCGCCTCGGCGAGTACGACGTGCTGGTGGGGGTCAACCTCTTGCGCGAGGGCCTCGACCTGCCGGAGGTGTCGCTTGTGGCCATCCTCGACGCCGACCAGCAGGGCTTTCTGCGCTCGGAGACGTCGCTCATCCAGACGGCCGGCCGCGCCGCGCGCAACGTCAACGGGCAGGTCATTCTCTACGCCGATGAGATCACCGACGCGATGCAGAAGATGATCAACGAGACGGAGCGCCGCCGCGAGCGGCAGCTTGAGTACAACGAGACACACGACGTGACGCCGGAGCCGATCAAGAAGTCGCCCGACGAGATCAAGATGGGCACGGCCATTGCCGATGAGAAGAGCAACGGTGAGGACAGTGGGTCGCGGCATCATTACGGCAGCCCGGAGCAGCTTTCCAGTGAGGTGGCCGATCCGGTGGTGGAGTACCTGTCGGAGGACCAGAAGCGCGACCTCATTGAGCAGATGCGTGAGGAGATGGAGGCTGCCGCCGAAGAGCTCGACTTTGAGCGGGCCGCGGAGCTACGAGACAGCATCGAGGAGCTGGAAGAAGAGTTGGAAGACGGGTAGCGAGGAAAGATAGCGAAGAAAGGGCAGGGGGAAGCGTCCGAGAATGGCCCGTGCTGGAGTGGGACACCCGCCCCGGAAGGCTCCTCTTGCGAAACCGGAACGACGCACCGCGACGCAGCTCGCTTCACAATACGAGGCGTTTTGGGTACACTGAACTCGGTGAGGAGGGCCGCGCTCAGTTCCATCGCAGTTTCAGTCCCCATGAAGCCCCTTCTCTGGCTCCTCGCAAGCCTGCTCTGCGCCTCCCCTGCGCTGTCCCAGCCTGCGTCCCCGCCCACCATCACGCCCGGGGCCTATGTCGATCATCGGGGGGACGGGCCCACCGTCGCGGTGGAGGGGGAGGGAGCGACCGCACGGATCACGTTCTACCGCCCGTCCGTCGTGCGGGTGGACTGGCTGCCGCCCGGGAAGACGCCCGATAGCTCCCTCGCCGTCGTTCAGTCGCCCGAAACGGGCCTGGAGCCCACCGTGCACACGGGGCCGGATGCGCTGTGGCTTCGGTCGCGGGCCCTCACAGTTGCGGTGCAGAAGCGACCGCTGCGTCTCCGGTTCACGAACGCGTCGGGCACGCCGCTTCTGACGGAGGTCGACTCGGGCTTTGTGGCCCGGGACTCGGCCCGCAGCATTCGCTTCTCCCTCAAGCCCGACACCCGCCTCTACGGCACCGGCGAGCGGGTCCCGTTCGGCCTCCGGGGCGACACCCTCCGCATGGAGAATCGGGCCCACTACGGCTACAGCGAGCCGCAGCTGCCCATGAAGATCAACGTCCCGTTCCTGACCACAACGGGCGGCTACGGCCTCTTCGTCGACACCACGTACCCGGCCCAGTTCATGCTCGGCGCGGCCGATACGACCCGCACGAAGGTCGTCACCCCCGGGGGCGAGGTCACGTACTACGTCGTCGGGGAGGCGTCCATCCCCGAGCAGCTTCGCCAATACACCTGGCTCACGGGCCGCCAGCCCATGCCGCCAAAGTGGTCGCTCGGCTACATCCAGTCGAAGTTCGGGTACGAGACGGAGGCGCAAACGCGGGGTGTCATTGACACCCTCCGCCGCCGGGAATTTCCCGTCGACGCCGTCATCATCGACCTCGACTGGTTCGAACACATGGGCGATCTTCGGTGGGACCGGGAGGCGTTTCCGGAGCCCTTTGACATGATCGAAGACCTGCGCGACCGGGGGGTGAAGACCGTCAACATCACCGAAACGTACATCACCCGCCCCTCGCGTCTCTTCGAGCCGGCCCTCGACCGCGGATTCGTCGGCGAGCACGCGGACGGGTCGCCCTACGTAATGCCCGGCTGGTGGTCGTGCGACGAGTGCGACGTGGCGCTGCTGGACGTGACCGACCCGGCGGCGCGGGACTGGTGGTGGCGCCAGCATCCGCCGTTTATGGGCGACAAGATGGCGGGCTTTTGGACGGACCTGGGGGAGCCGGAGCGCCACCCCACGGACATGCAGCACCACCTCGGGCCGCGCAACAAGATCCACAACGTCTACAACCACCTCTGGGCACAGACGCTCTTTCGCGGCTGGCACGACTGGCGCGACAACCAGCGCATCTTTAACCTCACGCGCTCGGCCTCCGCCGGGACGCAGCGTTACAACCCGACCCTCTGGAGCGGCGACGTGGCAACCAGTTTCCGGGCCTTCCGACTGCAAATCCCGTTTCAGTTGAACGTCGGGCTGGCGGGGTTCGGCCTTTACGGATCGGACCTCGGGGGCTTTACCGGCAAGACGCCGCCGGAACTCTACGCGCGCTGGATGCAGCAGGGCGCCCTCTCGCCCTCCATGCGCCCACACGGCAGTGATAAGCCGACCGAGCCCTGGCGCTACGGGGACCAGGTGGAATCCATCGTGCGGGACGTGGTGCGCCTGCGGTACCGGTTGATGCCCTATCTCTACACCCTCGCCTGGCAGAACCACCGTACCGGCATTCCCCTCGCCCGCCCGCTGTTCTTCGCGGACCCGTCCGACGAGCGGCTGCACGAGGTGGAGCACTCGTACCTGCTGGGCGAGTCGCTCCTTGTGGCCCCGGTGCTGCGAGACAGCGCCCGGTCCCGCACCGTGACGCTTCCGGAGGGGACGTGGATCCATTACTGGACCGACGAGGCGATGGAAGGCGGGCGAACAGTGACCGTCGACGCCCCGCTCGACGAAATTCCGCTCTTCGTAAAGGGCGGTGCCATCCTTCCCATGCGACCCGTGGCGCCCCACACGGACGCCCAGCCCGCGGACACCCTGGACCTCGCGGTGTATCCCGATGCGGGCCGGACGGGCTCGTTTTCGCTGTACGAGGACGACGGCCGGACCCTCAACTATCAGGACGGGGCGTACGCGGTTACCGACTTTTCGCAGCGCCTCCGGTCCCGAAACGACGGCACGTCCGATCTCTCCGTGTCGGTAGGCGCAGCCGGGGGAACGTACGCCGGGCAGCCGGAGGCCCGCACGGTTCGTGTGCAGGTGCACCGCGTGCCCCGTACGCCGGACCGCGTTCGGCTGAACCAGGAGACGATGTCTCAACGTGCCCGTCCGGCGGGCAGGGGCTGGCACTACGACTCTGACGCCGACCTGCTCACGCTTCAGTTTCGGGCTCCCACGGACGTAGCGCACCGCGTCCTCGTCGAAAACGTAGGCCCGAGCGACCCCTTCTAGCCAAGCAGGGATGCTCTCGCCGCTTCTTCACGCGCCAGAGGGGCCGGACCGTGAAACCTCCAGCGTCTCGGGTCGTGTATCGATGCCGACATTCCCATCCCTTCGAACGCACGACTGAACCTGTCGCAACGCCATGAAAGACGGTCTGCACCCCGATTACAACGAGGTTACGATCAATCTGGCGGACGGGAGTGAAATCACCACCCGTTCGACCATGGATCAGGACACGTACGAGTCCGAGATCGATTCCTCAAACCATCCGTTTTACACCGGCCGACGCCAGTTCGTCGACACGGCGGGCCGCGTCGAGAAATTCAACCGCCGGTACGGCCTCAACCAGGACGACGAGGACGAAGCGGAGGACGAAGAGTAGTCCCTCCCACATTTTGCAGACACCAAGGGCCACCTGTGCCGAGCGGGTGGCCTTTTTATTTTGCGTTGGAACGTTGAACGTCATTGCGATGAACGTTCTCCTGCAAGGAAGATCAAGAAGAGAAGGCAACAAAAACGTCCCAACCTTCAATGCGCCAACGTGCCAACGACATACATGCGTGATCTCAACCCCGTCTCTCTTATTGCGGCGAAACGCGACGGCCAGACGCTATCCGACGCGGACCTGAAGGCCTTCATCGACGCGTACACGAACGGCACGGTGCCGGACTATCAGATGAGCGCCTTTCTGATGGCGGCCTATCTGAACGGCCTGTCGGCGGCGGAGGCCGCGGCGCTCACCGACGCCATGCTGGCTTCGGGCACACACATCGACCTGTCGGACGTGCCCGGCACCAAGGTGGGCAAGCATTCGACGGGCGGGGTGGGGGACAAGGTGTCGCCCATTCTGGTGCCGCTCGTTGCGAGCTGCGGCGTGCCCGTGGCCAAGCTGAGCGGCCGTGGCCTCGGCCACACCGGCGGCACGCTCGACAAGCTGGAGTCCATCCCCGGCTTCCACACCGACTTGAGCGTGGAACAGTATCGGGAGCAGGTGGCCACCCTGGGCGGCGTCATCTCGGGGCAGACCGGCGAGGTGGCCCCGGCCGACAAGAAGCTGTATGCGCTGCGGGACGTGACGGCCACGGTCGATTCCATTCCGCTCATCGCGGCCTCCATTATGAGCAAGAAGCTGGCGGAGGGCAACGACGCGCTGGTGCTGGACGTGAAGTGCGGGCGGGGCGCGTTCATGAAGGACGAAGAGGACGCCCGTGCGCTCGCCGAGAACATGGTTGCGATCGGGGCGGAGCACGACACGCCCGTCGTGGCCGTGATGACGGACATGGACGTGCCCCTCGGCCGTGCCGTTGGCAACTGGCCGGAGATCCGCGAAGCCATCGAGTGCCTCCGCGGCGAGCACGCAGAGTCGCCCCTCATGCAGGTGGTGCGGGGGCTGGCCGGGGAAATGATTGCGCTGGGAGGCGCCGCGGAGTCGCCCGAAGAGGGCCGGGAGAAGGCCCGCAAGGCTGTCGAGAGCGGCGCTGCGTGGGCCCGGTTTCGTCGTCTCGTGGAGGCACAGGGCGGTGCCCTGCCCGTCATTGAGGCCCCGGAGTCCCGTCCCGACAGCGCCGCAGTGGCCGAGGTGGAGGTGCCCGCCGGCACGAGCGGCTACGTGGCGGACCTGGATGCGCTCTCCATCGGCCAGGCGGCCGTAGAGCTGGGGGCGGGGCGGCAAACGAAGGAAGAAAGCGTCGATCCCGTCGCCGGCCTTACAGACCTGAAGAAGCCGGGCGATGCGGTGGCGGCGGGCGACGTGCTCGCCCGTCTGCATTCCAACGAATCGCCCGACCTCGGGGCCGTACGTTCGGCGGTCCAGGAGGCCTACCGCTTTTCGAAGACGCCTCCCTCGACTCCTGCCGCGGTGAAGGCGCGGTACGACGCAGAAGGCTGGACCGACCTGGCCGGCGATCTTCACGACGAGGTGTAACAATTTACGTTCGTCGAAGGTATATAAAAGGCGTATTCACAATCTACTCGACACCAGCCCGCTGCTATGTCTATTTGGTCCCGGTTCAAGCGTGCCGTAAAGTCGCTCTTCGGCGGTGCCGTCTCGGCGATGGAAGACCCCCGCACCATTCTTGAGCAGAACATTCGAGAGCTCAACGACCAGGTGCCGGAGATGAACGAAAACATCGCCACGGTGAAGGCGAACAAGATCATGCTCGAGAAGGAGGTCAAGAAGACGAAAGACCAGGTCGAGCAGCTCTCCAACCGCATCCGCACGGCGTTGAAGTCGGACCGCGAAGACATCGCCAAGAAGTACGCCAAGCGCCTGGAGGACAAGAAAGAAAGCCTGGAGCGCACCCGGGAGCAGCTGCAGGGGGCCGAGCGGGCCTACGAGAAGGCCCTGAAGGTGAAAAAGGCCTTCATGCGCGAGAAGGAACAGAAAATTCAGGAGGCCAAAGACGCCCTGCGCCAGCACGAGCGGGCCCAGTGGCAGGCCGACACGATGGAGCAGTTTGAGGTGTCGGGCCTCGACCAGACCCACGACGAGATGGTGCGGCGCCTCGACGAGGAGTCGGCCAAGAACGAGGCCCGCATGGAAATGGCGCTCGACTCGGTGGACACGGAGGCCATGCAGATTGAAGAAGACGCCGAAGATCTCCGCGCCCAGCAGGTCGTCGACGAATTCAAGGCCGAGTTGGGCATGGCGGAGAAGGAGGGGCTGACCGACGAGGAGACCGAAGAAACGATTGATCTGCCCGAAGGCGAGGAGCTGGAGGAGCCGTCGAAGACCATCGGCCAGCAGCGCAGCACGTCGGAGTAGTCCGTCTCGAGCTGCGAGTGCCTGCCCCGGCCCCCGTCAGGGGCGAATGGTGAATTTGCACACCCTGGACTCGGCCCCCGAAACCTGATCCGCGACCGTGCCATGACCGACGAAGAATTCCAACGCCTGAAGGAGGAGGAGAAAAAGCATCTCCGCGCCAAGAAACGCCTTCAGCGCACGCTCCGGGCGCTAAGGCAGCGCAATGAGGCGCAAGGCGTTCTGCAGCGGATGAAGCGGGCGGGCGCACGGGTGCTCGACGAGACCGAATCCCTCGTCGACTCGCTGCGCCGAGCCGTGGCTCAGGATCAGGCCCGCTTTGAAGTCGCGCTCAGTGACGAAATGTCGGAGGCCGAAGACCTTCACGAGGCCGAAGAGGCGCTCCGGGAGGAGCGGGCCGAAGCGCTCCTGCGCCAAATAAAGGAAGAAGAGACGTCGTCTCGTTCTCGTCCGTCCATCTCCGAAGACGACGAGGCGTCCGAGGAGCAGCCTGAGGACGCCCCGACGCAAGATGGACCAGACAACACAGATGGACCAGACAAAACCATTGGTCGCATGGGCGATCTCCAGGGCGATCTCCGATCCGAAGAGTCCTGAGGCTGTCCGGTTTGCCTGTCGCCCCCAGCTTCTCATGCACCGCGCCCCATCCCATGGACGACATCAACTACACCAAGGAGGCCCTTTTCAACACCTGGAATCTGGTGTTTCTGATTACGGTCGTGGCCGTGTCGGCGGCCCTCGGCCTGGTGGGCATCTTTCCGGGATGGCTTCCCGAACTCCTGCTGCTCATCGGGGGAGGGGCCGAGCTCGTGTACCTGGGCGTCATGCCCCGTCACAAACGGTTTCAGCGCTACGTCCGCGCCAAGAAGCGGGCCGAGCGCCATCAGGCCCCGTCCCAGCGGGAGATTTTCAGCCAGCTCCGCAACCAGAGCCAGCGCCGCTACGCCAAGCTGCGCAAGCTCAAGGACCAGATCGAGGCGAATTATCAGAAGCTCAGCTACGCCTCGCAGGGCATCCTCACCAGCCACGTGGACAAGATTGACGGGCTTCTCGACTCCTATCTCGATCTTTTGCACCAGCGGGAGCGGTACCGAGATTTCATGAATAGCGCCACGGAGGAGCGCATCCTGGACGCCATCGAGGCGCTGAAGAAGGACATGGCCGACGACCCGGATCGCGTGCGGGCCGTGAAGCAGCGTCGGCTCAAGGTGCTAGAGCGGCGACTGGCGCGTTTCCGCAAGGCGCACGAGAACCTCGAGATCATTGGGGCACAACTCAGTACGATTGAGGACGTGGTGCGCTACATCCACGAGCAGTCGTGGACCTTGCAGAATCCCGAGGAGGTGACGACGCAGCTCGATACGCTTATGCGAGAGGTAGAAGAGACGCAGAGCTCCATCCGCGAGATTGAAGACGTGTTCGCGGCGCCGTCGGACTACATCGATGAGGAGGACGAAGACCTCGAAGCGCTTGACGCGGAGCTGGAGGCGGCGGCAGACGGGCCTCTCGCCAGGTCGGACGAGGCCGAGTCGGAGCCCGATGAGCGTGCCTCGCGGCGGCGTGTCCGCGAGTGAGATCGTGGCTTCCTGCCACAGCAGACACACGGGACGGGGGCCTACGCAGCCCCGGCCGCCTCGCTGTCGCCGCCGGTGTTCACGGGCGGCGTGCCGCGACGACCATAGGCCAGCACAAGCTTGAGATGCGCGACTGCTGGATCCACGAGCCCTAGCTTTTCCAACCGCTTCTGCGGCATCTCGGGCAGCTTGGGGGGGCTCACGCGCCCCATCCACAGCTCCATGGTGTCTTGCATGGCGTGAGGGCCAGGAAACTGTCCCTCGGGCAGGTGCGTGGCGTAGAACGCCCGCTTGTTCTCTAAACGTTCGTGTACCTCTTCCGCTACCCCCGACAGCTCGGGCCGCTCATCGGCCACCATGGCCTTGCCGATCAGGTAATTCCGGTAGGTAAACGGCGTGTTCAAGAGAGCATTGACGATGGGTGGGGCGTGGCGGGCCTCCTCGGCCAGGCCTACCTCGGCGGCGCGGGCAGTGGCGATGGCCACGAGAGAAAGCGTCTCCTCGGCCACGAGCTCCGGATCGGCACCGTCCAGGTCGCCGATGCTCTCCAGCACCGCGTGCGTGAGATCCTGCGTCAGGCCCAGGATGCCCAGGGTGGCAAACGAGGTGAACTGAGCCACGCGAGGGTCAGAAGAGTCGGGGGCGTCGGGCATGAGCGAGAGGGCGGTGGGCCGGCCGGGCAGCGGTAGAGGCGCGTCGTCAGGGAGAGACGCGTCGTCGAGAGGGGTCGCTCAAGAGCCGTTCTCTGATTCGCTCTTCCAATTCCCACTCTGTCCTCCGGTCTTTGCCCGCAGGTGCACGTCCCCAATCCGGATGTCTTTGGTGATGGACTTGCACATGTCGTAAATCGTGAGTGCGGCGACCGAAACCGCCGTGAGGGCTTCCATCTCCACGCCGGTCACGCCGAAGGACTTGGCGAAGGCTCGGATATCGATGGCCTGTTCCGCCTCGTCGAACGTAAAGTCGACCTCCACGCCGTTGATTGTAACGTCGTGGCAGAGAGGAATGAGCTTGTCGGTTTGCTTGGCCCCCATGATGCCGGCGATCTGGGCGGTCGTGAGCACGTCGCCCTTCTCAATGTCGTGGTCGCGAACCCGTCGGAACGCCTTCTCTCCCAGATGCACGCGGCCGGCAGCGACGGCGGTTCGGGCAGAGTCCGACTTTTGAGAGACGTCCGTCATGCGAACGCCTCCTGTGGGCTCCGGGGGGGTGAGTGTAGAGGAGTCAGCCATGGGTCGAGCGGCGCAGTGAAGGAAGACAAGCACGGGCGCGTGTTACCGGCCCGCGGCGGAGTAGAGTCCGTCCCTTGGAATCGGAAGGGGGCCTCTTGGTTTCGATGAGAGATCGTGAATGCCCCCTCGTCACGCCTGCGGCCAGGGCGCCTGGGCGTAGAGGAGGCGTCCGTCCAGGTAGGTGGCAATCACGTCCGTGTCGGGCAGGCGGCCGGCCGGCACGCCCATGAGGTCTTGCGAGAGTACGGCAAAATCGGCCCGCTTGCCCGGGGTTATGGATCCTACTTCGTCCTCCTGAAACGCAGCGTAGGCGGCCCCCAGCGTGTAGGCGCGCAGGGCGGCGGCCCGCGCCAGTGGAGACGCGAGAGGCACGGCGTCTGGGGGGGCGACGCGAGGCGGGGACACGGCGGCGGATAGGCCCCGCAGGGGGTTGATGGGGTCCACTGGAGCGTCGGAACCAAAGGCGAGGGGCGCCCCGGCATCCTGCAGCGCAGTCCAGGCGTACGCGTAGGAAAGGCGCTCCGGCCCGAGCCGGTTGGGCGCCCACGACTGGTCGCTACGGACAAACCCGGGCTGCACGGAGGCCACAACGCCCAGGTCTTCCAGGCGGGCCCGGTCGCGGGGATGCATCACCTGAGCGTGCTCGATGCGCGGGCGACGGAGCGGGCGCGCGCCAGCGCTTGCCGCCGCGTAGGCGTCCAGCACAAATCGGTTTGCCCGGTCGCCAATGGCGTGCGTATTGACCTGAAAGCCCGCGTCCACCACAGCCGTCACCGCTTCCCGAAAGTCCTCCGCGTCGTGCAGCAGCAGCCCGCGGTTGTCGGGGGCGTCGGCGTAAGGCTCCAGCAGCGCAGCGCCCCGGCTGCCCAGGGCCCCGTCCGCAAAAAACTTCACCGACTCGACCGTGAGGCGCCCGGAGGGGTGGTGAAGCGGGCCCGCGTCGCAGAAATGAGCGAAGGCCTCGGCCCGCCCGTCCATCATGGCGTATACGCGGAGCGGAAACCGGCCGTCCTCGATGCGGCGACGAATCCGTCGGATGCCCGCGAGGTCCACCCCCGCGTCGTGAAGGCCCGTGAGGCCGTGGCGGGCCGT
>ERZ1034547.100-NODE-100-length-22848-cov-3.614268_pt1 | contig 22848 bp, 20 predicted proteins | sample MGYA00520642_ERZ1034547 | MGnify/ENA primary metagenome ERZ1034547 (study PRJEB33760, sample SAMEA4777713) | hypersaline lake metagenome | biome: hypersaline environment; feature: brines | place: Spain | collected 2012-08 | depth 0 m ... | reverse complement strand
TTCGACCGGCTCAACCTCCATCTTCTGGAGGTGCTGGGCGGCTACGCGGCCCTGGTCCTGGAGCGCCTCTCGCGGGAGGCGGCCCTGCAGGCGGCCAAACGGGAGGCGGAGCAGGCCCGCGACCAGGCCGAGGCGGCCAGCCGGGCCAAGTCCTCCTTCCTCGCAAACATGAGCCACGAGATCCGCACGCCGCTGACCTCCATCATCGGCTTCGCCGAAGCCCTCGGCGAGGCGGTGGGCGAGAGCGAGCCTCCGGCCGCCGAACGCGGGTCCCAGGCCGCCGAACGCGGGTCCCAGGCCGCCGAACGCGAGTCCCAGGCCGCCGAACGCGGGTCTCCGGCCGCCGAACGCGAGTCTCCGGCCGCAGAGAACAGCCAGGCCAGGCGGTTTGCGACGCTGATCGAGCGGGGCGGCCACCGCCTTCTGGAGACGCTCAACGGCGTGCTCAACCTCTCGAAGCTGGAGGCGGGCCAGATGGCGCTCGACGCCGAACCGGTGGACCTTGCCGCCCAGGCGCGGCGGGCCGCCGAGGAGATGCGGCCGCAGGCGGAGGCGAAGGGCCTTTCGCTGGAGGTGGAGACCGGCGCGGCGGCGGGAGAGACCAGCGCGGCGGTCTGGGCCCGGGCCGACGCCGGCGGCGTGCAGATCGTGCTGCAGAACCTTGTGTCCAACGCCATCAAGTACACCGAGGAGGGCCGCGTGCAGGTGCGCGCTCGCTACGAGGAGGGCGCGGCCGTCCTGGAGGTGGAAGACACCGGCATTGGGATGGACCCCGAGCGGGCCGAGGAGCTGTTCGAGCCCTTTCGGCAGGCCTCCGAAGGCATTGGGCGGGAGTACGAGGGCAGCGGCGTGGGACTGGCCGTTACGCAGAAAGCAACCGAGACGATGGGCGGCTCGGTGGAGGTCCAGACCGAGAAAGGGGAGGGCAGCCGGTTTGCCGTGCGACTCCCCCGGGCGGAAGAGGAAGGGCGCTGAGGGCAGGCCCGCGCCTGAGAACAGCGTCGTCGCTCTTTGGCCTCTCTGGCGGCCGGGAGCATTGGATCCGCCGCGCGCATCCGGCGGGGCTCTACGGCTCGAAGGTGGTAATCACGAAGATGATCAGGGGCTGATCGCCCGCGTTGCGCACCGCGTGCAGGGCGCGGCCCCGAATCGTTGTAATGGTCCCCGCTTCGATCGGGACGCTGCGCGGAGCGGCCTCGGCGTGGTCCTTTTCCAGGTACGTGCCCCGGCCGTGCATTCCCACGTACAGCTCTTGCTCCGCTCGGTCTCCGTGGGTGTGAAAGCCGACGCTGTCTTGCCGGGTGGGAAGCACCATGTAGGCGCCGATGCGGTTGTTGACAAGCTCTTCGTCCTCAAACATCTGCAGGAGATAGGTGGTGCCGGAGCCGCCGTACATCTCCTCGCGCTTGTCGTAGCGGGCGGCCGAGCGTGGCTCTGTGCCGTAGTGGTGAACCGTCGTGTCGAGGTGCCGGTCGAGCAGGGCGTCGAGGCGCTCTTTTTCGGTGGGGGAGAGCGGGAGGCGCGTGCGGGTCATGAGGAGAGGAAGGCAGGAAGGAGAGACGGGGCATCAGAAACGGCCGTTCCTGGCAGGGTTCCGAGACGCGTGCGCCCCTGCACCGTCTCCGGGCACGCGACCCCGGCGCCTTGCGGCTGAGCAGTCCCCCCTCTCCCCATGGCCGTCCACCGAACAAGTTGCCGGAACGAGCGGTGCAACGAAGCCGCTGCGCCTGTAGGCTGCAGGCTCGTGTTCGGAACCCGGCCCGAGCCCTGGCGTGCGCCGTTGCTTCCCGAAGCCCCCACGATCAAAGCCCTCCGAACGAAACGTTTCCACGCATGACTGCCGACGACCAATCCGCCCAGACCTGGCTGCTCGATATGGATGGCGTGCTGGTGCACGAAGAGCACGCCCTCCCCGGGGCCCAAACATTTATCGATCGGCTCCGGGAGCACGAGATCCCGTTCCTCGTGCTCACCAACAACTCGATGTACACCCGCCGCGATCTCTCCGCCCGCCTCGCCCGCGCCGGGCTTGATGTGCCGGAGGAGCAGATCTGGACCTCGGCCGTGGCCACCGCGCAGTTTCTCTCCGACCAGGCGCCCGAGGCCTCGGCCTACGCCGTGGGAGAGGCCGGGCTCACTACGGCGCTCCACGAGGTTGGATACACGCTCACGAACGCCGATCCGGATTTCGTCGTGCTGGGCGAAACCCGCACGTACTCGTTTCAGAACATCACGGCGGCCGTCCGGCTGATTGACGAGGGCGCGCGCTTCGTCGCCACAAACCCAGACGCCACGGGCCCGTCGCCGGAGGGCCCGCTCCCGGCCACCGGATCGGTTGCCGCGCTCATCCAGAAGGCAACCGGTCAGGCGCCCTACTTCGTGGGCAAGCCCAACCCCATTATGATCCGGAGTGCGCTCAACCGGATCGAGGCGCACTCGGAGACCACAGCGATGGTGGGCGATCGGATGGACACGGATATTGTGGCAGGCATGGAGGCGGGGCTGACCACCCATCTGGTGCTCTCCGGGTCGACGCGCCGTGAGGAGATCACGGAATTTGCCTATCGTCCCAACAACGTTGTCGATTCAATCTCGGACCTGATTGAGGGGGTGTAGGTTGAGGGGCGGGCGGGAAATGGCGCGGGAAGACAGAAGAGGAGCAGTTTGCTCGTCCAGAGGAATGGAGGGCGAAGAAGAAATGGGAATTGTGCCCAGGTCAGTTGGCGGCAGACGCGCATGGACCCGCCGCCTGCTCTCCTGTATTCTACAGTTCCATCGTATCGGAGGCACGTGTGCCCACGGCACTTCCGACCCGTGCACTTCCGACCCGTGCACTTCCGATCTGCGGGCTGGGCCGCGCACTGCGTCGCGCGCCCTGGCGCCTCTGGACCTCAGCTTGACTCCCCATTCCCCCTCCTCCCATGGCCGAGTGTGAGGTATGCGGAAACGACTACGACAAAACATTTGAGGTACACCGGGACGGAGAGCGTCACGTCTTCGACAGCTTCGAGTGTGCCATTCAGGCTCTTGCGCCTCGATGCGAGCGCTGCGGCGTTCCCATCGTCGGGCACGGCGTGGAGGGAGAGGCCCACGTATTCTGCTGTGCCCACTGCGCCGAGCAGTTCGGCGTGGCTGGCCTTCAAGATCGGCTCTTCTAGCCCGGGACGGTCCTCCAGCGCGTCCCGTTGAGCAGTTTACGTCTGAGCAGTTTACGTCTCGCTGGACGGATCCACCATGTAGTGCGCACTCTCCCGCTGAAGCACCTGTCCGAACCGCTCCCAGCTCTGGACGTCTTCCGGAGAGACGGGAACCCGAAATGCCTTCCGGGCGGACTCGTGTCTGCTTTTCCCGATGAGGCCGCCCGCACACCAGGCCACCATCAGGGCGCTCTCGGTTGCGTTCCGCACGTACTTGTCTCCGACGTATCGGGTGGCCGACGCGGCCGGAATGTCGGTGGGGCCGATGGTTTCCCTCTGCCGCTCGATCAGTCGGTCTCGCGCTTGTTCCACGGCCTGGATGGCGGTGTGAAACGAGCCGGCCCGCCGCCCCGCGCCGAAGAACTGATCGGAGGCAAACATCTCCTCAAGAGTTTCGGAGAGCACGTAGGCGTCCCGGGCGATCTGCGGGAGCGCGTCTCTCTCCTTCAACGTGTCGACGCGCGCTCTGGCCGACTGGAACGCGCGGACGGCTGTGTTCTCCACCTTTTTCGTGTGGATGCGCGGGCGCCGCTGGTCGTTTGGCCGGTCGCGCGACTGCGCTTTGTCGGGGGCCGGCGCTGCGTCGTCCGGGCGTGTTGCCGTGCTGCCGCCGAAGGTGTAGTACGCCAGGAGTGCCAGCACGGCGGCGGCGAGAAGAAAAAGAAGCATGGACGGGGCGCATCTCTCGACCGGGAGGAGCAGTGTGCAAACGCCAGAGGGGGAAGCCGCAGTTCCCGGGTCGGCCGTCCACGATTAAAGATCCGTTTCAGGCTGGCGATAACAGGAGACGTAGCAAGTGCAGGTGACTGGTCCCCGTCCGTGGAGAGGCACGCCCATCCAGGGCTGCAGGGCATCGTATCGGTACGGGGCGTCGCCTCCTCTTGCCCGCTGGCTTTCTCCAACTTCCATCGCTGTGCCAAGATGCCCGATCCGAGCCCCCAGCCCACTTCCCGTGCCCCGCGTGCCGCTCCCGACCCGTCCTCCCCGGGCGAGGAGGCAGGTGGCGCGTCCGACACGCTCGACCCTGACGAGCAGAGCGTACGCGAGCGCCTCCAGCAGTACCTGCGCTCTACCTGGACAACTGCGGGGCGTCGGTTTGCGCTGCTGCTGGCGGTGCAGTGGCCGCTTTCCATCCTGGTGGCGGCCCTGGCCTCTCCAGAGGCGTGGGCCGGGGCCGAAGCCGCGCCGGGAGGGTACGTGTGGACCGCCCTTCTCGTCGGGGGCCTCATCACGGGTCCGTCCGCTGTGGGGGCCTGGGTCTATCCGCAGGCTCGCGTCTCGCGTCACGGCGTCGCCGCGGCCCAGCTGCTCATGTCCGGGCTGCTGATTTACCTCACGGCGGGACGGATTGCGGTGCACTTCCACATCTTTGTGTCGCTGGCCTTTTTAACGCTCTACTTCGACTGGCCGGTTCTCGTCACCGGCGCGGTTGTGACTGCCGCCGACCACTTCCTGCGGGGCATCTACTGGCCGATGTCGATGTTCGGGGTGACCCACGCGGCTCCGTGGATGGCGGCGGAGCACAGCGCCTGGGTGGCCTTCGAGGTTGGGTTCTTGACGCTCGGGTGCCTTCAGGTTGTGGGCGCCTACCGGGAGCGGGCCCGGCAAGAGTTGGAGAACGAGGCGAAAAACGACCGGATGAGTGCCCTCATCGAAGACCTGGAGACGGCCGAGGCCGAAGCCCAGGAAAAGCAGAAAGAGGCCGCCCGCCTGGCGGAGGCCTCGCAGGAGAAAAACGAATTCCTCCGGTCGGAAATCGAAGACCTGACCAGCCGCATCGACCGGCTGGCCGACGGAAGCCTGACCGTCTCCTTCGCGGCCGGGGGGACGGGCGCCTCCAGCCCCAAGACCGACGAGGCCGCCCAGCTGGTGGGACAGCTCCGGGCAACGCTCGACGAGGCAATCGCGTCGGTGCGTGCCGCGCTGCAAGACGTGGCCTCTGCCTCCGACGAGACAGCCACGGCGGCCACGCAGATTAGCGCGTCCTCCGACCAGATGGCCGCCAGTGCCGAAGAGCAGTCTGCCCAGGCCGAAGAGGTGGCCGCTGCCGTGGAGGAACTGAACCAGACGATCAACGAAAATGCCCGCAGTGTCCAGCGGGTTGCCGACGCCGCCGAGGCCGGTGGTCGCGAGGCACGAGAGGGCCAGGAGGTTGTGCAGACGGCCACGTGCAAGATCGAGGAAATCGCCGAAGGCGCCCAGCGCACGGCCACCACCATCGAGCGGCTTGGGGCGTCGAGCGAGGAGATTGGACGGGTTGTGGAGCGGATCGACGAAATTGCGGCCCAGACCAACCTGCTGGCCCTGAACGCAGCCATCGAAGCGGCCCGGGCCGGCGAAGGGGGCGACACTGGCCGTGAGGGGCAGGGATTCGCGGTGGTGGCCGAAGAGGTGCGCGAACTGGCGGAGGAGGCGGACCAGGCCACCAGCGAGATTGGCGGCATGATCGAAGACGTGCGGGAGGAAATTGAGGAAGCCGTGCAGGCGGCCCGCAAAAGCCGAGAACGAGCCGAGGAGGGCATCCAGCTTTCCGGCCGGGTAACCGAAGTGCTCGGCGAGATTGTGTCCGCCATCGGGCGAGTGGAAGAGATGACCGACGAGATTGCGGCGGCCTCCGAAGAGCAGTCTACCACCAGTGAAGAGATTGCCCGGAGCGTACAGTCGATCTCGACGGCGGCGCAGCAGTCGGCCCGGGGCGTGACCGAGGTGTCCGGGGCGGCCTCCGACCTGGAAGCGATCACCGATCGGCTTCGAGAAAACGTAGGGGCGTTCACGCTCGAAGAGGGCGCACCTGGCGAGCACGGGCGCACAGATGCCCCCGCGACCGCCGAGAGTGAGACGGCGGGGGACGGGGCGGCGGGCGCTGCCGAGCGGGGCCGCCTTGAGGCCCACAACCTTGACGGGGCCGCCTTCAAAGACGGAGGCGCGGACCGGAACGGCGGCACGTTTGGGGGCAATGGCCACGCTTCCACCCGTTAGCTCCAAGGGCAGCCGGGCCGTGTTCCTTTGCCAAGTGCAAGGGGCGCGTCGTTGCTGGTTTCGAGCGCACGCGGGCCGGCGACGAGCGAGAGCTCTAGAGATGGTACGGGGCGGCATGCAAGAGAGATGAGGGCCAGGACGGCCGTGCGGAACGCGCCCTAGGCCGGTGCTAGCGGGGTGGGGCGTGGGCTCAGCGCTGGCATCCTGCCTGTTGGAACAGAGAGTGCGTTCAAGGCGAGCAGCTTCGGGGCTACAGCGGCGGCGCCACGGCTGGGCTGTCTTGTGCAGGCTGGAGCGGGTGCCTGGGTTTAAGTCGGAGGGGGGCTGCGCTCCGCTTCGTCCTCGCTGTCCGAGGCGGAGGCCGCCCCCTGTGCCGCGTCTTCGGAGGCAATGTCTTCCGCATCCGAGCCCTGCGAGGGCTCCGCGGAGGCTGGGGCCCCTGCTTTGTCCTCGTCCGTCGTTTTGCCGGAGGCCCCGCCCGTTCCCGCGGCCGTGCCTGCCGCCTGTGTGGAGCCGTGGCTTATGATCTGCCGAAGGGCCTCTCGCACGGACGACTCGTACATGCCCGCGTCCCCCTTCGGCGCCTTGCCGTCGTGGACCTGCCGCGCCAGAAACTGCACGAGAGCCGCGTCGGGGGTGTCCCGCTGTCGCATAAGGTAGTCCCGAAACAGGCGCTTGTACTTGAGATGGTGCGCGGTCGACAGGATCTGGTCGGCATCGAACGCAGGTTTGGACAGGGTCTTCAGGTCCTCGACCGCTTCCGAGGAATGGTCCAGCACGTTGAAGGTGAGGAAGGGACGCTCATCGGGGGAGGCCTCTCCCTTCAACACCGCGTAGAACCGCTCCAGGTCGGCGTAAAAACGATAGTCCACCCCGTCGGTCAGCGCGCCGATACGGGCTTCGGAGTGCTCAAGGCACTGCCGCAGCGACGCGGGGTCGTAGGCGTCGAGGGACGTCCCAACCGCCTCGCACCGGAAAAGCATGACCGGAGCCCCGTCTTTCTTCACCGCGTAGTCGAAGCGCCGCTCGCCCCCTTCCGCCATCGCGACGGTGAAGCCCGGCTCTACCTCCCGCACGTCGAGGGGACGGTACCCGAGCGTGCCGAAAAAGGGAAGAACGAGGGCGTGCTGGCTTTTCTCCTTGGTGTTGAGGAAGGGAAGCTGCGCCTGTGCCCGGGACCGGAGGGCAGAAATGTCGTCGTGCAAACCCATTGTCACAACCGCTAACGAGGCAATCTGACGCGCGTCGAGCATAATCGGATCATAAAATTCTAAAAATGTAATCTTATAGAGCACAGACCGTTGACTTCTGACGAGGCTGCCGGTGGATCTGCGGTGTGTTCGGGAGCGGAAGTGCTCACGAAGACGGGGCGCTTTGTCTGTGGCGATATCCTCAGGTCTTCTTGCCTCAGGTTCTCTGATCTCAGGTTCTCTGATCTGGGGGCGGATCTTATCGGGGGACGGAAACTGGAAGCTGAGGGTTGAGGACCAAACGCGGGTCCCAATAATTACTGTGGTGGGGCACACCCCATCTGGCCACCGCTGGATTGCAGCAGCCATTCCCCGAAGGGGCCTATCTGTTCTTCGTTCTTCTTGATGTTCGACACGACCTCCATGCGATTCTCCGTCTCGTACTCGGTGCTTTTTGGGAGGCGGCCCCGCCGTTCGGGCCGACGCCTCGCCCCTGTGCTCGCGTTGCTGCTGGCGACGCTCGTCGTCATCGGGACGGCGGGGTGTAGCGGCGGGGGCGCCAACGGCGGTGACGGGCTGACGGCGCCCACCGCACCCACGGGGGTGAGCGCCACGTCTCAAGACGGAGCCGTGAGTCTGGAATGGGGCGGGGTTGACGGGGCAGACACGTACCGCGTCTATCGGTCCACCGGGTCGGGCGAAGGGGCGTCGGGAAGCCCGTTGGAAACGGAGATTGGGGCGGCCGGCTACGTGGACGACACAGCCGAGAACGGCACCACGTACTACTACGTCGTGACGGCCGTGGCGGGGGACGGCGGTGGAAGCGCCGAGAGCGACCCGTCCGGGGAGGTGGCGGCAACGCCTTTTTCCAGCCCGCCGGGCCGGCCATAGCCGGATGCACTCCACCGGGCGCGCGGTGCGCTTTTCTGGGGAGAGCGTCTCCGCCGGTCGCGCCCCCCGGAAGACAGACCGCCCCGAGCCCCCCTGAACTTTCGCGCGGGCTTTCTCTGCGGGCCGGGCCTCAATGAATCCTCTCGGTGTTGCGTCAGTGAAAGCATCTGATGTTAGGCCGAAGTAGTAGCCGTAACCCACTGAAGCAAACGACCTTCCGGGCGCGACTGCTGTCGCTTCCCCCGCCCCTGGAAGGTGCCTAGCGGCTCCGATCTGGTCCTACACCGGCGCGTCCGGGACCGGAGGCGTAGACAAAATTCTGCGCAGCGAGAAGGGCTCCACGAGATCCGCCCCTGTACGAGGGACGTCCACCACGCCGCCGTGGTCGTTGCCGCTGGAAGAGCCGCTGCCGTTCGGCCTGCACTCGCCGAGCGGTGCGGAACGCAGGACGCTGCGGGCGTAAGGAGGTGCGTTCCACGTTGCCTCGGGGCCGCGCCGCGTCGACTCACAGCTTCGACTCACAATCGTCGAATTGAGCTTGGCCTTCGGAGGGGCCGCGCAAACATGGCAGAGACGACGGTAGACACGACCGGGACGGACGCCAAGTCCCTGCTGGCACAGTTCTTTGATCGGTTCGGGCTGGCCTTCGTGATGGTGGCCAGCTACTTCGGCTCCGGGTCCGTATTTATCATGAGCAGTGCCGGGGTCCGGTTTGGATATGCACTGGTTTGGCTGGTGGGGCTTGCGGTCCTCATCGGGATTATGGCACAGGACATGAGTGCACGGGTGGGCATCTTTGGCGACTCGCTGGGCCAGTTTGCCCGGCGCAAGTTTGGGAAATCGGGGGCAACGGCCCTGCTCGGATTCATTTCCATCGGGTGCGTGCTGTGGGGCCTTGAACTGACGGCTGCCGTGGGGCTTGGCACGCAGATCCTCCTTGAAAGCGTGCTGGGCATCTCCATCAGCTGGATGCCCCTCGCGTTCCTGACCGGGGTGTTCGCAGCGGGGATGGGCGTGCTGCAGTACCGAGTCATTGAGTACCTGATGACGGCCATGATGCTGGTGCTGTTTGTGGCATTCGGCATCGTTGCGGTCGTGAGCGACCCGGATCCGCTCGCGGTGCTGGCCGGGGCGGTGCCGGGCACAGACGTGTTGGATCCGGGCGGGCTGACCCTTGCGGCAGCAATCCTGGGGACAACGGCGCTCTGGCCCAACTTCTTTCTTGAGTCGCTCTTCGTGCAAGAGAAGGGCTGGACGGGCTCCGCCGACCTTCCGGACATGCGTCTAGACCTGAGCATGGGGTACGGCCTCGGCGGATTGGCGTCGGTGGCCATCGTCGTTGCAACCGCGGCGGTTCTGCGTCCTGCGGGCATCACAGAGCTGGAGTCGTTTATTACGCCCGGGCGGGCGCTGACCGACGTGCTCGGCACCTGGGCGATGCTTCTGTTTCTTGGGGGAACGCTCGTGGCGGCCTTCAACAGCATCATCCCCATCCTCTGGACCCCGGCCTACATTTTGCAGGAGGCACGTGGGGCCCGCATCCAATCGTCGGATCCGAAGAAGGCCCGGAGCTCCTTTCGGGTTCTATTCGTAGGGCTTTGCCTGGTCAGCGGCCTCTCGCCGCTGGTGCACCTCCTTGGGGGGCTGAGCGTGCTGGACATGGTCGTTCTCTTCCCCGCCTGGAACGGCGTGTTCGGGCTTCCGGTGTCGGCGGCCCTCCTGTTCTGGGCCGTTAACGACTCGGGCACGATGGGGACGCACAGAAACAGCGGCTGGTTGAACGCGGCCAACATCGTGCTCGTGATGCTCGCCATCGCGCTATCGGTCCTCTCGGCCCGCGATGTGGTGGGGGCAATCTTCGGGGGAGGCCTCTAGCGGGGAGGCTGCTCGGCAGTCGTACGGCTTGGGGCGTGTTCTCCGAGCCCGGCGCTCGACAGCGCACAGGCACCGAGGTGCACGGATGACGTGGATAGTGGGGATGCTGCTGGGGCTGATCGCGCTGCTTGCCGGCGTGGGAATCACGACCGTCGGGCCGGGAGGGGTGTTTGTGACGGCTGCGCTGTTTGGGCTCACGGACCTCTCGTCGGCGGCCGTGGCCGGGACCGCCAGTGCAACGTTTGTCGCGACCGGACTGGTGGGCGGCGGGGCGTACGCCCGGTCGGGAGAGCTTACGACGAGGGCGTCGCAGGAAGCGGCGTTCGCGCTGAGCGGGGCGGGCATTGTGGGGGCGCTGATTGGCACGCACCTGAATCTGCAGGTGGGGGAGCAGCTGTTTGGCTACCTGCTGGGAGCCTTTCTCGTGGGCGTTGCCGGCCTGGTGACATACCGTGAGCATACGGGCGGGGCGGCGGAGGGCATCCTGGACGAGTCCGGCGGTTCGCGAAGGGGAGTTCTTACGGCGGTCGGGGGCGGGGTGGGAGTGCTCGGCGGGCTGCTCGGGGTTGGCGGACCGGTCGTCGCCGTTCCGGTGCTGGTGGGACTCGGAATGCCGATGCTCCGGGCCGTGGCCGTGGCGCAGGTACAATCGGTCTTTCTGGCGCTCTTTGCCGCGATTGGGTACGGGGCAGCCGGGGCAGTGGACTTCTCGCTGGCGCTGCTGGTGGGTGTCCCCCAACTCGTTGGGGTTGTCGTGGGGTGGCGCGTGGCCCATCTCGTCTCGCCGCATCGCCTCCGCGTCGCCCTGGTCGTCGTTCTGGTGGGGGTGGGGGCCGCCGTCGCCCTCTGAGGGTCTGTGGCGGGGCAGGGCTGGCCCGGAATGCTGTGGCTCAACTTCTCGGGCATGTGCAGGTTAACCACAAGTCTCCTTCGCAGCGAAAAGACACCCGTCCAGAGAGCCACCAGTCCCGAAAGGCGGTTTCCTCCGGCGGAGGTCCTCACACCCGCGCTCTTTTCCAACGAATGGCGGTGCGCCTACCTCCACCCACCAGAAATGGCCACCACCGTCGCTCCAAACCTAATGCTCCAAACCTAATGTATAATGTACGTCGTCAGCACCCAAGGGCATGACCTTCGGCCCTCGCACCCCAAGGGCACTCGTTCCCTGCGGTCACAGCGCTTCGCTCTCGCGGAGCCCATCCAGTCGACCGATATGAATTTTCCCCTACGTATGGACAGGCTCTGAGTCAATACTGAACCGAGTTCAGCCCAGGGCTCAGAGCGACAAAGGTGCTGTTTTCTTGGAGGGAGCGTACTTTCGGGAGATCACACATGCTTCGCACTGTAGCACAAGCCGTTCTGAGAAACAAACCATGGTCGAAATACAGCCCCTTTCCGTGCTCCTTTCCGCACGGCCGCCCGCCCCGCAGCGCCTGAAGGCAGAGATGGAGTCTCTGCGTACGCCGTTCCTGTGGACATTCGGGGCTGGGGTGCTGTTGGGGCTGATGGTGCTTGGGGGAGGAGCGACTCCGGCGACGGCCCAGCCGGACACCACCAGGGCGCCAGACCCGCCTCCCGCGCCGGTCGGGACCGACCTCGTCGAAGAAGACACCCTCGACAAGGACGTTCCGTTCGTGTCCACCGAAGAGCGGATCGTGCGGCGCATGCTGCGGCTTGCCGATGTCTCGGCGGGCGATGTGGTCTACGACCTGGGCAGCGGCGACGGGCGCATCCCCATTATCGCGGCAAAAGAGTTCGGGGCGCGGGGGGTTGGGGTTGAGATTGACCCCGAACTGGTCGCGAAGGCGCGAGCGCGGGCCCGTGCGGCGGGCGTGGCAGATCGGGTGGAGTTTCGGCAGAAAGACCTTTTCGACGCTGACGTACGGGACGCGACGGTCGTGACCCTCTATCTCTGGCCCGAAATCAACGCGCAGCTCCGTCCCACGCTTTTGCGGCAGCTCGATCCCGGGGATCGCATCGTCTCCCACGACTTCCGTATGGGCGTGTGGGATCCCCATCGCACGGTAGAGGCTGGCCCGGACAAGACCGGAACGGCCGTCCTGTACCGTTGGACCGTGCCCGAAGAAGTACCGCCACGGCTGATGCAGGCCCCCTCGTCGCCCTGACGGCAGCCGCCGGCCGTCTCGCTGTGGGGCGCCTGTGCAGCCCAGGGAGAGCAGACCCTCGTCAGGGGCTCAGTTCAGAGACGCTTTGTGCAATCGCGTAGGGAACGGCCACCAGGAGCAGCCCTAGCCCCACCACGGCCACCTGCTGGTCCCCGCTCCGCGCCACCCAAAAGTGCGTCGCAACAAATGCGCCGGCCCCGACCGATGCCAGAATGGTAAGCCCCCAGCACAGCGCACGAATTCCGCGTACGATTCGGGTCAAGAGAGACGGCTCACTCTCTCGCGGCTTTTCGCGAGGCGGGGCGTCCTGGGAAGGAGAGCCGTCGGAGAATGCGTCCTCGGAAAGTGCCATGGAAGCAGAAACCGTTGGAAAACAAACGGAGGGAGCAGGGGCCGTCTGTCCGAAGGCCTGAGAGGCGGCCGGGCGGCATGCCAACCGGACGACGTGCCAAGGGCTATGTGCCACTGTCGGGCGCATGGCGCCCGAGCCAGTCGAGCACATCGATGGAGCTGATAATACCGGTCACTTCGCGCTGCGTGCCGGGCCGGACGACGAGGAGCCGGTGCAGGTGCCCGCGGGCCATGCGGGTGGCGACGTCGTGGACCGAGGCATCTTCCTCGACGGCGAATACCGCGGGCATCATAATGTCGCGCACTGTGGCGGGCGCGGGGTCCTGGAAGGCCTCTGCCTCTGTGCCCGGGGCCTGGCCCCTTCGGCCGAGATAGAAGGCAGGGGGAGCTCCGTCGTCCGTGTCGTCAGGGGCGGCTGTGGACGCGCGCGCCCCCGTCAGACCGCTCTCGCTGTCGTGGCGCACCAGATCGCGGAGCGACACCACGCCAATTGCGCGTCCTTGGTCCGAAACAACGGGGGCGCCAGAGATGGCGTGTTCTGTCAAAAAGTCGGCGAGCTCCCGAAGCGACCAGTCGGCGCGAGCCGCAAGTACGGGGTCGGTCATCAGGTCACCAGCAGTGGGCGTGGGGGAGGCCATGGGAAGGGGGAAGCAGTGAGAACAGATCGACGAGAGGACACGGGCCGCCCTGGTTGCGGGCGCCCTGCAGGCCTCCCTGCGTGGGCAGCGTTCGTGTCCAGGTGGTCTTCAGGGCGCAGCGAGGAGGCGGCCCGGAAACGCAGGGGGCGAGGCACTACGGCAAGCAAACCGCCGTCTCCTCCAAAGTCCAGCCGGCCGAGACAGACGGCCCGTCAGCCGAGGGCGCGCTGTCGTGTTGCGCGGGGCGGAGGCGTGATTCGGGGGCTCGTTCCAGGGAGCGCGGACACGCCCTATTGGATCGATGCCCGTAGCGGGCGGGGCAGGTAGGAAATGTTCGCATCCCAAAACACGAAGACTGCGGGCACGCCAATCCGGAGATTGCAGGTTCTACGGGCCGCCGTCGCCCCGTATCCTTACGGGCGAGGCGCTACGGCACGCACTGCAGCCCGACGCGTTCTCCCGGCACTGGCCGCCCTGGAAGGGATGGTGGCCCTTCTTGACGGTATGCCGCCGGGAGAGCAATGGCATGCCGGACGGCCCGTGCCTGCCGAGCGACCCATGTCTTGGCATCTCATTTCTGCCACAAGTGCCCGGTCTTCTTGGTGGGGGCCGGGCATTTTTTATGGCTGCTTTTTTATGGCCGCTTTATGGCTGCAGGCTCTACTCGGCGAGAAGGGGGGTCGGTGGGGGCTGCCTTGTGGTCGGGCCGCGCCCCTACGCTGTTTCCACGCTCACCCAATCGGCGGGGACTTCCACCTTCATCGCCTGGCGGATGGCGTTGACGCGCACCAGGATGTGCATCTGGCCCCGGTGCTCGCGCACCTCGCCGGTCAGGCCCTGCAGCGGCCCGTCGGTAACGGTGACGGTCTCCCCCACCGGCGGCCGCAAATCGGTAACAGAGAGGCGCCCGGGGGCCTGCTGAGCGGTCTGGAGTTGCTCGACGGTTTCCGCACGCAGCCGGGCGGGCTCGCCGTCGAAGTGAACGCACCGCACGATGCCTTTCGTGCGAAGCACGCGCAGCCGATCCTTCTCGTCCACCCGCGCGAAGAGGTAGTTGCGGAAGAGGGGGACCGTGACCTCCTTCTTGCGGTCGGACCACTGGCGGATCTCCTTCTTCTTGGGCACCAGCACGTCGATGCGCCGGTCGTCGATGCGCTCTTCGCACTTTTTCTCGGCACGGGCCCGGGTGTAAAACACGCGCCAGAGGCGGCGGGAGGAGTCGCTCATTGCGAAAGACGCCGTCTGTTGAGTCGGTACGGGGGAAAAGGGCATTTCGACCAGAAGGGGTGCATCTCGGAAAGAGATAGACAGCGAAAGGTTTCGGGGGAGCGCGCGTCCTCCGCCCGCTGAGGCCGCTTCGGGAAGAGGCCTCTCGGGCGCTCGGGCATCGTCGCGTTCTAAAAGGTCGCGTTCTACGAGGAGGCGCGCTGGTCCCTGCCGTCTTCTCGGAGGGCGTGCGAACTTTGCGCATCGTCACACCGGGGCATTCCCGATGAAAGAAGCAGCGCATTTTCAGCATTCATCGTTCGCGCCAGTGGCGTACCTTGAAAAAACACACGTACATGTTCCTCGCCCGCCTCCCCGGGGCGGTGATTGAAATGGAGTGGACGCCCATTTCCAAACAGCAGTCGAACGGTGCCGTGGAGCCCAATCTCCGCGACTACACGGCGGCGTGCTCCGCGTTTTCGTGGGCGTCGGTGCGGGACGAGATGGACGGACTCCCAAACGAACAGGGCCTGAACATCGTCCACGAAGCTGTAGACCGGCACGCGGCGGGCGAGCACGGAGGCCGCACAGCGCTGCGCTGGCGGGGCACGGACGGAGAGACGCTTGACCTCACGTACCGCGAGTTGAAGAAGCTCACCAATCGCTTTGCCAACATCCTTCGCGACCTGGAGGTGCGCGAGGGACAGCCCGTCTTTTCCCTGCTGGGGCGCGTGCCGTACCTCTACGTCGCGGCCCTCGGCACGCTCAAGGCGAAAAGCATCTTTTGCCCCCTCTTTTCGGCGTTCGGGCCGGAGCCGGTGTATCAGCGGCTGAGCCGGGGGGAGGCCGCCCTCGTCGTCACGACCGAGCGGCTGTACGAGAAGCGCATTGCCGGGCTTCGCGACCGCCTGCCCTCCCTCCGGCACGTCCTGCTGGTGGACGCCCAGGAGGACCGGGACGAGGCCGTGTGGTCCCTCCCGAAACGCATGCGGGACGCCTCCGCCTCCTTCACCATTCCGCCCACGGACCCGGAGGACCGCGCTCTGCTGCACTTCACGAGCGGCACCACCGGCATGCCGAAGGGCGCCCTGCACGTGCACGAGGCGGTCCTCATGCACTACATGACGGGCAAATACGCCCTGGACCTGCACCCGGACGACACCTTCTGGTGCACCGCGGACCCGGGGTGGGTCACCGGCACCTCGTACGGCATCATCGCCCCCCTCCTCCACGGCGTGACCAATGTGATCGATGAGGCGGACTTCGACGCCGAGCGCTGGTACCGCATCCTCGAAAGCGAAAAGGTGACGGTGTGGTACACGGCCCCCACGGCCCTCCGCATGCTGATGCGCGTGGGGGGCACGCCCAAGGAAACGTACGACCTGAGCCGCCTGCGCCTCGCCTGCAGCGTGGGAGAGCCGCTCAACCCCGAGGGCGTAGTGTGGGGCCAGAAGAACCTGGGCCTGCCCATCCACGACAACTGGTGGCAGACCGAGACCGGCGGCATCATGATCGCCAACCTGCCCGCCCTCGACATCCACCCCGGCTCCATGGGGCGCCCCCTGCCGGGCGTGGAGGCCGAAATCGTGAAGAAAACGGACGACTACGTGGAGGTCCTGCCGCCGGGCGAAGAGGGCGAACTCGCTCTCCGCAAAGGGTGGCCGTCGATGTTTCGGGGCTACCTCAACGAGGAAGAGCGCTACCAGAAGTGCTTCGTGGACGACTGGTACCTCACCGGCGACCTCGCCCGCAAGGACGAGGACGGCTACTTCTGGTTCGTGGGCCGGGCCGACGACATCATCAAGACCTCGGGCCACATGGTAAGCCCCTTCGAGGTCGAAAGCGCCCTGCTGGAGCACGACGCCGTCGCCGAAGCCGGCGTCGTAGGCGTCCCCGACGAGATGAGCGGCGAACTGGTGAAGGCATTTGTGGCCCTGAACCCCGAGTACAATCCCGGTGACGAGCTCCGGAAGACGCTCCTCGGCTTCGCGCGCACTAAGCTAGGGGCGGCCGTGGCGCCCAAAGCGATTGAATTCAAAGACGACCTTCCGAAAACCAAAAGCGGCAAAATCATGCGCCGGCTTCTCCGCGCCCGCGAACTTGGCGAGCCGGAAGGCGACCTGTCCACCCTCGAAACTCCCCCCTGATCCCATGACCCTTCCTGGATTCTCCTCCCAATCGCAGGGCGTGGTGGCCCGCAGCAAGAATGCTCTCGCCCGCACTATGAAGCGCCTCACCGGATCGGGTCGCAACGATGCGCGCCGATCGCGCCTGGAACGCCTGGGCACCGGGCTCGCGGCAACGGCCGCCACCGTGGGCGCCTACCGCTACGTCGTTCAGCCCTGGCACAAAACATGGGGCGCGACGGACGTGGAGGCGCAGAAGTCGCTCCCGGGCGACGGGCTGGTGCCGGCCCCCTCCTACCAAACCACCCGCGCCCTCACCATCGACGCGCCGCCGGAGGCCGTGTGGCCGTGGCTCGTCCAGATGGGACAGGGGCGCGGCGGGTTTTACAGCTACGACTGGCTCGAAAACCTCTTTGGGCTCGACATCCACACCGCCGACCGGATCGTGCCGGAGTGGCAGGACCTGGAGCCCGGCGACACCGTGCGCCTGGCGCCACCGGACCAGTACGAGGGTCGGGCAAAAATGCGCGTGATCGACCTTCACGAGAACCGCTCTCTGGTCTTTGGGCCGGTCGTGGACTCCGCCGACGACTTTGAGGCCGCGGCCCGCACCGGGGCCGGAACGTGGGCCTTCGTGCTGGAGCCCCTCAACCACGGAAAGACCCGACTCCTCGTCCGCACTCGGAGCCGTCCTTGGCAGGCGCCCCGGGCGGCATTCTACCTGTACGACCCAGCTCATTTCCTCATGGAGCGCAGGATGATGCTCGGCATCAAGCGCCGGGCCGAGGCGACCCCGAAGGAGCATGGCGCCCCGCCCCGCCAGGATGGGCAGCAGGCCCGAAAAACTGCGGAGATGCGTCCATAAGGTCATTCAGCCCCCACCGACCGATGGAAGCCGAACAGACGTCGAACCAAGACCGCCCCCCGGTGACGCCCGAGCACGCGCGGTACCTGCTCCGCCAGATGGTGCGCATCCGGCGCCTCGAAGAGCGGGCGGCCGAGCTGTACACCCAAGAGAAAATCCGGGGGTTCTTGCACCTCTACATCGGCGAGGAGGCGGTGGCCGTGGGCGTAATGGAGGCGGCGCGCCCGGAGGACGCAATCGTGGCCACCTACCGGGAGCACGGCCACGCGCTGGTGCGAGGCATGTCGGCCCGGGCGATCATGGCGGAAATGTACGGCAAGCAAGAGGGGTGCTGTCGGGGGCGCGGGGGATCGATGCACCTCTTTGACCGCGACCTCAACTTCTACGGCGGCAACGCCATCGTCGGCGGCGGGCTGCCCCTGTCCGTCGGACTGGCGATGGCCAGAACAATGCAGGACGAGCCCGGCATCGCGGTCTGCTTTTTTGGGGAGGGGGCCGTTGCCGAGGGCGAGTTCCACGAGTCGATGAACCTGGCCGCCCTCTGGCAGCTGCCCGTGCTCTTCGTGTGCGAGAACAACCTCTACGCCATGGGCACGGCCCTCGACCGCTCCGAGTCGCAGACCGACCTCGCCACGAAGGCGGAGAGCTACAACATTCCGGCGGCGACCGTGGGCGGCATGGACGTCCTGGCGGTGGAGGCGGCCGCCACGAACGCCGCCGAGGCGGTGCGGGCGGGCAGCGGGCCGCAGTTTCTGGAGTGCCAGACGTACCGCTTCCGGGCCCACTCGATGTTCGACCCCGAGCTCTACCGGGACAAGGCGGAGGTCGAGGACTGGAAGGAGCGGGACCCCATCGCCACGTTCGTCGACCGCATGCAGGCAGAGAACCTGCTGGATGCCTCCGACCGGGAGGAGCTGGAGCAGGAGGCCGCCCAGGAAATCGAGGAGGCCGTCACGTTCGCGGAGGACGGCACCTGGGAGCCGGTCGAGGACCTGACCCGGTTCGTCTACAGCGAGCCCGAGGCGCCCGCGGTGAGCTCCGACGGCCAGACTTCACCCCCCACGTCCTAATCCGCTATGGCTCACATTCTCGTTCTGTACAGCACGAGCGACGGCCAAACCCGCAAGATCGCCTCGTTCGTCGCGGAGCAGCTCCGCGAGAAGGCGCACTCGGTGGACGTCATGGACGTGTCCGCGTTCGAGGGCTCGCTCGTAACGGACGGGTACGACGGCGTCATCGTCGGGGCATCGGTGCACAGCGGGCAGCACCAGGCCGCCGCCCGGTCCTTTGCCCAACGCCACCGAAACGTGCTGAGGCGGCGCCCCTCCGCGTTCTTCTCGGTGAGCCTCGCCGTTCTGGACGACGAGCACCACGAAGAGGCCGACCGCTACGTGTCCGACTTCCTGGCCGAAACCGGGTGGTCGCCGGACGAGGTGGCGACGGTGGCGGGCGCCCTCCGTTACACGCAGTACGGCTTCCTCAAGCGCTTCCTCATGAAGCAGATCAGCAAGCGGAGCGGGCGCCCCACGGACACCTCTCGGGATTTTGAGTTTACCGACTGGAAGCAGGTGGCCCGGTTCGCCGACCGCTTCCGGCAGCAGGTCGAGTCGGCAGCGGCCAATCGCCCCCCGTCGCCCCAATCGACCTCCCCCTCATGAGCACCGACACCGCCACCACGACCGAGATGACCTACCGCGAGGCCGTGCGAGAGGCCCTCCGCACGGCGATGCAGGCGGACGAGCGCGTCTTCCTGATGGGCGAAGACGTGGGGCGGTACGGCGGCTGCTTTGCCGTCAGCAAGGGGCTGCTGGAGGAGTTCGGGCCGGACCGCGTCCGCGACACGCCCCTCTCTGAATCGGCCTTCGTGGGGGCCGGGATTGGGGCCGCACTGGGCGGGATGCGGCCCATCGTCGAAATCATGACCGTCAACTTCAGCCTGCTCGCCCTCGACCAGATCCTGAACACGGCCGCCACCTTCCTGCACATGTCCGGCGGCCAGTTCAACGTGCCGGTCGTCATCCGCATGGCGACGGGCGGGGGCAACCAGCTCGCTGCCCAGCACTCGCACAGCCTCGAAGGGTGGTACGCCCACATCCCGGGCCTGAAGGTGCTCACCCCCGCCACCCTCGAGGACGCACGCGGCATGCTCCCCACGGCCCTCGACGATCCCGATCCCGTCCTCATCTTTGAAGGGACGTCGCTCTACAACCGCGAGGGCACCCTGTCCGCCAATGCTGGACCGGTCGACATTGAGACTGCAAAAGTGCGCCGCGAGGGAGACGACATCACCCTCATCACGTACGGCACCAGCCTGCACAAGGCCCTCACGGCGGCAGATACGCTGGCGGAGGACGGGATTGAGCTGGAGGTGATCGACCTGCGCGTGCTCCGGCCGCTCCACGAGGCCCCTGTTCTGGAATCGGTGGCGAAGACGCACCGGGCCATGATCGTCGACGAAGGGTGGCGGAGCGGGAGCCTCTCGGCGGAGGTCAACACGCGCATAACGGAGGGCGCCTTCTACGAACTGGACGCGCCCGTCGCGCGCATCTGCAGCGCCGAGGTCCCGATGCCCTACGCGCGCCACCTGGAGCAGGCCGCCCTGCCGCAGACGGAGACCATCGTACAGACCGCAACAACCATGATGGAGACCTATGGGTGAGTTTCGCATGCCCAGCATGGGCGCCGACATGGAGGCGGCCACGCTCGTGGAATGGAAGGTGGAGCCCGGCGACCGCGTGCGTCACGGCGACATCATTGCCGAGATCGAGACGGAAAAGGGCGACATCGACGTGGAGGTGTTCGAGGACGGGGTGGTGGAAGACCTGCTCGTGGCGCCCGGCGAAAAACTGCCGGTGGGCGCTCTTCTGGCCCACATTCGCGAGGAGGGCGAAGACATCCCAGCAGACGCGGCCCCGGCCGGCGGAAACGGCGCGGAATCCCCCCACGCAGACGAGCCGGAGCTGACGGTGGCGCGCCCCCAGGAGCCTCCCCCAACGCCCCCGCCACGGCGCCACGTCCGCGCCTCCCCCCTCGCCCGCCGCGTGGCCGCCGACCTGGGCGTCGACCTGTCCGAGGTGACGGGCAGTGGCCCGCAGGGCGCCATCCAGCGCGCCGACGTGGAGCGCGCCGCCCAGACACAGGCCCCCCCTGAAACGCCCACGCCTCCCGAAGAAGAACCGCCGGAGGAGCCGCCCACTGAAGAAGCCCCTACCGAGGAAACTCCTGTCGAGGAGGCCCCCGCCCCCGAGGCGCAGGCGCCGTATCCCGAGCGCATGCGGCAGGCCATTGCAAAAGCCATGGCGCGGTCGAACCGCGAGATTCCCCACTACTTCCTGGAGACGCCAATCAGCATGCAGCGGGCCCTCCAGTGGCTGGAAGCAGAAAACGAGGAGCGACCGGTGCAGGAGCGCCTGCTTCCCGTCGCCCTCCTGCTCCGGGCCGTCATCCGCGCGCTCGACGACGTGCCCGCCCTCAACGGATACTGGCGCAACGACCGGCACGAACCGCAGGAGGCCATCCACCTCGGCGTGGCCATCTCGCTCCGGCAGGGCGGGCTGGTAATTCCGGCCATCCGCAACGCCGATCAGAAGACCGTGGACGAACTGATGCAGGCCCTCGACGACCTGATCACGCGAGCCCGGTCGGGTCGCCTCCGCAGCTCTGAGTTGACCGAGGCCACCGTCACGGTCACCAACCTGGGCGACCTCGGTGTGGAGACGGTTCACGGGATGATTTACCCGCCCCAGGTGGCCCTCGTCGGCTTTGGGAAAATCACAGAGCGCCCCTGGGCGGAAGACGGCATGCTGGGCGTGCGGCCCGTCGTAACCGCCACACTGGCCGGCGACCACCGGGCCACGGACGGGCGGCAGGGCGCCAAATTCCTCGACGCGATCAACGAGCACCTCCAACACCCCGACGAGCTATGACTGAGTCCGACATCACGGCCACCCTCAAGACCGTGCTGGCCGACATCGCCCCGGAGGCCGACCTCGATCGCGTGGGCCCCGGGGAGAACCTGCGCGAGGAGCTGGAGCTCGACTCGATGGACGCCCTGCACGTCCTCGTGGGGCTCAGCCAAGAACTGGACGTCGAGATTCCCGCGAAGGACTACGGCCGCCTCACCACCAAGGCCGACATCGTCCACTACCTGCAGGCGCGTGTGCGGGGAAAGCAGAGGGGAAAGTAAGGCGGCGGCTTGAGGGACAGGACGAAAAGGCGAGGCAACGCCCGGTCACCGTTTTAGCGCAGCGAGTTTTAGCGCAGCGAGAGGCGCGTTCCAACTCCCAGGGCAAATCGGTCGCCGTCAACATGGTTGTTGAGGGCACTGACCCACACCGGGGTAAGCACAACGGGAATGGGGCCCGGCACGACGACAGAGAGCCCGAGGTTTAGGTCTTGGCCGTACCAGGTTGCCGATGCGCTTGTCCGCCCCAGCACTTCTACGCTCAGGCTCCCGAACCCCCCAAGCCGATTTTTCCCATCCGTAAGGTTGCTCATCGTGTTGAAGCGCCCGTCACCCACGCCCAGCGTAGCGGACACGGCGGTCAGTCCCGTGCGCCCAGTTTGAATCGTCTGAGTGACCACCGCGTAGGCGCTCCGGCTGATCCAGTCGCCGTACCGGAGGGCATCCTCGAGGCCGACTGCCACGGAAAGGCCGCCGTGAATGTGGCGGTGAAGCTTCAGGCTGAGGCTGCCGGTGCTGAAGGCGTCCCCCGTCACGTCGTATGTAGCGTGCGTGATGTCAATCCCAACGGTCGCGTCCGCGTCTCCGGCCCCAACCCCCACGAACAGCGCGCCGTCGTTGCGCTCTCCGGTGGGAATGCCGGGGGCCAGGAAGCGCTGATACGTCGTCCCCGCGAACACATCTCCGAATTCGGCCCCGTGCGCCGTCGGGATCCCGTGGGCAATGGCGGGGCGCGGGCGGTTCGGCCTGCGTGCGTCGCCGGCGATTTCGCTGCCGGCCTGACCAGTTCCCGCCGCCTCGTTTTGCGGGTACGGAAGTTGAGTTTGGGCGGACGCCACGCGGGCACCCAGCGCGAGGGCTAGGACCGCCAGCAGAATGCGTCGCACTGCGGTGCGCATGGTATTGGGGCGAGAGGAGAGGAGCAATGGACGGGGTGAAAAAACAAGCCTCGTCCAAAAAGAGCACGTGGCCCGAGAGGAGAGAAGTCCTTTGGAGCAGTCCACCCTGAAAGAATCGGCGCGGGTCGTGCGGAGGGGGGCGCGGGGAACCGGAGTGCGGCGGGCAGAAGCCGTCAGTCAAGGGGGGCGGCTCCGTGCTGCGGCCCGACGCAACGAGAGCCAGTTTACCGGTACCGCTCGAACCAGGCCAGCACGTGGTCCACCTTCGTGATGAGCTGGCTGGGGCGGCGGGAAATGGCGTGGGAGGCGCCGGGAATCTCTA
>ERZ1034547.98-NODE-98-length-23267-cov-4.229364_pt1 | contig 23267 bp, 22 predicted proteins | sample MGYA00520642_ERZ1034547 | MGnify/ENA primary metagenome ERZ1034547 (study PRJEB33760, sample SAMEA4777713) | hypersaline lake metagenome | biome: hypersaline environment; feature: brines | place: Spain | collected 2012-08 | depth 0 m ... | reverse complement strand
AACAATAGTCCGTGCAGGTTGAGAGGTCGGTGATACCCATCAGACGGTCATGCGTCCGGTGTGGATCACCGATTGGACACGTGGGTCTGTTCGGTCGTACTCGGCGCTGAGGCCGAGCTTGGAGAAAAGCTGTCTGATTAGCAGCCGGTTGTACGCCTCCCGGCGGTAGGTGCGAAGCGAGCAATCGGCCTTTTGGGCCAGGAGCCGGAGCATATTTACTGCCGCGACGGACATGTTCAGGTGAAAGTCGAGCTTCTCCTGGCTTCGTGCCTGACAGTGGGTAAGCCCTGTGTGCTGTTTGGCATCCCGGATCACAAATTCAATCTGGTAGCGAAGGCGGTAGTACCGGGCAACTTTCTCGGCGTGTTGATCGGTATCTGTTGAGGCGAGAATGACCTGCTCTTCTCCGTTGGGCCCGATCAGGAGCACCACTCGGAGGTCGCGCCCAAAGTGGGGACTGTTGGCTACGGTCGTGAGCACGCGAACTTCAGGCTGATCCGGGAGACGGCCGACCTCGTCGAACCGACAGGTGAGGGCCTCTTGGTCGTCCCAGTCAATTTTGCCGTCGTACTGTTTTGGCCTGCCGGGCCCGTCCTTCGGCGGACCGGTGTACAGGTATCGCAGGTTTGCGTCCGATCGAAGCCGCGTGATGAGATCTCCGCCCAGATCTGTGACCGTGTCGAAGACCTTCTGCTTCGCGTAGAAGCCGCCAGTGACCCAGTAAGACACTCCCAAATCGGCAAGTTGGTCGTACAGATCGATAATCTGCTCGAGGTAGAAGTCCACACGGGTGTATACCTCTTCCTGATCTGTCGAGAGATCGGAAGGCGTTTGTGTAGCGTCAATGTGTAGCGTCAACTCCAAAAGCCCGGCGGCTTCCAGTCGCGACGATTCCAAGGACCGACACTTCCAATCCCTGCTTCGGCCTGCCCGCCAGCGACGAAAAGAACCGGCCCAAGCCCCACGTCTCGGTTCCGCTTTTCGGCAGAAAGCTACAGTCGAACACGCCGATGATCGGCTCCTCTGGGTGGTGTCGCAAGCGAAATATAGTCAGGTTGAACCACACCCAACGAAACGCCTTCTTAAAATGGCGCCGGAACGTTTGCTCGTGGAGGGAGCTGAAGCGGGCCAGGTTTGTGAAATTGACCCTTCCCCGCAGAGCAAACACCGTCCTGAACAGTTCCTCCAGAAACTGGCGTTGCCAGAATCCAACTTGGCAGTTGTAAATGTCGGCCATCTTTCGGAAGATGGTGGACACCACAGGCGCAAGAAGCGGTTGTGGAAGCATAGGTCGTAGGGATCTGTTCGTTTGGTCGCGAAGCAGACCTTACGGCCTATCGCTTTTTCATGCAAATCCGCCCCTTACCTGCACGGGGTGTTGGTACTGGATCGAGCACCAAACTGCTGCCTGGGCAACGGGCGCTGCCGAAAACAGTACGTCGGCGAACGCCCATACAGAGGGCACGTCGGCGCTCGAGATTGCCCGGGCCTGGGTTCCCGGCCTCACGGAATACCATCAACTGGAAATGCTGGTCTGGTGCCTGCTGCTTCCAGGATTCGTCTTCACAGCCCTTGGGGGCGGTCTTGCAGCACACCGAACTGCCTCCCGAATCGAAGGGCGCATTGCCGCAGCTGTCCTCGTCGCGGTTACGGCGCTTGCTCTCAGCTTCTCCACCGACCGGCTCTACATGATCATGTGGGACGCGTCCATCCACTGGTCGAACTGGCTGGGCTGGACGTACTACGATTTCACGGTTCGCTTTTTTGTGATCGCACCGATGATTGCAATTGCCACCGGGGGGCCTTCTTCTGGAGCGGGGACGTCGAATGGTGATGCGCGGTCGTTCGTCCTGACCGGACCCTCTTCATGATGCGAACTGGAACCGTCCTTCTTCTTGTTGGACTGCTTCTTCTGGTCTGGAGCCGTCCTACATCCCCTCCCCCAACATCGCCGGACGTGCTGCGCGTGGGAACCGCCAATCTGAGTGCCCAAAATGCCCATCCCAGGGAGGCCTCACGTGTCCTGGCCGAAGTCAACGCGGATGTCTTGCTTCTTCAGGAATGGACCGGGCAAAACCTGCCTCCGTCGGCATTTCCCCAGTCGGAGCTTCAGGTTGTCCTCTCGGATGCTCGGCGGGGCACCCATGGCGCAGCGCTACTCGCCAAGCCGTCGATTGTGGAAGCCGCCCGCGTCGTTTCCCCGCCGTGGGACGGCCCCTGTGCGATGCCGATTGTCACGGCCCGGATTCGGGTGGGGAACGAAGTTGCCGGGCTTCTGGGTGTTCACGGCCCTCCCCCAGTGCCCGCATGCTGGAGCTCACGCGATCCTTACTTGCAATCCGTTTCCGACCTTGTCGAGAACGGGCGGACCGCGCAGCGGCTGGGCGTCCTCTCCCCTGGACTGCCTGCCCTTCTGTTGGGCGACCTGAACGTCCTCGGATGGGAACTCGGTGTCTTGCACGAGAGTGGACTCTCCGACGCTTTCGACCGCGGGTCCTGGCGGCTCGGCCCGACGTGGACGCCGCACGCCTGGCTCCCCGCCCTTGCCCGCATTGACCACCTCTGGGTCTCGAGCCGCCGGCCGATCGACGGGGCCTGGACCGTGGCCCTTCCCGGCTCCGACCATCGCGCCCTTCTTGCTGACCTCGAAAAGCGATGATGTCTTTTCTCTCACGGTATCGGTACGCTTTGGGCGGAGTGCTTTCCGCCGTGCTCCTGGCCGTGATTCTCGTCCAGACCCTTCCCTTCTTTCACATGGCCTGGGACACCTTTACCGGAAGCCCGGACCTCCATCTCGTCCAGGACGTGCGGCACGTCTTGCTCGACCAGGAGCCGTTTCGGAAGATGCTCGCGGGCCACGAGAAAGACGCCGTGCGCCGACATCTACGCGGAGGCCCGCCCGCCTACCAGATGCGGCACCTCGTCCGCGTAAACCTCACCCCGTTCGGCCTCCCGGGCTTCCACGACGTCTTTGCCGTCCGCGTCCGAACGGATATCGTCGATGGAAAAGCCTATACCTCCTTCCTCGCGCGCCCCGGCGTGGTGTTCGACCCAAACGCGGCCTCTTTCTTCTCCGGGCAGTGTGAGGGCTCACTGTGCAAGTCGTTGATCCGCCTTCTCGTGGGAACCGGTCACACGCTTTTGGCGTGGGGCGTGCTGACGCCGTATCGCATGAACATCACCGAGATGGACGAGACCTCCAGCATCTCGATCGGAACCGAAGCCATCTCCACATCCGCCTGGTCCCAAAAGAGCCGGGCGCTCCACCAAAAGCAGAGAGGACGTTCGTTCATTGAGGATCCTTCCCAACCGTAGCGTCCGACCCGAGGTGTGCGCGAAAAGTTGGACTGGGGGTCGACTAAGAGTGAGGTTGGGACGCTGGACGCTTAGTTTCCTGTAAACCTTGAGTCAATCCAACCACACGTGCCATGGGTAATCGCACCTACAGCCCTGAATTCAAACTCCAAGTCGCACTCGAAGCGCTCCAGTCCGATGGGACCGACGCAGAGGTCGCCAGGGCCTACGATGTTCATCCAGTGACGCTTTCCGGCTGGAAGACGAAGCTGAAGGAAAACGGCTCCAAGGCCTTCGGCTCAGGCGACGAGCTGAAGGAGAAGAAGGAGAAAATCGCCAAACTGGAGCGAATGGTCGGCCAAAAGGAAATCGAAATCGCCCTCCTGAAGAATTTTTTGGGAGAGAGCTGACCACGAGCGAAAAAGTCTGTCTCGCGGATCAGCACAGAGAAGAACACGGACTGAACCGGTGCCTCAAGGCAATCGATCTGCCGAAGAGCACCTATGGCGATGTGTCATCGCCTGCCTACCGAAAGAACCGCTCTGAGGAGCCCTCCGAAGAAGAGCAAAAGCTGATGGACCACATTCGCGAGATCATACAGGGGCACCCAGACTACGGCTACCGCCGGATCCTGCCGGAGCTTGAGGAGCGGACCGGCCAACGGGTCAACATAAGCGGCTTGGGCGGCTTCTTAGCGAGCATGAGCTGGGATTGGCCCGTCAGGTGTCGGGGCACAGCCCTTCGCCCGTGCAGGAAATCCTCGGCGACGCTGCCGGGGACCTCAACCTTGTGGCCGACCTCGATCCGGAGCCGCTGGAGGCCTTCTCGACGGACTTTACGGAGCTGTCGTACGCAGAGGGAAACCGTAAGGCGTACTTGATGGCCGCGGCCCGTCTGGAGAGCAAGTACGTGACGGGCTGGGCCGTCGGCCCGAGCGCCAATCGCAAGCTCGCCATGCGCTGTTGGGAGCAGGTTCGCGAACGGATGGCGAGCCTGGGCGAAGGGCTCAACCAGAAGATCATCCATCACGACCCAGGCAGCGTATACACCAGCTACCAGTGGCTTGAGGCGATCCTTCTCGACGACGACATGCGCATCAGCTACTCCGAAAGCGGGGCGAGGGGCAATCCCTGAATCGAATCGCTCTGGGGACGGACGAAGGCCGAGGTCGGTTCGCGGATCACGGAAGCCTCGTCCCTACCGGCCCTGCGAACCGTCTTCGACGAGCGTTTCCGATATTACAACCAGGACCGACGACACTCTTCGATCGGATACATTCCGCCCCAAGAACATCTCGGGCAGACTCTCGATACTCTCGAATCAGAACCTCAAATCGCTGCTGCGTCTTAGCCTGAAATAGTCGGCCAACTGGTCCAAAAATTCGGGCACACATCCTAAAACGTTTGCCCTGGGAGGAAAGGACCTGAGGATGCCAGAAATGTCGGCTGCTGAAGTTTAGGGAGAACTTAAGCGGTATGCGGAGGTGCTGAAGAATACAACTGACTACACTGATCAGCTGGCTCCAATCTGTCCTTCTAAATCTACTTCGCACCACTGGATCTGTCGGCTGCCACAGCAGAACTGTCTGAGTCTCCGTAGAATAGAAGCAGTTCAACACGCCGATTGCGCCGCCGCTTCTCCTCAGAGTCGTTAGCCTTCCAAAGTTTCTCCTTACTATAATCGTCTCCAGGAGACCGTCCGACTGGGCTGTATGGACCGTAGGATGTCGTGGACATCAGATGCTGGACCGGGTCGATTCCGACCTGCTGCTCCAGAAACCGAAACACCGACCGAGCTCTCCGAGCCCCAAGTTCGAGGTTCCCACCTGGATATTGGTCGGTTGGGAACAGGTCCGTGTGGCCCTCAATCTGAATCTGCCGGACGCGACTCAGCTGTGGCTGAATAGACTTGCCCACATTTTGCAAGACCTTCTCCCCTCGTCGGGTCAGACGGTAGTCGTTTTGAGAAAACAGCATGTTACCGCTGAAAGTGATTTGCTGGAGCTGTACGTCCTGAGCGACTGTGACCTCCGGCTCTCCGTCGTTTCTGATTACGTACTTACTTTCGGTAGGGCTCTGCTGCAATGTATCCAGCGTCCCGTCGTACCGGTCCGCAATGCTTTCCACGACGATACCTTGACTTTCCCGAATGTCGGATAGCCCAGTTAGTCCCTGCTGGGCGACAAACACGAGAATCACCACCAGGATGAAGACCACCGCCAGCATCGAGTCGGCAAACGAGGGCCAAAAGTTGAAGTCCAAATTGGACAAGTCATCCAGCATACTTCGTGGGCGCTCAAATGCGGCCGAATTGATGTGGTGAGCTCATGCCAGTTGTGTGGCTACGGATTGTATGGCTACCGACTGGCCTTCAGGTCCAACTCAGCCTCGAAAATAGTTGCGGAGCTGGCTGAACATTCGTGCTCCATTTGCTGATAGCTCCGATTCCCGAATGGCCTTATGAACGTCGTCTTGTTTCTCGATCAAAGATTCGAGGTTATCATTGAGGCGAGCAAGTTCATCCTTCTTGTCCTTCTGAACATCATTCTGGCGCTCAAACTCGCCTCGAACCCCAGATACCGCGCTTTGAAGGCTCTCCGAGAAGGTATCGGCGATTCTCTCAATTCTCTCTGCCGATCCTTCCACAGGGTCTCGGAGCCGATTGAGGCTTCCCTCAACGTCTTGAAGCCCGCTGTGCATGCTCTCGTCCACGTTCGAGAGCTGGCTTGTCAGGGCCTCCAACCTTTCTGCAACCGGCTCAGCCACCTCTTCTACCATTTCCTCATTCCTCTCCTCGAGCCGGGTAAGAGCACTCTGAGTAGCCTCAGTAACCGATTGGAGCTGTTTCTGAGTTTTGACAAGGTAACTCTGCCACGCCTCCTTCAGCTCCCTCAAATCGCCGAGGCGCTCGTCAAAAGCCTCGTCTCTGGACTCGAGCTTCTCAAGAAGCGAAGCCACCGACTTCTGGCCCGACTCGATTCGCCCAAGCGTCGAAGCGAGCTGATCCTGGAAGTTCTCTACTCCCGCCATCGCTTCCTGGAAAGATTCTGATGTCCCAGCCAAGTCCTCTAGTGAATTTTCGACGCGACTCAGAAGCTCACCCGCCGACCGGATCCGCTTGTCGAAGTTCTGGAGGTCCCCGTCTACGCGCTCTGCGAACTGGGCGACTCGTTCGGCGGCCTCCACGTTCTCTTCGAGTTGCTGGTGGGCCTCCTCCAACGTTTCTTTTGCCTGCTGGCTTTCGGTTGGGTACAGCGCCGGAACCCAGTGCTCAAGCGTTGCCTGCTCCAGGTCCATCTTGACCGGCTGGCAGACAGCATTGATGTAGTGGCCGTAGGTGAGCACGCCTACAACCGTGACGAGGACCCCCCAGATGCTAGGGGCCAGGGCCGTTTTCAGTCGCCCCAGCAACGTATCCACAACCGATGGGCTGAAATTCAAGAGGTCGTCCGCAGCGAGCGTCCCTAGCGCTTCGGCCAGGCCGTAAAGCGTGCCCAGAAGACCAATTACGATAAAGACGCTTAAGACTGCCTTCAGTTGGCTGTTCTTCTGGAATATGCGGCCAGCAGTGCTGGAGAGCCGCTGCCGCACCTCCAACCTGGCCCCTGCAAGTCCTGCCTCCAGAATGGAAGTCACATGCTCGGCGGTAACCGTAGAGGAGGAGACAGGGACCTGCTCGCCAACGTAATCTAGAAAATCTTCTGTGCTGCCTCCAGGCCCCGCAGATTGACGGTACTCCCTCATCGCTTCAACTGCCTCGGGGTGGGAGAGACGATCAACGGCCTTTCTTTCGCGCTGGACACGTACCCATGTCCTCGCAAGGGTAAACACCCAATATAGAACAGCGCCAGCGAGAAAGGTCAGGACCAGCTGAGACGCCAAGTCCGGAGGGAACAGTATAGACATGAAGAGCAAACGTCGCTGGTGCGGCTATGTTAAGAGAGATCGCCCCCACAGACGGGATGAGCGCGCGGTCAATCGTAGCGCTGGAGTTGGATTTGGCCAGACTCTTGGAGTAGGAAGGCACCATCGGGCTTTTGCGTAAATCGGGCAGCCTTTTCGACGCGCTGGACTTCATACGGGTGATTGTGTGAGACGCCTTCACAACCGAACACTTTATCAACTCCGGCCTGAAGACGATCTGTGTCTCGCAGTATAATGTCGAACTTCGGAACCACGAGGTAGTCGGTACCCTCCTTAACGGCTAGATATTTTCCACGGTCGTCGTGGTGGAGAACAACCGGAGCCTCCTCACTACTGAGACGCTCTTTCTTGTTCTTGATACTCAATCTTGCTGGGTCGTACTCGTCTCTAAACTCTTCCTGGCGAAGATCTCCGTTCTCGACCCGATTGAAGTCCTGCTCGAGATCTCTCCCGATTTTTGAGGTACGATACTGCTTTCTAGTGCTGCTCGTGAAAGCACCCTGGTCATCTTGCTTACCCTCCTCCTGACCTTTCTGCTTTTCCTCTTTCCAGGTCTTTTGCGCAGGCCCTGATCCGCCCCCTCGATCCGATCTGGAAAAACCATGTGGGGCATTCGAGAAACCCTCATTGCTCACCCGAGACTGATAGTTCTGAGTCTGAGCTTGTCTGTGGCTCTCAAGCTGTTCCAGGCGTTCTTCTATATCGCCGATTTTGTCTTTCAGATCCCGTTTTCCCCTCCTAGGGAGTCCCGATTCGGCTCCAGGTGACCTGGATTTCAGCTTCTCGATACTCTCCCTCTGTTTCCGCAATTTCCATATCAACCCCGCTGTCACCATCGAGACGAGAAGACTGATAAACACGGAGATGTACACCGTGGTTCTAAGACCACTGATCTGCTCGCGGGCACTCTTAACTTCAACACCTGTTCTCACTGAGTCGGGTTGCATCTTCTGCTCGACCGGTACACGATTTGACCCAGACGGGTCAGACATGCACCCAGCACCCAGCGCAACCCCAAAAACCAAAAGAACCGTCACTGCCCGAGTAGCAGAGAGTATCCAGCAGCGTGTTTGCATTTGCATAACTAACCAGGGATATGAGTAAGGAGAGCGCACCCCTCCGATTAGGGTTGAGGAAGCAAGCTACTCTCTGCGGAGATCGTCCAAGAACGCCTTCACTCCGAGAATGAACAACGACTCAACATCGATATCCTCATCTTCCATGGCACGATACTCGTGCAGCTGGCTCCGCACAGTTTCGCGAGCCCGTTCGAAGCGCGTATCCTCTGTTGGAAGTGGATTCAGAAGGCCATCGCTTTCCTCCGCATACTCGTTAAAGGTATCCACCAGCTCTCGAAGACGGCTAAGCTCATTAAGGCTCACCCCATGGCTCAGCATTTCTGACGTAAGGTTTGCATCCCATTGGTGCTGGCTGGCCGATTCAGTGAATGACTCACCAGCGACCGCCGAATTGCCCTGTTGTGCCTCAAGATTTCGGTCAAATACTAGCCCGTAGGCAACTTCGTGTTTAACTTGATCGTGCTGGGTGCGCTCAGCTCTGAAGTTGCCTTCATCTAGCCCTGAGGCTTGGGCCAGAACCTTTTCAAACAGTTGGCTGATACGCGATTCCGCCCTGAAGCTGCCGCTGTGGTCCAGCCAGTCGAGCATCTTTGATCCATTCCCGGCGAAGTAGAAGTTGGGGAGCTGTGCCTCAGGATCAAATGTACCCTCGTTCACCAAGTGGCGAATCAGCAACCCGATGTAGTAAAAGAGACCGGAAAGCCCGAATGCTACGTGCTGTCGAACCCGTGCCACTTCTTCCGTATCGCTCACCTTTGGGAGGTGGTCAAGCACCTTTTCCCCTTTGAGAACAATCAACTCTTCGAGGTCAGTCATCATTTCCTCTTCTGAGCCTTCCTCTCCCAAGAAGTCCATATTCCCCGAATCGAGACTGCCGAATATTTTTTCGTACCGCTGAGGCTCAGCTACGATTGTTCTCAAGAGAATTTCCCGGCCTGCCAAAAGCAGCGAGCTTTGGAGAAGGGTCTCGTTGTTTTGCCAAATTGCGACATCCGTGCTTGCCCCTCCAATATCGACGCAGACGCTTCCGTTCACCATTGGAGCGCCCTGTGCCTCGAGAAAGTACGTGGCGGTACTTAGGGACTCGCTGCGCTGTTCGGCGTCTCCGACGAGACTCCTCCAGGTACCCTGAAGTGAGTCGAGCTGATTTCGAGAGAAGGATGATGGGTAAGAATAGCGCCATTTAATGTCTCCAGCCCGGTGAGCAGCTGCCTCTGCTCGAACTTGAAGAACGATCTGCTCCAAGAAAGCTTTGGTCCGAGCTCGATCAGCAGGCATTTCCGACCATTTGAGATTGTGATGAACCGCGGAAGAGTCGAACTTCTTGCGGGCACCAGGAAAAGGAACGTAGTGAATGTGTCCTTCCTGTAGGACCTGTATATCGCGAGTTGGATTGGCCTCGTTTGCGGTTGGAAGGTCGTGAAAAAACGTCAGGAAGGGCACGTCCTGTTGAGACGCAGGAATGAAGTCTTTCGCCGTGTCAAACTCTCTGTTCGACTTGTTGGCAACCGGGACGAGTCGGTCTTCAAAGCGAACCGGTCGAGCCTCTTCTCCTGCCTCCGACACGTAAGCAGTCGTGTTACTGGTCCCAAAGTCCACACCGACTGTCCAGGAATCGGAGCTGGCGGCCGAGGCTTCCTCTGGCGGACGCAGAGGCACAAGTCCCAAGTACTGGTCACCATCCACGTTGTGGAAGAGCACAGCCTCCGGATACCGATAAGTTTGACCAATTGCACGCCCGATCTCTCCTTGTCGAAGCGTTTCGGTTTGGATTTTATCACCTTCCGGCCGCGGGTACGCTTCCAGATAGAAACGGCCCGACCCGTTGTAGTACGTGTAATACTCGGACCAGTCCGGCGCCTCGAAATCTGGCCAGATTTCGAAAAACGGCGGTTCGGGATTGATAATCAGCTCATTCCGTTCGTACGTGCACTCGAAGGTAACGTCGCGAGGCTCTGCTCCTGGTCCAGAGAGAGGAAGATCCACTTCCACACGGTAGCCATCCCCTACCTTCGAAAATCGAACCCGGTTGGACAGGCTCCGAGGCGAGATGAACTCCAAAACCTCTTCATCTAGCGGAACGATTGGCGTCACATCCAAAAGTGAAGTGCCCTCCGGTAAGGCCACAGAATTCTGGTTGAGGGCCCCGGATTCATCGATCAAGGCCAGGTTCTCACTGAAGAGATCATCTGCGTAGCGCCATTCGGCTCCTTGTAGGTTGCGCTGGTTTAGCGTGTCCCGCGATCCGCTGGCAGTTCCAACGCTTGCAAGGGTGTCGGCCCCGTGCACAATGACGTCTTGAGCCCGGACATCATCCCACTGGCGAGCGATTTCGTCTCCTATGATGAGCAGATCAAGCTCATCTTCGGCCTCTCGGTCTCCATCGGGCACCAGGCGCACCTGCGAATTTGCTGAGTCAGCTTGCGGTACAGTAGGAACCTCATCGAGATGCTTCAGGAGCCCTCCAGTAGTCATTCCGAAGGCATCGTTCCGAATATCGAACTGCTGGTCTACAGTGTTCGGAGACAGGTCCTCGATGAAACTCCGGGTCTGGGCGAGGACAGCGTTCTTGATGCCGTCGCCGTCCTCAGGGGCGCGGCCATTGGTGACTCTCCCCTGGATGTGACGCAGCCACTGCACAAGCGCCGTTTTTTTACGCTTGCTAAGCTCGTCCTCCATTGGTGACGAAGCTCCGTGCACCCCGATCGGGTCTCGAAGCACTCTTCCATTGTACCATCGGACGCCGTGGGCAGAGTATTCCGTAGCGGTAGCTACAAGCGTTGTCGGTGAGGTGATAGCAATGGGCCGTCCATCGTAACGAAATACGTGTAGCTTCTCCCAGTCAGTCTCACTGTCGATCGATTCTCTCGGTGCCATCCGGCGGGCCGTCTCAGCGAACCGGCCAGAGGCTCCATTCCCAGCATCGAAAGCTGACAGATTGATGGACTGTGCCTCAAGAGGCGGCCTGTTCCACTCCGAGAGAGCAATGAGCGTTATCATGCCGCGCCACTCGCCCAGGACTTTCTCGTGCAAGGGATGGTCGTCGTTGCCAAACGCCATCCTGAAAAGGATTGGGCGTGCCCAAATATCAGGGATTGCGTCAACATCGAAGAATTGCGGGTTGACATCTGATTCCAGGCTTTTTCCAATGTCAGAGAGCACCTTCTCGCTGTGCCAGTCCCAGTTTCCTGCGGAGGGAGCGGAGGGCACTGTGCTGGAGGAACTCAAAGGGGGAAGTTGGCGGTCAGGCATCGGGTAGACTGATCTTAGAGTGAGGCGATTCTGAGGTAGGCCAACCGCCAGTCGAGCTCTACTTTGATTTCAACGACTAGAGGTCCCCTGGGTAGCTTCCAAGGATGGTCTTGTTGAGGCGTGATCCTGTGGCAGACATCTAGCTAAAAAAGTTGTCCGGATTACAGGCTTCATAGAGAGCCTGAATGAAGCTTCCTGCTCCACCAATATCTCGCGGTGAACTTGTGGAGGAGAGCCGGTTCCAGACGTTCGATAGTTCATCGGTTTCCGATTCGGAGTTGGGTCGATCCAGCACTCCAAACCGTCTCCGACGGAACTCACGTTCATCCTTCAACTCAATTTTGTTGCTCTCCGGATCGCGGCTGGAAAATGCCGTACAGTCAAACAAGGAAATATCTGTTCGGCTGGCAGTCTCATGAATCTCAGCTGTCCACTTGAGGAACCGCTGCGCATAGGTCTCCAAATTCTCAAACTGTTTCCAGACTTGATCGTCTTGAAGGCGCGCGCCAGCCTGCTGAACTAAATCGACGTACCACGGGAAGGCATATGACCCGCGCTCACCACTACGGATGGCATCAAGCGCAGGCTTGTAGGTCGACAGATACGCGAATGAGAAATGAATAAGCTGACTTAGTTTCTGTCTCAGCTCACTGGAGCGGGGATACGGAAGATCACTCCATTCTAAACCACCTTCTGAGCGAGACATCAGGGCAACCTGTCCCGCTCCAGTACCTGTTTCAAAGAAGTCAGATGCGCCTAGAGCCACCAGCAGTTCAACAAAATGCGGCTTGTTTTCCTGCGTTGGCCCTCCGACGCTCGCGTCCCCAACAGAGCTCATTGCTGGGTCGCCGACTACATACATCCCGTCAAAAATGTCGTCGTGGCGCTTATTCCAGTAGTAGTTCAGGGCAGCTTGTGCATTTGGGACGAAGCTTTTTGCTTCGGCCTTGATGTCTTCATCTTTGGGAGTGCCTTCGAAGGAGAAGTACGGGAGCACGAGACCGCAGGCGATCTCGAAGTTATCGCTTTCTCCGGACTTCAACTCCTGTCGTATCAACTTCCCGATTGTTGGCAGGCCTGCAGCCCCTGTTCCACCGAACACGGACCCGCATAGGAAAATGCGGGCTTTGTCTCCAGTACCCGCATCGTTGGAGACTAACCGTCGAAATGTCGTCCACGGTTCGGTTTCACTGAGGGAGAGCTGCTGAGCCATCACGGCTGCGCCGATCGACGGATGTCCACGGAATCCCACCGCCAGGTCTGCTTTCTTCTCATCGTCGCTGTACAACACGTCGAAAAGACCTGCAATCTCCTCGTCCTGCGCCCGCATCTGGCTGTACGAAAAAGAGCTTTGGAGTTGTAGCTCCGACCTGGAGTTCTCTTCGAATGGAGACCAAACTGACGGCTTCGCACGGCGGACCCGCGTCTGGAAAAGAGACGCCGATCCAAGTGTCATCTTTTGACCCTTGATATGGCGGTCTAGGGTAACCTTTGCTTGCTCGAGGTTGCCATTTGACTCGTCCGGATCGACAAAAAGAGTGTAGAGTTCATTGTCTGGAAGCAAGCCTGCTGCGGAGAGATGCGTAGCAGCTTCGATGCATTTCGCACCGGTTCCCCCGATTCCAATCAAGTAGCAAGACATTAGTGGGCAGGTCTACAAGAGAAAGTTCGTGAAGCCTATCTTGCGAAACCCTCTTGCCTATCTAACTAGTCAGAACTGGTCAGCGGATGTCCTGTAGGGTTTCGCGGACGCGGGAAACCGGTACAGCAAAATTCAGGTTTTGCCCTCCCTCGCGGACGGCGAAAACGACCCCGATCACCTCTCCAGCTTGATTGAGCACAGGCCCGCCGCTGCTTCCCTCCGACACGGGAGCCGTGATTTGCAGAACAGTGGCGCCGTCGTGGGAACGGATGCCGCTGACCATTCCCTTCGAGAACGTTGCTTCTAAGCCTTTTGGATTGCCGGCCACGAACACCGTCTGTCCGACTGCCACAGACTCGAAGTGCCCAAGCGGGAGAGTACTTTCCTCCTCACCTGAGTGCCGCAAGATAGCAAGATCAGCTGTAGGATGCTCAGCCACCGTATGGGCTGTTTCGAGGTACTCACCGCGGGTATCGGCCGATTGAATTTGGATCTTTGATGCCCCTGAAACGACATGCTCATTCGTCACGACCGTGCCTTGTTTTGAGAGAAAGCCGCTTCCAAGCCACTGGCCCTCTGGACCTTGAGCCCTAATCACAACGAGAGAAGCCCGCGCCTTCTGGTAGATCGATTCAGCCGAGAGAGATTCTCCAGCTTTTGCAGATTGATCCGGCGAGGGAGAAGCTGTTTCCCTACCTGCGCCATCGGGAACTTGCTGCTGCTCCCGAGTCTTGCTGGGTGAATTTTGCGCTTCTCCTGACGCGCTGGGACGGTCTGGGCTTTTCCAGCAGCCTGTGGCCAGCAGACCTGTAATCACCAGGAAAGCCAATAGGGTACCCGCAGGAGTTGGTGGCCTGTTGTATGTAGCAGCCCGAGCGAGGTCCATTCTAAGCGCATGCCTGGTTTTGAGTTAGACCCAGAGCAGACCGACTCAAATTTCCAGAGCGGCTTTGGTGGCGGAGGTAGGGAAATTATCTAAAATATCCGCAGTGTTCTGGCGCCGTATGGGGTGTATTTGTACGACGGAGGTGATGCCAGCGTAGTGGACAGGTAGTATATCAGGCTACTGTTGACGAGGAAAAGGGTGTATGCAATGGCACCTCCAGATTCAGCAATGGGCACGTAATAGAAGCCATACACAGTGCAAACCGCCACTGTGAGAACGCCCAGCACGGCCCAGATGCTTCGCTTGCCCGAAGACCGCCAGTCCACTACTCCTGAGATCCACCGCGCGAACAGGAACCAGAAGAAAGAGCCAGCCACAGATACCCAAACTCCAAAAGCCGCAGCGCTCATGAAGTCCGCGATCCAGAATGGCAGTCGCGTTCCAGACCGCGGGACCACCACCTGGTTCAACAGAGGTCGTTCGCCAAAAAACACGATCGCCCAGACGAGACCCGCTGTGACTGCAGTAACTCCGACGTAGCGAACCAGCGAGCGCACAAATCTAAAGGCCTTTGTGGAAAAATCAACAGTGTGAAGTTGTTGAGCTGAGTCTACGCTGGTGGATCCACGCCCTGTTGATAGCGCCGACCGAGGTCAAACAGGGCCTGGTGCATCGCCGCCTGAAGTTTGCGCCACAGCTTCTTCGGACTGAACTCGCTTTTTTCTCCTCCCTGATTGAAAATCGCCAGCAGTCCCCACACGATCAGAGCCGTCAGCGTTTGTCGAACGATGCCCGTTGGATCCCGGCTAATGAACCGATCGAGCTGCATTCTGTCTTTGATCCACCGGAAGACGATCTCAATTGACCACCGGTGCTTATAAAGCCGACAAATCTTCTCGGCCCCAATCCAGAGCAGATTGGTCAACACCTCGATCTGCTCCCCCGTTGAGACCTCCACGGTCAGCACCCGGTACCATCGCCCCGGATTGCCGCCCTCTCGGTCGGTCCGGTCGTCTCCGAGGCGAACCAATCGGTCTTCCAGAACCGAGTATCCGGCAGCGTTTCGGTCTGGATCCGCTGCTGCTTCCGGCACAGGGCGCCTGCAAACGGGCTGCGGGACCATGTTGCCGTGTAGCTTTGTCACGAAGCTATCTCCCGCGTCGGTGATCCGGTGATACTGATCGATCGAAAAATAGCCACAATCAAACAGGTAAAGGTTCCCGTGAGGAGCTTTCCCGTGGGGAGCCTCTTCAGGATCGCCCTTAGGGTGATCCTCAGGAGTCCCTTCAGCGTCTTTCTCCTCAAGCTGGAGAAGATCTGAAAAGTAGTCGTTGTCGTTGCCATCTGGGGTTGTGATGAGTGCCTCCTTAAACTGGCGGTCCCGCCCGTCAAGCTTCAATTGCAACTTGAAGCCGGAGCGCTCTTCGCTGGTTTCCTGCCAGTCGGCCAGCGTTGGGGGAAGCTCTACCTGTGTGGCATCGAACAGATCAACCGTGCCGAACAAGTCGGCAACCTCGTTCCATTCCTCCCCACTGACACCCCGAAGGCGCTGATGGGGGAGGTTGGCAACTGCTCCTTGCACCCTTTCAAACATTTGCCAGTACGGTTCGATTGGGCGATCGGCCATCGCACCTCCCAGGCCTCGGACGCTGATGTCGAAATCAGCACCGAGCGCCTTGAACAACAGGTCTTCTTCTGCTGCCCAACTCAGGTCATGGGCACTCTCGTAAGCGGTCGTGTGCAGAAGCACCAAAGACCGGAAGTGGCTCTCGAAGTCGAGCTTCCGAGCATTTTTGTCGTAATCGGCCTCCTCGGCCCAATCCCCACGGGAATCCATCGCTCCGCCTGCACCGAGCACCTGCTCAAATACCGAAGGGGAGGCCAGAGAACGGCACGCGTTGTTCAATGCACTCATGATTGGACCAGAACCGCTTTACTTGTTCGGTGAACCGAGAGAAGCAGGTCTCGTATCGAACGATTGATAAATCGGTCCGAAAACAACTTCACACTGTTGTGGAAAAATGAAGACATTAAGGACAATCTACGGACGTGACCTCGGAAGAAATCCGCCCTGCTTGATCGAATGATATCGGAAAACCCCACTTTTGTCCAGGTGGTTGGCCCAAGCTATCTCTCCAGGTATTACTGCTTTTCGACGTAAACCTGAAGGGACGCAACGCGAGGCCCGCCTGTGTTCGTCAAGCCCGAGCCCAAGTCCAGCAGAAAAGAGTGTAGGTTAGCAGTCTTTGATCCGTCGGGTGTTTTTGCCTGAAACTCGCTGGTAGGTAGGTTCCAGTCCGAGACCCACTGTGGGAATTCCCACTCCCGTACATCAACAGAGATGTTGAACGTGTAAAACCCGCGCCGGAGATCTTCAGGACGGATCCGGAGACGAAGCCTACTGCTGTCGTTCTGGACTGCGCGGATAACCAGAGCCCCTTTTGCCCGAGAACGTTCTTCAAACTCCCCCAAGTAGGTACCTGACTGTGCGTCGCGCTTCCAGACTTTTGTGACTTTCGCGGCAAGGGACTTACTGCTCAGAAGTGGTCGCACGTCCGGAAGTATGTCCAGATCAAGCTGGGAACCAAGGCGAGCTGAAATGTTGTTGTCTCGAATACGAAGCGACAAGGTTTGGGTGGGTGGAAGAGGCACGTCCGCCTGCGGTTTCACCCGGACAAGGTTTTGAATCGGGTCCGAATCGTGAATTTGGACCCGGCCCGGCTGCTCGGCCACGCGGGAGGAGAAGAGCAGAAAATGACATCTCTCCGGATCCACAAATTCGCGGAGGTTCTCGAAGTAGTCTGAAACTGCCCTCGGCAGTCCGAAGACGAGGCCGTAAAGAGGCCTCTGCCCGTTGAAGTCAAATGCAAGTCCGTCTGGCCCGACATCGTATATGCGCCCATCGAATTGAAAACGCGAGGCAATAACCCCCACAGCCAATCCTTGGTCAAATGCTTGGCGAGCGATAGCTCGGCTCACCGCGTTCATGTCGGCGCTGCTCTGAAAAAGGTCAGTAACGAGCACAGTCAATCCGTCCCCGTCCAGAGAGTCAAGAGCCGTCGAAAGCTCTGTATTCCCTCGCGCGTAGAATGTGGATTCCGCAGCGCGCATTTTCTGGTCAACGGCCTGAAGGCCACCAGAAAGAGCAGTCGTCAGCTGGTGATATTCTACACGCCCGCTTCCAACGGAAGCATTTGCCAAACTTTGAGTGACGAAGTTTCGGTACCGAGGTTCGTCTGCAAAGCCCCTCATGGATGGCGTCGCGTCGATGACTACATCCGTGACGTCCACTGAGGCGTCTTTTTCAACCGTCGCGAGAGAGTCAGCTGGTGGTCCCTCCTCAATCTTCGATGAGCAGTTGCACCCTACCAAGACCAGAAATATTGAAGCAGTCACCGCAGCGAGATCCAGTGGAGCATGGCGCTTGAGGAAGGCATTATTCCTAATATCACCAAGTGGCAATGAGATCACGGTTTCAGCGACGGATCAGGGTAGAAAGGCCATCTGGACAAAACCCAAAGCGGGCTGCTCAGCAGTCAAACTCTCGAACTGGGTAAGAGTGTGGTTTAGACTTGTAGAAATCTCAAAAAATATGATAATACCGAGCACCCGGTGTTTCAAGAAGTGGTGATGGGGATTACCAGTTCTTAGTTAATTTTTCCTACTCGGAAAGAGGCTCCTTCACAGGTTCTTCCTCTGAGTTTTCGTCGTTGAGATCGAGTTCGCGTTGGAGTGCGTTGCGGAGCTTCGGTAGGTCCTCGTGCCCAGCGATCCGGTTCATTCGCTGTTCGGCCTCCAACAGGCCAAGGTCGAACCATCGGGCCCACTGCTCGGAGTGGTGCCAGCGTTTGACGTTGCCGATGTACTTTTCAACCAAGCTGTTCAGATTCTCGACCGCATTGGTCGTTTTCAGGCTCCGTCCCACCTCCTCGAAGACCCCGAGACGATGGAGCGTGAGCGTCTCTTCGAGGCCTTCCTGCAGGGACCGAGCCGTCGATCGGTTGATTTCCTGAAGCTCAGCGTGCAGGTCTGTAAGGGCCGACTTCGCCTCCTCGTAGGTCGGCTTCTGATAGGCCCGCCGCAGCTTCCGACGCCACTTTTTGCGACCTGATTTCGGCAGGTACCCGACGATGTTTTCCCGCTTGTGCCACTGGCATCGCTGGATCAGACCGTAGCCGGAAAAGATCTCTCGGATGGCCTTGTGGAGACCGCGGGCACCGTCGGTCACGAAAAGAAGTCCCTGGTCGTAGGAGAGGCCTCGGTCAATAAGCTCTCGCAGGAGACTTTTCACCGGCTCGTGATGCTCGGTGGACGCTTCTGCGAAGCTGAGCGGGATTTTCTTCCCGCCAGCGGTCACGCCCAAAGCAACCATCATCTGCCTGCCCGCCACGTGTTTAGCGTCCATAATCAGGGCCACCAGGTCCAGATCCTCCAGCGAGCGGGTCTCGAACTCCTCGAGGGCCTTGGCGCTGCGCTCGATGAAGCGCTCGCTGACGGCCGACTGGCTGCGCCCAAAGCCCCCCACGAAGCTGGAGGCGACCCGCTCGTAGTCGCCTTGAGAAAGCCCCAGGAGGACTGCTTCCATCATCTTCCCGGTCATCGGAGGGAGCTCCTTCATCTGGTAGTAGCGCTCAGGGGAAAAGGTCTTCTCGGTCTCGGTGTCGATCATTCGGGACTTGATGCGGGGCACCGTAATCGGCACTTTTTCTTCTCCGATACGAACGCTTCCGGGATTCTTCCCCCACCGGCTATAGCGGGAGTCGTCGTGGCTGTAGCTCTGGCGGGCTTTCTCCTCGACTTCCTCTTCAAGGAGCTCATTGACAAAAATTCGAGCCAGCTCCAGGTGGTGCTCCAGCAGAGCCAGCTTCACCTCCCAGGGCTTCTCCTCCAGCTCCTCAAGAGTGGAGGGGGGCCAACAGCTGAGCGTAGGCCGAGCCTGTAGAGGAGTGTTCGTCAGATGGATTTTCAGTGTCGGAATCGGTAGGTTTCGCAGCCATAAGGAGTTCCCTCCTTCGGTTTGTGATTGGTTATCGTTTGCCGAGGAAGGAACCTCTTTCTTTTGGGAGTTTCAACTAAAGAAAGGTAATCACCGTGTCGAAGGTCGGGGTCTACTGTTAAATTGCGAAAATACTATGTTCACAACATGTTAACGGTATGGCGTAAGTAAGTTAACAAAGAGGTGGCGTCGGAGGCTTTCACTTACAGGAGTAGTGAATTGCCCAAAGACAACCGCACCCCACCGATGCGTTTTTTGCGACACTTTGTTCTCCTTTCTAGTGTCTTGCTCGGATTTCTCCTCTGCGGTCTTCCCGCCCACGCCCAGGACCAGCCTGCCGCTGTCGTGGTTTTGCTCCTCTTCGGAGGACTCCTCAGAGCGGTTTTTTCGGTAGTAGTAGGTGCTTTTCGGCAGATCAATCGCCTCAAGGCACCGGTTCAGTCCGTGTTCTTCTCTATGCTGATCCACGAGACGGACCTTTTCAGTCGTGGTCAGCTCTCGCCCAAAAAATTCTTCAGCAGGGCGATTTCGACTTCCTTCTGGCCGACCATCCGCTCCAGTTTGGCGATCTTGTCCTTCTTCTCCTTGAGCTCATCACCTCCACCGAAGGCCTTCGAGCCGTTCTCTTTGAGCTTCTTCTTCCAGTTTGAGAGCGTCACCGGGTGAATATCGTAGGCCCTGGCAACTTCCGCGTCGGTTCCGTCCGACTGGAGAGCTTCGAGCACGACCTGAAGCTTGAACTCGGGGCTGTAGGTGCGATTACCCATGGCGCGTGTGGTTGGATTGGTTCTTGGTTGCAGGAAAACTAAGCCTCCTGCGTCCCAACGTCAGTTAGTCGACCCACCAGTCCAACTTTTCGGGCGCACCTCGTGACATTTATTGCTTCCACTGTTAATATATCGACAACATTAAGCGCAATTTTCGTTCAGAATGAATGGAAGCGGTTCCGAAAGCAGCTTTCGGGCTGCCTTCCCGTTAAGTGGCAAAGCCCAGACCATTGCGCGCTCATGTTAGCGGTAACAATGTTAGGGTTAACAGTCCCGAGTCTTAAAGGATAGAGATGAACATAACTGGATGTGGGATGCAAGTCGGAGTAGCAGGTGGGTGGCTAGACTACGCCATCTCAGTCAATGGAGCGACCATTATAGTTGTCGTCCTTTCGCTGGGCGTCGCAGCAACTGCTATGGGTCAGGATTCACAGGCAAATAGATCCTACGAACCGCGTCGTCAGTCGCTATCTCAACACCAAGTGCCTGAGTGGTTCGAAGACGCAAAACTCGGGATTTTTATCCATTGGGACCTGTACTCAGTACCGGCATGGGCTCCCTCGTCCCCAGGGAACCTTGGAGAGATAGCAGCCGAGAAATGGTTTGCGAATAATCCGTATGCGGAGTGGTACCTCAATTCTTTGCGGATTGACGGATCTCCCACCCAAGGATATCACGAATCGACCTACGGGGAAGAGTTCGACTACTACGATTTTGCTTCTACTTTCAACGAGAAAGTACGGAAGTGGAAGCCCCAGAAGATGGCTCGCCTCTTCGGTGAGGTGGGAGCCCGTTACGTTGTTCTGACCTCGAAGCATCACGATGGCTTCACCCTCTGGCCGAGCCAGGTCGAGAACCCGAATCTGCCGTCGGCCCATGAGGGGGCGAAGCGGGACATTGTTGGAGACCTCGCCGCGGCCGTCCGCGAGGAAGGGCTTCGGTACGGGCTCTACTACTCCGGCGGCATCGACTGGAGCTTCAAGAGCACCACGGTGACGAACATGCAGCGCCTCATCGCCGCCGTGCCGACCTCCGAGGAGTACGTCTCCTACGCCGACGCCCACTGGCGGGAGCTTATCGAGCGGTACGAGCCGAGCGTGCTCTGGAACGACATTGCCTACCCGTCTGCCAAAAAACGCCAGCAGCTTTTTGCCGATTACTACAATGAGCACCCAGACGGACTGATAAACAATCGATGGGGAACCCCGAGTGAACTGAAGAAGGCCTTCGAGGCAGGGGGCGGACCAGATTCGTGAAGTTGATCCGGCCCCGAAGAGCGAGGACCGCTCTAAACAGCTCCTGCAGGAACTGGCGCTGCCAGAAGCCGACCTGACAGTTGTAAGTCTCAGCCATCTTTCGGAAAATGGTAGTTACCACAGGCGTGAGAAGCGGTTGTGGAAGCATAGGTCGTAGGGACCTCAGAATTCGTTTGGCGACGAATCTGAACCCTACGGCCTATCGCTTTTTCATGCAAATCCGCTCTCTACCTGCACGGAGTGTTGTATAAGAATCTCCCGGCTTTGCCCCGGAGGTGCTCCGGAGGGGGACTCTTCGAGCAGCCGGGGGAGTGTCACTCGGCGTTGGACATCTCGTACGGCCGTCCGTCGAGGAGACGGGCCAGAAACTCCGCATCGCTCCACGTGCGGCTCGGGCGCCCAAAGCGGACCGCGACCATCTCGCGCGAGGGGATGACGTAGAGCCGCTGGTTGAAGAGCCCAGCGGCCATGAAGAGGTCGGCGGGGCCGTCGTCGTAGATCATGCCGTTCGGGCCGTCTGGCTGGAGCGACGACGGGGCGTACTCGAAGAAGGAGGCGGCGGGGTCGACGGGCGCGTTGAGCCACACAGTGAGGCCGTAGCCAGGACTCGCGCCGGTCGGGGTCGTGAGCGCGTCGAGGAGACCGACGGGCAGAATCTGCTCTCCCTCCCAGCGGCCATCGTTCAGAAGAAGGCGTCCGAACCGAAGCCAGTCCCCTGCCGTGAGCCAGGCGCCGCCCGCAAGCTGCGGGTCCGTGCCGCCGACGTAGGTCCACGGCCCCGCCTCGATGCCCAGCGGGTCGAAGATTCGTTGCTCGTAGTAGCGGAGGGGGTCTTCCCCGCCGCGTGTTCGCTGCAGGAGCGCCCCGAACAGCTGGAACGCGGTGGGCCCGTAGCGGAACGTGGTGCCGGGCGGGTTGAGGGGCGCGGTGCCGACGGCCTCATCGAAGGTCGGTGCCTCTCCCGCCTCTCCAGCATCGAGGCCGCTCGTCAGGTGCAGCAACTGGCGGACGGTGATCTGCGACTTCGTCGAGTCGTCCTGCCACTCGGGGATTGTCGCCGCCACACGCTCGTCGAGCGCGACCAGGCCATCCTCGACGGCAGCCCACGCCGCCACGCCCGCGAACGACTTCGTGCCGCTCGCCAGGAAGTGAGGATCGGCGAGGTCGTACCCATTTTGCGCCCGCTGGAGAACCACCGCTCCCGACTCCCACACCACGAGCGCGTCCCCGGCGTGCGCCGCCGAGTAGTCGGCCGCCATCTCGAGACGATCCCGCGGCTCGGGCCCCTCGCGCGACGCCCCGGGCTCCTGCGTGGAGCAGCCGGTGAGAAGGGCAATGATTGCGATCCAGAGGAATGTGGACATCGGCTCGGTCGGAGGGGTGGACGAGGCGTTAGGCTTTGGGGCCGCGATGTGCCTGTTCATGTGCACCCTCTCCCGTCCCACATGATTCGTTTCGTTGACTACGACGCGCTACCACGGGGACCGATCCGCGACCATTCGTCGCGATGATTGGGGGTACCGGCGGTCGGGGTGGTATTTCGTGACGATCTGCACGGGGAACCGGCGGCCGTTCTTCGGGCAGGTCCGAAATGGCATCATCGGGTTGTCCGCGGCGGGATGCATTGCGGCCCGCGAATGGCAACGGACGCCGGTGGTACGCCCGTCTGTGCGGTTGGACGCGTGGATCGTGACGCCCGACCACATCCACGACTTGATCGGCATTATGACTTGATCGGCATTACGACGGTTTCCCCGGCCTATTCGGGGGACAATCCGCCCCATCATCCCGCCGTAGATTCGTCTCGGCGAGACGAATCTACGCAATCGGTGGATGCCAAATCCACCAACGAATTTCGGTTGCGCGCCCATTCGTTGGGGGCCATCATCGGGCGGTACAAATCGGTGCGCACCAAACAAATCCGCCGAAACGGGATCCCGGAATTCGAATGGCAATCCCGGTTCTACGACCGCATCGTGCACGATGCCGACGCCTTCCGGGCCGTTCGGCGGTACAGCCGTTCGGCGGTACATTCGGGGCCATCCGGACGGATGATCGATGGTCGACCGTCTCACCGTTCTGCCGTCGCCCCCTCGGACGGCTCCACCACCACTGTACCGGTCGCGGTGTGGCCGCGGGTCTCCGGCCGGTACATCATCTCCGCCTCGGCGG
>ERZ1034547.94-NODE-94-length-23457-cov-43.239595_pt1 | contig 23457 bp, 20 predicted proteins | sample MGYA00520642_ERZ1034547 | MGnify/ENA primary metagenome ERZ1034547 (study PRJEB33760, sample SAMEA4777713) | hypersaline lake metagenome | biome: hypersaline environment; feature: brines | place: Spain | collected 2012-08 | depth 0 m ... | reverse complement strand
GGCGGCGCTCGCCGGGCTCTACGAGGTCGTCGAGCGCGACGCGACGATGACGACCTGGTACGCCACGACGGAGCCACTCGGGCTCCGCGTCGACGACGCAGTGCTCGACCGGCTGCGAAAGCGCGCTCGCGCAGAGTCGTTGTCGGTGTCGACCCTCCTCGTCACCGGCGACGTCGACGTCCCCGTCGTCGCCGCCGCAGTCCACCGCGACGGCGACTGGCCGCGGTTCGCTGCGGGGTCGGGTGCGGACCTCGACCCGGCCGCCGCCGCGCGCAGTGCCGTCGCCGAAGCGCTCCAGAACTGGACGGAACTGCGGTCGATGGGACGGGAAGCGGCCGACGAGGCGGGCGCAGCGATCGGCCGTCACGCCGACCTCCCACCGGAGACGGCTGCGTTCTTCGACCCGCCCACGACGGTCGACGCCGAGGGGCTCGGCGAACCGGACCTCGACGGCTCGGCCGCACTCGAGACGGTCGTCGAGCGGGTGGAGGCCGCCGGGCTCTCGCCGGTCGTCGCTCGACTCACGACGCGCGACCTGGCGACGCTCGGCTTCGAAGCGGTCCGCGTCTTGGTCCCCGGCGCACAGCCACTCTTTACCGGCGAGCCGTTCTTTGGCGACCGCGCCCACGAGGTCCCTCGCTCGATGGGATACGAGCCGGCTCTCGACCGGCCGTACCATCCGTTTCCGTGACGCCGAGAGCGGGGCCTCGTCGGTGTTCGACCCGGACACGTAGGATGGGTGCGGTCACAATGGGTGCATGGAGATCGTGACCGACGACGGCGTCGAGGCGACGGAAGCGATGCCCGGCGTACACCTCACGCAGGGTGCCGCCGGCGAGCGAGCGAGCATCCAGCGCTTCCGGATCGAGCCTGGGGCGACCGTTCCCGAACACGCTCACCCACACGAACAGATCGGGACGGTCACCGGCGGGGTGCTCACCCTCGTCGTCGACGGCGAGGATCGGCCCGTGCGTGCGGGCGACACGTTCGTTATCCCGGGCGACGAGCCGCACGCCGCCAGAAACGACGGCGACCGGCCGGCGACCGGCGTCGAGGTGTTCTCGCCGGCGCGTCCGAACCCGGACTGGGAGTCGTAGCGGCCGCACCGCTTTGACGCGGTACCGCGGCGACCCTCGCCGCCGTCGCGACGCCTTTTGTGTCCGCGGCCCGTGGACTCGTGTATGGTTCGCGTGAGCGCCGGCGCTCGGCTCCACTTCGGGTTTTGTAGTCTCAGCCTGTCGTGTGATCGGCTGTACGGTGCGCTCGGACTCGCGCTCGCGGCACCGCGTGTGACGATCGACGCGGAGCCGGCGACGTCGATCGAGGTCGAGATCGATCTCACCGGCGGAGACGACCTCACCGGCGGAGGCGACGACGGGACCGACCACGACGCGTTGCAGGCAGACGTCCGCGGGTACGCCGCCCGCGCGGTCGACCTCCTCGGCGTCCCCGGTGTGGCGCTCACCGTGCGCGCTGTGCTCCCGCGACACGCCGGACTCGGCAGCGGGACGCAGCTCGCGGCGACGACGCTCGCGGCGATCGCCCACGCCCACGGCGGGGAGCCGGCGGTCCGCGAACGGGCACCGGCTCTCGGTCGTGGCGGTCGGTCGGGAATCGGAGTCGCCGCCTTCGAGGACGGCGGATTCGTCCTCGACGCCGGTCACTCGACCGCCCGGTTCACCACCGATCGGCCGGCGGACGGCGAGTGGACCGTCCCACCCGTCGCCGCACGCCACGCCGTCCCCGCAGACTGGCGGATCCTGTTGGTGTCCCCCGACGTCGCGCCCGGTCGCAGCGGTGCCGACGAGGACGCCTCGATGCGAGCCGCCGTCGAGCACGCCGACCCCGGGCTCGCCGACCGCGTGGCGGGGGTCGTGACCCGGCGCGTGCTCCCCGCGGCCGCGACGGGCCGGGCAGAAGCGTTCGGTGCTGCGGTCGAGCGCGTCGGGCGGCTCAACGGCGCGTGGTACGCCGACGAGCAGGGCGGGGTGTACCGCCCGCCGGTCGGCGACGTGGTGGCAGCACTCGGCGAGTCGTCGGCGGTGTTCGGCGCGGGACAGTCTTCGTGGGGCCCGATCGTCTACGGCGTCACGGACGCCAATCGGGCGGCGGCGGCAGCAGAAGCCGGGCGACGGGCTCTCGCGACCGCCGGCATCGAGGGGACCGTCGCCGTCGTTCGGGCGACCAACGAGGGCGCGCGCGTCGAGACGTAGACGGGCGTCACCGCATCACCCACGCGCTGCCGCCGTCCGGGAGGACGACCCCACTACTAAGACGGTCGGGCACGTCCGACACGGTATGCGTCTCTCAGAGACACGGGACCTCTTCGCGCGCCGTCTCGACTTTCCGGTCACGTGTGATGCGGTTCGGGAGTCGGTCGGTGAGACCGAACTCGAAGCGCCGACGGGTGGAAGCGAACGAATCGACCAGGTCCTTGACCGCTGTGATACCGACGAGTTCGCCTCGCCGGACGAGTTGTACGGGACGCTCATGACCTTCGTCAGCGACGAGTTCATCGGCCGGAAGTACTACGACGACCGCGGGTCCTCACCGACCGCGCCGGGCGAAGAGGAGGTGCAGTTCTGATGACGGTCACGCTGCTCTCTGGTGTCACCGGGGTCGGCCTCACGAGCATCTGTCAGCGCGTCCGCGCCGAACTCGACGACGGGTACTTGTTGCTCAACTTCGGCGACATCATGCTCGAGGAGGCGGCGACGCGAGACATCACCACCGAGCGAGGCGACCTCGCGGCGCTCTCACAGCGACAGATCCAACGGCTCCAGCGCCGCGCGGGCGAGTACGTCGCCGACGCCGCCGTCGAATCCGACGTCCTCCTCTCGACGCACCTCACCGTCCAGACGGATCACGGCTACATCCAGGGGCTGCCGGACAGCGTCCTCCGCGACGTCGCCCCGTCGACCGTCGTCCTCGTCGAGGCCGCACCCGAGACCGTCTTGGAGCGCCGAGCAGAGAGCGGTCGACGCGCCGAGGACGTGACCGAACGACAGATCGAGTTCGAGCAGAGCCTCAACCGAACGGCGGCACTGGAGTGTGCACGCACCCGTAACACGCCCGTCCAGTTCGTCGAGAACGAGGGGCGCGTGAGCGAGGCGGTCGAGGCGGTCGTCGAAACGGTCGACGCCCGCTGAGGGCTCAGGCGTCGGCGAGCGGCTCGTCGGCGTCCACCAGCTCAGCAGACTGCTCCCAGAGGTCGCGGGCAGCCTCGTCGTCGGTGGCAGCGGCGGCGGGCGTCGAGGGGCGCTGACCGGTGAAGTACCGACCAGAGACGCCGTCGAGACGCGGCGCGCAGGCGAGAACGAGCAACGCGGCCGCACCCTCCGCGACGGACGTGACGCCGGGAACGCGCTCGAGCACCCCGGCGAATTCCGAGATAGGTCCCGGCAGGAACCTCGTGAAACCGCTCCCGGGGATCGCCCCCGGATGGACGCTGTTCGACGTCACCGACCGTCCGCTGCGCTCGAGTCGTCGCGCGAGTTCCCGCGCGAAGAGGACGTTCGCGAGCTTGGCGTGGCTGTACGCCGACAATCCACCGTCCGGTCGAGTGACGCGATCCAGCTCGAGCGTCGCGCCCTGGTGTGCCGCCGATGCAGTCGTGACGACGCGGGCACCTGGCTCGAGGTGGTCGACGAGTTCGGCCGTGAGCAGATACGGCGCGAGGTGGTTCACCTGGAAGGTGTACTCGACGCCGCGGTCGGTGAGTCGCCCGTCGCGAACGAGCCCGCCGGCGTTGTTGATCAGAAGGTCGAGCCCACTCGTCTCCGCGCGGACGGTCGCAGCCAGGTCGCGGACTGCGGCCGTGTCGGCGTAGTCGGCCTCGAGGAACCGGGCGTCGGCTCCACTCGCCGCCAACTCGTCGACGACCGCCCTGCCGGCGTCGGCGTCTCGTCCGTGCACGAGTACGGTCGCGCCGAGGCGCCCGAGTGCGAGCGCCGCCTCACGTCCAATGCCGCTCGTCGACCCGGTCACGAGCGCCCGGGTACCCGTGCAGTCGACGTCCGAGACCCCCGCCAGCGACTCCGGTGGCTCACCCATACACGAGCTTAGGGCGCCAGGAGGAAAACGCCCCGCACGCGAGGGTGACCTCGCCGTGGCGGGCACCGAAGCATCGAAGTCGATGCGGGAAGTACATACACACTGAATCGGAGTACGATGTTTTGTGACGACTGCGGTTCGATGCTGATCGCCCGTGACGGGGGCATGGCGTGTACGAACGACGCGTGTGGCGCCGAGACGGCACGCGACGACGAGGTGGCGGCGCAGTTCGAGTCGACGGCCGCACAGACCGACGCCGACGTCGTCGAGACCGAAGAAGGCGCGAACTTCGAGGGGAAACCCACCGCCACCGACGTGGTGTGTGACGGGTGTGGCCACGAGGCGGCGTGGTACACGATCAAACAGACCGGGGCGGCCGACGAGCCGCCAACGCGCTTTTTCAAGTGCAAAGCCTGCGGGAAGCGGTGGCGTGGATACAACTGAGGCGGAGTCGAGCGTGCCGCGTTCGGACACCCAGCCGCGCGTGGTGGTCGCTCCGTCTCGTGGGTGAGCCGAGAGACGCGCCACGTTTTATGTTCGGCGGGCGAGAGCGGGCGATATGGCCAACACGAGCGACGTACACGCAGAACCCGTGATCGTGCGCCACGAGGCGGTGCGTGCCGAGCCGGTCGACGCGGCCGAGGGACTCCGGAAGGCGGTCCTGATCGACGAGTCCGACGGCGCACCGACGTTCGCCATCCGGCGGTTCGAGCTCGACCCGGACAGCACGGTGCCCCGACACACCAACGCGATCGAACACGAGCAGTACGTGCTCGAAGGCGAGTACGTCGTCGGTATCGGCGAGGACGAACACGTCGTCGCCGCCGGCGACGCGCTGTTGATCCCGGCCGGCGTCGAACACTGGTACCGTAACGAGGGGAGCGAGCCGGGGGCGTTTCTCTGTGCGGTACCGAACGGCGACGACGACATCGACCTCGTCGAGTGACCGGCTGACCGGCCCACAGCGGCTCACTCGAGGACGCCGACGCGCTCTGCGACGTACCCGAACTGGTCGCGGTACCCCTCCGCCGAGAGCAACACCGGGTAGAAGTCGGCCTCCGCACGGACTGGCTCGCCGTCCGCGGTCGCGAATCGCTCACCCGCCTCGACGCGTTCGAAGTTGTGAGCGAACACCTCGTACTCCGTCGCGGCCGGCTTGGGGATCCGCTCGTGGAGCCGAAACACCGGCACGGCCTCACGGCCACCGGCGTCGACCACGCCGTCTGCGGCCGGAGCGGCGAGCGCACCGGTCGCGGCGAGGAACGCCCGGGTGACCCAGTACGCGTTGTCGGCCGCCTCCGTCGACCCCTGTAGCCCGGCTTCGATCTCGAGTGTGTGTGGTTGTTCGATGAGCCGCCCCTCGGTGATCGCGTCCGTCTGGACCACCGCGTCGACCGGGAGGTGCGGGGCGACCGCGCGGGCGACCTCGTCCATCGAGTCGACGACGGCGAACGGCTCGGCGTACGACTGTGTCGAGTGGATCGCGAGGGTCGTACACCCGGCGAGCTCGGCGTGAAGCCTGTGGGCGAGCCGTTCCTCGTGGGTGTCTGCGTCCGGGTCCCCCGGGAACGACCGGTTGAGGTCGGCCTCGAGGTAGCGCTCGCGGGCGGCGAGCGCCTCCTCGTTCGCGACGATCAGCTTCACGGCGCGCTCGACCGCCGGCGACTCTCCTATCAGTCGCTCGACTGCGCGGGCGCCGCAGGGCTCGTCGCCGTGGATCGCCCCGACGACGGCGACCTCGGCCGACCCCTCCCCGAGCTCGTGGACCTTCATGAGCCCACCTGGCTCCGGGCGGGTAAGTGGCGTTCGGATCGACGCGTCTCGGCCGACGCTCACACCGGGTCGAACCGGAGCACGTCACCGACGGCCACGTCGTGGGCCGTGGTCCACTCGTATCCCACCTCGAGCACGTACTTTCCGCGGCCGGGGTACCGTTGGCTCTCGCCGTCCTCGTCCGGCCCCGGTGCCGGAGCGTGGTGTATCTCGGTGATCACGCGGTCGGCGCCGGCGAACACGATGTCGATGCCGAAGTCCATCTCGCGCATCACGTACGTCAGGCCTCGCTCGCGCTCGTGGACGAACAACATGCCGCGGTCTTCGGGCAGCGACGGCGTGTCGCTCAGTCCCGTGTATCGCAGCGCGCGGGTGTCGGCGACCGCGGCGGTCACCGCCCCGAGACGGTCGCCGGCGGCCGACTCGACGACGACGTCGCGGGTGTCGTAGTCGGCGTGGATCGGCGCGTCGTCGGTCTCACCGTCGTCCATCACAGCCCCGTCCGCGTCGGCACCGTCGCTCTCGTCGGCCGGCCCGCCGGTCGACGATCCGCCGAGACACCCGGTGACGCCCACGGCGCCGGCGACCACACCGAGGAGTCGTCTGCGCGATCTGGTCGGTGCGTTCATACGGCCGATCGTCGGCCAGCGGTCATAAACCGGTCGCCGGTGGCTGTGTACGAGGACGCGTCACTCCGACGGGAACGCCTATCCCCGCCCCCGCCGAAGCCGGTCCATGGACGAACGCGTACGCGAGCACGCGAGGGTGCTCGTCGACTGGAGCGCACGGGTGACGGCGGGCGACGACGTCGTCGTCAGCGTCGCCGACGGAGCCCACGAGTTGGCCGTCGCGGTCGCCCGAGAGCTCGGCGAGCGTGGGGCGACGGTGACGACCCTGTACGACTCGGCGGAGGTCACCCGCGGGTACCTCCGCGGGGTCGCCGCGGGCGAGGTCGACGTCGACGACGACCAGTCGGTCGACCGGGCGCTGTACGAGGCCGCAGACGTCGTCTTGCGGCTCGGTGGCGGCCGAAACACGACCGCGACCGCCGACGTTCCCCGCGAGACGCGGCGGGCGTACGCGACGGCGCGCCAGGACGTTCGCGAGGCGCGCATGGCCGCCGACTGGGTGTCGACGGTCCACCCGACCCGAGCGCTCGCCCAGCAGGCCGGCATGTCCGTCGAGGCATACCGCGACTTCGTGTACGACGCAGTGTTGTGCGACTGGGAATCGCTCGCCGAGGAGATGGCCCAACTGAAGGCGCTCTTCGACGCGGGTGAGCGCGTCAGACTCGTCACCGAGCGCGCAGACGCACCGAACACGGACGTCGAGATGCGCATCGACGGGCGAACCGCGGTCAACTCCGCGGCGTCGGTCGCGTACGACTCACACAACCTCCCCTCCGGAGAGGTGTTCACCGCGCCGTACGCGACGGAGGGAGAGGCCTTCTTCGACGTGCCGATGACGATCGACGCGACCCGCGTGCGCGACGTACACCTCGTCTTCGAAGCCGGGGAGGTCGTCGACGTCACCGCCGCACAGGGTCAGTCGGCCGTCGAGAGCGTCCTCGAGACCGACCCGGGCGCGAGACGACTCGGCGAACTCGGCGTCGGGATGAACCGCGGTATCGACCGGTTCACCGACTCGATCCTCTTCGACGAGAAGATGGGCGACACCGTCCACCTCGCGGTCGGCCGGGCCTACGACGCCTGTCTCCCCGAGGGCGAGTCGGGGACCGAGAGCGCGGTACACGTCGACATGATCACCGACGTGAGCGAACGGTCGCGGCTCGAGGTCGACGGCGAGGTCGTCCAGCGAGACGGCACCTTTCGATGGGAGGACGGCTTCGAGGCGGCCTGAAGAGCGTCGGGGCGGGGCCGCCTCAAAGCGCCGACGACCGGCCGACCGACTCGGCCGACGGCGGCGCCTGAGCGTCTCGAACGGCGTCCCATTCGGTCGAACAGCGCACACACAGGTAGTAGTCGAATCCGTCGACGTCACAGTAGTGGACCGGGCGATCGGTCCCGCACTTCTCACACTGCATGCGCCTCACCACCGGGGTGGGTCAAAAAAAGCCACCGATTCGGCCGACCCGGGCGGGATCGGCCGGGTGTCGCGCGGTCACGAGCGACGCGAGTCGACGTGCCGATCACCGAAGCCCGTCGAGGGCGAACTCGAAGGCGGCGACGGGCACCTCAAGGTCGTGGTCGACGAGGACTGCCGGGTGAACCTCACCTATCACGCCGACCGGGTCGCCGTCGATCAGCACGTCGGCGACCCGACCCTCGATGAACGTGGGGTGGTCCGTCGGCGGCGTCTCGAGGGATCGGCCAAAGTCGTCGCAGACGGCCTGTAGTCGGCCCTTCGCGGCCTCGTAGGAGGCATCCCGTCTGGCGAGCGCGCCGGCGACGTGGCGCGACTCCGCGACGCGCGTGTTCGCAGTCGGGTCGTGTTCGGCGACGAACCCGATCTCCGAGACGTCCTGTGGGTACGCGTTGTGGGTGTTGCCCTCGAGCAGTTGCAGAAGCGACGGGAGCGCCCACGTCCGAAGCTGGGTGTACGCCTCGCTGTACGGCTCGGTGATCCGGACCGGATCGCCGCCGCCGAAGACGCCGTCCTCGACCGCGACGCCGCCGGTGCCGGGCTCGACGCGGAGCCGGTCGTAGTTCTGCTCGGCGCTCGTCATGTGGAAGTTGAGGAGGTCCTCGAAGCCGAGGCCGACGAGGCTCGTGCGGACGGCGTCTTCCAGCCGCGTTCGCTCGTGGCGCCCGCCGACGGTTCCCGCATCGGGGTACCGCGGCGTCAGTTCGTCGAAGCCGTACGCGCGTCCCACGTCGTCGACGAGGTCGAGCGGGTGGAGCACGTCGACGCGGTACGGCGGAATCTCGACGTCGTACGTCACCGACTCGCCGAGCTGGTAGGTCGCGTCCAGGCCGGATCGCTCGAAGCAGTCGACGACGGCTTCGGGCTCGAAGTCGACGCCGAGCAGCGTCTCGATCCGGTCGTGGGTGACCGACTTCTCGGCGACCTCGAGGTCGGGACGCACCAACGCCTCCCCGTACTCGCTCGGGTGTGTCGCGTCATCGGCGTAGGTCACCTCGACTTCCTCTATTGTCGCTCCTCGTGCCGAAAGCGCGTAACAGACGATCGTGCACATCTTGTCGATCGTCCACTGGTCGGTGCCGGTGAGTTCGACGAGCAGCTCACGAGAGCCGGTCGTCACCTCGGTCCGTCGACCGTTGATCACCGGTGGGAACGAAAAGAGCCCCAGGTCGTCGTATATCGCCGGATAGCGGTCGTACTCGCGGACGAGGTCGGCGTAGGTGCGGCCGGTCTGGTGTGACTCGAGGACGCCCGCCGGCGTCAGCTCCTCAGCCGCGTCGAGCGGGACGAACGTGTCGCCGTCGGGCTCGACGCCGCGGTAGGTGACGGAGCGCTCGGCACCCTCCCGATGGGGCGCGCCCTTCACCATCGCAAGGTCGTGGATCCCGATCGCTCCCTTCGCCCGGCCGCGGCCCATCGTCGCGTGCAGCTTCTCCTGTAACCCGATCAGCGACCGGAGGCCGGACTCGTCGAGGTCGACGCCGCGGACGATCGCGCCGGTGACGTAGGGGCGCTCGGCCGGCACCGACGAGTCGACCTCGATCGTCCACTCGGGGTCGTTCGTCTCCGGGACGTACACGCCCCGGTCGTCGCCGTAGTGGTACCGAAGCGACCGCGCGACGCCCTCGACGGAGAGCCGGTCGAGGCGGTCGGGGGCGAACTCGAACTGGAGGTAGCCGTCGTCGGTCTCGCCTTCGAACTCCAGGCCGAGGCCGAACAACGTCTCTTTGAACGCCTCGGTACTCGTCTCCGTGCGGCCGGTGAGCCCGCGCAGCTCGTCGGGGTCGACGTCGACGACGGGCATCAGTAGCTCACCTCCGCGGTGCGCAAGAACTCGACGTCGGCGAGCGTGCCGTGGAGGTCGCGGATGTCGTCCGCGCCGGTAGTCAACATCGCGAGTCGCTCGAGCGCGAGTCCCCACGCCATCACGTCGCAGTCGACGCCGAGGGGGCCAGTCACCTCCTCACGGAAGATACCGGAGTTGCCGATCTCGATCTCCTCGCCCGTCTCGGGGTGGTCGCCGAACAGCTCGAAGGAGGGCTCGGTGTACGGGTTGTAGTGCGGTTTGAACCGGATGTCGGTGATCCCGAACTGCCGGTAGAACTCCTCGAAGGTCCCCATCAGGTCGCGCACCGAGAGGTCCTCGGCCATCACCCAGCCTTCGATCTGGAAGAACTCGAGGAGGTGTGTCGGATCGAGCGTGTCGTTGCGGTACACCTTTTCGACGGAGAAGTACCGCTGTGGCGGATCGAGCGGCGCGCCAGCGTGTCCGGAGAGGTACCGCATCGACAGCGAGGTGGTGTGGCCGCGTAAGGCGATCTCGCGGGCGAAATCCGCCGACCACGGCGAGTGGTAGCCGTCACCGTCGTCACCCCACCCCTCGCGATGGGCGCGCTCGACCCGCGAGAGGAGCGTCTCGGGGATGTCGTCCGTCGGCTCGACGTCGAGCGCGAACCGATCCCAGTGGGTGCGTGCCGGGTGGTCTTGGGGCATGAACAGACAGTCGTTGATCCAGAAGTCGCTGTCGGCGTGAGGGCCCGCCATCTCCTGGAACCCCATGCCGACGAGCACGTCTTTGACGCGGTCTGCGGTCCGGCGAAGGACGTGTTTGCGCCCGCCGGTCGCCGGCGGGGCATCGGCTTCGACGTCGTAGCTCGCGAACTCCACGTCGCGCCACTCGCCGCTCGCCAGCAGCTCGGGGGTGAGTTCGGCGACCGTCTCCGCCGTCTCGACGCCGGCCATCAGTGCGTCGACGCCCGCGTCGGTGAGCGTCACCGCACGGGTCACCGACTCGACGACCCGAACCAATCCCCGCGAGTCGAGTCGGTCGACGACATCGTCATCCGCCGGAGGCGTACCGGCTGCGAGTGCCTCGAGCGTCGCCATCTCAGGATCGTCGCTCGGGTCGGCGTCCGGGTCGATTGACAGCTCGCCGGCGTCGATCGAACCCAGCCCCTTTCGCGCGAAGTTCGAGAGCGCGATGTCGACCGCGGGGCCGTCGAGGTCGGCCGCCCCGATGACCTCGCCCATCGAGACGGGTGCGTCGGCTGCACCGAGTTCCTTACCGGCCCGGTAGAGTCGACGCTCTGGCAGCCCCTCGTCGACGTAGCGGGCCCCCTCGTCGGTCAGTTCGGCGTGCTCGCGGGTCGTCTCCGTCACCTCGAGGAGCCCCTCGTCGCGGAGCTCGAACGCCGCGCCGGTCACCGTCTCGGGTTTGAGCCCCGTCTCCGCGGCAAGGTCGCCGATCGTCCGTTCGTCCGTCGCGCTCGCCGCCTCGAGGACGGCGAGCTGTCGTTCCGGGAGTCGCATTCGAGTTGTGTGTATACGCGCGTGGCCCGTTGGTAACGGTTCCGGGTCGTCGCGGCCTTACCCCTCTCCGTCTGCTCGCTGACGGAGTGCCGCGATCCGATCGCCGAGCGGGGGCTGAATCTCGAGCCACGTCGAGTAGTCGCCGGTCGCAGGCGTGACGCCGCTCCGCTCGGCAGCACGCTCGAAGGCGTCGGCGACCCGTCGGGCCCCCACCGCGTCGGCCGCGTGCGCGTCTGCGACGTACTGGACCCGCCGACCGGCCCACAGCGCCGTCAGTCCGACCGCGAGCAGGGCGGTGAACCCCGGTGTGAACCCGACGGCGGTCGTCGCGATCGCGGCGAACAACGCGACGACGACGGCGACCGCGGCGGCACGGAACGTCGCGAAGTGCACCTGTACCCGTCCTGCCTCCGCCGCGAGCAGTCCGACGGCGACGTCTGCTTCGAGGTCGTTCACGATCGGCTCGGTGACGAAGAGCACGCGGCGACGAGGTGGCCCGCGGACGGAGACGTCGACGGCCGACTCCTCCTCGAGGACGGCGACTCGGTCGACGCCGAGGCCGGCCTCCTGACGCAGCACGTCGAGAGCCGCCCGCTCCGGATCGGTCGGCTCGCGGAGCTCGCGAAACCGGTCCATCACGTACAGCGGCCCCACAGCTGTGGCGAGGAACGCCAGGATCCCGACGCCGACGAGGGCGACGACCGACTGCATAGCTCGACCGTCGGTGGCCACCCGGCTAAAACCACGCGGTCCGGCCTGAGTCACCTCACCGGCCTCGCGCCGGCACGCGGTCGGCGAGCGATCGGATCGCCGCGGCCGCATCGCTCTGCGGTGCTGCGGTCACGACCGGTCGTTCCGTGACGACGGAGCGTCCGACGCGCGGATCGGCCGGCACGGCCGCCGCCGGCGCACCGAGGGCGTCGGCGATCGCGTCCGTCGGCGGCGGCTCGACGACCCGATTGATCGCACAGGCGACGAGCCCCGCCTCGAGTTCGCGCGCCAGCTCACGGGTTCGGATCGCGTCCGCCAGCGCGAACGCCCGCGGCGAGACCACGACGAGACACGCGTGAGCCGCCGCGAGCGGAACGCCGGCGTCGGCGCGTCGGCCGGCCGGACAGTCGACCACGACACGTCCGTGTGCTCGTTCGACGGCTTCGAGGGCGTCCACGAGTCGCGTCACGTCGGCCGCGCGAGCGCCGGCTAACGTCCGGCCACACGGGACGACGTCCACCGGCCCGGGGCGGAGCGTCTCCTCGACGGCCGCGCGCCCCGCGAGTACGTCGTGGAGGTCTGGACCACGGACCGTCGGTAGGTCTGCCATCCCGAGGTCGGCGTCAACGACGACCGCGTCGAGCGCGGCCGCGAGGTTGTACGCGAGCGTCGTCTTTCCCACCCCACCTTTGCCGCCGGTCACCGCGAGGATCACGCGATCGACTCCAGTGCCTCGACCGGCACGTCCGTCGCTTCCGCCCGCGCCGCCAGCGACGATGCGCGGTCGGCGAGTCGGGTGAGGCGTGCGACGTCGGCGTCGACCTGGTGAGCGACATCGACCGCGTCTGCGGCGCTCCCGACCCGCTCAAGCGCGGCCGTGGCCGTCTCGAGGTCAGCGTTGGTCAGCCGCTCCGCGCGCTCGATACGCCCCTCGACGGTGTCGAGCCAGGCGGTGATCGCGGCGGTCGTTTCGAGGCAGACGTCTCCGTCGCCAGGCTGACCGTCTTCGGTCTCCTCGGTGGCGACGGCGCTCGGGTCACCGTCGGTCGTCGACGTCACGCTCGTCGACGCCACGTCCGTGCCGGCGCCAACGTCGGTGACTACGGCACGCGGCGGTCGGTGGTCGCCGAGGCGCCGGACGGCGTCCGCCACCGTCGGGGTCGACGGTGGCCCGTCGGGGTCGACCGGCGAACAGCCGGTGATAGCGACCGGCGGATCCGGCGCGGGTGGCGTCTGATCGCCGTCGGTGGTGGGACCGCGAGGAGACGGAAGGGGACACGCAAAGCCGACGCCACGACGCTCGTCGGGCCCAAGTTCGAGCGTGAGACCGGTAGCGTCCCAGCCTGCCTCCGGCACACCGCGTCGCCTCGGGGGGAGCACCGGGCCGTCGAGACGGCTGTCGAGACGCACTCGACGGGCCACCTCGGTCGGGTTGTGGAGCCGGCAGGCGACGAACCACACCCCGTCGACCCGGTCGACGGTCCACGAGAGGTCCACGCGCATACGTCGGGTGTGCCGGCATCTGATTTAAGCGTCGGGTCGAACCGTCGCCACGCCCAGCGCACGGTCGGGTGACGTTCCCGACCACGCGCGGATAGCGTCGGCGACGGCTGGTTCGAGTACGACCGGTCCGTCGAGTGTCGCGACGCGAACCGCGGCGACCGACCCGACGAGCCGTGAACCCGCGTAGTCGGTCGGTCCGTCGCCGGCAGCGCCCGGGTCGCCGGTCGGCAGCGTCGCCAGCGCGTCGCGAAACGCCGGGTACACCGCCCGTGCGAGCTCGCGTCTGGCCGCTCGCTGCCGATTCTCGAGCCGATCCTGGAGGCGAAGGCGCCGCTCGCGCTCGTCGCGGCTCGCCGACGCTCGGTCGCGGGCGCGTTCGAGCGCTTGTTCGGCCGCGATGCGCGTCGTCTGTGCCGCCGCGAGCGCCGCCGCAGCCGTGTCGAGCGCCTCGCGGGCCGCGTCGGTCTCGGCCCCGGTCTCCCGACGCGCGCGGAGCTCTCCCCGGGCCGCCGCGACGCGTTCGGCGAGTCGCGTCTCCTCGCCGGTCGCGGCCGCGAGGCGTCGCCGCGGCTCGGTGAGGTCGACGCTCACCGGGTCGATGGCATCGATCGCCGCCCGAAGCGACCCGAGTTCTGGCCCGTACGACGACCGGTGGCCGCGGGAGTACGCGGCCGCGGCGAGCTCTGTGTGAAGGGTCGTGCCGGTCGGGAGCCGACCGAGCACGGTCGCCGGGTCGCAGATCGGTGCAGCGGTCGGAGCCCGCGTCTCGGTGGGGGGCGCGTCTACGCGGTGGCGCGCCTCGCCGTCTGGTGTGGGAGCGTCGTGGGACGCCGGCGCGCTGCCAGCGGCCCGTGACCGGGTGCGGTCGGCACGGGCCTTCGGTTCGGCGTCACGCCGCTCGTCACGCCTTCGGGCCATCACAGCGGACGGCGCTTCATCGCGTCGGGGGCAGGGTGGTCGGTCCCGGCCGCGAACGAGGCGTACGGTGTTGCGGCCGTCTCGCGGTTCGCGTACGCCGTGGCCGCCGCACGGACGTCCTCGTCGACGCGGACGAACTCGTTGAACGGCTCCGTCCACTCGATCTGGACGTCGGCGGCGTGGGTCTCACGGAGCCGGAGCGCGAGGAAGGCTCCGTACGCGGTCGCCTCAAGCAGTGCTGCGCGGCCGAGCCGGCGGACGACGTGGTCCTCGTGGCGACGACACACGTTCCGGAGCCCCGTCCGGGCCGCCGCCGAGTAGGTGACGACGAGTATCACGGAGAGCGATGCCGCGTCTCGGTACTTAGCGATTGTGGAGCTGGCGACGATCGCCGGACTGCGGCGAGGTCACACTCGTTCGACCTCGAAGACGTCGAGCGACCCCTCGTCGACGCCCGCGACGGCCGCTACCCGCTCGCGGGCCGCTGGCGCCGAGGGGGCGACCACGACGCGCCCGTCGATCGGTGGATCGCCGGTCGCACGGTAGACGGCGTCGTCGCCCTCGAACGTCGTCGCGTACGTGCGCAACACCGCGGCGACGCGCCGCTCTGTCGCCGTGAGGTCGGCCTCGCCGGCCTCGAACGCGGTGAGCGCGTCTTCGACGTTGCGCAGCGCAGAGATGCGGTCCATGGCTACGTCGTCCGGAGGTGTCCCTGCGTCGGCTCGTACACCTCGCCTTTCGTCCGAAGCTTCTCGATCTCCGATTCGGCCTTGCGCTGGTCCATCCCGATCTCGCCGGCGCGGTCGAGCACCTCCTCGACGGGAGCACCCTCCTCGTACTCGGTCTCGATATCGGCGATGAGCCCCTTGATGTTCTTGATGCGGTCGCGCTGGCTCTTCGAGGTCCCCGTCTCGACGACGTCGGCGTCGAACTGCCCGGTCTCGGGGTCGACGCCGATGTCCTGGAGACACGACTCCACGATGCTGGTCGCGCGGTCGGCGTCCTCACGCTCGACGGTGTCCGAGAGCCGAACCCGTGCGCTCGCCTCCGAGAGCCGAACCATCGCCTCGAGTTTCCGCGCGGTGACCGGCACCGGCGCGTCCTCGTCTGCCCCCTTCGACCGGAGGTCGACGTAGAACTCCTCGATGAGCGCTTTCGCCTCGGGCGTCATCGTCGGGTAACACGAGCGCTTCGCGTGGGCGATGTACTTCCGAAGCAGGTCGGCGTCGATCGCCGGTGCGACCTCGTCGGTGACGGCCGCGACCTCGTCGGAGGTGAACTCCGAACTCGCGAGCTCCGTCCGCTGGGTGTTGAGCTCGCCCGCGTAGTTCGTCTTGATGATGTGTTGTGCTAGCCGCGAATCGTGTTCCGGGTCCGGGCTGTCCGTGACGGTAAAGATGAGGTCGAATCGTGAGATCAGCGCGGGTTCTAAGTCGATCTGCTCGCCGATCGGCTCGTACTGGTCGAACCGGCCGTACTTCGGGTTCGCCGCGCCGAGCAGCGAGCAGCGGGCCTTGAGCGTCGCGTTGATCCCCGCCTTGGAGACGGAGATCTTCTGTTGTTCGAGGCCCTCATGGAGTGCGGAGCGGTCAGAAGAGTTGTGTACGACCAGACCGTTCGCGACGAAGTTGTGTGTCTCCTCGACGGTCAGGTCGTACACCTTCGGCCGCCGTCCGTCCTCGATCCGCATCAGTATCGACCGGAGTTCCGCTTCGACGGTGGCCGCTTCTTGTAGGATGGCTTCACGCAGATCACCGAGCCGGTCCGCTTTGACGACACCGGACAGCCACCGGGACACCGTCGCCGGGCTTGCATCGAATCTCGACGCCACGTCCGCCTGGCTGATGCCGTAGGCGTCGAGTGCTGCTGCTAACTCCGCTCTCGTTTTGCCGATCGCATCGCAGCCGAGGAGTTCACGAGCCCGTCGCTCCGCCGTTTCGACCGGCCCACCGATAACGTCGGCGAGACGCTGTCTGAGTACCTCGCCACGGTGTTCAGTCGACCTCGGTTGCACGGTTTCGACCGACTCGACGCGGCGCCACTTCACCTCGCCCGCGACGAACTCGCGGAGGTCGCTGAGATCGGTTTCTTCGACGTCGGTGAGTATCTCTCGCAAGCGGTCGGTCACAAGCCCACGAACGCTGTCATGGTTGCCCCACTCGCGGGAGATCTGCTGCTGTGACAGCACCGTTCCCTTGGCCAGCTCGGACTGTGAGACGTGGTACCGGTTTCGCAGCTCGGCGAGCGTCTCCCACGTTGCTGTCTCGTCGAGTCGACGACGGTCCTCGGCGGCCGTCTCCACTCTGTCTTCGAACGCCGTCAGTATCCGGTCAGCCCGATGGAGCGACGTGTTTGCGCCTTTATTCTCGAAGTCGTGATACGTGACTGCGTTGAGTCCACACTCGCGTTGGTACAGCCGGAGTGACTCACGAGTTCGAGACAGCACGTCATCGATCTCCGGGATCACGTCGACGATCGTCCGGTCGCCGTCAGCGGCGTTGACGACGCGGTCAAGCGCCTCCATCTTCCGAGTCGCGGTGAATCCAATAGCACGCTGAAACGCCGTCAGCGAGTCCGCGTTAGTCAGCGTGAGGTAGTACACGTCTCGACCCCCGGGTCGTTTACGATGTTGAAGCTGGCTCGACACCCCAAACTGCAAGAGGAGTGCCCGCGTGCCTCGAAGGAGGCTCCTGCTCGCCGACGCTATCCGAACGTTGCCGGCCGATTCGTCGACGTGCCCCTCGCTGTCGGCCAGCGCACGGACGAACGCGGCCTTTGCCGCTCGGCATCCCGTCGAAACGGCAGTCGGGAAGCACTTCTCGTCGTATCGACCGAGGTTCATCCCTGCGTCGAGGACAGCGTCAGCGTGCGCTTTTCCGATGACTCTGACCGTCCCGACGCCGTCATCACGCTGTTCGCTCGGGTGACGGACCGGTTCCGCGTCGAACGCCGCTCGGGCAGCCCGCTCGAAGTCCGTCAGCAGTTCCTCGTCGGTGTTGGTGAACCGGACGCCGTAGACGCCCTCGTCGCGGTCGTAGTAGATGTTCCCGTCGCCGGAGAGGTATCCGAGCACACCCGCCATCGCGGCGTCGACGCCCCCGTCGCCGACGGGCTCGGCCGCTGCCCCAGCTCCGCCGAGCGCAGCCACTGCTCCGCCGTCGGCGGCCTTCGTTGGAATTTCTCTGGGGACGTACACCCAGTCACCCTCGTCAAGTGCGGCCGCTTCGCGCTCGACGCGCTCCCCATCGTCGAGGACAAAAAACGGGTGGTCAGCCGTCGCGGTCAGCGACTCACCGGTCTCCACCGTCACCCGGGTTAGCTCTGACGGCGCATCGTACTCGTGTACCGCAGAAACGGGACGCTTGACCAGCCGTCCGTCCTCGTCCATCGTCCAGACGTCGAGGTCGATATCGCGAATGTGGCGGCCGTTCGATACCTCCTCGATTTCGCCGTCTTTGGCGGCCTCTCGTGTGAGTTCGTCGATACGCTCGACCCGTCCGTCGGCGAGCGAGACCAGCGTGTCGCCGGTCACACAGTCCATCTTATCGAGCTCGTCGACAGCCGCGATCCCTTTGTCTGCGAGGACGAGCGCGCCGGCTTCGAGTGACCACTGCTGGCCGTCGCCGAAGTCGTCGCGTACCGCAGCGGCGGTGTTGTGTGTCACGAGTCCGTTGCCGAGGAAGTTGTGCGTGTCCGGAACCGTTAGGTCAAACACTTCTTTGTTACCGGTGTTCTCGGCGTCGAGGACCTCGTCCCAGACGAGATCGGCGTTGGCCACTTCTTCGACGACGGAGCCACCGTCGCCGAGATCGAGGTCATCGATCAGTGAGTGGGTCCGTTCACGACTCGGATCGTCGCCACAGTTCAGATTCTGCCAGTATCTGCCTGCACCCCCATCGGCACGAGCGAGGGTGCGGCCGATCGGGAGGCGTTCGCCGCGTCGAGGTGCATCCCGGACGATCTCATCCAGCGCGGCTGATTTCGTCGTCGACCGGAACCCGATTCGGTCGGCGAACGCGTCGAGGTTTTTTCCGTATATCGCCAGGTGCGTCTGGACCGACGTCGATTCGATCTCGTGGCCGTCGGCGCGTTCGGAGGTTCCTCGACAGTCACGCTCGCGCGTCCGAGACCGGATGCCGTACGTTTCCAACATCAGTTGGACCTGTTCGGCGAGTTCGCCACAGACGGTCGAAAACTGCACGCTGGATCCGCCGGTATCACGCCCACACACAGAGCCATCGGCATCGAAGAGGCCCTGGAGGAAGGCGTCGGCGTGTTCAGCAGTCGTGAGCTTCGAATCGAGAGCAATATCATCTTTTGGCGACTCGACGCCGACGTTGCTGAAGAAGCGGGCAACGGTCGCACTGTGGAGGCGAATACAGGGGACACGATCGTCTTGATACTCGATATCGACTGACTTGTCGAACGTCGTCTCGATGATGTCTGCGGCGTGTTCTAGCAGCGCTTCGTCGCCGTTCGAGATTCGGACGTGCCCGCGATTTCCGCCTCGTCGAGAAACCATCACGTCACCGTCGCCGAAGACGAGGCCGATCAAGTACATCAGATCCGCGTCGAACTCCTCGGGTATCGTAACGCTGTCGCCGTGGCGGAGCATCATACGGTCGATAACGACATCGTCCATGTCCGCTCCGATCGCCGTGAGAATCGTGTCTAATTTACTCCGTGGAATATGGCGATTCGAGAGCGTGTCGTACACGAAGTCTTCCGAGAGACCGAGTTCGGCTGCGGCGTCGCGGAGCGTTCCAAACGTCTCGGTGAGCCCGGTACGGAGGTACTCGATCGATCCGTCGGTCGGCTTGATCTTCTCCTCGGTGACTGTGATGTACTCACTGACTGGGGGAGACGAGCGATCGATGTCGGTGTACTTCGGTACCGCAACGTGGTCGCCAGCGTCGACCTCCGAGATCGATGTCCACTCGATCCCGTTCTCGTTGCAGGTGAGGACGGGCGTGTTCACAGAGGCTTCAAGCTCCTTTCCGTGGGCCGTCTTGATCCGCCGACACGGCTTCTCGGGCATCCGCCAGACGTGAGAACTCTCGGTGAGGTCGATCCGTCCAGACGCTCGATCGAAGGTGTAGAGATCGTGGTTCGCGCCGGCACTCGTCTCGGAGTCAACCGGTTCCGGATGGTACGCTGTCGCGACCTCTCGGATCGGTACGAACCCCTTCGACGTGTGTATCTTCGTGTCTCCGGTGACGCACAGACCTGCAGCGGATGATCCTTTTCCAGATGTATACACTGATCTGGGCGCGATGTTCTCGACGTACGAGATCATCTGTGAGTTGTGCGAGACGACGCCGTTTCCAAGATACGTATGCGTGTCCGCGACCTCCAGATCGTAGACCCACTCGTAATCCGGATCGACCGATTCGATCGACTCGATCCGGTCCCAGTGAACCTCGTTCGCACACAGACGATCGAGCTCGGAGACGTCTTGGCTCACTGATAGGGCCTCGTCGAGACGATCCAAAACCACGTCCGTTGCGGCCGCTGTTTGTCCACCGTCGGGAGCGACTCCATTTCGCTCGTAGTAGCTGATCGCTGTTTGAGAGACGTCCATGCCCGCAGAGAGCATCTTCTGAGAGATGTTCAGTTCCTTCCGCAGTGTCTCGACTGCCTGCCAGTCGCCGTCCAGTAGTTCTTCGCGCTTCTCGCGAAGCCAGTGCAAGCGAGTTTCGAACGTGTCGACAACCGCTCTCAGACTCGATCTACTCGGGTTTCTGTCGCCACGTTCGTAGTGTTGATACGTCGGACGCGGCAGTCCGGTATCGAATTGCGACAACGCGAGCGCCTCGCGAATCCGCCGGAGGTCGTCACTCAGTCCGGGAATTACATCGGTGTTTGTGTTCTCTGGAACCTCGTCGAACGCTTCCGAGGCCGTCGCTTTGCGATCGGTAACGAACCCAATCTTGTCGATGTATTTGACGAAATCCCGCCCACTGATGCGCAGTCGATAGCTGTCGTTGTGTCGTTTCCGAAGATGGCTCTGGATCCCGAACACGAGGAGTAACGTCTGTACTCCGGTCAGCAGCTCTTTGCTCATCGAGGAAACCGTGATCTCGCGTTCTTTGGGAGAGACCGTTCCCTCGCTGTCAACGTACGCCTGTAGGAACCCCTTCTTATTCTCCGGACTCGCCCGTTTAACACAATCTGGGACGAGTTGATCCGCAGAGTTTTTGAGAATTGCCGGTTCAAGTTCTCTGAGGAACCGAACGAACTCCAACGAAGAACAGCGAACGATTTCGGCAGTCTCATGATCCCATTTCTCTAGGCGGGACCACCGAACGCCCAACTCGCGGAAGCAGTTCTCCACGTCCGTCAGTATCTCTTCGTCGACGTTCGTAATCTCGGTAGCGGCACTCGATCCCGAGAGATAGGTGTGGCCCTCTGCGATGATATAACCGAGGAGTCGAGCCAGAGTGGGATCGACTCGGGTGGGCGGCGTGAACGAATTCGCGTTGTAGGCTTCGACCTGCTGGAACGAAACGTCAAGCGAATCATCCCAGTCCGGGTTGATGTTTCCGGGGACAGCAATGAGATCACCCTCCCTCAGCTTGTCTGCCCGTTGGGGAGACAATCCTCTGTTCAACTGTTTGAACAGCGGGTGCGACGGTGTCACCTCTATGTCGCGCCCCGATGCCATCGAAATTCGGTACATCCTATCCGGCGCTTCTCGTTTCCAGACTTTTGTCGCGGTCCCAGTCTCGACGGCTCCCGATTCCGTTACGGTTTGAACACCGATATTTACCGGTTCGTATACTCCGTCGTCAACCGTTATCGGGTCCTCGAGCTTTGACTCTACTAGATCTCCGATGGCCCGCTCTGTTCCGTCAGCAAGTGTCACTTTAGTATCATATTTTTGACACTTACCAGTTCCCGGATCGCCGATAAGAAGCATGTGGAGGTCCCCCCGGATCCGCGAGCCGTCGGGGAGGTGTTTGGTGACGCCCGAGAAGAGCTGGAGGATCATCGCGAGCTTCTCCTCGTCGTAGCCGTAGATCGCGGGCGCGATGGAGTCGACCATCGCCTCGTAGATGTCGTCGCGTTCGGAGAGCGCGATGATCTCGCGGCGGTCCTCGTCGGTGATGTCCATGTCTTCGAACTCCTCGTCTTCGATGGCGATGGAGACGCCGTCCATGTAGAGGTCGAAGATGGCGGACTTTTCGTTGCCCTGTTGGACCTGCTCGATGTGGAGGACGCCGACACAGGTGACGTGGTCGCCCGGGCTCACCTGTCCGGTGATGTCGTCGACGATGTCGACGTCGAGTGACTGTGGCGTCTCCCCGCCGCGTAACCCCTCGGGTGACTCCTGGATCCGGAGCTTCTGGGAGTCGACGAACTCCGACTGGTCGAAGTTGACGCGGAAGGGCCCCTGTCGTTCACACCCCTGACACTCGTGGGGCTCCTGGAAGCCGCCATCGCTCTGGGGGATGTACGTCATCGTCCCACAGCGCTGACACTCGAAGGCCGCCTCGGTCACCTTCGGGCGGACGTCCGTCGCCTTGCGGACGATCCCCTGTACCGAGACGAGCTTCCCGATGTGGTCGTCGTGGACACGGATCCCCCGAATGTCGATGCTGTCGGGGAGGTTTTGGAGCCTGACGTGGGCACGCCCGAGACTGACGTCGGCGGGGAGGTCGTAGAGCCGAAGCGCCTCCTCTGCGTACTCGCGCATCTGGTCGGGCTTCGTGCGGAAGTCCTCGGCGAGGTCGCGGTCGAACTGGTAGAGGTCGTCGTACTCGACGTACAGCGAGCGCTGCTCGTTGGGGTACCGCTGGGCGAGGGTGCCGATCGCCTCACGGTAGTAGTTCCGGTAGAACTGAATGAACCGCTCGGTGAGGTCCTGATTCCCGGCCTGAGCCATTACGGAGGGCGTTCGTCGTCACCGCCTATGAACCTCCGGGTCGAAGCCGCCGGCATCGGTGGCCGCGCCGAAAGAAACGCCTATGCCCTCGAAGGCCTCGTCTCGGAGTGATGCGAACGAGCCGCGCGAGTCGAGCGACGTCGCGACGCGCCGGGGAAAGATGAAGGTCACAGACGCCGTGCCGGCGTTCGCCGACGCGTTCGACTTCGAGGAGTTCAATCGGATGCAGCGCGAGGCGCTGCCTGGAATCCTCGAGACCGACCACAACGTCGTCGCGGCCGCGCCGACCGCCTCGGGCAAGACCGCCCTGGCGGAGCTCGCGATCTGTAAGACGCTGGCGGCGGGTGGCACCGCGCTGTTCATCGCCCCACTACGAGCGCTCACTAACGAGAAAGAACGGGAGTGGGAACGGTTCGAAGACCTCGGCTACTCAGTGTACGTCGTCTCCGGCGAGCGCGACCTCAATCCACGGCGGGCCGAGCGCGCGGACGTGCTCGTCACGACCCCGGAGAAGGCCGACAGCGCGACGCGGAAACACGACGCTGCGCGGTACGCGTTCGTGACTGACGTAGACTGTGTCGTCATCGACGAGGTGCACCTCCTCGACAGTGAAACGCGCGGCGCCGTCCTCGAGGTCACCGTCTCGCGGCTCCGTCGGCTGCAGGACCCACGGATCGTCGCGCTCTCTGCGACGATGCCGAACGTCGACGACGTCGCCGAGTGGCTCGACGCTCCGCCGGAGACCACCTACGCCTTCGGCGACGAGTATCGCCCCGTCGACCTCGAGACCGGCGTGAAGACGTACAGCCACGGCTCGAACGCCTTCGCCGACAAGTACCGACGGCTGTATCGGGCGCTCGACCTCGCCGAGCCGCACCTGCGGGAGGACGGCCAGGCGCTCGTGTTCGTCTCCTCGCGACAGGACACGGTGCAGGCGGCAAAGAAGGCGCGCGACGAGATCACCGACCGCGACGTGCCGATGGCCTCTCGGGGCGACTACGACTTCCACACCGAAGCGGCCGAGCTGTCGAACGACACGCTCAGACAATCCGTGCTCGACGGCGTCGGCTTCCACCACGCCGGCCTCTCGAAGGGCGACCGCGACCGCGTCGAGGCGTGGTTCAAACGCGGCAAGATCGGGATCCTGTTCTCGACGTCGACGCTCGCGTGGGGGGTGAACCTCCCGGCGCGGTGTGTCGTCA
>ERZ1034547.93-NODE-93-length-23631-cov-42.751612_pt1 | contig 23631 bp, 23 predicted proteins | sample MGYA00520642_ERZ1034547 | MGnify/ENA primary metagenome ERZ1034547 (study PRJEB33760, sample SAMEA4777713) | hypersaline lake metagenome | biome: hypersaline environment; feature: brines | place: Spain | collected 2012-08 | depth 0 m ... | reverse complement strand
ATGCCACACCCTCCCCAGCCGATTCTCTATGTGGTTGGTAGCAGTTCTGTGAACAACACGACCGTGCGACTGCCGGGCACCACTTACCGCCACACCCTCCCCAACCGATTCTCTATGTGGTTGGTAGCAGTTCTGTGAACAGCACGACCGTGCGACCGCCGGGCACCACTTACCGCCACACCCTCCCCAACCGATTCGCTCGGTCGCTTCGCTCCCTCGCTCATCCCTCGCACGCGCTCGTGGACACGCTGTCGCGGTCCACGAGGCGCGCGCCACCGCTGGTAGGTTGGGCGATGACGTGTGGTGGACGGCATCACTCGTCGTCGCGCGAGAAGAGCCCACGCAGGCTCGCGAGCGATCCACCGCCACAGGCCCCACAGCTCCCACAGTCGAGCGTCGAACAGCGGAGGGTGTAGCCACACCGCGGACACTTGTCGTTCGATGCCGGGTCGAGGTCGTACTGACAGGTTGGACACTTCATAGGACGGTCACCACCGCAGCGAGGAGGCCGCCGACGAGGAACGCCACGGCCCACGAGCCGGTCCACATCACCAGCCCGGTCTTCAGGTCGTGTTCTTTGACGATCATCGCCATCGCGAGCACGCAGGGCACGAACAGCGTGATCACGACGAGTCCGACGAACGCCTGGGACGCCGAGAGCGCGAGGTCGGTCATTCCGGCGGCCGCGAAGTCGCGCCTGACGAGCCCGAGCACCAGGATCTGACCGAACCCCGCGGGCATACCGAGCGCGGCCGTGAGCGGGCGCAACCCGCGCACGATGCTCGCGAGCGCGCCGACGTACTCGAGCACGGAGATCGCTGCCGCTGTGACCGCGAACAACGGAACCGCTTCCGTGAGAAAGCCCTTCGTCCGAGTGACCGTCTTCTGGAGCACGTTCCCCGCTCGGGGACGGCGAACCCGCGGAAGCTCGGTGACGAGCCCTTGGCTCTCGCCGGGAAGCGTCCGGTCGAGGAACACGCCCGCGATACCGAACACGAGCAACAGCACGCCGAGGTACGCGAACCACCAGCCCGCTCCGAGCGCCGCCAGGAGTCCGAGGATGATCCCCAGCTGTGCCGAACAGGGGACCGCGAGTCCCAACAACGCGGTCGAGATGAGCCGTTCACGTCGCGACCCCGCGATCCGCGTGGACACCACCGCCATCGTCACACAGCCGAGCCCGACGATCATCGGGATCACCGCCCGACCGTTCAAGCCGATCCGCGACATGCCGCGGTCGGTCAACACCGCGAGGCGTGGCAACAGCCCGGAGTCCTCAAGCGCACCGATCACGAGGTAAAAGCCCGCAACGAGCGGGAGCAACACCCCGAGCAGGTACTGCACCGTCACGGTGAGCAGCCCCAGGTTGTCGTTTATCAACACGAACCGCACCGGCTCCATCCACCCGCTGGCCGGAACCGTCGTCTCTACGAGACCGGTCACCCAGGGGACGTAGTGGGCCCCGAACACCTCCGTCTCGAGGACGTCCACGAGCCGCTGTGCGACCACGTCACCGATGAAGAGGTAGACGAGTCCGACCCCCACGAGTGCGAGCGGGGTCCCCGTGAGCGGGTTCAGTAGCGCCGCGTCGACGACGTCGGTGACTGTCCGTCGGTCGTCGGCCGGTTCTCTGACCCGTTCGACCGTGGCGTCGACCCGTCGTCGTCGGTGCTCGTAGATCGAATCGCGGAGCGACGGCAGTTCGACGTCCGGGAGCCCGCCGTCGGCTCGGGCATCACCGGCCGTGAGCCGCTCGAGCGTCGGTCGGTCGTCTTCCAGCACGAGGACGGCCTCACGGCGCGACGCGTCGACGTCGGGGAGCGCGTCGAACCACTGCTCGACAGGGGTAGCCGCCGGCGCACACGCCTCGTCGATGGCCTGGCGAAGGTCGGCTATCCCCTCGCCCTCGACGGCGACCGTCGGCACGACGGGGACGCCGAGGTCGGCCTCGAGCGCGTCGATGTCGATCTCGTCGCCGTCGCGTTCCACCTCGTCCATGACGTTGAGCGCGACGACCGTCGGGATTCCCATGTCGAGGAGCTGGTGGGTCAAAAACAGGTCTCGGTCGAGCTGTGTCGCGTCGACGACGTTGATCACCGCGTCGGCGCCGAGGACGACCTCTCTGGCGACCCGCTCTTCTTCGGAGAACGAAGAGACGCTGTAGGTGCCGGGTGCGTCGACCAGTCGGCGTCCGTCGACCGATCCGACGGTCGCCGTGACGGTGGTTCCAGGGTAGTTGGAAACGTCCGCGTCGGCCTCGGTCAGCTCGTTGAACACCGCGCTCTTGCCGACGTTCGGAGCCCCGAGCAGTGCGACCGTGTTCGCATCGGTACGCACGACGTCGTCGCGAGGCGTATCCGTCGGCGGCGGGTCGTCGCCGTGCGGGCACGCACCCATATCTACTCACACTCCGCCACGGTGATGTCGTCTGCGACGGCGTCACCGAGCGCGATCGTCGTCCCGTTGCGTTCGAGCACGACCGGTCCTCGCGAGAGTGTCGTTCGACACCGGACCGGACCGTCGAGCATCCCGATCCGGAGCAGGTGTGCGCGGACGTGCTCGTCGGGCACCGCCTGGATCTGAACCTGCTCGCCACCTGAGACGCCAGAGAGACGCTGGTCGGTCGTGAGGGACATCTTTAGGTGGACCTAAATGGGTGAGACATCTAAAGCCGCGGCGGGATTCTACCGGCGTAGCACTGTGCCGAACTGTTAAATACTGGAGGAAGCGCCGTCGGCTCAGGCGTACCGTTCGAGCTCTGGTCGGTCGAGGTCCTCGAGAACGTCGCTGGCGACCGCAGAGAGGAACGACTCGCCTTCGTCGGATATCCGTCGGCCCTCGCCGGCGGCGGTGGTGACGAGTCCCTCGTCTTCGAGCGCCTGCAGCGACGACCGGATCAGCTTTCGAGAGCCGCCGGCGTGCTCACCGGGACGAACGGAGTACCGGTTCGAACCGCGCTTTTTCGAGCCGTACTCGGTCGCGAGCCGCTCGATGCCGATCGGCTCGTTCTGTGCGACCTTACGGAGGAGGCTCGCCGAGCGAACGTACCAGAAGTCGTCCTGCTCGGGCGGGAGCTCGTTTCCGGCACCGCTCTTCGTGAACGCTACCCAGTCGGGCTCGTCGATCCGGTCCTCGAGTCGCGCCGCGACAGCCTCGATGAGGGCGTCGGCGGGCACGTCGTAGATGGTCGCCATTGACGCGTAGTTCTTCGCAAACTCGTTTAAACCCATCGTATTCGAGAGCCGTCGTGTGAGCCGTTTTCACGGGAAGCGTCGGTGTCGAACCGCTACTCGACGTACTCGTAGGTGCGTTCGTTCATCCGCCCCCAGCCGGTGAATACGAACTCGCCGTCCGGAACGGTGAACGCCTCGACGTCTCGACCGAGGTCTTTGTCGTACTCGTGGACGTCGTGGACGTCCTCGTACTCGCTCCATGAGAGGTCGTATCTGGCGTCGAGTTGTGCGTCGATGTCGAGCGCCTCGATCCCGGTTCGCCACCCCTCACACACCGTCTCGGCGTGTATCTCCGCCTGCGCACCGGAGCCGTACGAGGCGACGAGCAGCGTGTCGCCGACGAGGGCGTCGTCGCGGGCGATGGCGTCTCGCAAGGCGCTCACCCGTGCGACGTGCACCGACGACGTGTACCAGTTGCCGACGGAACGCGAGAGCCCGAGCGTCGGCTCTACGGTGTCGTCGTACCAGTGCTGGTACGGCTCGGTCGTCTTCAGCTCGTCCATGTAGTCGCGAATCGCGGCCTCGTACGCCTCCCGGTCTTCGAAGTCCGGCTCGCGGGGTTGACGGCCGATGTCCTCGGCGAGGGCGGTCTCGTGGTCGGTGTCGCGGATCACGTGCCGATACGCGAGCAACGCCGCCTTCCGCACCATACCGGGGAACGGGGTGTGAAACGGCGCGTACCTGAACTCCGTCAGCTCCAGGTCGCCAGCGACCGACTCGTAGTCTTCGAGTGCCTCGCGCATCCGCGAGAGGTACACCTGCATCGACCGCTTGCCGTCGACGCTCGGGAACTGCTGGTTGGGCTTCAGAAAGTCCGTCTCGTCTTTCGACCCGTACCCTTGGGCCGTCGACAGCTCGACGATCGAGGGATCCTCGTCGACGAGCATCGCCACCGCACCGGCTCCCTGTGTCGCTTCACCCGGGTCGCCACGGGCATACAGCGCCGTGTCTGTCGTGATGACGAGTGCCGCCCGACCGCGGTTGCGCCCCGCGCGAATCCAGTTGTACGCGTCGTCTATCGCTTGGGTACCGGCGACACAGGCGAATTTGCGCTCGCCCTTGTTCGCGTGGGTGAAGTCGCCGTCGTAGACGGACTCGAGACAGCCGGCGACGTACGTCGACACCGGCTTCGAGTGGTCGAACGCCGACTCGGTGGCGACGTCGATACGACCGACGTCGGCCGGCGTGAGCCCTTCGCGATCCATCAGACGCTTGGCGGCGTTCGCGGCCATCGTCACGATGTCCTCGTAGACGTCGGGGAACGAAGAGTCGGTCAACCCGAGCCCCTTCGTGTACTTCGCCGGGTCGTCGCCCTTCTCGGGGGCGAACGTGTTCGGGAGGTCGAGTTTGAGCTTGCCGGACCAGATTTCGACCGCGTCGATCCCTACGGGAGTCATTGACGGTCGTTCATGAGGCTGGCATATGTGTGTGTCGATAGGATACTACGTCGATCGTGGAACAACCGGACGTTCGACGCCGGGCGCCGGCGCTCGTACACCCTATCGTGCGATATGAAACGTGGGTCGGGCGGTGACCCTCGAGTGACACCGGAGCCGCAGAGCGGAGGCTCACGACCTCAGCCGTGGGTCGGCGACCGTCCTTCGTGGTATCGCTGGAGGAGTCGCTCGGTTTGGGCGTTCAGATCCGACAGCGCCGCCTCGACGCCGTGGTCTCGCGCGTCGACGGACGCCTCCTCGACGAGCGTCCGGACCGTGTCGAACGGACCGATCCGGGCACCGCTCGTCGCCGGCGTGTTCGACCCCGCGAGCAGCTGGTCGAGTGCCGTCTCGTAGTGAGGATTCTCGCGGAACCACCCGTCGTCGCGCAGGGCATCTACCGCACCGTGTGTGACCGGGAAGTACCCCGTCTCGCGGTGCCACCGCGCCTGTTGCTCGGGTTCGAGCAGCCACGCGAGGAACGCACCGGCCGCCTCCTGTTGGGCGCGCGGAACCGCCTTCGAGATCCACAGCGAGCCACCGCCGACGACGTGGCCGTGTCGCTCGTCGCCGACCGGGAGCGGTCCCGTTCCCAGCTCGAACCCGGCCTTTGCCGCGCCGGCTTCGATGGCAGCCAGCGAGGAACTGGACGCGACGAGCATCGGGGCCGTACCCTCGAAGAACGCGGACCGAGCCTCGCCACGTGCCTCGATACCGGGATCGTAGTAGAGTCCTTCATCGTCGAGCGTCGCCCACCAGTCGAAGAGCGCCACCCCGGCGTCGCTGTCGAAGAGCGCCTCCGTAGCGTCGCCGTCGCGGCCGTTGTGGCCGTCAACGAGCGGCTGTCCCGCCTGCGCGAACCACTGCTCCACGTACCAGGCGTAGTTGGCGAACGTGATCCCGTGCGGGGAGACGCCGCGCTCGACCAGCCGGCGAGCAGCCCGCACCACCGCGCCGTACGTCGCCGGTGACGCGTCGGGGTCGAGCCCGGCCCGTTCGAACGCCGTTCGGTCGTAACACAGGACCGGCGTTGACGCGTTGAACGGAATCGAGGTGAGCCGTCGGTCCGTCGTGTAGTACGAGCGGATCGGAGCCAGGACGTCGGTGGCGTCGAACTCGGTCGGCATCGCGTCCTCGGCGGCGATGAACCCGCCGCTGTCGAGCGCCCGCTTCGTGCCGATCTCGAACAGTTGCGCGATCGCCGGGGGACGGCCGTCGGCGACGGCGTCGAGCGTCGCAGCGAGCGTTCCCCGATAACTCCCCTTCGCGGTGAGCTCGATCGACACCTCGCCGTCGTGGTGTGCCTCGAACTCGCGCGCGAGCGACTCCAACAACACCCCCTTCTCGCCGCCCATCGCGTGCCACACCTCAACGGTGGTTCCGTCGCCGTCGCCGGACAGCCGGGTCGTCTCGAACCCGTCGAACGACCGCGTCAACAGCTCGGTCCGTTCGGCCAGCGTCGTCGTCGCCGTCTGCGCCTGGGTGAGGATGCTCGTCTGCTCGCGGGCCGCGGCGGCGACGTCGCTCGCCGCCGTGGCGGTTTCGGCGGTGATGGCCCCCACGTCCTCGGCCATGACGGCGACCTGCTGTGTCGAATCTGCCTGCGAGTCCGTCGCGTCGCTGATCTCGGTGACCTGCGTCGAGACGGTCTCGACGTCGGCGGCGATGTCGTCGAGCGCCGTGAGCGCCTCGTCTATCGTCTCTTTGCCCGCCTCGACGCGGCCGTGGGTGGTGTGTGCGTCGTCGACCGCCCGAGCGGCTTCCGTACGGATCGTGTCTATCGCCGTCTCGACGTCGGCGAGCGCAGACTGCGTCTCCGCTGCGAGCGCCTTCACCTCGTCTGCGACGACCGCGAAGCCCGCACCGTCGTCGCCGGCGTGGGCGGCCTCGATCGAGGCGTTCACCGCGAGGATGTCGGTCTGGTCGGCGACGTCGGCTATCGACTCGACGACGACCTGTACGTCGTCTATCGAGGCCATCAGCCGCTGGACGCTCTCGAGCGTCGTCGTCGTCGTCTCGTCGATCGCTTCGAGTTCGTCGATGGCGTCCGTCGCCGCCTCGCTCCCCGCGGACGCCCGGTCGGCGGACGTCTCGGCGATCGTCGCCACACCCTCTGCAGACGCCGCGACCTCTTCGACCGTCGCAGAGAGGTTCTCGATCTCGCCGACGACCGCGTCGACGCGGTCGTGCTGGCGGTCGGTGGCGTCTGCGATGTCTCGAATCGACGCACTCACTGCACGGCTCTCCCGTCTGCCCGACTCGGTCGTCGCGGCGACCTGTTCTGTCGCGCCGCCGACCTGGTTGCTGAACTCGCGGGCGCGTGAGACCGACGTTGCCCACGCGTCGACCAGTGCCGTCGTGGCCGATTGGAGCTCACAGAGCGCCGGATCGGCCGTCTGGAGGTCGACGCGGACGGACAGGTCGCCGTCGACGGCCCGTCTCATGTCCGTCGTCGTCGCCTCGATCCCTGCTTCCAGCTCGTCGATACGCGCCCGCGTCTGTGACAGCTCATCGCGGAGCGCGTCTCGCTCCTCGCGAAGGTCAGCGTGACCCTCGTCGACGCGGGCGCTGGTGGCGGGCCGCCCGCCGGCCGACGCTGCGCGCTGGCTCGGCGTCTCGGCTGGTGTCGGGCCCGTCTCCACGCTCGACGGCGCCGTCGGCGTCGCATCGACGGCGGTCCGTTCGGAGAGGGTCGACCGTTCTGTGTCGCCACCAGCGATCCTCGAGACGAACGCGAGTACTGACCCCATCATTGACACTACTCGTGAGGAACCGCGCAGCGAGCATAAGCATAATTTTTAGTTACCGAAACGTTTCGACTGGTTCTCCGCACGCCGGAGGGACCGCGGCGCTCGGGGCGAGTGCCGGGTCAGTACACCAGCTCACCGGCGATGAACTGCCGCGTGCGGTCGTCGCGCGGATCGTCGAACACCGCCTCGGTGAGCCCGACCTCGGTGACCCCGTCGCCGAGCAGCACCGCCACCCGATCTGCGATTCGTTCGGCCTGGTTCATGTCGTGTGTCGCGACGACCACGCCGATGTCGCGAGCGCGCGCCCGCTCGACGGCGTCCTCCACGACGGCCGTGTTGCGCGGGTCGAGATCGGAGGTCGGCTCGTCGAGGAGCAGCAGGTCGGGGTCGTACGCCAGCGCCCGCGCGAACGAGACGCGCTGGGCCTCGCCCCCGGAGAGCGAGTCCGCAGATCGGGACGCCGCGTCGGGGAGTCCCACCACGTCGAGCGCGTCGCGGACAGACGCCGGGGCGTCCTCACCGCCGACGAGTCCGCGAATCCCCGACCGGATCCGTTCTCGCCACGGTCGACGCACCCGCAGTCCGTACTCGACGTTGCGGGCGACGGAGGCGTCGAAGAGGCTGGCCGCCTGAAACACCGTCCCGGTGCGTCGGCGCAGGGCCCGGCGACGGGCCGTGTCGGCCGCCCAGACGTCCGTCTCGTCGAACGCGACGGTGCCGGCGGTCGGCTCGAGGGAGAGTCCGAGAATACGGAGGAGCGTCGTCTTCCCGACGCCGGAGGGGCCGATGAGTGCGAGCACCTCGCCGGGGTCAACCGCGAGCGAGACGTCGGTGAGCACCGGCTCCGCGTCGTAGGCATGTGTGACGTCGGTGACACGGAGCATCAGCGCGTCACCCCATTGTCGCTGAGGCGCACGACGATCGTGTTCACCGTCAACACCAAGACGACGAGGACGGCACCGAGGATCATCGCCGTCTCGTACCGTCCCTGACGAGCCTCGAGCTGGATCGCAGTCGTCAGCGTGCGGGTCTTCGAGATGCCGTCCGCGCTCGTGATGTTACCACCGACGATGAGCACCGATCCGACCTCGCTTATCGCGCGGCCGAAGCCGGCCAAGATCGCCGTTGCGATCCCGTACCGCGCCTCTTTGAGTACGACGAGCGCCACGTCGATACGGGTGCCACCGAGCGCGCTGGCAGCCTCTCGCACCCCGTCGTCGACGCCGGTGATCGCCGCGAGACTGATCGCCGTGATCGGTGGAGTCGCGAGCACGAACTGCGACAGGATCATCGCCTCTCGCGTGAAGATGAGCTCGAAGGACCCGAGCGGGCCCTGGTTGGAGACGGCAAAGAGGACGACGAGACCGACGACGACGCTGGGGAACCCCATCCCGGTGTTGATAACCGACTTCACGAGCGACTTGCCCGGAAACTCGAGGAACCCCATCGTCACCGCCACCGGAACGCTGACCAGCGTGCTGAGACTCACGGCGACGAGGCTCACGTACAGCGAGACGACGACGATGCTGGGCACGTAGCCGTCGCGAAACGGGAGCTCGACGAGGCCCACCAGCGCGGAGCCGACCGCCTCGAGCGCCACGCTCACTCGCTCGCCGAGTCGGACTGCCACCCTTCGGGTACGTACTGCTGGAAGTCCGGCTCCTCGGAGATGGCCTCCGGGAAGAACAGCTGCTCGCCGTTCATTTGGTAGTCGGCGATGGCGTCTTGTGCGCCCGGGCTCGTGATCCACCCGATGTACGCCATCGCGAGGTCGTAGTTCGCGTTGTCGTGGACGCCGGGGTTGACCGCCATCACCCCGTACGGATTCGCGAGGATCTCCGGGCCGCCCTCGATCGGGCCCTGGACGAGGATGGTCAGGTCGATCTCCGCGCGCTGTGAGATGAACGTTCCGCGGTCAGAGAGCGTGTATGCGCCCTGCTGGTTCGCGATGTTGAGCGCCTCGCCCATGCCGGTACCGGTCTCTTGGTACCAGTCGCCGCCGGGCTGGGTGCCCGCCTCCTCCCAGAGGACGAGTTCTTTCGTGTGTGTTCCCGAGTTGTCGCCCCGCGAGACGAAGGGAGCCTGTGCGTCCGCGATCGTCGTCAGTGCGTCCGTCGCCGACGACGCCCCCTCGATGCCGGCCGGATCGGCCTCGGGCCCGACGATCACGAAGTCGTTGAACATGAGGTCACGGCGGTTGATCCCGTAGCCGTTCCGCATGAACTCGTCTTCGAGACTACGGGCGTGGACCATCACCACGTCCGCGTCGCCGTTGCGGGCGGACTCCAGTGCCGCGCCCGTTCCCTGTGCGACGGCGTCGACGGAGACGCCGTAGAGGTCCTCGAAGTCCGTGTGGATCGCATCGAGGAGCCCGGTGTCGTACGTACTCGTCGTCGTCGTGAGCGTGAGCGTCTCGCCCGCGACACCGACCTGCGCCGTGGTGTCGCCGTTGGACCCGCTCTCGTTCGTCTCCCCATCCGTCGTGTCGCCGGTACACCCGGCCGCCGCGACCGTCGCACCGGCGCCGAGCGCTGCGACGAATCGCCTTCGTTGTATCGACATAGATACACCGTCGACACGGCGATACATATAGCTTCCGTGCAGGGTGTCATAGGACGGTTGGTATTCTCTTTTGACCTCTTGAACTGTTCAACATAGGTGAACGAGGTACCACAGGAGAATACCATTTATCGGTTAACTGGTAGGATAAGGATGCAAGATACAGCGGGTGAAATCAGAATGCCGTACATCCTCGGTCTGCACGCTGTTGGATGAACCAGCCGCTCGGCGTATCTGTGTCGGTAAACAGTGATGGCCACTGACGTCGGGTTTTTCGACTCAGGAATCGGGCGTAGTTACTTTTCTTACTGTCAAAGAGTATCCGGTATGGCCGTCCCCAGCATCCTCGGTGTGTCGGATGCGACCTTTGGCACAGGGCTGGCAGTCGCATGGGTCATTGTTCTCGGGGGAAGCGCGTATCAATACACACACCGCACTCGTTCACGCGAGCGCTCTTATCTAACCTGCTCTGCGGGCACCCTCTGGCTTGGCTTCAGCTTGCTCCAAATATCGGCTGCGTTTGCTCGCTTGCGCCGGACCGGGATCGTAGTTCTCGCCCTTGGAGTATTTTGTACCGGTATCGTGACTGGCGTCTACTGGTGGAGACTTCGGAACACCGGTGCGAGTGCGAGCGCAGAGGCGGAATATACTGAGTGAATCAGATGGCTCTGCTTCCGTGCATGCGCGTTCGAGGTACAATACGCCGCAGAAGAATCTCACTATCTCTGAATCTTCACAGAGCTGGTTTGTGTAAACAGATGGATAAATACGAGCAGTGCCTCTAGCTGGAGAGGTACTCCCAATAAAACAAAGTTGCTCGGCCATCCTTCTGTGGATAGCTATCATGGACATTCCTGATGCTCTTAGAGCGGTGTACTCTGCCCGATTGAAGGAAGAAAACGGACGGTACTATCTCACAGTACCAGCACGCGAGATTGGCTCAGACACGCTCACGGCCAACGAAACGTACAAACTTTGCATGCTGACTCCGGGGGGACATTCAGCTGACCACGGTGATGATAAAAGCACAGACGGGTCTGTGAGCACGAGAGACGATAGCCCACCTGTATCGTCTGGTGAGCGCCGCACGGTCACTATTGAGGGTATTGGAGACAAAGGAGACGGTATCGCACGGATTGACCGTGGCTACGTGTTAATCGTCCCAGAAACCGATGTCGGCGAACGTGTTACTGTCGAAGTGGACCAGGCACGTGACAACGTCGGGTTTGCGTCGGTCATTAGCCACCACACTGAGTCGGGTTAACTACCTGAAAGAGCATAGCGACAGCACAATGCCACACTGCTACCAGACTCGCTGGTACGTTGGAGTTGAGCCGTGCATGTTGTCTAGAGCCACTCACGGTTAGCATCAAGTAAATCTCAGCCAGAAGTAGCGAGTGCCAGCTGGCTCGCCTCAGCAACTTGTAATTATAAGTATGTTAGATATTTATTCGACCTATAAGTAACACATTGTTGCTGAAGCTCGCTATGCTCTCTGTTTTGTCACAATCATGATATTACGTGATCTGGCCGACTGCGATTCTACCTTCGGTCAATTGTTTGACCGGTAAAAGGTAGCAACGTAATAGAAAGCCCCTACGTCGAGCAGTCAAATACTGGTTGTATCTCCGGCAGGACGTCCGTGGCGTTCTGCTTGACCATCTCCATCACAATCGACCCGTGAGCGGGCAGTACGGGTCTGTTCAGCGGGCCGTCCGTCAAAATTGGACTCCGGGACGTCATTCCATAGCCGTTCAACTGATGGGTAGCTAGCGTCTAGAAGGAACTGCCAGAGCCCGAAATGATCGCTGAAATCAGCACGAACACCGTGGCCGTGACAGCAGTGATGGTACTGACAGGAGTCTTCACTGGGTGGCTCGGCTACCGGATCCGATATCGCGGCGACGTTCGTCTGATTGCCGGGTATCAGGGTGGCACACCCGCCGACGCGGAGGCACTCTCACGAGTAGTCGGCAGAGTAGTACTTGTCGTCGCCGCCGTGAGTGTACTCGCTGGTCTGATATACCCGACGTTGGCCATCAGTCCGAGTGCTGAGGTAACTTACTGGTCCGGGTACGCCGCGGTCGTTCTTATTCTCAGCGGGTACGCTGCTTTGATTAGCCGACAGTATGCTGATAAGCCCTGATCGGTGATATTGATCCAGTAGTTGATCCTTCTCTGCCTATGACCGACTCGCGCCCTGTATCTCGCACGCCGTGCAACACATCATGGTAAAATGGTAGGACTCATCGTAAGCAATTCGCATGTCAACTCGTAGAGCTGATTCACGCTTGGTTCAATCGCAAGCAACAGCTCGTTACCCATTCTATAGCTCCCTCTCCGTGAACTGCCGCGCGCTCGACGTCGAGACACGCGCCCGGTAGTGTGTGACCACCACGGCGGTGGTGCCCGACCGGGTCGTTTTTGCGCGCGGCCGCAGAGACGCACCTATGGCGAAACAGCCACACCTGCTGGTGGAGGCGGGCGACGTACACGACACGGCGATCGTCCCCGGAGACCCCGGACGCGTCGACCGGATCGCCGACCAGTGTGACGAGCACACGGTCGTCGCCGAGAACCGCGAGTACCGGGTCGTCAACGCGACGTACGACGGAACCGACCTCACGCTGTGTTCGACCGGCATCGGCTGTCCGTCGGCCGCCATCGCCGTCGAAGAGCTCGCGAACGTCGGCGTCGAGACGTTCCTCCGGTGTGGCACGTGTGGAGCGCTCCAGGCGGACGTGGCGATCGGCGACATGGTGGTCGCCACCGGTGCCGCCAAAGAAGAGGGGACGAGCAAGCGATACGAGTCGGCGACGTACCCGGCCGTCGCGGACTACGACGCGCTCTCGGCACTCGTCGACGCGGCGGAGGCGAACGACGAGACGGTCCACGTCGGGCCGATCGTCTCCGACGACGCCTTCTACAACGAAACCGACGAGTACGTCGAGTCGTGGGAGGCGGCGAACCTGCTCGCGATCGAGATGGAGGCCGCGACGATCTTCTCGCTGGCGCGCCGGCGCGGCCTCCGGGCAGCCGCGATCTGTACCGTCGACGGCAACCTCGTCACGGGCACACAGAAGGGAGCCGACTCCGACGAGGAGCTGCCGGCGAAAGCGAAGAACAACGTCGAGCGGGCGATTCAGATCACCCTCGACGCGGCTACCGAGGTGTGAACGGTACAGCGAGGGCGCGGTTCACTCGGACTCCGGGGCGAACTCCACGAGGGTGAGGTCCCGATCGAGTGCGCAGTGGTCGTGTGGCGGCTCACCGAGCACCGTCTCGATCCGTCGTTCCTCCTCGAAGTCGACGCCGTCGGGAACGCAGTACTCGTGGCTCGGACACTCGGTGTGCGGGCAGGGACCGGCGAGCGACCCGATGCTCCCCGCGTACGCCCCTTTCGAGGGGACGGTGGCTGGAACCGGCGCTGGCTCGACTTCGACCGCACGAACCCCGGTGTCGTGGACGGCACAGTCGAGCGTCTGGGCGTCCTCTCTGACGTCTGTGATGCGGTACCGGGTGCCAACAGAGAGATTGAGACACTGGCTCCGGTACGGACACCCCTCACAGTCGGGTGACTCACCCTGGTAGACGAACTCGCGGCCGGTGTCCGCGAGCCGGGAGCCGATGAGCGTAACGGTAGGCATAGCTGACATAACGACGCGAGCCGTGGTAAGCCTCCCGGCTCCGCCGGAAGACAACACACATCCCCCCGCAACGACAAGACCGGTTAATGATCGCGGAGGTCGCGAGGGCGCTGCGAGACGAGGCAGCGGGGGCGAACGAGCGCCGGCTGCTGGTACTCGCCGGAGACCGCGACTGCGGTATCGACGCCGCGTACGACGTCGTCGAGGCTGTCGGTGTGAGCGACGACGCGGTGGCACTCGTCTCGACGCGCGAGGGATTTCGCTTCGACCGTGTCGGTCCGCGGGGCGCAGACGCCCTCTTGGGCCAGACGAAGCAGGTCGTTGTCGTAGACTGTCACGAGCAGTGTCCGCCGAACGCGCTGGGACGAGCCGTCGGCGCGGTCGACGGGGGTGGCCTCTTCGTCCTCCTGACGCCCCCGCTCGAGGAGTGGCCGACGCGTCGCGACGGGTTCGACGCGTCGCTGGCCGTTCCGCCTGCCACCGTCGCGGACGTGACGGGACGCTTTCGGCGGCGGCTGGTGGAGACGCTCCGGACGCACCCTGGCGTCGCCGTCGTCTCGCTCGCGGCCGAATCGGGGGACGAGCCGGTAGTCGAACGGGACGGCCGGACGTCACCGTCGAACGCACAGCCACAGAGCGACCCGACACCGCCGCCGGCTCCGACGTTCCCGGCGGCCGCCTACGACGCGTGTCTCACGGCCGATCAGGTCCGCGCGGTCCGCGCGTTCGAGCGACTCGCCGAACCGGGTACCGCGGTCGTCGTCGAGTCCGATAGGGGCCGAGGAAAGTCGAGCGCGGCCGGGCTCGCCGCCGGTGCGCTCGCACTCGATGGTAGCGACGTCCTCGTGACTGCACCGTCGCCGAGCAACGTCGAGCCGCTCTTCACGAGGGCGCGTGCGCTCGTCTCGGCCGTCGACGGGCAGCGCGGGTCTAGCGACGGCCGGCCCGATTCTGTCGACGGCGCGGCCACCACGATCGAGGCCGCGGCCGGCGGACGAGTGCGGTTCGCTCGGCCGGCCGTCGCCGTCGACGGTTCGGCCGAGCCAGACGTCGTGATAGTCGACGAGGCGGCCGCGCTCCCGGTTCGGCTGCTCGAGGGGGTCCTTGATGCCCCCGCAGTCGCGTTCTGTACGACGGTTCACGGCTACGAGGGAGCGGGCCGCGGGTTCGCCGTCCGGTTCCGCGACCGACTGGCAGCGAGCCCGTTCGCCACCCGCGACGTCCACCTCGACGAGCCGATCCGGTACGCACGCGGTGACCCGGTGGAGTCGTGGGCGGCGCGGGCGCTACTGTTCGACGCTCGGCCCGCGGTCACCGCGGCGCTCCCGGCGACGCTCGTCGACGAGGACCCACGCTCGGACGACGCGCTCGCCGACACGGCCGACGTTTCGTTCCGACGGCTCGATCCAGAGGCCCTCCTGGCGGACGAATCCCTCCTCCAGGAGGCGTTCGGACTGCTCGTCGCCGCTCACTACCGCACCGAGCCGAACGACGTCGCGCGGCTGCTCGACGCACCGAACCTGACCGCGCGGGCACTCGTCGCTGGCGGCCAGGTCGTCGCGGTCGCACTGCTCGCACGTGAGGGTGGGCTCGACGACGAGACGCGAGCAGCGATGTACGAGGGCGAACGCGTCCGCGGGAACATGGTACCGGACCTGCTCACGAGTCAGCTCCGGGACGAGACGGCCGCCGAGCCGGTTGGACTCCGGATCGTTCGCATCGCCGTCCACCACGCGTGCCGGGGTCGCGGACTCGGCACCCACCTGCTCGAGCGGGTGCATGCCGCGTTCCGCGACGAGGTCGCGTACTTCGCCGTCGGATTCGGTGCCACGCCCCGGCTGCTCCGGTTCTGGCGACGGGCCGGCTACCGGAGCGTACACCTCTCGACGACGAGAAACGACGCTTCCGGCGAGTACTCGGCCGTCATGCTTCGCCCGGCTGGTGACTCCGGCGAGACGCTCTGTGAGCGACACGCGAGGGCACTGGCGCGCCGCGAACGCGACGCGCTCTCTGGGTCCCACAGCGATGTCGACGTGGATGTCGTTCGCGGTGTGCTCGCCGGCTGCCCCGTCGAGTGGCCGATCGAGCTCACCGACGACGCGTGGCGGGCGGTCGTCGCCGCGGCGGTCGGCCCGGGACGATACGAGGTCGCACCGGGGGCGGTTCGCGACCTCGCGTACGCCGCGCTGCTCGGCGGCGACCCCGCCGGCGAGGCGGACGTCGACGCCGCAGCCACGGCGGCCGACCGCACCGCCGCACGAGAGCGGTTGCTCGTTCGACTCGCACTACAAGCACACGACTGGAGCGGTGTCGCAGCCGAACTCGGATACGGGTCGACGAGGACGTGTATGCGAGCGCTCGGGACGGCCCTCGAACCGCTCATCGAGCGGTACGGAACCGACGTCGCCGACGAAGAGTACGACCGGTTCTGTGAGTGAGCCGCGGTGTCGAGGCGTTCTATCAGGTTCCTTCGTCGACGAGCCCTCAGTCGTCACTCGCGTATGCCCGACGTAAGAAGACGAGGACGCCGCCGAGCATCGCGAGATTTCCGAAGAACGCCAGCCGCTCGCCCGAGGCGCTGTCCTCGTCGGCGTTCCAGAAGTCGTGCATCGTCGTCGTGACGACGACGAGGAACGTGGCGGCCGCCCCGGTCGCGAGCCGAGGGAGACGCCAGAGCGCGAGGCCGAGTCCGGCGACGAGCATCATCCCGGAGGCGAACGGCGCCGCGAGGTCCGGCATCGGGACGCCAGAGGAGTCGGCGTACTCGACCGCGTGGTCCATGTCGCGGAAGTCCTCCGACGCCTGAAGCGCGAGTCCGAGGCCGAGTGCAACGCGTCCGAGCCGCGAGAGCGATCCACCGTCGTCTGTGTCGTCTGTCATGACCGCAGATCAACACGCGAGCTACTAAACTGTGTACGACCGCGGACGACCGAGACGGTCCGGCCGACAGTACCTCACCGCCGTCGGCTGCACGAGCCTACGCCTGCACGAGCCTACGCCCGCATGAGACTACGCCCGTCGAAGTCGGCGTCGACGTCGATCTCGAGGAGGTCGAGCAGCGTCGGGGTGAGATCGTAGAGGTCGACGTCGTCGACGGCGATGCGGTCGTCGTCGGTGACGAGCGTCGCGTTCGAGAACTTGTGCATCCCGTTTCGGGGCCCCTCCCCGAACACCGGTTTCGACCCCGAGAACCCCGCCTTCAGGTCGAAGCCGTCCGCGGGCACGGCGACGACGTCGGGCGCGATGTCGGCCGCCGGGCCGTCGAAGACGTCCTCACCGAGGTAGACGTCCGCACACACCGGGTCGCCGTCGGGACCGGTCAGCGCCGTCAGGTCGTCGACGAGTCGGTCCCGCACCGTCTCGTACTCACCCTCGGAGACCGAGCCGTTCGCCTCCCGGCCTTCAAGATTGACGAAGAACCGACCGGGAATGAGCGAGAACACCTCGGTGTCGGCACCGAGGTCGGCGAGCGACTCGGGCTCATCGGTGTCGTACGTGAGGTACCCCTCCTCGGCGAGCCAGGCGTTACAGTGCACCTCGTGGCGCAGTTCGGTGAACCCGTGGTCCGAGGCGATGACGAGCGAGACGTCGTCGGGGAGGCTGTCGTAGAGACGGCCGACGTACTCGTCGAGTGCCCGGTAGAACTCGAGAAAGCCCGCCGCGTCGTCGGTGTCGTTCGCGTAGTCGCCAAAGAGGAAGTGGTTCACCCGATCGGTCGTCATGAACACCCCGAAAAAGAGGTCCCAGTCGTCCTCGGCGAGGTAGTGATTGAACGTCTCGTATCGGGCATCGAGCGTCTCGTGGGCGTTCTCGAGGAACGCCGACTTGTCGTCGTCGTGGCCGAGCTTCGCGTCGGCGTCGATCCGGTAGTCGTGCGACTCGAGCGTCGCCTGAACCGACGCGTCGCTCGAGGCCGCCTCGACGGACGGCGAGAGGAACCCGGAGACCATCCGCTGGACGGACTCTTCCGGCGGGAACGTCACGGGGACGTTCAGGACGGTCGCGTCGCGCCCGGCGCTCGTCACGCGATCCCACACGCGCGTCGCGCGAACGTGACTCCCCATCGGCACGTACGTCTCGTCGGAGCCGACCTCTCGGTCCTGGAAGCCGTAGACGCCGGTTTCGCCCGGGTTGACGCCGGTTGTCAGACTCGGCCAGCAGGCGCTCGACTCCGGCGGAACGATGCTGTCGATTCGGCCGGCGGTCCCCGCGTCGGCGATTCGGTGGAGGTGCTCGAAGACGTCCGGGTGGTCGTCGATCAGGTCGTACGGCACGCCGTCGATACCGAGAAAGACCACGCGTGGGTCGTCGTCACCGCGCAGTCTGTCGAAGAGTCCCATACGCGACGAACGTGCCGGGCGGACAAAAAACGCGCCGACTGTGACACGTTCGGCCGCCGTCGGTGACGGTCGACCGGTGGCGCGTGTGATCTGCCGGCGACCGCTACATGTAGCCGAGGTCGCGCAGTCGCTCCATCAGGTCCTCTTTGTCCTGTGCGCGGCCGGCGCGCTCGGTCGTCCCCTCGAGGTCCTGGAGCCACGCCGGCTCTGCGGTGGTCTTCTCCGTGGACACCTCGCTGCCGAGCGAGCGGAACCCGGCGAAGTACTTCGGTGAGATTGGGACGTCGGCCCGTTCGACGCCCGCAGGGAGGTCGTCTGCGCCCTGCGGGACGTAGCCGTCGTCCGGGAACGCCTCGACCGTCTCCGGGACGACCACCTGCCAGAACGCGTCCCACACGTCGCGCTCGTCGAACTGGAGGATGGGCTGGATGCGGTCGTGTGGGGGAAAGAGGTCGGGATCGTGTCGCGGCGAGAAGAACGTCTCGTCCGCACGCGCCTCCTGTTCGTCCCAGCGCACGCCCGAGATCACGCCGTCGATGTCGTACGCCTCCAACGCGTCGTTGAGCGCCACGGTCTTCAGCAGGTGGTTCCCGACGTACGTGTCGAGCAGGAACGGAAACGTGTCCTCGTCGTACTCGAGGATCTCCCGCACGTGGTGTCGGTTGTGCTCGGAGAGGTCGGCGACGGCGACGTCGTCTCCGGGTTCTAGCCCCTGCTCGTCGACGACCGCACCGACGTCGTCGTTGCGAGCATATACCAGCTCGACGTCCCACTCGTCGGCCCAGTGCTCGACGAAGTCCGTGATCTCCTCGAAGTGTTGGTAGTGGTCGATGAACACCGCGGTCGGCTTCTCGTAGCCGTACTCGGCGGCGACCTCGTTGATGAAGTACAGCGTGAGCGTCGAGTCTTTGCCGCCGGTCCACATCACCGCCGGGTTCTCGTACGCCTCGAGTCCACGGCGAGTGACCGCCACCGCCTTCTCGAGTTTGTGCTGGAGCGACGGGTAGTCACCCGGGGTCTCGCCTGCACCGTCCTCGTAGTCGACGTCGACCCTCTCGGGAAAGTCACTCATTCGAGTGTCGAGTCGGCGGCGAGTGAAGAAGGGCTTTGTGTTTCGAGCCGGTCGGCTCCAGAACGGCTTAGTGGCTCAGGGTTCCACGGGAAGTCGTGTCATCGCCAGCACGATCTACCGACGACGTCGAACGGGCGAACGGGATGCCGACGCTCGGACTCGGCACCTGGGAGAACGAAGACCCCGCACAGTGTGCCGAGAGCGTTCGCACGGCCCTCGAGATGGGGTATCGTCACGTCGACACCGCACAGATATACGGCAACGAGGCAGCCGTCGGCGAGGGGATAGACGCCGCAGCCGTCGACCGCGAGAACGTCTTCCTCGCGACGAAGGTGTGGATATCGAACCTCGCACCCGAGGACGTCGTCGCGACGGCCGAAGCGAGCCTCGAGAAGCTCGGCGTCGACGCCGTGGACCTGTTGTACGTCCACTGGCCGGCCGGGGAGTACGATCCCGAAGAGACGCTTCCGGCGTTCGACGAACTCGTCGACCGGGGGCTGACGGAGCGCGTGGGCGTCTCGAACTTCGAGCCGCACCACGTCGAGCGAGCGATGGACGTGCTTGACGCGCCGGTGTTCGCGAACCAGGTCGAGACCCATCCGTTCTGTCAGCAGTCGACGCTGCGTGCACACGCCGACGAGCACGGCTACGAGCTCGTCGCCTACTCGCCGTTGGCTCGCGGGTCGGTGTTCGACCACGACGTCGTACGGGACGTCGCCGCCGCACGCGACGTCAGCCCGGCGCAGGTCAGTCTCGCGTGGCTCGCCGAGAAGGGCGTGACGGCGATTCCGAAGGCGACGAGCGAGGCGCACATTCGCGACAACTGGGAGAGCCGATCGCTAGAGCTATCGGCCGAGGCGGTCGCGCGTATCGACGCCATCGAGCGACACCACCGGGAGGTCAACCCGGACTTCGGTCCCGACGCCTGGGAGTGAGCCGGGCCGGTGCGGCGACGTCGTCCCGGCGAAGACGCTATCGTCGGTCGCCCGGGCTGACCGAGCACGTGTCGACACCGAGCACCGAGTAGAGGCCACACGTACCGGTCAGGGCCGTCCCGAGCATCGCGAGCGCGACGATCCCGAGGACGGGACCAGCGGTCGCTGGTAGCGGAGCTGCCCCTGCGAGCGTGGCGAGCGAGAGGCTACCCGCGACCGCACCGAGTGCCGTTCTGACGCGTTTGTCCGTCGCTCCGACGTTGGTTTGCATGTGTTATCCGCACGGGCTCTGTAGACATAAACGCTGTTGCGAACGGTGTCACACGAGTCACGTCCCCGCGGATGGGGTATACCAGCCGGTAGACAGCCCCAGTCGGCGGCACGGGTCGGCGGCTCGGACCGACAGCACGGAGTGACGGAGTGCCTTGGGAGGCCGTGCGGTCGGTCACCGCGTGATCGTCACCGGTATACGCGCCTTGTCGACGACGCTCTTCGCGACGCTTCCGACCACCTCCTCGCGTTCTGCAGAGAGCCCGCGGTGTCCGACGAAGATGGCGTCGGCGTCGGTCTCCGTGGCGAACTGGGTGATGGCGTCCGCCGGGCGGCCGGTGAGGAGCTCGGTCTCGACGTCGATGGCGTCGTCCTCGTCACCGGTCTCCTCCGCGACGGTCCTCTCTGCGACGGCCTCTGCGCCCGTGAGGACCCGCTCGCCATCGTCGAGTGCAGCCTCCTCGCCGGGCATGACGAGGGTGCCGTCGACCAGCTCCGACTCGGGAGTCAAGACGTGGACGATCACGAGCGTCGCGTCGAACGCGAGCGCGTTTCGGGCCGCGTACCTGACGGCGTCGTCGCCGACCGTCGATCCGTCGGTGGCAGCGAGATAGCGCATACCGGTGGTTTCGGCCGGACGCACATAACTGCTGTCTGGCGTTCCCAGTGCGTGGTCGCAGCGAGTGTCGTGGCGAACAGGCGGTCTCTGCGTTCCCACGCCGGTCGACCGCGCAGCCGTCTCGGCCGGTCGTGGGCCATCGAGGTGTCGTGGCACGCTCTGGTGGCCCCTTCGTACAAAAGGGTCAGGGGGATCGAGCGAGTCGGCCGACCCGGCGACGGTGTCACGCCTCGATGGACAGCGTGATCGTGGTCCCCGAACCGTCGGTGTCGTACTGGATCGTCCCGTCGATTTCCTCGACGACCATGGTGACGATCCAGAGGCCGATGCCACTGCCGTGGTCGAGAACCTCCTCAGAGCCGCGCTCGAGCACTGTCAGCTCGTTCTCTGGGATACCGGGACCGTCGTCTTCGACGGTGATCTCCACGCCGTCGGCGCTCCGTACGAGCGAGACCTCGACCGTTGCGTCGTCACCAGGGGTGTGCTCGGCGGCGTTCTCGACGAGGTTGTCGAGTGCGTGCTCGATGTCGGGGGTGACGGTAGTCACGCACGAGGGTGGACACGTCGTCTGGAACGACGTCTCCGGGTACGCGGTCTCGTGTGCGGCGACGACGTCGTCGACGACCGCGGCCAGGTCGACCGTCGCGGTCTGGCCGCGATGGGCTACGATCTCTTTCATCACGCGCGTCTTCGCACTGACCGAGCGCAACTCGTCGGCTGCCGCGGCCGCGTCGACCGCGCGGTCTCGGGCGTCCCCGTCGAGTCGGTCGGCCAACTCCTGGCTGTGTGCTTTCACGACGTCCACCTGGTTGCGGATGTTGTGTCTGAGCGCACGCGAGAGGATCTGCGTGAGCAGGTCGAGGTTCTCCCGCTGTCGCCGGCGGGTCGTCAGGTCACGGACGGTCACCGCGAGTCCCCGACTGTCACCGAACGAGTCGAGCGAGGCGGTGTACAGCCGGTAGATACGGTCTCCGTCGTCGCCGGCGACCGTCACTTCGGTCTGGGTCGTCGCGGGGTCTGCCACCGGCACGGCGTCGACGACGACGTCGGGGAGCGCCGCGTCTGCGCCGCGGCCGGTCTCGAGCCCGTCGAAGGTCGCGGCCGCCGGCGCGTTGAAGTCCACGATCCGTTGTTCGGGGTTCATCACGACCACCGGCGCGGTGATCCCGTCTATCACGTCGGACATGTCGACGGGCGTGTACCCGAAGAGCGAGTACCGGTACAGCCCGACGACGTACGAGACGCCCACACCGGTCACGGCCAGGGCGGGGTAGTCGACACCGGAGACGGCGTATGGGATCGACGATTCGACCACTTCCACCAGTATCGCGCCGGACGTCGCGACGAAGACGAGCCCGATCTGCCACACCCGCACGTAGTTCGCCGTCAACAGCTTGTACAGGATGAGCCCGGAGCCGGCGGCGAACGCCGCCACGGCGAGCACCTCGACCAGCCCAGAGAGGGCGGTGTCGGTCCACGTCACGAACGTGAAGGGGTCCGTCCTCGTTCGCGGATCCGTGTTCGTGGCGGCCGCGACGGGCGGGAACGACTCGATGGCGAGCATAGCAGCCGAGATCACGCCCAACGGATAGGCGACGACCGGTCGGGTTATCACGCCGCGGTAGCCGGCGTACACCGCTGTGAAGTAGAACCAGACGAGCGTCATCAGGACCTGAAAGAACTGTTCGAGAAGGTGTAGCTCCCACGCGAGCGAAAGCGGTCCGACGATCCTGAGGAGCACGGTCACGTTCCACGCGACGGTGACGGTGAGGAACGAGAGAAACGCCGGTGCAGCGTACTGGTCCCGTCTGTGGTACGTCCAGACGGCACTCGCGATCCCGAGGAGACACGCGGAGCCGAAGGCGACCACGTGCCAGACGAACACGCTACCGAGCTGTGGACGCATGGTACGTGGAGCGAGCGTGGGTGTGGGTCGGGCGGTCGTCGCCACTGGGGGCGAGCCCGTGACGAGGGCCACGCGGGGTGAGCAGACGGATCGGCGGCGGGAACACAGGCCGGCTCATCACGGTCCCTGTTTGACCCGTGCGTCACGTATATGTGGCGTGGCTCAGGGCACCGGCCGTGAGACCATCTCGCCCCACGGTTCGAAGCCGTGTCTGTCGTAGAACGCACGCGCACGCTCGTTCGCCGGGTCGACGTCGAGTACGATCCGGTCTATCGGGAGGTCCTGGGATTCGGCGACCGCGATGGCGGCCTCCACGAGCGCGTCTGCCACTCCCGTCCCGCGGTGTGCCGGCGCGACGTAGAGCTCGTTGAGCACCGCGGCGTCCCAGACGAACGCCAGCCGCTCCGGCAGACAGAAGACGTAGCCGACGACGTCCGCCGCGTCGACGGCGACCGTCACGCAGTCGGGGTCGTCGGCGACACAGCGGTCGACCCAGTCGAGCCAGCGGCGGCGGTAGTCGTCGGTGAGCTTCTCGTCGTAGGCCGCCGCCTTCGCCGCCCCGCCGGTGTTCTCGCCGAGTCCACGCTCGAAGGCGCGCTTACACGCGTACAGCCCGTCGGCGTCGGTCGCAGGATCGTACGGCCGGTACTCGACGCTCACGACGCGTCCCTCCGGTACCGGATCGGGGTGCGTGACGAGAGCGGGACGAGGCGACGACGCGGCGGATCGAGTACGGACACGTCACCCGGTGTGAGCGGTGGGCGCAATACGCTTTCTCTTCCGGCGACGCGGCTCCGTCGGCTCAGGCCAGCCCGAGCGCCGTGAGAATCTGGTTGCCGAACACCATCGCGATCAGTCCGAAGA
>ERZ1034547.92-NODE-92-length-23685-cov-35.824545_pt1 | contig 23685 bp, 22 predicted proteins | sample MGYA00520642_ERZ1034547 | MGnify/ENA primary metagenome ERZ1034547 (study PRJEB33760, sample SAMEA4777713) | hypersaline lake metagenome | biome: hypersaline environment; feature: brines | place: Spain | collected 2012-08 | depth 0 m ... | reverse complement strand
TCCCGATCCCGTTCCGCTAAAATCCTGACTCGATTTGTGGGTAAGAGACAGGGCTTCAGCCGCAGGATGAATCCGACAACTCGGAGTCAATCTACGCTGTAATAGCCACGCTGAGGTTTGGGACTCCGGAGCTTGAGGTGACAGGTAATCATATCTATACATAAGAATTAGATCAGGAACAGGGCAGGGCGATTCCGGTCACTCCGACGATGGCGGCTTGTCCGCCCCAAGCAATGAGACAATAATCGGAACCAGTCAGGTGAACGGTCGGTTCATATACTGAACCAATGCAGATGCAGTGCCCGACTGCTTGAAAACAGCACAGAAAGTAACTCCGAGTCCACCGAAGTCTGCCGAACTCCCCAAGGCAGAAACAACCTTGTGAGTCCGAACACGATGGAGGATAGGAGTACCAGGGGCTGAGATGTGGCACTCCCAGCAGTCCTACCTGCTACACTCCATGAACCCCACATGGATTCTCACCATGCCGGGGTTCGGCGGAACTGCAAACCTGAAATCTCCACCATTCACGCTCACGCTCACGCTCACGATTCCTCCGCGTTTACGCCGAGGAGGATGTCAATGTACTCACCACGTTTGAGATACAACTCAAGAGTCAAATATGGACTATCGTTGTATTATTAGTGAAAAATTAATTGAGTAACCACTAGCCTCCAGCCTTCTCGATTTTTTATTATGAATCACCACCGTCAGCGCTGAGCAGGGAGTAAATAAACTACAGAGAAACTAAAGCCCATCATTTGTCTTCATATGGTAGTTTATTAGAAGTGACCAGCTACATCACCCAGGTATTCACGTTAATTCAGGAATAACTATCGATATGCCCAGACCAAAGGACGCATTTGAGACACTGTATCCATATCAGTTATACAAACCTGCGGAGATATTAGATGCTGAGTTGATGTATACCGTTGATGAGATTGCCCGTTTATTACAAGGATTAGACCCAGGCGCCGACCTCCCATCTGAAACCGAAGAACGCGTCGTCGCATGGACGATTCCATGGCTCATGGCGCATGCTGATGAACTTGTCATCAACGACCCTGTTGGTGATGAACCAGGCTATTTTGGACTCAGGCGTGAGACAAAAACAGCATCTGTCCCCGATGACGCGGATACATAGTTACTCGATAGTGGATTAGGCGCTCAAACTTCGCAATTACGGAAATAAATGCCTATACGCAGTATTTTGAACTTTTATCACGTGTTGAACGCAATCGAAGTGGTCTATCTGCCCTATCACAATCAAACAATATTGGAGTTCATCTTTGGATCGTGGAACGTACTTCCATCAGACGAACAGGGTGTGAGAATCAATAGATACTATTGAATACCCGTCTTTTGAGCGTAGATAGTGCAGTAGTGTGTCACTGCTGGCATTCCCTCGAAAATAACATTCTGTGAATCTCCCAATTTAGTACCCCTCCGCTTGTGGGAAGCCTGGTGGTTCACCACTGGAAAGGTATCATATCCTACTGAGTTATATGCAATAATATCAATTATTCACATGTACATGAATGTGCGCGGTCATTACATTCGAGCAGCCTGGGCCGCCATATCGATATTTTCCTTTGGATCCGTTGTAATCGCGGGACCATGTCCAGAATAAATCGCAGTGAGATTATCAGTAACTGTGCCCGCTATTCGATCAATGCTTTGAATCAGTGTTTTTCGATTTCCCCCCTCAAGATCGGTTCGTCCAAAACTACCATTGGCGAAGATGAGATCGCCAGCAAAGCAAATCCCGATATTAGCAGCATAAAAACAGAGATGATCAGGTTTGTGTCCCGGCGTATGAAGTGATATATATCTCTCATCACCAATCGGGATTGACTCCTCATCTTGAATTGCGTGGTCAACAATATCGTGTGTTGTATCATAGCCCCATGTTTCAACATCAAATGCGTCACGAACTGACGGGATATTCTTAACATGATCAACATGCGTATGCGTGAGATAAAGCCGATCAATTTGCTCAGTATGCTCTTGTATCTGAGAGACAACATCGAAATTCGCTCCTGCATCGATAAGTGCATTTATCTCTCCAGTGACAAGAAATACGTTTGAGCTAAATGCTTGGACGTCACTGGCTACATTTTGTATCATATTGCGTCTTCAACCGCTGATGGTTTCGGCTTTTCTGTTTGGATATTAGATGAAATAGTCAGTATTCACTGTTATTGTATAACCGTATGGTCATATCTGATTAGATTGATATCGTCAGTTGCGATCAGTATCGATGATTCATACACCGCAACAATCAACACAGATAACTGAAAGCCATAATTATAGATAGCTCATGCACCAATATCGCGACCTTGTTACCGCTGTTCTTCGCTCCGGCGAGCACAAGCCGAACCGTACCGGTGTCGATACGATCTCCTCATTTAGCCAGCATTATACGATTAATCTTCGTGATGGATTCCCGTTATTGACAACAAAAGATCTTTCTGGGTCTCGATGGCATTCACTTCTCTCTGAGTTTGTTTGGTATCTCTCTGGTGAAGAACACATTCGATCACTCCGTGAGGAAACGAGTATCTGGGATGCGTGGGCAGATGACGATGGGCGGCTTGAAACCGCGTATGGTCGGTTCTGGCGGCGATATCCGGTTCCATCAACGGATTCACAATTGCCCGGCGAAGCGTGGCCAGTTGATGATCATCGCTGGCGAAATGATGATGGAACCTTCGATCAACTTGCATATGCAATCGAGCAATTACAGGAGAACCCGCAGTCTCGACGGATTGTTATCTCAGCATGGCATCCTGCGAATGCTGCTATTTCGACACTTCCACCGTGTCATTATACCTTTGTGTTCAATGTTCAAAATAATCGATTAAACGTGCATCTCACCCAGCGCTCCGGCGATATTGCTCTTGGCGTGCCATTCAATATTGCTGCATACTCGTTGCTTGCGACGGTCATTGCACAACAGACTGAACTCACCCCAGGAACGTTCGCACATTCTATTGTTGATGCACACATTTATTGCGGAATGGGCGACCGGGGTGCATGGTATGGTGAAGGAGAGACGCTCGATTCTCTTCGAAACCGGCTCGAAGCTGTTGACAACCCATCTGAGTATCGTGATGTCCGGTCGTGGCTTCTTGAATCTGCACCATCAGAGCCAGCGAATCAATCGGGGTATGATCATATTCCTGGGTTACTTGAACAGTGTGCACGCAGTCCACGGTCAAAACCACAGGTTGCTATTGATGATGTCTCATTAGATGATATTGGAGTTGAGAATATCCATCTCAGTGGATATGACCCTGCACCAGCAATTCGGTTCGCGGTGGCTGAATAATGAATAATATTAATTCGAATGACCGATCACCTACAGACGGATCAGAGCGAACGCATAATCAGACCACTGACCATGATGTCGACATTGACATTGATATTGTACTCATCGCTGCTGTTGCGGCAAATGACATCATTGGTCGGGATGGAGAGATGCCATGGCACATCCCAGCTGATCTTCAGCAATTCAAACGCCGAACTATGGGTCATCCAGTTATTCTTGGTCGTCGGACATACGAGGCGATTATCGGCGCACTTGGTGAGCCATTCCCTGGGCGTACCAGTATTGTCCTTTCATCTCAATCACGTGATGTGCCGGCTGACGTGATTCTGGTGCACTCAATCACAAGTGCGATTCGCGAGGCATCGAAAAATGCTCGCGAGCGTGGTGTGGGAACTGTCTATGTTGCAGGCGGTGGCGGCGTGTACGAACAGTTTCTCCCCCTTGCAGATCGACTTCGTCTGACTGAACTACATGATGAATATGAGGGAGACACAAAATTCCCGTCGTGGGATGACACCGTGTGGCAGGAGACAACACGTGAAAAAAACGAGACATTTGATTTTGTGACATATGAGCGAACACCGTGAGTGATATCTGATAGTGAAATATCCTGCGTGAAATCCTCGCCCGGATTCTTTCACTAATTAAAGATAATCATTAGCAAAGGTGATATGCCGAGGGCACGTATCTTTCTAGTTGAGTTCGGGGTTTGAAATTTCTGTTTTATTGATACTATTCATACTGACACATCCAAGATGAACGACTGATAAAATGGATCATCATCGATTCCGGTAACATCAGGTGACGGTGGTGGCTTTATTTGTCCGGGGTCATAATTATTGTATCATGAACCGTAACGATAAGCAGGCGTATGATCGGGGTACATCGCTGTTTTCTCCCGATGGACGAATATATCAAGTTGAGTACGCGCGTGAGGCAGTCAATCGGGGAGCACCAAGCCTTGGCATTCGGACGACCGATGGGGTTGTTATTGCGGCTCAGCGACGAACAAGCTCTTCATTGATGGAAGCCGAAAGCATCGAGAAGTTACATAAACTTGATGAATATATTGGAGCCGCATCTGCGGGTCACGTGGCAGACGCGCGAAAACTCATTGATGATGCACAAACAGCCGCACAGCGAAATCGACTTCGCTATGGTGAGCCAATGGATGTTCGAGCACTAACACGTGCACTCTCCGATGAGATTCAAGAAAGCACACAGATTGGTGGGACACGCCCATTTGGCGCGGCGCTTCTTATTGCGGGTGTTGATGGAAGTAAGTCTGACCCAGAACCACGACTCTTTGAGACAGATCCATCCGGTGCGCCACAGGAATGGAAAGCAGTAGCAATCGGGAATGGTCGTGATGAACTACAGACATTCCTCGAAGAAGAATGGAGCCAAAATCTCACTGTTGGTGATGGTGTTGATGTCGCCGTTCGAGCGTTATTACAGACTGACGCGGAATTGAATGCTTCTGAAGTATGTGTCGGCATTGTTGATGCGGATGGATACCGTGTGCGTAGCGACAGTGATATTGAACCTATTCTTGCGGAATATGAGGGTACTGACGAATCTGAAGAATAATTAGCTAATCGCAGGCGTGAAGCCGCCGTCATCATCTATTCATACACTGTTTTTTGTCCTCTGTTCTGTTGTAGCCCACTCTGTTGCAGCCCACAGACCCACAGCAGTTATATCCCAGAACACCCAGCCTAGATGTAAAATATGCGTTTGACCTGTCAGCCTTGACTCGCTCATCGTTCCGTCTAGAACGACTCGCTCCTTACGAAGCTGATGGATATGTGCAGCGTTCAAACGCATCAGGATGCGTCGTCTCACGGCATTACCCCGTCGAGCAAACACGAGTGGGACACTCCAGAACCACGTCCTCAGAATCGCAAAACAATTCTGATGCGCGACCGAGAGCTTCGCTCTCGTCAACACCTGTTGAGACTGCGCTCCCGGGAACCACTATAGTTTCTGCAAAGCGCGTTCATCAGACTCCGTCTGGTGGGCTGTCAGACGCAGTCTGACAACGTCGTGGAAGCAGGAAGCCCTACCCTCAGACCAAGCAGGACGGACAGTTCATAACGTATTGCTGTTTATATTGTTGAGCTTTGAGCTACCCACCGTTGAGACGTTGTCTCTTGCACATACCTCAGGTATGTCGAAGAGGGTTGATCAAATTTGTCTGAAATAGTCAATTGAATATCACTACTAACACAAGCAAACGAGCTTTACAACTGAACAGGTTGTGAAAATGGAGAGAAGTCCGAACGCATAGTGTGTTTTGTTGGCGGACTGGCGCTCATTCAATGTCGAGTTCGCGGCTTCCTCTCCACATACGAAGCTTCTACACGTTTTCAGCATCATCTACAGATATCAATGCGAATGTCCCAGGGCTTTGACACTGATATTGACGTTGATGTAACCCCGAGGTAGTTCACCAATCATATCGGTTTTCATTCATTTGGAAGTCCACTCTGAGGTTTATGATAATATGTGTCCGCGGAAATCGTCATCACGGATAGCCGTCGTCTGTTCGATTAATTTGAACATTAGGGTGCCGTCATACTTCATAGACTCTTCGACCTCCGTGACCCCACATAAACCGAACAAAACTGCAAGTACAAGACGTTAGTATCCCACTGAGTATCCGAAACCCCGTTCTTGTCTTGCAGGACCGACAGCGCACCTGCGCCGTCAATGATGATATCGACGACATATTTGACGAGCCCAGTCAGTTCCCACGAATCCCGGTAACCGTTCCGTCGTCCGTCTGTGTCACGTCTTAGACCATCATGTCGTAGTGGAATTCAGCGTCCGTCGACTCCACGCCCCTGATCAGGAGTCGTCCGAGCTCCAAGCGATTAATAACCGCGAGTTCCATAGAGGGGATATCAAGAACAGTGCCCTCCTGCAAAATTTCGAAGTGATCATACTCAGCACTGATGCTGGCGAACTCACTCGCGATCTGCGGTTTCGAAGCCGATTCGAACAAACATGTCCGCGGTTTTTCGCCGTTATGACACGCGATGTGACCAGATTCCCCAATAGTTTCCGGCCTAACGACCGCACCATTGAGACTCTCGTCCGCGGCGTAACTCCTGGCTGTCCTGGCGCTGTCGCCGATGCCAACGACATCGGACTTATGAGAAGTGATCATCATCATGTCTCTGCTACGCAATCAAAATTCTCCATCTCCCATCCCTATTAACGGGCGTGCTGTTGTAGTTGTGCTTTCTCGCTTAGACCCTACTTTTCGCCGGACTCATAGTGTTCGCCGGCGGATTCAGGAAGTCGCGTTCGACCAACAAAGGCGAGAATGACAATCACCATCACAAACGGGATGACTCGGATGAGTTGCTGTGGCAGACCAATCCCCTGGAGTTGGAACACCGTCTGAATCGCGTCAAGTCCTGCGAACAGCATCGTTGCCAAGAACGCCCCAATCGGATTGTAGTTCCCGAATAAGTATGCCACGATGGCAATAAATCCCTTTCCGTTGACCATCGTCGCCCCATTACCGGTGAACTGTCCAAGGTCGAGCGACAGCGCCGACCCGCCCATCCCCGCGAGGACGCCCGAGATGAGCACCCCCGCGTATCGGACTCGGTTGACGTTCACCCCGGCAGTGTCAAGCGCCTTCGGGTTCTCACCGCTCGCCCGGACCCATCGACCGAACGCGGTCCGCTCAAAGACGTACCACGAAGCTACCACCGCAATGAGGAGCATATACACCGATGGCGATGCTGAGAACAGCGCACCAAAAAAGGGAATCTCCGCGAGCACCGGCACACTGATAGATCTGGTTGTCCCCACTGTCGGGGTGTTGGGGCTATTGTAGATGACCTGCGATGCGAAGGGGGCGAGTCCTAGCGCAATCAACCACACCGCCAATCCTGCGATGATCTGGTCGGCGCGGAACTCGATTGTAACAACCGCGAAAAGCAGTGCGAGCAGCACACTCGCGACCACGCCGCCGCTGAACCCAACCCAGATTTCGCCAGTGATATCAGTGACGTAGATTGCGGTGAACGCTGAAATGATAAGCAGCCCTTCCAGGCCGATGTTTATAACACCCGCTCTCTCCGAGAATATCCCCCCGAGCGCGGCAAATGCGATTGGGACCGACAGTCGGAGTGCCGCAGCAAACGTGTCCTTGTCGGTGATAATGTCGGCGAGAATCCCCAAAATTGTGTCTGGAAACGCTGTTCCGCCGAGAAGCAACGCCGCGATTAACCCGATCGCTGCCCATGCGGTCAGTCCGCGGGACGACTGCGGCGCCAGCGGTCCCTTCTCGCGAGTCGCTTCCTTATCCGGCTCTGGGTCTACGCCTGGGTTCACTCCAGTGGTCTCTGACGAGGAGTCACTCATCGGTTGCCTCCAAGTTCCCATCGTCGGTCGCGACCGGCTTCGATCCGGGGTCAACAACCCGCTGACCCACCAGTCGGAAGAACTCTGGCATCGCCACGAACAGAATAATCAGCCCGCGGAGAACACCGACGAGTTGTGGCGGCACATCAGTCGCAAACTGGACAACTGTAGTGCCGCTTTTAAGAACACCAAATAAAAGTGCTGTAAACGCAACCCCTGCGGGATTGTTGCCTGCGAGGATCGAGACGGTGATCCCGTCGAAGCCGTATGCGGGCAGCCCTGACTGGAATGTCCCCAATACCATCATCACGTACATCGAACCAGCAACACCACCAAGCGCCCCTGAGAGCGTGAGACTCGCGACGATGGTCCGTTTGGCGTCGACACCGCCGTACTCCGCGGCGCCGGGTTGGAGCCCGCTGGTCTGGATATCGTAGCCAAACGCCGTGTATTCGAGCAGATAGTAGAGTCCGCCGATTGCCAGCAGCCCACACGCCAGCGCGACGAGCGAGAAGTCCTGGCGACCGCCGAATATGACTGTGGGAAACTGGGCGTACTCGGGCAATGGCACAGTCCGGTTCGCTGGACTTTCGGGATCTTTGAATACGCCACTAACGAGATACAGCGTCACCCCGGTGGCGATGAAGTTGAGCATGATTGTCGTGATCACCTCGTTTGCGTCGGAATAAGCCTTCAGGATCCCCGGAATCGACCCATAAAGCCCGCCAGAGACTACTCCAACCACGACTCCGAACGGAATCAAGAGAACAGATCCGATGACGCCCGAGACCACACTCGAGGCTTGGAGCACAAGAACCGCGGTCGCGAGCCCGCCAACCACCATCTGACCCTGCGTTCCGATATTAAAGATGCCCGCTTGAAACGCCAAGGCGACCGACAGCCCAGTGAAAATCAGAAGCGTAGTCTCACGGAGTGTTACCGAGAACTGTCCCTCCGGAGACCACGCGCCGCTGAATGGATCGCCGAGCGCCCCGAGGAACAACCGGTCGAACACTAAGACTGGATTGTAGCAGAACCCAGTCCCAAAGTAATAGACCGCATCGCCCACGGTGCACGTCGTCATTCGACCGGCGATTAACACTAGTAGGGCGCCGAGCAGGATCGAGAGCAGCAGCGCCGCCGAGCTGATTAGGATCCGTTCGGTCGCCGACGCCGCAACCAACCGCTCAAGGACTCGACGGGCATGGTCGATCACGCTCACACCCGCTCACCGCCCGTGGTGACATCAGTCGGGTCCTCAGTCAGGTCCGATTCGCCCTCGCGTTCGTCACCACCGGTGTCGTCCGGTTGCTGCCCAGCCATCAGCAACCCAAGTTCGGATTCTGTCGTCGTCGTGGGATCGACCAGATCAATGAACTCACCCTCGTACATCACCGCCAGCCGGTCGGAGAGTCCTTGAACCTCCTTGAGTTTCGAAGAGACGAGGAGGACCGCAGCCCCTGCTTCTCGGAGTTCTAGTAACCGCTCGTGAATGAACTCGATTGATCCTACATCGACACCCCGGGTCGGGTTCGACGCAACCACGAACTCGGGGTCGCGTTCGAACTCCCGACCGACGATGAACTTCTGCTGGTTTCCGCCTGACAATGACGCCGCAGAAGTGTCGGCGCCGGGCGTCCGCACGTCATACTCATTAATGATGGTCTTGGCATGTTCTCTGGTCTTGTCCCAATCGATCCGACCGCTCGATTGAAACTGTGATGAGTGTTGACTGCCCAACAGTGCGTTGCCTACTAGGTCGAAATCCATCACCACCCCCCGGTCCTGTCTGTCTTCTGGGATATATGCCATCCCAGCCTCAATCCGCTGGCGTCGGGAGTTGTCTGTCACGTTTTCATCGAGCAACCGGATCGTACCGGTCTCTGGGGCTCGCAAGCCTGTGATCGCCTCGATGAGTTCCGACTGACCGTTGCCGTCGACACCGGCAATCCCGAGTATTTCACCTGCACAGACCTCGAAATCGACAGTATCGACCGCCCGAACCCCGCGGTCGTCATCGACAACCAGGTCGGAAACTGACGCCACCACGCCCCCCGTTTCGGTCGACGGGCGGTCGATATCAAGCAGCACCTCCCGACCGATCATTAACTCCGCGAGGGCATTACGGGTAGTGGTGCCGGCGTCGACAGTGTCGACCCTCTGACCGTCCCGCAGGACAGTAATCTCGTCTGCAGCCCGCATGGCCTCGCCCAATTTATGCGTGATGAAGATGATTGTTTTTCCCTGAGCAGTTAACTCTTCAAGTACGCCGAACAACTCCTTGATCTCTTGAGGGGTCAACACTGCCGTTGGCTCATCAAGAATCAGCGTGTCGGCGCCGCGGTACAGCGCTTTCAGGATTTCGACACGCTGTTGTTCGCCGACTGAGATGTCCTCAATCCGAGCGTTGGGGTCGATATCGAACCCATAGCGACCGGCGATCTCAACCACGGCCTTCCTGGCTGCGGTCCGGTCGACCGCGAGCCCACCCCACTTCCGCGGTTCGTTGCCAAGCGTGATGTTTTCGACCACTGTCATCGGGTCAACAAGCATGAAGTGCTGGTGAATCATTCCGATGCCGGCATCAATGGCGTCCCGCGGGGAGTCGAAATCCCGCTCTTCGCCGGCAACTTCGACTCGTCCCGAGGTGGGCTCATACAGCCCATAGAGAACATTCATCAGGGTTGTTTTCCCGGCGCCGTTCTCCCCTAACAGCGCGTGAACAGTTCCCTGCTTGACCTCGAACTCAATGTTATCGTTCGCAACGACACCAGGAAACCGTTTGGTTATCCCATCGAGGTGGACGGCTGTCTCCATATGTGTGTTACTCTCTGTCGAGAGGATAAACGAACAGGTTTAGATGGTGACTCCGAGTCAGTCATTCCGGCGACGTCGGGACCGAGATGTCGCCGCTAATGATATTATCGCGTGCGGTCGAGACCTCATCAGCCACGTCGGCAGGGATTTTCGATCCCAGTGAGTCGCCGTAGATCAGCCCGACGCCTTCCTCGGCAAGCCCAAGTGATAGAGACTCGCCGCCGGTGAATTCGCCATTTACTTTTGCGGCGATGGCGTTATATACCGGTGTATCCACCCGTTTTATCATACTCCCGAGAATGATATCGGCGTATGAATCCCGGGTAATCGACTGGGCGCGGTCGACACCGATTGCGAACCGGCCCGCCTCCTGTGCGGCCTGGAACACACCAGTTCCGGTGTTACCGGAAGCATGAAAGATGATATCAGCACCGCCATTGTACATCGCAGCCGCCGCCTCGCGACCCGCTGCCGGATCGTTGAAACTCCCTGTGTAGTTCGTGCTGACGTCGATGTTATCACTTCCGGCGGCGACGCCCGCCTCGAATCCAGCCTGGAATCGCTTTATGAGATCGGATTCGACGCCTCCAACGAACCCGACGCTGGTGGAGTCGCTTACGGTCGACCCCGTGCCCGCCGAGAAGTCCTGGGTCGTGAGCAGACTAGCCATCAGCCCTGCGAGGTACGATCCTTCGTGTTCTTTGAATGTGTAACTTACTACGTTGGGCGATTCGACCACGGAGTCGGCAATCATGAAATCCTGATCGGGAAACGACCCTGCGGTCTCAGCCAAAGAGTCCGCTTGGAGGAACCCGATACAGCAGACCAGGTCATAATCAGGATCCGTTGACTGTGCGAACTGCTGCTGGAAGTTGCTGAACTGTGAGACCTCGTCAGGTTGTGCCTCGTTGTACACGATCCCAAAGTCCTCCTCAGCCTGGATTGCTCCACTCTGTGCTTGGTCATTGAACGACCCATCGCCAAGACCGCCGGTCGCATAAACCATCCCGATGTTGGCTGCCGGACTCCTCTCGGTGGTTTCGGTCGCAGTCGTCACTTCCATTCCGTCGCCGGAGTTATCGGACTCTGTTTCGGTCTCCGTGTTGCCTGCTCCGCCGGATGGACCGCCGCTACACCCCGCCAGACCCGCGATTCCTGCTATGCCGGTCGCTTTTACGAATGTACGTCTATCCATGGCTGTAAACACCTACCTAACAGTGGGTAGCGAGATGTGAATAAAATCGTCGCCTCGGTCCACCAGCCGCAGGGTTTAGAAACTTCTTTTACCGCGGAGGTCGTCGTCGTAGAGCGCGTCTCGCGCGGTCGTGTTGGCGGTGACGCACTCGGTGTAGGAGGTGTCGGACCAACAGAACTCGGCGGCACGGTTGGCGCAGTGAAGGAACTGCCGGGCGGATTCGTGGAGGTCGTCGCGGTGCTCGTCGGCAACGACGAGTTTGACAGGTGCGGTACGCCGGCACTATATATTTCATATATGCTTCCAACGGTTATTATCTGTTTGGTAGTTAGGTAGTCGGAGTAACCCGGTTGTGTCGTAGCATGTCGGGTTCCTCTTCCGGTCTACTCGCTCACTCTGTTCGCTTCTTGAGGCCGGAGGCTCCACCTCGAAAATGCTGAAACAGCTAGCGGATATCATTGGTATTTCACTCAATTTTGAGGGAATTCACCATCCCGTGTATTTATCTCGGCGATAGATATCGAGTTCCTGAATCGTTGAATACTCCTGTGCAGCAGCGAAGGTAATCGCCTCTGCGACCTCCTCAGGCTCGGTTACCTCACCCTGTTCGAATCGATCTGTGAACTGCTTTCCCTCAACATCGAATTCCGTGCGAACCTCCGATGGATTGATAATACTGACTCCAACTCCCGTGTCACCAACTTGCGCAGCAACACTCTTTGCGAATCCTCGGATCCACCATTTTGAGGCGGCATATACTGGATTAAACGGTCGTGGATACTCACCGGCGAAACTTCCGACAAAGACAATTGTTCCCTTACTATCACGAAGATGAGTAAGAGCCGCTCTGGTGAAGAAAAACGCTCCATCGACATTCGTGTCCATCATTGCTCGATATGATTCCGTTGACATTGATTCGATATCACTCCCACGAGCAAGTCCTGCATTGGCAACAGCAACGTCAATCCCGCCGAATCGTTCAACAGTTGCCTCAATCGCTGCCTCAACCGCAGTCGCGTCTCGAACATCTGTTGGCACGGTAAGCGTCTCAGTCTCATACTCGAGTGTCAATTCTTCAGCGAGTTCATTGAGGCGCTCTTCGCGTCTGGCGAGTAATGCAACATCAGCACCAGCCGCAGCAAAACGCTTTGCTGTTGCTGCGCCGATTCCTGAACTCCCACCAGTGATTACTGCTGTCTGATTTTCGAGTGTCATCTCAAGCGGCATAGTTCGCATTGCAGGTGGCACAGGAATCATATGTATCTTTCCGGTGAACCCATCAAACGAAGCTCTCTCTGCATGTGACTTTCTCGAAACGGAATCGTTTTATTTATTCCAGCAGATTATTCTATATAGCCAGCTCCGTTGGTGTAGTCCGGCCAATCATCTTGCCCTCTCACGGCAAGGACTTGGGTTCAAATCCCAAACGGAGCATCCCAATCTGGGGCTCTTTTTTGACAATTTGACTTACACGAATTGAGTGGCATGAACCACAAGCGTAGATGAATATCCATTGTGTTAACAAAGTCCATAGAAGAAATGGGTCGAACGGACTACCGAAGTTTAAATGGAAATTAGTGCGAGTTCCCTGCGCAAACGGTGGCACGGGGTAGTTCACTTGAACATACTGTATCCGTGTTTCAGAACACACGCATCAGACGATCAAACTAGTTGATAAAATATACTTGACACTATGGACATATGTCCACGCAATTCTAATTATTCTATATGTAAAATAACTATAGAGAATGAGTAAGCAGATTCGAAAGGAGTATTCATCCGCATCTCGCCGCGGAGGTAAGGGGTCAAAAATTGAGCGAATAGCCGATGAGTATGATCTTTCAGGATTAGGAGATGAGCTGGTTTTTCGATGGCTGGGAGAAAACGGATATGAACGCGAGAGTCTCCGTGATTTGGCCGATCGGGTAAATAATCGTCTCATCCATGCCGCAGTCGATGACTCACTCACATTACTTGATGGAGAAGCTGAGAATATTCGTCGACTTCTCACCGATGACGATGTTACTATGGGGGAGCGAACTGAAACTCGACAGAATCTCAAACATAAAGGAATCGATATTAATCATCTTGAATCAAGCTTGATATCATATCAATCAGTCTATAATTATTTCAAACGCGACAGAAACATTTCTCGGAAGTCTCAAGAGACAACTCAGGATCCAACATCAAGTCTTGAACCGATTCAGAAGCTTGCAAATCGTCTGAGAGCCATCGTGACAAACAATATTGATCAATGGACCCGAAAAAATGTGATTACTGATGGCTCATATGATGTGGATGTTGCTGTGTGGATCACATGTCAAGACTGTGGTGAACGATGGTCGCCAGCAGCATTTCTTGATGAAAGCGGGTGTCAGTGTACCAATACCACTGAATGTTAGCGATAGATGGAGATTTAATCTCTGCGTAGATCGAAATCCCACTGCCTGTTCAGCCAGGCACTGGGTCGTTCCACTCGGAGAGACAGAGGCTACTGGTTATTCCACTCTTTTCGAACCCTCGATGATCTACAGAGAAGTATCAAGGATTGAACCAATAAAATACAATGATATTTGATACGCCCAATGCAACGGCATAAAACAGATTTAAACTATTTGTAAATAGGGATACAATCCAGACTCCCACTGCTGAGACGACTCCGACAAGAATCGCATATCTTACTCGAGAGAGTCCACGTACCCAATTATCTAACCGATAATACGTCTGCCGCAAAACACTCATACTGGATAATGTACATCCCCACATATCAGTATCTCGTCCTCATGTAAACGACCCAACCCTACTTCGCTCACCGCATACGCGGTTCGCTCAGTGAGGGATGGGGCTTTGATCTGGATTCCCAGCGATCACCTGTCAGCGGTTGACCGATAGCCGTCGCCATTCAATATCCATATCCCACCATTCACACGCACATCTACTGGTGCGTCTGCGCCCCTCAACGTGGGCGAGGAACGCAGTCTGTGCTGTCGCCTCGACACATATCGTAGTCCGGTGTTTTTCGCGACATTGTAGTTTGCGGTGATTTCGTACCCACACTTCAGACATCGGAAACCGCTCACCGTCGCGGTTGTCTTCGTGAGTAAACCCACAGTCGGTGTGTGAGCACCACTGGCTCGTGTGGTCGGGTTCGACCTGTTCAGCCGCCACACCGCGTTCTGGCGCTTTGTACTCAACATACTCGACGAGATGACCGAATGCCCGGATGTGATGCCAGTCTGCGTGTAGCAGTCGCTCCCGAATATCAGTCAACTCCTCGAACACGATCACGTCGCAGCTGTGGTCAACCGCCTCATCAACGATCTCGTTGACGATCGTATGGATGTATTACCGGTTAACAACCATAATCTCATATTCAGAACACGAGAGACAAACCGACCCCTGGACTGTATCTATCGCAGGAATTAGGTATATATACTCACTCAGGGCTTCGCCACTCGCTGTATGAGGCAGGATCTTTCAATTTCCTGCGTCAACGATGCGACTTGCAGATGTCGTAGTTGGGTCTACAGCAATCGCAGTTTCCACAGGTGATGTTCATATGAGATAGAAAATAGACATGGAGAAGACATAGGACGTTTGAATGGTATTACATCATATGCACGATGTCCTCGTTATTGGAGGTGGCGTTGCTGGATTGCAGGCTGCTGTATTCACCGCAAAGGCTGGGCTCGAAACAGTTGTATTGGACGATGGCAATCCACTAGTCAGTAATACAGATAAGATTCAAAATCTCCTCACAGAGGAACGAATTGCGGGCGATGAGATCATTAAGAGTGGTCGTGAGCGGGTTATGGAATTTGACGGTAATATCGAGAAGGCAACAGTAACGCGTCTTGACCGTGAGGATATGCCTGGACCGTTCACTGTCACAACAGAATCCGATGATTCATATCGAAGTGAAGCGGTCATTATCGCAACAGCGAACGAGTTTGACATGCTTACTCCACTGGATGACGAAATTGAATATGTAGATGGACCGGAAGGAGAGTTCACAATGGAAAAACATATTCAAACAGATGATGCTAATCAAGCAAGTGATAACATATACGTCGCTGGATTAGCGAATACATGGGAGTACCAGACGGCAGTTGCAATTGGCGATGGTGCCAAAGCGGCTATCAATCTTGTCAGTGACCGTAACGAGGAAGCATATATTGATCATGATTGGTAGGCTCAACATGTATCCTCGATATAATGTATGATGCTTATTTTATAGGATGCAACGAGCATTCCCAGGGTCTGACTCTGAAGCGATTCCCCAGGTTAATGTGAGTCAAATCATAGTAAACGCAGTGTGAACTACCCCACCATACTCCGCTATCGCTCCGTTGAGGGTGGGGCTTCCGTGTTCTCGCATCAGACTTTCTGCTTTTGTGACGGTATTTGCAAGCGGTACGTCCGGATGACGCGTACCCACAGTGGTACCAGTCTCCACAGACGTTCTGAGTCGGACTGTCCCAGCCCTACTCAATAGTGACAATGATAACTCAGGCTGACCGTGGTTAGTATCCCATTCTAAGTCAGTCTGATGAATACTGCTCGTTACAATTTATTACGAGAAAGCATATGTTAATTATCTCTTGGCAAGATAATGCAAGCGGTATCCCCTCCCTACTCGCTCGTTTCACTCTGCTTGAGGAAGAGGACTTAGCCTCGTAATTGTTAATTACTGAACGCTCATCTGTAGAAGCGAATACCCGTAGTTTCGATCCTCTCTGATCACAGGTGTCAGTTCGTTATTCTGCCGACCCTACACCCAATCTTCCGCAGGTACTGACTGCTACAGATAAGCGATTACTGAATACGGGATGAAGACGAACATGAGTGCGAGTGTTGAGAGTGCAGCAAAGAACCGCACGCAGATTATTATGCAGCGCGGACCGTTGACTGGAATCTCGTCAAAAACTAGCTCACGTTCACACAAGACAGATTAATTGCCAGATTGTCCTGAAGTTAGAAATCTTCATTAAGACCAGCAATTTCATCTCTGCCGCGTTTCGTGTCCATATAAAGAGCTTACTGATAAGCGTCGTTCTAACAGGTAATTCCCGAATCTATCAAATACATCTGACCAACCAATCTATACAGGAGCAACCTCAATACATTTTATATGAACACAATTTGTTATGAGTGTAATAAATCATACACAGAGCTTCAATTATTACCAGGTGAGGTCGATTTATGTCCGCAGTGTTTTGAACGGAAGCTCAACGGTGAATTATGATGAATATATGTTCACAAAAGGCTGCTAACAACGAATAATACATCGAGTGAATAGTATTGTGTATTATCCCGTGTTTTCTTATGAACATATTAGATGTCTGCAAGTCACGTCATCGAAACAGGAAGCTAAAAACTCCTGACCCGAGAAAGCGGCGTCATCCGTTGAGCAAGCAGGGTAGTTTACACCGAATATCATCTTTGTATGTTCCTGATCGCTATTAGACCGTTACAGACAGTGATGTCGCGACCGCAAATTTATCATCGATGGAGATTTCTGAATGTAGTGCAATGTCAGGACAATCTAATTTACTACGAAATCCGCTTGTGCATTATGGGTTACCGGCAGTAAACGCAGTTATTATCCTTGCAGTTGGCTTCTTATTTCTTGACCCCGGCATCACTCGTAACGTGCTATTTCTTGTTGTTGCGGTTGAGATCACCGTTGTGCCATGGGTATTAAAACGAGCAGGGAGACGAACCTAGTCAGAGGCGATCATAGATCTGTACTGCTAGAACATACTGGTGATTCTCGATTACCTCTACCGAACACTGGTGTGTATCGATGAGAGATGACCATCAGATAATGATATTTCGGATTGCATCTCCAATGACGATAGCAACGAATGATGCAACAATGCCAGCAACAAGCAGCAGGTAATTTGCTATTGTATTTTTTGCAGATACCAACTCTAATGAATAGTGAGTACCATCCTCCCCAAACGGTCTTACTCCCATCGGTGTGAGTGCGTCTGCCGCAATATGTGAAAGAATACCAGTCAGTCCAATAACAAATCCGAATGGAATTGATATAAGTATTGAAACGATACGCGCATCAGCAAACACCACAGCAATTGTGGTCAAAACTGCAACAAGACAGCCAGTCAGAACAGCAAAGCTGATTGTATGTGTCACGCCACGATGTGTAAGAGTATCAATCTGTGTATCATAATCTGGAAGCGGTGCAATTGCCAGTGTTAATACTCCTCCAAGGACTGCTGCTACATCGAATCCAGCAATAATAGTGAGACATCCAACCGGAGCGTATGCCAGCAATGACGCACCATAATGACCTTTTCTGTACATTGATATTTTTGAGTTATGATACTACAACCACATTTATATGTTGTTTTTCTGATTTATTATGTAGTATCAATACTACATATTTATCTGTGGACGGCTTGCACATAAATCATCAGCAAATCATCAATAACACGCTATGATGAATAGTAAATATTAGTATATTAAGATCACCGAACTCAGTCTCTCACGCACGCGCGCGACGGGCTTATTAATCCTCTATACATAGGTAACGTATGTCCGATACGACCATGCAGTCTATATCATCATCTGATCCTGATATTGAATACGAACAAACGGATGTTTCTGTACTTATTATCGGTGCTGGTGGTGCTGGTGCACGGACAGCAATTGAGCTCGCACAACAGGGGGTTGATGACCAACTTGTCTTAGGCAAACGTGGTCATGGCGATGCACATACAACGTGGGCACGTGGTGGTATCAACGGTGCGCTTGGAACGCATGATCCAGAAGATGACTGGACAATTCATGCTGCGGACACACTCAATGAGGGTCATTTTATTTGTGATCCAGAGAAAGTTGAGACTGTAACCCAGCAGATGCCAGATCGGCTGCGTGAACTCGATGAATGGGGAATGGACTTTTCACGAACCGAGGATGGTGGAGTTGATCAGCGGTTCTTCGGTGCGCAGTCATTCCGTCGCACCGCCTTTGCAGGTGATCATACAGGTGAATCGCTGCTTGATACACTCGTTTCACGAGCACAAGAGCTTGAAATACCATATGAAGAAAACACGATGATCACTCGTCTTATCTCCGACGGGGACTCTGTGCACGGTGCTGTTGGCATTGATCTTGATACTGGTGAATTCACTGTATTTAATGCCAATACGGTAGTGCTGGCTGCAGGAGGATATGCAGCAGCGTATAGTCGTCATACTTCACGAGATGATGAAAATAACGGCGATGGTGCAGCACTTGCGTATGATGCTGGTGCATCATTGATGGATATGGAGTTTGTCCAGTTCCATCCGACGGGAATGGCAGTCGATGAGAGTGACTCTGAGTGGGCTGAGTGGAGTGGTCGTCTTGTAACAGAAGCAGTTCGAGGTGAGGGAGGACGGCTATATAATAGTGAAGGTGAGCGATTCATGGAACGGTACTCACCTGATCAAATGGAATTGGATGCGCGTGACGTCGTTGCTCGGGCAATTGCAAAGGAAATTGCGGAGGGGAGAGGAACAGAGAATGATGGCGTTCATCTTGATATCTCTCATCGAGATGCATCATTCATTGAAGAACGACTCCCACGAATGTACCAGCGATTTGCGGACCTTGGTGTTGACCTCGCTGAGGATCCCGTTGAGGTCGCACCGACCTCACATTACGGAATGGGTGGCGTTTCAGTCGATGAATACGGCGAAACAGATATTGATGATTTATTCGCTATCGGCGAGACAATGGCTGGTGTCCATGGTGCGAACCGACTCGGTGGGAATTCACTTGCTGAGACAGTCGCATACGGTACTGTCACCGGTGATCGCATTGCTGATCGGGTCACAGGGTCTGACGCAAATAATACGATCCCACACTCACTGCGTGAGAATCTCATCCAACCACATTTAGACGAACTGCGCTCGTTGGCAAATGCTGACGGTGAGCATGATGTGATGACGGTATTTGAAGAAATTCAGACGCTTATGTGGGAGCATGCACGTTTGCTTCGCGATCAGTCATCCATTGAATCAGGAATTGATGAACTCGAAAGAGTGCAATCAATGGTCAGCAACATGAATGTCGGTCCGGTTGGAAGTGAATCCTTTGAGTTCGCTATTGATGTTGGGTTTATGTTGACTGTCGCTGAATCAGTTCTTCGAAGCGCTGCACTGCGAACTGAATCACGTGGTGCCCACTATCGGATCGATCATACTGAAACCGAGTCATCATGGCAGAAAAATATCTATGTTGAACAAGCCGATATTGGCGGCATGCGAACGTGGACCGAATCAGTCGATACACCAAGTCCTGCTGTCCAAGCCGCGCTCGATGAAGGTCACGAACTCGACTATCATCAACTTGAGTAATTAAGCAGTTCGTCCCCATTTTCAACACGTCTCATATAATTACCTATTGATATATTATTTGTCATTATAACCGATATATCATCGTCGAGAGGTGATAATAATCCCAATGAGTGTCATAGCTCCTCCAATCGCAGTAAATCTTGTCGGGAGTTCGCTCAATAATACTACTGCAAGTACCGTGCTACACACAGGTTCAGCAAGGAGTGAGACACTGACAACACTTGATTCGACATGTGCAAGAGCCCAATTCAGGACGGTATGACCGAGAATTCCTGGTCCGAGTGCCATGAGTATAAAGAGAAACCATTCATACGGTGGATACGCAAATAATGTATCATTTACAGCGGTCGTGAGAGCAAGTAGCACAACCACACAAACCCCATACACAATCACAACATATGGGACAAGCGGGATGCGCTGCCGGAGTGACCGACCGGTGAGAACATACCCAGCCATGCACACAGCAGCCACAATTGCAAGTATATTCCCATAGAGTGGTGCTGCTCCTACGGTAGGTGCACCAACAATTGTCCCTCCAAATGACATAATCGCGATCCCACAGAGTGCAATCATCATCCCGACACTAGCACGACGTGTAATTCGCTCAGATAGAAATAATGCTGCACCACTCGCAACAAACAATACCTGTATTTGTACGATTGTCACAGAGGCAGCCACGCTTGTCCATGCTAGACTTTCAAACCACAAAGCAAAGTGCAATGCCAAAGCGACACCAGCTGCACTCGCAGCAATCCAATCACGACGAGAGAGTTGATAAAATGCATCACGATAAGAGTGAACCGCAAAAGGCAACAATAGCACCGTTGTGAATAGGACACGATACAGTGCAATAACGAGTGTTGGCGCTGAGCTGTATCGGATCAAAATAGCACTTGTGCTTACCGCAAGAATAGCAATACCAAGCGCTACTACAGGCGGTATTGCATCCGTTGCACGTCGAACAGAGACCCCCACAACTACAATGCTATACGGTGAAATATTAATGATGTGAACTGCGCAGCACTACTTAGCCAGAGGCGTTTATATATGCTGTACTGGATAGTTATCGTAACTTGAGGTATTAATATCCAAGATTGAAAATGAAAGGAACTAATTGGTGCCTCTGACGGCATTCCAATTATAATTGATAAATTAATAAGAGTTACTATTATTACAGATTATAACACTGTCATATCGACGCTCTGATGAGCCATCTGAATCATCCAAATCGAGGAGAGTGCCGCCTCCAATTCTCAAAGGTTAATCATATAGTGATTATGGAGCAGATGTTTCACCCTTAGTATCTGAGTTTGCAACTGTTCGAGCAGGGAGACGCGCATAAAGCACGGCTGCAATCGCGGTAACACCTGCTAATAGGAAAAATGACTCCGCAAGGAGTTCACGACTCGCCATTGCTCCAACGACAGTCGACCCAGTAGCGCCGAATAAGAAAAATCCACTTCGAAGGGTTCCCCATGCGGTTCCAGTGACGGTATCGGGTAACACAGCAATAATATACGCATTTGAAACCGGTGCAATACCAAGTCGGGATCCAATAAGCACCGAAACAACAGCAAGTGGTACGATACCATCGACAAGCGGCACTGCAATTAGTGCTGGAACGCCAATCACTGTCATTGCAGTCAAGGTAATACGCTCACCAAATCGGGTCGTGATCGCTCCGGCAGTGACTTGTGTGATTGCACCACCCAAAAATAAGAGTGCAAGCATCCCTGCCGCAAGAGACTGATCAAGTTGTTTCGCAGAGACAAGATATGTGACATAAAATGCTGATAGCCCCTGAAAGGCGAATAGCATCAATGCGACTGCTGTTCCCGCGAGAGCAACTCCACGGTGACGAAGCGCACGGATACCATTAGCTATGAGCCCCTGAATCGAGGCAATTTGTGAACGTGAGGTTGATTCAGAGGCTGTAGGTGGGGTCGTGGTATGTCTATTTGCAATAACACGATGCGTAAAGACACTCGTCACCGCAAGCAGAGGAACTAATGATATAATCACAACGCGCCACCCAAGCTCATCAACGACTGCTCCGGCTGTCAATGGTAATACTGCTGAACCAACACTTCCCGCAGCAAGCGTTGCACCAATCGCGGCATTGTCATTACTCGGAAATGTTCGCGATAACGCTGTACCACGGGCGGGACCGTAGAGTCCAGTCGCCAGACCAAACACACCGCATCCAGATAAGAAAATGATGAATACCGGTGCAGCTCCGAGGATTACAACACTTCCAGCGGTGAAAAGAAGGCTTCCAGTGAGTAACCGTCGTTCGCCTAATCGATCGATGAGGATGCCGGCAGGTGATTGCATTATCGCATATGTCGCCCACATAAGTGTCACTGCGATGCCAACACCCAGATTACCGACAGCAAACGTTGTTTTCACTTGTGGGAGGACAGCAGGAACGAGAAACCGACCACCAAGAACGAATACCCACCCAAGTGCAATCGAGATGAGCGTCCATCCGCGACCATCACCACGCAGCCGACTGACTGCTGTATTAGTCCTCATGTGGTACCTCGAGGTAGTACCCATGAGGGAATTGTGATTTCACCTGCTGGTGAGCGATTTCGAGTTTGAATAATGAAAGAAAATATATTATGTTTATATTCATCGAATCATACCGAGAACGTTGAGTCAAATATCGATATGAGTTTCTTACACAGACCAGAAACTACCAGATATGGGGAGTAACTTATCAGAATCAATTTTTCGTTTGGTATCTCAGTTATCAACAATATCTCATTATCTTGGAACATTGAAACAGCAAGAGCAAATGATTACACCAGCAATGTCAATATATCACGATATTGACTACGTAGACTCTGTTATCTCATCTATAAGCCGGTCATACATTCGAAGTGAAATAAATTCGCCGTCAAGATGAGCCGTTCCATGGTGAGCGTATTGAGTTGTCTGGTCATGATTGCCGACTGGATCGTCCAACTGGACTGTCACATGAGTATGAACAAGGATGATCACAATGAGTTGGAACGGTCAATACTGAGGGTCTATGACGAATGTCTTCCGTACTGAATTTCCTCGCGATTTGCTTATCAGTTACTATAGTATGAGTCTCGTTATTCAATACAAGACGCGTATGCCGGCATTCTAGTCGAATGACCTCGGCTCCACAGAGAAACAGTGCTCACATTGCCAACAATTATCAGAAGTATGACCAAAACGGTGACTCCCATATGCTCGTAACGGATTTTCTACAGATATGTAAGGCGAGTTTCTCGGGGCTTTGTATTGATGTTGCTGTGACGTTGACACTGAGGCGTGTTCTGTTCGTTCGATATATCGTTCAATCGTCTCCGTTGAGGCGGTTCCCGCAGCCCCGATGGAGTCCGACCGCTCGTAAACGACCACGGGTCAGTAGTACTTCATGAAACATTTTGAACCATCGGTCCTACGCAACAGTATCAGCAGCTACTCTATGACAAGATTTTGAATTGAATTCCTCAGTAAGTTTTCAGGAGCACCAGTGACCCGTGGAACTCTCGCTGTTTCTTTTAGAGCTCACCGCCCCACAATGCTTCTTCAAAAATGACTCGTGCTGTTCCCAC
>ERZ1034547.89-NODE-89-length-24416-cov-4.783671_pt1 | contig 24416 bp, 19 predicted proteins | sample MGYA00520642_ERZ1034547 | MGnify/ENA primary metagenome ERZ1034547 (study PRJEB33760, sample SAMEA4777713) | hypersaline lake metagenome | biome: hypersaline environment; feature: brines | place: Spain | collected 2012-08 | depth 0 m ... | reverse complement strand
ATCGAATTCGACGGAGAGGTCATTCAGGAGGGCGGGCGATTTGTGTGGGAGTAGAAGGTCGCCGATTGCAGAGAGAGCGAAATTGGACAGTACTTCTGTCATCTGCAGGGCCTCAAAACTCTCATTTTTGCCGACCTTCTTCGTGCTCAACTTAGAATTCCGCAATTCCCGTCAGGCTATTAGTGGAAATGCGCTCGGGCTCACTACCATTCGAATCCCTTCGAGGGATTCATTGACACAGGTAGGCCAAGACCCCTATCTTCAAATCAACCTACCGTAGCTGCTCCTCCTCTGTCTTCCTCCGAAACCATCCCCCCGAGGTCCAATGGACACCCACAGCGAAATCGTCAACTTCCTCTGGGGCACTGCAAACCTGCTGCGGGACGACTTCAAAAGAGGACGATACCAGGATGTCATTCTGCCGTTCACCGTACTTCGGCGGATTGATAGTGTGCTCAAGCCGACGAAAGACGAGGTGTTGGAGGCCTACCGGAAGTACAAGGACGAACTCGACAACCTGGAGAACCAGCTCCAGAAGAGAGCGGGGCAGGCGTTTTACAACACCTCTCGTTACACCTTCAAGCGGCTCGTGCAGGAGGGACCGGGTCCTCTGAAAGAAAACCTGAACACCTACATCGCGGGCTTTTCCCCGAACATGCGAAAGGTGATCGAGAAGTTCGAGCTCCGCAACACCATCCAGCGGCTCGAGGACGCGGGTCTTCTCTACCAGGTGGTCGATCGGTTTGAGAGCGCGGACCTCCATCCGGAGAAGATCTCCAACGAGCAGATGGGGCTCATCTTTGAGGAGCTTATCCGCAAGTTTAACGAGGCCCTCGACGAAAATCCCGGCGAGCACTTCACCCCGCGAGAGGTGGTCCAGCTGATGACGAAACTCGTGCTCGACAGCGAGAAAAAGCCACTGGGTGAGCCGGGGAAGGTCTTCAAGGTATGCGATCCCTGCTGTGGGACCGGGGGAATGCTCACGACGGCTCGCGACGAGATTCGGGACAAAAACGAGGAGGCCGAAGTGCACCTGTTCGGTCAAGAAGTCAACCCCCAGACGTGGGCGATCTGCAAATCGGACCTCTACATGAAGACGAAGGAAGGGCGAGACGCAGACAACATCGCGCTGGGCTCTACTCTCGGAGAGAATGCACATCGAAGCACGCGGTTCGACTTCCAGCTTGCAAATCCGCCCTATGGCAAGGACTGGTCGAGCGACAAATCGGACGTAGAAGATGAGGCGGATCGCGGAGTTGCAGGACGCTTCGAAGCTGGCACGCCCCGGAAGTCCGACGGGCAGCTTCTGTTTCTCCAGCACATGATTTCGCACCTGAAGCCGGCCTCCGACGGCGGTGGGCGCGCCTGCATCATCATGAACGGCTCGCCCCTTTTCACCGGCACGGCCGGCAATTCCGAGAGCGAGATTCGGCGGTGGCTCATGGAGAACGACTGGGTGGAAGCAATCATCGAGATGCCGGAGCAGCTCTTCTACAACACTGGCATCTCGACCTACGTGTGGGTCGTTTCGAACAACAAAACGCCGGAGCGCCGGGGCAAGGTGCAACTGATCGATGCGTCCGGGCTCTGGACCGAAATGGACAAGAGCCTGGGGGACAAGCGGCGGTACCTGTCCGAGGATCAAATCGAGGAGGTCGTGCGGCTCTACGACTCGTTCAGACGATTCCGCGAAAATGGGGAGGAAGACGACCGCGTCCAGATCTTTGACACCGAAGACTTTGGGTACCGCAAGATTCGCGTCGAGCGTCCCCTGCGAGTCAACCTCAGGCCCTCTGACGACCGAATCGAAAACCTGTGGGGAAAGACCTATTTCGAGAAGCTCAGCGAGGACGTTCAGGAGCAGGTCGTGACGATGCTCCGTGAGATGGAAGATCGAACCTATGACGACTATGCGGCCTTCCGCTCCCACCTCAAGGAGGAACTCGACGCTCATGGGATTTCGATTCGGAAGCCGAAACGAACCAACATCCTGGAGGCCCTCTCAGAGAAGGATCCCGATGCGAAACCGGCCCGCGACACGAAAGGCCGCCTCATGGCAGACTCCGACCTGCGAGACCACGAGCGGGTGCCGCTCAAGGAGGATGTCTACGAGTACTTCGAGCGGGAGGTGAAGCCGCACGTCGAAGACGCATTCATTGACGAGGACTACACCGACGAGCAAGACGGGGAGGTGGGGCGTGTGGGCTACGAGATCAACTTCAACCGGTACTTCTACGAGTACACCCCGCCGCGCCCACTCGACGAAATCGAAGAAGATCTCCAGGAGGTACAGCGAGACATCGTGGAGATGATGGAGGAAGTGGCGGCCTGAGAAGCTGTTTGGCGGACGTTCTGTGGCCTGCGACTTCGTGGATCTCGCTCAAAATAGCTTCTGCATTCGCCCGGTAGCACCGCTACAGGGACTCATTTGAGCGCTATTTTGAGCGTCGCCCACTGTGTCTCGGCTGAACATCAATCCACCAAACAGCTTCTGAGTTCTGAACATGCCTCGCATCCTTGTAGAAAAGAACGAAGGACTGACAACGCTCGACTGGCAAAATCACAAGGCTGCACGAGAGAATCGAGATGCCTCCCCATTTTAGTCTACAAGCTGAGCGATAAGTGATAAAGCTCAATGCGACAACCACACAAGCTACGTCCCGCAATCACACAAGCTGACCAGCTCGTCACACAAGCTCCGCAACTCTGATTTTCCGATCCAAGCTGGGGCATCGGACGTCTTGCCGATCTGAGGCAGAGTGGTCGCTAATCGTAGATCATTTGATTCGATGATTCAATCCCTGACGCTCTACAACTTCAAAAACTTCCGCGAGGCGACACTCCACCTCGGACCGTTCAGCGTACTCGTGGGCACGAACGCGTCGGGCAAGAGCAACGTGCGAGACGCCTTCCGGGTGCTCCACGCCATCGGTCGTGGCTACCGGCTGGGCGAGGTGTTTGGGGAAAAACATGGAGAAAGTGGGGAGCGGCAGTGGACCGGGATTCGAGGTGGGACCCGAGAGGCAGCCTTTCACGGGGAGAGCGAGTTTGGAATTAAAGTGACCCTGCGACTCAACCTGCCAAGAGGAGAAAAGCTGAAAGTAGTCACCTATCGAGTCAACATTGACACTGGTGAGCCCGACGGAAGAAACCCACGCGTCGTACGAGAGCGTCTCGAAGTGAAGGGGTACAAAGATCCCATTTTTGATTCCCACCCCGGAGGTAAAGCGGAAGGTGGCGACAGCGAACATATTCGAGTCAAGGTACGGAAACCGTCAGCTGGGCCTCACCCCAAGATTAGATTTCTCAATTCTCGTCCCGTGCTGACGCAGATGATGACGCACGACTCGGACCATATTCTACCGTCACAGTCGGCTATAGCGGATCGGGTCATAAGGGCCTTCGAACGTATGCGCTTCCTCGACCTGAGCCCCAAGGCCATGCGGGAACCGTCTGTACCGGGGCAAACCGTCCTCGGCGACCGAGGGGAAAACCTCTCCTCCGTACTGAAGGCCATCTGCGAAGACGAGAAGTTAAAGGGTCAACTCACAGAGTGGGTGCAGGAGCTGACCCCGATGGATGCGGTGGACTTCAAGTTTCCGACGGACTTTCAGGGCCGTACCCTGGTCACCCTCGTCGAAAAAGGCGGGGAAGAAACGTCGGCCTACAGCGCGTCGGACGGCACCCTTCGGTTCCTCGCGGTCATTGCCGCCCTTCTCGGTCCCGAGCACGCCGATCTCTATTTCATTGAGGAGTTGGAAAACGGCATCCATCCCACTCGGATTGATCTCCTGCTTCAGCTCATCGAACAGAGCGTCGCGGCGGAAGACATTCAGGTAATGGCGACGACGCACTCGCCGCAGCTCCTTCGTCTCCTGAATGAGAAAACGCTGGAGGCAGCATCTGTCGTGTACCGCCATGAAGGCCGACCGGAGGCACAGATTACGCGGGTGAAAGACATTCCCTACGTGGACGAAGTGCTCGAACGGAAGGACCTGGGTCGCCTCTTTGAATCGGGCTGGCTGGAAGATAGCCTATCCGCTGCACAAGCCGCATCTGACGAGCAACCCCAAAACGCATAGCGTTGATTCATGTCCCTGAATGTTCTCATCGTTGCGGAGGATTACCGCAAGGACGAGTATATTTTGAAGCCCATCGTCACCTCGATGCTGGAAGAGGTCGGGAAGCCACATGCCAACGTGCGCGTCTGCCGCGATCCGCTGATCAGTGGCGTTGAGAATGCCCTCGACCCGGAAACCATCAAAGACGTCATTCTCACGAACCCTCAGTTTGACCTCTTCCTCCTGCTCGTGGACCGCGACGCCGAACCCAACCGCTACGAGCGCCTGGAGGAGGCTGAAAACAACGCGGCCGACTCAACGCGCCCTACGCAGGCCTTCCTCGCCGGGCAGGCCCATCAGGAGGTGGAGGCGTGGCTGCTGGCCGGGCAGCACGATCTTCCGAACGAGTGGAACTGGGCCGACGTGCGGGCCGAGCGGCAGGCCAAAGAACGGTACTACGATCCCTACGTAGCGCAGAAGACGCTGACCAACTCCCCCGGTGGAGGCCGAAAGCCGCTGGGCCAAGTGGCCGGATCGAACTACGCCGATCGCGTCCGAAAATTCTGCGACGAGGTACAGGACCTGGAAGCCCGTGTCGCGGAAACGGCTGAGTAATCTCTCGTCATCTCCTTCTCCTCGTCTTTTCTTCTCTCACTCGGCTCATCCAGCATGCCCACTACCGACGCTCTCAATTCCAAATCGTCCACTGCACGTCCTCGCTACGACGAGTATGTAGACTCAGGTGTGGACTGGCTCAGCAAAATTCCGGCGCACTGGAAGCCGACACGTCTCCGATTTCTTGTTGAGCTATCGCCGTCGAAGAATGAGGTGCGTGATCTTCCAAAGGACGAGAAGGTATCCTTCGTTCCAATGGAAGCCATCAGAGAAAACGGGGGGCTTGCTCTGGAGCAGACCAGAGAATTGGGACCGGTCATTGACGGCTACACGTACTTTCAAGAAGGAGATGTCTTGGTCGCCAAAATTACGCCTTGTTTTGAGAATCGGAAAGGGGCATTCGCATCCAACCTTCAGAACGGAATCGGATTCGGAACGACCGAGCTGCACGTCCTACGCCCGAATGAAGGAATGGACGGCCGATACCTATTTTACGTGACGATGTCGCACCCATTCCGAAAGCGTGGAGAGTCGACCATGTACGGAGCAGGGGGACAGAAGCGTGTATCAGACGACTTCATCCGCAATCTTGAATGGCCTATTCCTCCGCTCGACGAGCAGCGCGCCATCGCCGCGTACCTCGACCGTGAGACCGAGCGCATCGACGCGCTCATCGAGAAGAAAGAGCAGTTGATCGACCTGCTGGAGGAAAAGCGCAAATCCCTCATCAGCCGCGTCGTCACGAAGGGACTCGACGACGATGTGGAGATGCAAAACAGCGGGGTGGAGTGGTTGGGGGAGATTCCAGCACATTGGGAGGGTGCACGACTAAAATTTGTTGCCCAACTCGAGACAGGCCACACGCCGAGTCGATCGGAGGCCGAGTACTGGGAAAACCGAACGATTCCTTGGGTGACTCTCTCCGATGTCGGTAAGCTGAGAAGTGGACGGGTTGATTACATCTACGAAACCGAGGAGAAAATCAGTGAATTGGGTCTGGCGAATTCGTCTGCTCGATTGCTTCCCAAAGGGACAGTGATTCTCTCTCGTACCGCTTCCGTTGGGTTTTCTGCGATTCTTGGGAAGCCAATGGCCACAACCCAGGATTTTGTAAACTGGATCTGTGGAGATAGTCTGTTGCCCAAATACCTGCTCTACTGCTTTCGCAGCATGCGTCAAGAATTTGACCGAATTACCGACGGGTCGACCCACAAGACGATATACATGCCTGAAGTAGAGCAATTCCGGATTCCGCTCCCCCCGATTGAGAGCCAAAAGACGATTGTCGAACACCTCGATGAAGAAACTGGACGTATTGATTCGCTTGTCAATACCATCCAGGACGGCATCAAACAGTTGAAAGAATACCGCACTGCGCTCATTTCAGCAGCCGTGACTGGACAAATCGACGTACGAGAGGCGACTGACAAACCGGTCAAACAACAGTATTCGTAGCACTTCTCAAGAGTCGCTCTTTCTGAGCGATCCGTTCTTTGCCATGCCCCCTTCTGGCCCCTCCGAAGAAGATTTCGAGTCCATCATTGAGGAAACGCTGACCGCCGACCAGAACGGTCAGGCCACCGAGCCCGATGTTGCGTACGAGGTCGGCGACTTCACCCCGGGCGGCTACGAGCGCCGCTCCAGCAGCAACTACGACGCCGAGCGGTGCCTCCTGCCGGACGACCTGATCGAGTTTATCGCCGCCACGCAGCCGCAGGAATGGGCCGACCTGCGAGACCAGTTCGGCGACGAGGCCGAGCGCCGACTCCTGGATCGGGTACAGTCCCGCATCGAGCAAGACGGAACCCTCGCCGTCCTCCACGACGAGGTAAAGCTGTACGGGAGCCGGTTCAAGCTCGTCTACTTTGAGCCCACGACGAGCCGCAACCCCGCCCTTCAGAAGAAGTACCGGGCTAACATCTTCAGCGCGGTTCGCCAGCTCTATTACAGCGAGGACACGAACCAATCCCTCGACCTGGCGCTCTTCCTGAACGGCCTACCGCTCTTTACGGCCGAGCTCAAGGAGCCGCTCAAGGACCAGACCTACCGCGACGCAATCCATCAGTACCGCTCCGATCGGGACCCGTCGGAGCCGCTGTTCGCGTTCAAGCGGTGCCTGGCCCACTTTGCCGTCGGCAGCGACGAGGTCCACATGACGACCGAGCTCGAAGGCGGGGACACGACGTTCTTGCCCTTCAACCGAGGACACGACGGCGGCGCCGGCAATCCGCCCAATGCCCGAGGCTACCGCACCGAGTACCTGTGGGAGCAAGTGTGGGCCCCGGACAGCGTTCTCAACCTGCTGGAGCACTTCATCGCCGAGATCGACGAGGTCGATGAAACCGGCACGCCCACCGGCGACACCAAACTGATCTTCCCGCGCTACCACCAGATGCGATCGGTCCGCCGTCTGGTGGAAAACGCCCGGGAAAACGGTCCCGGCCGGCGCTATCTCATTCAACACTCGGCGGGCAGTGGGAAGAGCATCTCCATCGCCGTGCTCGCCCACCAGCTCGCTTTTCTCCACGACAGAGAAGACAACCCGGTCTTCGATACGGTCGTCGTGGTGACCGATCGGCGCGTTCTCGATGATCAAATCGCGCAGGTCATCCAGCAATTCGAGGAAAAACGCGGTGTGGTGGCCGACATTGAGGAGGGCGCAGCCGGACTGGAGAAGGCCCTTCGCAGCGGCAAACAAGTCATTGTGGTCACCCTCCAGACCTTCCCCCACGTGGCCGAGGCCGTCCGGGAGCGGGGCGAAGAGAGCTTCGCGGTGATCATTGACGAGGCCCACAGCTCCCAGACCGGCGAGTACCGCAAGCACCTCAACGACACGCTTTCCGCCTCCAGTCTGGACGAGGCCGAGAAGGAAGACGAGGTGGAAATGGACACGGAGGACCGGATCCGCGAGGAGATTCGCAAGCGGGGACGGCAGCCGAACGTCAGCAACTTCGCCTTCACGGCCACCCCGAAGCCCAAAACCCTGGAGCTCTTCGGGGAGGAGCAAGAGGACGGCAGCCACGAGCCGTTCGACCTCTACACGATGCGCCAGGCCATCGAGGAGGACTTCATCCTCGACGTGCTCGACAACTATACCACGTACGACGACTATTTTCGGCTTCTCAAGAAGATCGAGGACGACCCGAAGTACGATGCCGCTAAGGCATCACGGATGCTTCAGTCCTACGTGAGCGCCCACGAGCAGACGATCGCGCAGAAGGTCGAAATCATGGTGGAGCACTTCGCGCAAAACGTCTCCGGGCGGATCGGCGGGGAGGCGAAGGCGATGATCGTCACCCGGTCGCGCCTCCACGCCGTCCGGTTCAAGCAGACCCTCGATCGCTACCTGGAAGAAGAAAACTATCCGTACGAGTCCCTGGTCGCCTTCTCCGGCACCGTCGAGGATCGGGGCGTCGAGCACACCGAACGGTCCATGAACGACGGGCTGCCAACCAGCCGGACCGCACAGACCTTCAAGCAGGGGGACTACCGGTTCATGGTGGTGGCGAACAAGTTCCAGACCGGGTTCGACGAGCCACTCCTCCACACCATGTACGTGGACAAGAAGCTCGGTGGCGTCAATGCGGTGCAGACCCTTTCACGGCTCAACCGCACGCATCCCCAGAAAGAGGAGACGATCGTCCTCGACTTCGAAAACGGCGCGGAGAAGATCGAGAAGGCCTTCGAGTCCTACTACGAGAACACGACGCTGAGCGAAGGAACTGATCCGAGCCTGCTCTACGACCTGGAGAATCAGATCCGGGGATTTGGGATCATCACGAGCACGGACCTGGACGTCTTCGCCGAGATCTGGCACGATCCCGATCGGACGCAGGAGGAAATGCACAGCCGCCTCGACGTCTGCGTCGAACGCTACGAGGACGCCACCGACGAAGAGCAGGACGAGTTTCGGCGTCAACTCGGGAAGTTCGTGCGCCTCTACTCCTTCATCTCCCACGTAATCTCCTTCGAAGACGTGGGGCTGGAGAAGCTCTTCACCCTGGCCCGGCCGCTCTTGTCGAAACTGCTGGGGCGACTGAGCCCGAGCGACGTTCCGAGCGAGCTGACCCAGTACGTGGACCTCGACTCGTACCGCATCCAAAAGACCGGGGAGGAGGATATCGACCTGGAACGCGGTGAGAAGCCCCTACGGCCGCAGAACGAATCGGCCAGGACCCGAAGCACCTCAGAGCCCGAACCGGAGCCACTCTCGAAGATTCTGGAGCTCCTCAACGAGCGCTTCGGCTACGACTTCGACGAAGACGACCGCGTCTTTATCGAGCAGCTCAAGAAAAATGTCCGGGAGCGCGACGCCGTCCAGAAAAGCATCGAGGTCAACAGTGCCAGCGACGCCCGCCTGACCTTCAACATGGTCACGGAGGATGAGCTGCAGGACATGATCGACAACAACTTCCAGCTCTACAAGAAGATCACCGACGATGAGGCATTCGGGGAGATGTTTTTCAACTTGCTTTTCGACCATGTACGCGAGGAGGTCGAAAGCCGATGAGGGTGCGGTAGAGACGACGCACCAGAAGGGGGCTATTTTTTTGGGATCAGCAGTACGTAGGCCCCCGATAATCAGGGGCCTGGACAGAAGAGTGGGCGGTGCTGGATTTGAACCAGCGACCCCCTGCTTGTAAGAAAGGATAACATAGAACGCCTTATCCCATGTCAGGCAGAGGTTTACAGAAATTAAGCGTAGAGGAGTTCTACACATCTTCTACATGAGGGGGGATAAGAGACCTCGTTTTGGGCAGTTTCCCCATCCTCCCTGTGAGAAATGACGCTGAACAGAGCTTCAACGAGGAAGAGATGTTGCGCGAGCTCCTCCATGAGGGCCTATCGAGACCGCTCGGCGAGACAATAGACTCTCTCCCGCTTCGTATCGGTCGGTTAAACTGGGGGTGTCTCGAATGCGGGCCACTTCTTCACGAAACGGAAGTGATCAGACCTCGGATCTGGTGCGGCAACACGGTAGCACCAAGAAATAGGTTTTCAGGCTGCCGTGATTTTGGAGAACCCTCCCTCGATTCCAAATCGGGAGAGGAAGTAATAGGGCACTACGAAGAGAAGTGTCTCTGCTAAAAATCCCAGCAGTAGGTACACGGGTGTTGAAATGCGAGCACGCACTACATAATCGTAAAGCAAATATTGCTCTTCCCTGGTTAAATGAACGAGACGATCATTAATGAAAATCCAAAAAAGGCTCGCAAAAAGTGATACAAGTAATAAGCCTTTGTAATCGTAAAAATTATCTGACATATACACGAAAATAGAAATGAAAAGAGTAAATATAAAGTAATACTCTCCAGAAGTAGTACTAGTAGCAGAAATAATAAATGAATAAGAAAAGCCAAATAAAGCTACGAAAAGAGAGAACTTGGCTCTTCTTGATATGCGAGTTTCTTTAAAGTATTGGTGTTCACTGAGTGAGTTTGAGTAGAATCGGGTTGCCATTGAAAAAACAAAAATGAAAACACAAATACGAAAGGGGAAGCCCCAACTTATTTGATCTACAAAGATCCACCAAAAATCTGACTCCATTTTTCCAGCTGCTTCGGGTGCATTGTACCCATCCAGATTATCGTCCGCTAAAAGGTTGTCATCGCTTTCGGCTGTATTCAACGCTTCACTGTAGGTCTCACTGAACTCTTCCATATCTTCATTTTCCATACTGCTGGGACTGTACCACCCTGCAAGTATTCTCGGGGATTCCGCAACGCACGGCCCCAAGACAAGGAGAGCTGCCATGAGGGCAAAGTACTTCTTGAAGCGCTTTGAAAACATATCTTGGGGTGCGATCTGGGATGACCGAAAAAACATGCTAAGGAGCAGCTTCCGTCGGAGCTGACAGGTAGCTGCTATCTTACTTCGCCCTTGCGTCTACGTGCTCTATCCAGCGGCCGAAGAGCTATATCCTCACCCGCTCAATCTCCTCCTGCTCGACGTGATCCCCACGGTGATCGTAGATGCGGGTCGTGTTCGCGGAGGCGTGCCCGGCGATGTGCTGGGCAGTTTCCAGGTCGCCGTCGTTCTCGAGGTAGGTTGTAATGCCCGTGGCGCGGAACGTGTGGCAGCTGACCTGTGAGGGGTCGAAGCCGGCGTCCTCGGCCCGGCGCTTGACCATATGCAGGACATTGTCCGGCTGGAGGCGGTTGCCGGTGAGTCGGCCCGTGCGTCCTCGGAGCGACCGAAAGAGCGGCGCCTCCCGCTCCTCCTGGATGCCCGCCTCATCTATATACGCGTCGAGGTATTCCTTTGCCTTGTGATGTACAGGCACGGTCCGGCGCTGGCCCCCTTTCTCATGCAGACGAATCTTCCATCGGTGTCCGGCCTGAAAGTAGTCCCCGACGTCCAGACCGGTGACGGCCGACACGCGGGCAAAGGTGTATGTCATAACGCCGATAATCGCCCGGTCCCTCAGTTGGGGTAGATCCTGCCTGTCGGCTACAATCGAGTCGAGGAGCTCCCGCGCTTCCTCGGTGGTGAGGGCCGGCGTCTTTCCGCCATCGGTATTTAGCTTGGGGGAGCGGACCGGTTCGGCGGGGTTGGCCTCCAGTACCTGACCGGTAACCAGATGGTCGAAAAGGCGGCGTAGGGCGGCAAGGTTTTGCTTGATGGTCGCGGGGGCTCGGTCGTCCTCCTCGACGTAGGCGGCGACATGGACCGGCTCAATATCGGAAAGATGTAGCTGTCGCTTATTACCCCACCGAAAGAAGCGCCTCACGGCCCGGGCGTAGGCCTCCCGAGTGTTGGGATTGCGGATCTCGGCGGTAAAGAACTCGATCACGCGCTCCTCGGCCGCCGCGCCGGCGTCCTGAACGATGGCGGGGAGCGTTTTCTTCAGTTGGGGGACCAGGTCGGCCATAGTGGGAAAGCGTCAGCTGGAAGAACGTCGAAGCGAGGAGGCCGCAATACAGCAGCGGATCAGTAGTGCAGCAGCCGCTCAGTAGCATCGCATAAGTAGCTTTATCCTATGCTTCTTCGGTCCAGTGGTTGACTGAGTATCGGGGAAATGCAAATCGACTGCGGTGGGCTAAGCCTGTTACGAAGCGGGTGTGAGCCCCTCGCAGTTTCGTTTGTGATATTCCACAGGGGAGAGTATATCGCCCTGTATACCTGAAATCGGGGGTATCTGAAGACTGGGTACCTGACCAATCCTACGGCCTTCCCTCTGGTGGCTGGTTATCTCCGAGGGAAGCGATTTCTTTTGGTGATATTTTTCCCTACATAGCATGGCAGCCAAACTCGTAAAAGAAGGTCTGTGCTGGTGTCTCCAGTTTTCGCGGAAAAGGCGGTTCTGGAAGCTACGTGGAGTGCAGGCAGCCCACTGCTTCAAGCCGCATCTGCCGCGAAACTCAACAGGTTGTGTCCCATACATTGCGTAGTTGATCAGGCTTGAATCGAAAAAGCCACCGCGTTCTGCCAGGTTGTTAAGCGAACCAAACCAACAACCAAAAGCAGAATCACGATGGCTACTTTTGAGATGGAGATTCCGGACGAGAAGATTCAAGAGATGCTCCAAGGTGATCGTGGAATAGCGGTCCTTCTGGAGCCGATCCTGAACCAGATTCTTCAATCGGAAATGACCGAGCACCTCGGGGCTGAACCTGGAGAGCGTACTGGCAGTCGATCCGGCTACCGGAACGGGACCTACCAGCGGAAGCTGACCACGCGAGTTGGGACTCTTGAGTTGGAGGTGCCCCGGGATCGGGACGGGACCTTTCAAACCGAGCTGTTCCAGCGTTATCAGCGGTCGGAGAAGGCCCTGGTGACGACGCTCATGCAGATGGTCGTTCAAGGGGTTTCGACACGCCGGGTAAAAAACATCACGACTGAGCTTTGTGGGAGAGAGTTCTCGCGATCGACCGTTTCACGGCTTACCGGAGATCTCGAAAAGCAAGTGGACGCCTGGGCCGAGCGCCCACTGGATCAGGAGTACCCGTTCCTGCTACTTGATGCAATGCACCTGGAGGTCCGGCGGCAAGAAGCGGTTCGATCGACGGCCGTGCTGTTGGCCGTCGGCATCGGGGAGGACGGTCAGCGGGAGATTCTGGGGATTGAGACTGCCCTCGGTGAGACCGGAAAGGCCTGGCAGCGGTTTATTCGTCGACTCAAGGACCGAGGGCTCTCGGGCGTGGAACTGGCCACCAGCGACGCGCACACCGGTCTCAAGAAAGCACTGAAGGAGTCGTTCCCAGGGCTCATCTGGCAACGGTGTCAGGCCCACTTCAAGCGCAACGTGATGGACCAGACGCCGTCCTCCTACGAGGATCGGATGGACCAGGTCTTAGGCCAACTCCTCAAAGCGGCCTCTCAGCAGGAGGCGCAGGATCGTTTCAACGACCTTAGAGAGGAGCTTTCGGAGGAGGCTCCTTCTGCCCTTGACGTGCTCGAAGACGGCTTCTTCGAGGCAACCGCCGTGCTGGCCCTGCCGGGCAAGTATCGCAGGCGGCTTCGCACCACCAACATGGTCGAACGGTTCATTCAGGAAATCCGGCGGCGGGAAAAACCAATCCGGATTTTCCCGAATCAGGAGTCGGTCTACCGGCTCGTCGGGGCCCTCTGTGCGGAGACTCACGAGGAGTGGTCGACGGGTCGATGCTACTTTGACATGGAGGAGTTTTTCGAGTGGAAGGCCTCTCACCTTCAGGAAGATTCCTCCGAAGAAAACTTCCCCGACAACCAGGTCTCATCGACGGGGAACTCAGTCGACCGAGATGAGACGATGATTGCCTAATTTGAAGATCTGGCAGAGCGCCTTTTACACAAGAAATGTGACTTGACCACTCAACACATCTCGGTATGAAGCTGGAGGTGGAAGTTGAAAACACCACTCTGCTTGCAATCGCTGGAGTCACCGTTTCGATAGCTGTTCTCATCGGTGTGGGAATCCTACGGTCGGCCTCCACGCCCCCTGATAGCGGAGAGCCTAACCCTTCTTCTACTGATCACAGCCAGATCATAGAAGTCGATAAGTATGAGGAGGGGAGTCGGGTTGTGCTTGCCAGAACGGTAGAGCCAGAGGTTCTGAGTAGCGGTGAGCGGGGCTTGAAAGTCTTCCGTGGTTACGTCGGCTATACTGGAGGAGAGTGGGTTATCTTTTTCAGGACCCAGTCTACCAGTTGGGTCTTCGATGATACACCGAAAGCATATTTTCTCGCTGACGGGAAAGGGATAACGATAAAACTCAGAAGCGTCCAAGAGGGCCGAACTGACAGCGGGGATCTCCGTCACGACTTCATTGCCCGGATGGACAATGACCGTCTTCGGAGAGAAATGGCTGAGGCGAACCGGGTCCGTATGCGAATTGGCGATTGGATTTTCGACATCACCGATATGGTTGACGATGAGATCGAGGCCATTGCAAGTCGGTTAGGACGATAGAAGGGTGCTAACATTCGCCAATCGAAGTCGTCGAGCCGTTCCGAAAGCAGAGACTTTGAAGGTGACAGGGACACTCTTTCACCGGATAGGTCGTGGAGGTTGATACAATGCTACACGTACGAACGACACTGTTTCTCCCCACCTGCTTCAGGTGGAAAGTCTGATCAGCGCCGACGCCTGTCGGGCTTAGAAGCCTTTAGCCCCACTACACTGTGCTGCGGCAAGAGCATCTGTTCTACGTTTCAAGGGTTGACCGAAATGCATGTAATTTTAGCTTATCCGTTATCGAAATTCTTCCTTACTTATTGCTCATAGCGTTGTGGAGTCGAAAGTCAAAATAATAGGTGTGCTCGTTATTCTCTTCGTTCTATCCGTATCTTGCAATGAGGGCCCGAGAGAACACGTAGTAGAAGCACCCCGCCCGCTAGACGTACTAGGAACCGATATTGAAGATCTAAAGCGAAATATGTCAGAGGCTGACCTCGTATATTCCGGCAGTAAGTTTGCCGGAAAAAATGTGAAAAAAAAGTTTGAGTGGGAGTTTATACCTAAGATGGAAAAATCAGAAGAGTTCAAAAAACTCATGTCTGATTACGAAATAGAAAACATAAAAGAAAACGAAAAAAGCGAATCGAAATCAACATTTAGCGTGGGCATAGACAGGAACGGTAGGATAGTTTCAGCAAGAATAAAAAGAGTTTTTAATAACGAAGATACATTTAGAGCTTACTATAAGTTGAGACTGAGTTTAATGATGGAGAGGACGAGAGTATCAGGAGAAGTACTTTGTTTAAGTAAAGAGCCCTCTTTCACTGGAGCAAAGGTGGTAAACAGATTTGAGTTACAAGAAGAAGAAGTTGGTAACTGGAGTAAGGTAAAGAAGTGCGAAGAATCAGGTTGGAAAGTCAAAAATCAAAAAGGGCAAAACGAAATAACGAACTTTGCCTTGGGTAAAAACTTCGACGAAAAGGAGGATAAAAATAAAGGAGAAATGTATGTAATGGAGGATGCAAGTTTTGAGGGTTACCAGTAAGAGGTGAAAGTGGCGCGTCCTCTGGTTTACATTAATCTTTCCATTCTATTTTACGGCTATGCAAACCACATCATCAAAGCCGGCGGCACGACCAACCGGCCGCTGACCTATCGGTTTGCCAACGATGGTGTGCAGTACTTAGCCGACTCGGTCAGCTACCGCCTCCGCCAGATCGACACCGACGGGTCGTCGACGCCCACCGATCCGATCACCGTCGGGCGCTCGGACCCAAGTGCGCTTCCAGCTGCTGGGCACGGCGCCGAACCCAGCCTCCCAGCAGGTCACCGTCCGGTACAGCGTCCCGCAAGCTAGTGTTAGTGCTGGCGCCCAGGTCCAGATGCGCCTCTACGACGTGCTTGGGCGCCAAGTCCGGTCTGTGGAGGCCCAGGCCGTGGGCGGGCGGCACAAGCAACAGCTGGACGTGAGCGGCCTTGCGGCTGGCACGTACGTACTGTGCCTTTCGGTCGGTAGGCAATCGACCACACGCAAGGTGACGGTCGTTCGGTAGATGGTTTCCCAATCGGTGTAGGACATTTGCCCATCCCGCAGCGAATAAGGCTCGCCCATCTTACCGGCGAAAGGACGCTATTCCTTAGCCTAGCCCAAGCCGCTCCGCGCCGTAGTCGACGGTAAGCTCCGTCTCGACAGGGGGGACACCCATCTCCTCCGCCAGCGCCTCGCGCCCCTGCTGAAGCGCCTCACGCGCCCTACGGACCGCCTTGCGGTACGCCCGCGGTGTCCGCCGCTTCGGCGCGATCGTCACGCCGTCGTGTTGCCAGAGGCCAAACTTGAGCTCCGGGTCCTCTAGCACCTGCTCACCGACGGGCAGCATGACCCGCAGCTCCGCATTCTGCATAAACTCGGCGAGAACGCTTTTCGGGTCACGATCCCCGCCTGTGCTGACGTGCCGGCCGAAGCAGTCGGTGATCCCACCGTCGGACTCGATCGTCGAAAGAATCTGCTCGCGTCGCTGCATGAGCTTTCCGACGAGCGGGTGTCGGAAAAGCGCGTCGCCGATCTTCCGGACCCGCTTCCGAAGGTTTGGCCGCCTCATTCCTCCGAGGAAGAGGCGGTTCATCATCCGGATGGACTTGTAGTACCGTGCCGGGTCCGTTGAGGAGGCGTGTGGGTTGCCCAAGCGGCGGAGGTTTCGGCGGTGCATCCCGTAGAAGAGTCCGTACGTAAAGCCCTTCAGCGTGCCCTTGACCTCTTCAAAGTGGTCGTCCGGGCGGTACCGTGGGGCAGGCAGCTCTTGGGAGAGCCACCGGATCAGCTCGGACCACCAGCTTTTGTCGCCTCCTTTGCACTCCTGAAGGAAGTCTCGGAGGCCGCTCAGGTCCCACAGGGAGCCCGCAAGCGCGAGCTGGGCCGACGACATGTCAACCTCCAGGTAATCATCGAGCACCGCCCGGCGCATTTTCTTCGGCAGGGCCGCAAGCGACGGGCCCGCCGGCGTCAGGCGCAACGTGCTTCCGGTGAACTTATACAGCGGGACGACCACGTCAGAAATTCTGCGGAGCTGGCCGAGGTAGGGCACCCGCCCCGAGTGGTCCTGCTCGCGGCGCCGATCCATGACGAGTTCGGTTAGTTCGTCCTTGGCCGACTTGAGGGCGGACGTGAAACGTTTCCCTGGTAGATCATGCAGCTTATGCTGTAGGCGCTGGAGACGATCAGGAACGTCGTAGCGGTCGGCGGTCCGTTCGGCTTTCCGGCGGCGTTTCTTCCGGCGGGCCGTCCGGTCGCCCGGGCGTTTCTTGTTGCCGGTCTCGAGACTGCGAGCGTCGCCGGAGAGAAACAGGCGCTCCCGCTCCTGCTCGAAAGCTTCCTCCACAGGTTCTGGTAGGCGGAGGGGCGTGATCTGCACGCAGTTCGTGCCCACCCTGTGGGAGATGATGCTGAACGCCGCCCCGCCGACGAGGAAATCTTGCGGGAGGTCTTCCATCAGGGCTTCTCGGAGCCGTCTGGCGAGGTCGTAGACGCCCGCCTCGTGACGGTCGGCCAGGCTGGGGGCGCCTCGAATGTGGGCTACCGCTTTCTCGTGGAACGGGAGGTAGTCGGACCTCGGGTCTGGGGTGGCGACGAGCTTCAGGTATACCAGCGCTCGCATGAGTACCCCCTCCCGGGCAATGCTGGGAAGGTGCTCTTTGACCACCTGGTAGAGAGGGTCGGAGACGTATGAGGGGATCGCCACCCGCGTCCCGTTTCGCGTTGGGAGCGACTTATACCGCCAGGCCTGCACAACCTTTACATCGGCCACGCCCTCCATATTTGGGTAGAAATCCCGGGCTATCGGCGTTATAAGCACACTTTTTCCCTCTTTCACCTCTTGTAGTCCTCTTCGGACGTGTGGTGTATAAGCCGAGGGGGACTTGGTGGGAGACGAGAGAAGTGAGAAGTGGCGCCCCGGGACTCTCCCAATAAGGTTAGAGAGCGACGAGGAGTCATATGGAGGATAGGGACAGGAGTCTCCAGTAGTGTCAGAGGAAGGATAGGATGGTGGAAGCGAGAAGGATGATTGTGAAGAAGTAGCGTGAGGCGATGAGTCGGATGCCTTGGTAGAGGGTGATGGATGGTTGTTCATGGGAGATAGAATGATCTTTCGGTAGCGGGCCAGTTGTTCAGAGATACGGCCCGCTTGAAGGCAAAATAATGAAAGCTGGATTATGGCAGCGGCTTTTTTTTAGAGGCCAGGTTCTCGGGGGAGCGGGCATTTCGCGCCCCCCAAGCCCTGGAAATTGAGCCGCTCTGTCCCAGCTGGGACAAAAGTTGTCGAATAATGGGTTTTGGTGTTGACATTCCAAATTAGAAGACCTGCGGCACTTCGTTGTTGCGGGACCGATGGGGCGGTTCCAATGCGCCCGAGAGCACTGTGCGGGCCGACGGCCGGGCAAGACGCGACGTCTTCGTCTCGACCTCTTCCAGCGGAATGACGTCCCGGATCGACCACATCCCCGCAAATTCGCCCGTCGCGTCCGCCTCGCCAACGATGGCCAGCGGCACGTCCTTCTCGAGCTTGTCCTTGATGTGCTTGAACCGCCACTCGAAGGTGGGCTCCTCGTAGATGCCGTTTTGCGTCATGTACCGGATCCACCACATCGGCTTGTCGGTGCTCGTGGTGGCCTCGTCGATCGAGAGGATCGAGCCGCAGCGAAGCATGTAGTCCTTGTCCTGCTTGCCGCGGCGGGTCCGGCGGTACGTCTGGTCGTCAAACGCTTCCACCAGCCCCGGAAAGCGATCGATGGGCTGACCGGTCGTGTAAATCCCAGCCACATCTCTTTCCTGCTGGAACCGCATCTTGGCCGGCCACTCCGGTTTGTCCACGACCTCGGGCGCCTCTGGCTCGGTGACCCGATCGCCCGTCCGGTAGTCGCGCATCTTCCGGGCGTAGGAGAAGATCTCGTCCTTCTGCTCGTACATCGCCTTGCGACTGAGGCCGAAGTCGTCCATGGCGCCCGCCTTGATGAGGGATTTCACCGCACCGAGATTCGGGATCGCCCGGAGCGCTAGGTCCATCAGCGACTGGTAGGGGCCGTTCTTCTCCCGCTCGTCGATGATCTTCTGGGCCTCCTGGCCGACGTGCTTGATCGTGCCCAGCCCGAAGCGGATCTCTTTCTTGCCCGGGATGGCCGTGAACTGCTGACCCGACTCGTTCACGGAAGGAGGGAGGACGTCGACGCCGTGAGATTCTGCGTCCTGGATCAGGTCCACCTGATCATCTTCGTTGTCCTCCGTCCGCATAGCAGCGGTGAAGAACGCCGTTGGGTGGTGGGCCTTGAAGTAGGCCTGCTGATACGCGATCGCCGCGTAGGCGGCTGCGTGAGAGTTGCAGGTGACGATTCCCTCACCGGTTACGAAGTTGTGCGGCTCCTCGGCCATCGTGACGTCGTACACCTCTTCGGTGCCGACATGCTCAATGGACTCGATTTGCGTACGGCGTACATAACCTTCCTCGACATCCGGGACGTACACGTACATGATCTCCCCTTCCTTAAACTCATCGAGACGCTTTTCTTCGATCCCCGGAAACTCTTCAGAGATCATCCGGCCAATCGGAAACTTGTGATTTCCAGTTGCCCGAATTGTACGGTGAGGCCCTTGCCCAGTCATGTTCTGCGTTCCTTCCAGGGTAACTTCGTAGACCTCACGCTCGCCCTGGGGCGCCACCGTGAGCACTTCGTTCTCCACAATCTCACCTTCCTCGTTCATCGAGTAGGCAGTTGTGTCGTGGTTCTCGCCCATGGACACCTGCTCGCACATCTCTGCAACGGTTTCCTCGTTGCCCATGAGGGTCGTGTCTCCGGTCAGACAACGGTTGAATCCGTAATCTGCAAACTTCTCGATCAGCTCGAAGATGCTCTCGCCCAGGTCTTCAGAGTAGCCCTCTGTCTTGCATCCCTGAACGAACTTATCCTCTTGTTTCTCAAGAAGTTTACGTTTCTTTTTGCCCACCGCTCTTCTCATGATGTCGGCCTCGCCCAGGCTGAATCCAGCCAGCCGCTGACACACCTGCATGATCTGCTCCTGGAAGACCATAATTCCGTATGTATCATCCAGAATGTCAGCCACCTCGTCTTTCACCTGCTCATGCACAGACTCGTCCAGGTACTTGACCTCCTGGTCCCCGTGCATCCGCTTGATGAAGTCGGGGATGAGCTCCATCGGCCCCGGCCTATACAAGGCCACCATTGCGGTGATGTGGTTGAACTCCTCCGGGCTCATGTCCGCCAGAAACTTCCGCATCCCGCCGGACTGAAACTGGAAGATGCCCAACGTATCTCCGGTGGCGAACACCTTGTCGTAAACTTCTGGGTCATCCCGTGACTCCAGGGTCTCCTGCGGGATTCTCTGGCCGGTTCGCTCCTCGACAATATCGTTGGCCACCCGGATGGTGCGAAGCGTCTTGAGGCCCAGCACGTCGATCTTGAGAAGCCCCAGCTCTTCGAGCTGATCCCCGTCGAACTGGGTGATGATCTCATCGTCGTCCCGCTGGGTGGGGAGGTGGTCGGTGAGCTGGTCAGGCGTGACCACGGCGGCCGCCGCGTGCTTTCCCGTGTGGCTCTCCATACCGTAGATGTTGCGGAGGGCCTCAAAGGTCTTCTCCACACGGTCGTCGTTTCGCTCCAGCTGGCGCAGCTCCGGGCTCTCCTCGAGGACCTCGTCGATCGGGTCGGTACTCACGTCATCAGGCACCTGCTTCGCCATCTGATCCACCTCCGACTGCTCCATGTGGAAAATCTTGCCTACATCGCGCATCGCTCCCTTCGTCTTGTACTTCGAGAAGGTGATCGTCTTGGCCACCCGATCCTCGCCGTACTTCCGGTAGAGGTAGTCAAAGACTTCATCCCGGCGGGCATCATCGAAGTCGATGTCGATGTCCGGCATCGTGACCCTGGCCGGATTGAGGAAGCGTGAGAACAGAAGATCGTGCTTCAGCGGGTCCAGGTTGGTTATCCCCAGGCAGTAGGTCACCATCGATCCTGCGGCCGATCCGCGGCCGGGCCCGACGAGGATGCCAGCCTGCTTGGCGTACTGGACCATATCGGCCACAATCAGGAAGTAGTTGCTGAACCCCATGTCGTCGATGATGCCGAGCTCGTAGCGCATCCGCTCCCGGTGCTCGTCGGTGGGGTTCGGGTATCGGGTCCGAAAACCTTTGCCGCACTCTTTCTTGAGGCGCTGGTGAGCGGTCTCCGCCGGGGCCAAGTCCGGAAACTCGGGGAAGAAGTACTCGCCTTCCTCCATGGGGAGTCGGGCGTCGCACTCGCTCAGGATCTTCATGGTGTTCTGGGGCGCGTCCGGAAACTCCGGCATGAGGTCGATCCGACAGAATGGTGCGTTCTGGGCAAGGAGTATCATCATCAGTCACCCCCCATGATAAGAATTACGCTCTTACACCTGATTAGCGTGTGGACCTGCTCGAACGCCGCTGAAGGCCGATTCGGGAAGAGGCCAGTCGGTTACAGGTTGAGCTTGTCGATGACCTGGTGCTTCTGATTGATTTGCATTCGAGAGATCCAAAGGCGGTGAACCGGCCCGCCCCCTGAGCGGCCGGTTCCCACATTATCGTCAGCGCCCGTGCCCGGGCGCTCGTGACGGATGAAGTGCTTACCCGGTCCGGCGTCTAAGTAGAGCTGAACCTTCATCTGCTTCCGTAGCGCTCGCGGCAGGGCGATGCCGGCCGATGAGGTCGGGACGCCGATGCGGAGCAGGAGAAGGGTATTCCCGGAGAGGCCTGGGAGCCCTCCGGCCATCCTTTCAGTCAGCTCGTAGAGCTCGCGCTGCGACTGGACGTCCGGGTCGAGGAGGGTGGTCGTGTCGTTCCTGAGGTTCTGCATTGGCGAAATCCTGTTTGGGCAAAGAAAGTCGAAGCGTCCCTGCGGCTAAGGTCTGTCCGCCGCTCTATTTAAGTGGTGAGGTGCCAATACGTATTTTTGCGTCGTCGGAACGACATGATTTTGTTCACATTTGCACGACCCGTTCATTTTTGAACAGAAGCAAGCTCATGGAGCTACCAGCCCAAGTGACAGACGACTTCGCCACCCTCATCGAAGAACTTCGCCGCCACGGTGTCGAATCGGACATCCGACTCGCCGACATCCTCGACGAGGACGAGCGCCGGCGCCTGATTCAGATCTACGACGACCGGCCAGGAGACGGGCGTGACTTCCTTCGTGACCTGTTGGCCCGTGAGGTGCGGGGCCGGGTCACAGGTGACCGCCGGAAGGCAGAAGAGCTGCGACAGAAGGCAGAGCAGGAGAAGGAAGCGCTCGGCACCTGGGAGGAAAACACGCAGGACTCGGACAGTCCGCTCGGTACTACCCTCAGCTGGAACGTGACCGCTGTAAGGCGGCTGCTGGGCCAAACCAAGTCCGAACTCGCACGAGAAGTGTCCTCGACGTCGCGGTCCACAATCATCCGTGTCGAGAAGGGGGACGGCGCTCGCCTCCAGGTGATCGAGGCGCTCGCCGGTGCGATGGAGATTCCCCCGAAGCTCCTTCTTCTGACCAGCACCGAGATCGGTGTGCTACTGGAGGCCCTGCAACCGACCGATCCGATGCAGGAGCTTCTACGTGGAATTTTGGACCAGCAGAACGACGCGGCGACGTTCGTGCGGCACCTCATGGCAGACGGCCGACTCAAGGCCGAAACCCTGCAAACCGTCGGGGATGTCCTGGCGATCATCAACGACCGGTATGAGAGCCGCTCTGCGCAGGCAGGCGCTGCCATAGGATGGACCCAAGGCCTCCCCCCAGGACGGCGACCAGATGTCACGGAAAACGTCACACGCGATCTGATCGCCGCCGCCGTTGCAGGATGGTGGGGGCACGAGGTCGCTGATGCCGGGGCTCAAATGTGATGCACGGCGCACGCTCAACCTATCCCTTTCGAGGTGCAGTGCTCCCGAATGTAGGCTTCTATGGCTTCGGGAGTGAACCGTCGTTGTTTACCAACCCACAGGGGATTGAGGTGGCCGCGATCAATAATGCGATCGAGGGTTCGCTCCGAGATGTTCAGGTAGTCGGCCACTTGCTCTGGCGTCCATCGACTCTCGGGAGAGCCCTCGGCTTCCTCAAGTCGTTGGCGAAGCGTCTCGACCTGGCCCTCGAGGTTTCGGGTGCGCTGCTCTAGTTCCTGGATGCGGTCCTCGGAACGAGTCGGACTGTTCGATTCATCTTCGGTGCTGCGGGTAATCGATTCCATGGTTAGCGGGGTTTTCCGCTAACCGGGTCTCGGGAGATGGCAAATCTACCACCTGCACGCGGTCGCGATGATGCAACCGGACCCGGTGCCGTGCACAGGCTGCACGCCTGCTGTAGAAAACGTCAGTTGCAATGTGTTGGACAAAGTACGGGGTGAGACTGAGAACTTTGTTGAGCCCCGAAAACGCCCCACAGCACCGCTCAAGGTGGTAATCAAGCGTGTCAGCACGCTCCCATTCTTTGTTTAGTGGAGTGGTTTCGACACCATCATCATGAATTTTTCTTTACGTAATGGCGCACTTGAGAGAGAAGAATGGAAATTACCACGTTGAATTTTACGACCCGAATCGTTCACCGAAACGAAAGTGGAGGACTCTTCGATGCTCCGATAAGCAAGTCGCTCGTCAGCGCCTTACCGAGCTCGAAAGAAAAGAGGCGATGGGAGAGTTCGACCCTTGGAAGGAAAAGACTCCACACGAGGGACTTTCCGTCGATCAGGCAGTTGAAAAGTTTCTACGGTATCGGGAGGACAAGATGGGGCTTCGGGAGAAAACCATCAGTAATTACCGGTACACCCTGGAAAGCTTCGCTGACTCCGTCCCGGTCGGTCTGAATGTAAAGTACGTCGATGGCGATCACATCCAGGAATTTCTCAACAGGGATGATCTCGAACAAATAAGTCGCGACACCTACTACCGCCAATTGGACACCTTCTTCGGGTGGTGCGGTGAGGAAAGTATTGTTGAGGAGAATCCGATGGAGAACGTAATCCGTCCAGGCGCACCTGAACGGCCCGCCGAATACCTCAACGCGGATCAGCTTGAGCACCTCATCGACACGATACGACACGACGTGGAAAAGAAAGGATCCCGAGTTGGTGAGGGGGAGGTGCTCTGGATTATTGACGTGATCAAGTTCGCCGCGTACACTGGACTGCGCCGTGGGGAGATCTGTGATCTACGGTGGGGAGCCGTTGACCTCGAAAGCGGATTTTTGACAGTCGAGGGCACCGACGACTTCGATACCAAGACTGGGGATAGTGCCCGAATCCCGCTCGTCGAAGAGGCAAAAGCCGTACTTCGGCAAAAAGAAAATGAGAGGACCAGCAGTGATCCTGACGAGCATGTCTTCACTGGTGCGAATAGCGGCAGCCTCAATCCTGGTTACCTGAGCCACCGGTTTAAGCACTACTGCGAGTTGGCTGACCTACCAGATGACATATCCTTTCACTCGCTCCGGCACACCTGCGCGTCCATGTTGGTGAAGGGGGAGGTGCCTATTCACACGGTGAAAGAAATGCTCCGGCATTCGACGACCAAGGTGACGAAGCGATACGCCCACCTTGCGCCGGAAACCTTCAAGGACCAGATCCAAGACGGGATCTCGACCTCCTTAGGCGAGATCGAGGATTGACGGAGTAGAGGACCGGTTCTACATATGCTCTACAAATCGTGTCGCCAGATGTCATTTCGTGGCAAGACCACCAAAAAGAAAACGCCTCCCGAACGGCTTCAGGCGCCGCTGAGAGGCGATTGAGGGGGTGGGCGGTGCTGGATTTGAACCAGCGACCCCCTGCTTGTAAGGCAGGTGCTCTAAACCGCTGAGCTAACCGCCCGG